>Ga0326731_1000004_pt1 | contig 75142 bp, 78 predicted proteins | sample MHFSIPfraction_FD_207645 | JGI IMG/M metagenome (GOLD analysis project Ga0326731, IMG submission 207645) | Lab enriched peat soil microbial communities from Michigan Hollow, Ithaca, NY, United States - MHF9FY SIP fraction | ecosystem: Environmental > Terrestrial > Soil > Wetlands > Peat | place...
CGTTGTCGGGGGAGACGTCTTTCGCGATGACGAGCCGCAGGGCGCGCTCCGCGCCATCGACCGCCCCGAGCCGCGCCATGGCGAGCCCGAGATCGTGCAGCGCTCGGAGCGCCGAGTCTTCTTCCTCGTACCGTTCGTACGCACTCCACAGATACGGCACGGCGTCGGGAACCTGTCCCTGTGACCCGAGCACCGTGCCGAGGCCATGCTCGGCGCGGGCCTGGACGCTACGCGACCCGGATGACTGCGCATCGCGGAGGACCTCTCGGTACCGGCGCTCGGCATCGGCCAGATTGCCGCAGCCCCAGAGCACGTTGGCCCGCCCCAACCGGGACAGCAGGACCGACGTGGAGTCCCCAGCGGCGGTCGCCAGGGCGTCAGCCCGTTCGTACGTCGCCTCCGCCTCTTCGAAGCGGGCCAGCTTGCGCTGGACGCGGCCGCTCTGCAGCGCGCCGGCGACGGCATCCGCGGGCGCGATACCGCTCGCCGCGACCCGCTCGAGGGTCGTGAGCACGTCGAGCGCTTCCAGGTAGTGCGCTGAGTTCTCGAGGTGGGCGGCCAGCGACAACATGGCCGGTGCGATAAGCCCGGGCTCGCGGCGGCGGTGCGCATAACTCGCCGTGCGCACCAGCTGCTGCAGACACTCGGCGGCCTTCCCGGGCTCCAGCTGCTCGTTGCAGTAGCGTCCCGTCGCCGCGGCCTGGTACCCGAACAGGTCGTCCTGCGGCCCCGGCTCGTGCGACGTCGCCAGCAGGTCGACCAGCCGCAGCACGAGAAACGCGGCCTGACCGAACTTGCCGGGCGAGGAGTCGAACTCGCGAGCGGCACGTTCGAGAAAGACCACGTGTGGCAACCCAATCGGCGTGGGGTTCGCCTCAGACATGCGGCGGCTCCGGAGCATCCAATTCACAGGACGGTGGCGTGCCAACATAATGCCAACGCCCCTTCGACGTGTAGGTCACCAGTCACAGGCCCGTGTAGGGTTTTCCGGACAGGCTTCATGGAGCGTGTTCAACGCCCCACTCCCGCATCTCCTGCGTGCCGTCCGAGTCGATCAGGAACGTGAGCGACCGACGCCGCTTCACCACCTCCGACAGCGCGGCGAAGACCTGTGGATCAAGGACCGTGCCGACCAGCTCCCCCATGCGGCGTAGCGCCTGGTCGTGCGTCAGCTTCTCCTGGTAGGGGCGCGAAGTGCTGAGAGCGTCCCACACCTCCGCCGCGCCGATGATGCGGGCCGGAAGCGGGATCTCCTCGGCCTTTCGGCCGTCCGGGTAGCCGGTCCCGTCCCAGCGCTCGTGGTGGCTGCGCACGACGTCGATGACCCCCCCCAGGTGCTGCAGCGGGGAGAGGATCTGGGACCCGATCACCACGTGCTGCTTGATATGCTCGTATTCTTCGGGCGTCAGCGGGCCGTGCTTATTCATCACGTCCTCGCGCGTGCCGATCTTGCCGATATCGTGGAGCCGGCCGGCCAGCCGGATCTGCTCGATCTCATCGTCGGGGAGTCCCAGCTGCGAGGCGATCGTCGCTCCGAGATCGGCGACGCGGGCCGAATGCCCCCGCAGATAGGGATCCTTGGCCTCCAGGGCGTTGACGAGGACCTCGAGGGTCGCCACCGACACCCGTTCCAGCCGGGCCCGCTCTTGCTGGAACTCCGCCGTACGACGCTCGACCTCTTCCTTGATGTGCTGGTCCAGTTCCCGCTTCCCGATCAGCATGTCGCGCCGCTTGAGGGCCCGCTGGATGGTCCGGCCCAGCTCGAGGAGCTCGACAGGCTTGGTCAGGTAGTCCAGGGCTCCGCGCTGCATGCACAGGGCCGCCGTCGTCGCGTCGTTCACCGCCGTGAGCATCAGAATGGCGAGATCGGGCGACAGTTCCAACGCCTGCGGCACGATGTCCACCCCGCTCATCCCGGACATCCGGATGTCGCACAACATGAGCGCGATATCGTCGTGCGCGCGGAGCGCTTCCAGCGCCGCCTCTCCAGAGGCTGCGGTATGGACGTGAAAATCCTGTTTGGTGAGGTAACGCGAGAGGGCGTTCCGGATCGGTTCTTCGTCGTCGACGACCAAAACGGACACCGGCGGATTGGTCATACGGGCCCTCCTTCACCAGCACGGGGCGGAGATGTGACTATTCTACGCCATCGGCACGGTGAAGGTTAGGTCCGGACGACTAGTAATAGAAGACGGTGAGCGTCACTGCGCCCCGGTAGTCGCCTGCGGCCGTGTCAGCCGAAGGCTGAACGCTGCCGCCGAGCCACACATACAGGGCGGGATCGCGCCCGGGCCCGAATTGGCCGGACACCCCCTGTTGCGGGTCGAACGTCGCCGCGCCCGCCGCATCCTCCACATCCCGGCGCCAGCGGCCGGCCGTCGGGGAGAATTCGATCGCGAGCGGGGCCGCGCTGGAGTCCCGTGAATTGACCAGATCGGACGGCACCCCCACCTTCATTTGTATCATGGCGTTCGGTGTACCGACCAGCCGCCACTCACCCGCTGCTCCGTCCGTCGGTTGCACCGTGGTCGAGGTGGCGTGCCGGTGAACGGCAAACGCGACTGGACGAAGCGCCGCGACGCTCAGTCGATCGGTGACGACGGTCGCGCTCACCAGAACCGTGCTCGAGAGTCCGGAGGACCGCTGGGCAGCCGCCGGCGCGCTGGGGGCCAGAAGCCCCAGCACCACCAGCCAGCGGCATCCGGACAAGACGCGAGGTACCTTCATGTTTTCACCCGTTGGAGTGGCGGTTGTCGGGGCCGGCACGGTGTGCCATACCGGGCGGCCATCTGCGACCAGTCTATGGATTCGGCCGACCTTGGGGTATCGGGGCGCACTGACGCGGCCTGTCCGGCTATCCGCACACGCGTTCGGGTGAACGCCTGGGGGAGGGGCACCACGTGATTCGGGTCGTGATGGCGGATGACCATCCCGTCGTTCGAGAAGGACTGCGACGGATTCTCGACCGCCAGGTGGGAATCGAGGTCGTGGGCGAAGCCGATCGCGGGGACGCGGTGGCGGCACTGGTGCAGCGCACGAGCCCGGACATCGTGGTGCTGGATATCGAGATGCCCGGGACCGATTTCCTCCAGCTGATCCCGGCCATCACGGCGGATCGGTCGGGCCCCAAGGTGCTGGTGCTGAGCGGCCACCCCGAGGAAACCTATGCCCTGCATGCCTTGCGGGCCGGCGCATCCGGCTACCTCGAAAAGGCGAACGCCGCAGAGCGGCTGGTGGAAGCAGTGCGGCGCGTGCACGCCGGCGGGCGCTACATCTCGGCGACGCTGGCGGAGCACCTGGCCGGTCAGGCCGCAGGGGCCGGCCGGGCGCCGAGCCATGCCAAACTATCCGCCCGGGAGCTCGAAGTGCTCCGCCTCATGGGAGCGGGAGTGAGTCTCAAGGAAATCGCGTCGAGACTCAGAGTGAACGCCAAGACCATCAGCACCTACCGCGCCCGCATCCTGTCGAAACTCGGCCTGCGCTCCAACGCCGATCTCGTGCGCTACGCACTGGAGCACAAGCTCGTGAGCGGATTGCGGGAGGGGGGATAGGCGGCGATTGTCGCGATCGCGCCCCTGACTGGCGCAAAAACGCCCTAGGACTCTCGATCTCTTTGCCATTATTGGAGATCGGCCCGGAGGCGATTGCCCGAAGGAGGCGCATGACCACATCGCTGCGCCGGCCGGTGAACGCGGGGCTGGGGTCGGCCTTCGTGATTCTCCTCATCATCGGCGGCGTTTCGTACTGGAGCGTGTCGGGGTTTCTGGCGGCCTCGCAGGCCCGGCGGCAGAGCTACGAGCTGCGCGACGGGCTGTCGGACGTCCTACGGTATCTCCAGGACGCCGAGACGGGGGAGCGCGGATACCTCCTCACCGGCGCGGAACCCTATCTGGCGCCTTACGTGCGCGGCGTCGGGGGCTTCGCGCGGGGGATGGGCTCGTTGCGCCGACTGGCCGGCAGCGACACGCTGCTGGCCCGCTCGCTGGGGATGCTCGAGCCGGTCGCCCTGGCGAAGCTGGCCGACCTGAACCGGATGATCGACGTGCGGCGCGATAGCGGACTGGCCGCGGTGCTGCCCCTGCTCGCCGGCGACCGAGGCCGCATGCTGATGGACAGCGTGCGGGGGGTGGTCCGGGCCCTCGATTCGTCGATCACCGAGCGCTCCGCCGAGTCGGACGCCCGGGTGCAATCCGCGGCGGCGCTGGCGCAAATCACCATTGTGGCGGGGACCCTCCTGGCGCTGGTGCTCGTGCTCGCCTCCGGGATGCTGTTCAGCCGCAACGTCGCCGAGCGCGATCGAGCGGAGGGTGAGGTGCGGACCTCCCGCAGCTTCCTCGATTCGGTCATCGAGCAGATCCCACACATGGTGTTCATCAAGGACGCGCAGGAGCTGCGGTTCGTGGGCTTCAACCGGGCCGGCGAGGAGCTCCTGGGCTACACGCGCGCGGACCTGATCGGGAAGAACGACTTCGACTTCTTCCCGGAAGCGGAAGCCCGGTTCTTCGTCGAGAAGGATCGCGAGGTGCTCGCGCGCGGAACGGTGCTGGACATTCCCGAGGAGCGGATCCACACCCGGCACAAAGGCACCCGCATCCTGCACACCAAGAAGGTCCCGGTCCTGGGTCCCTCGGGGCAACCGCAGTTTCTGCTCGGCGTGTCCGAGGACATTACCGAACAGCGCCACGCCGCGGACGCGCTGCGGGCGACCCAGGAGCGCCTGCAGCAGGTCTATGCGTTCAGCACGACCGTCATGTACGCCCTCGAGGTGAAAGGGGACGCGACCACGCCCACCTGGGTCAGCGACAACTTCACCCGGATGACCGGCTACGACACCGCCCAGTTCGCCGACCCGGCGTGGGGCATGAGCCAGTTGCATCCCGACGAGCGGGATCGCCTGCTGGCGGAGCTGCCGGCGTTGCTGCGCCAGGAGCGGTTCACCCGGGAATACCGTTTCCGGTTCCGGGACGGGACGTACCACTGGATTCGCGACGAGGCGCGCGTGATGCGGGACGAGCAGGGCAACCCCGTGCGGGTCTTCGGCGCCTGGCTCGACATCACCGAGCGGGTGCACGCCGAAGAGGAGCTGCGCCGCGCGCGCGCGGCGGCCGAAGGGGCGAATCGCGCCAAGTCGGACTTTCTGGCGAAGATGAGTCACGAGCTGCGGACGCCGCTGAACTCGATCATCGGCTTTTCGGAAATGCTCGAGGACGAGACCTTCGGATCCCTGAACGACAAGCAGCGCCGGTCGGTGGACAACGTGCTGACGAGCGGGCGGCAGTTGTTGCAGGTGATCAACGACATCCTGGATCTCTCCAAAGTGGAGGCGGGCCGCATGCAGCTCGCTCCCACGGAGCTCGATGCCGGGTTCGCGCTGGGAGAGGTCCGCGGGGTCATCGAGTCGCTCGCGCGCACCAAGGGGCACACCCTCGAGATCGAGGTCGAGCCGGGCCTGCCGCCGTTGCTGGCGGATCCGGGTCGGTTCCGCCAGATCATGTACAACCTCCTCAGCAACGCCATCAAGTTCACCCCCGACGGCGGCCGGATCCGCATGACCGCCCGCCGCGCGGCCGGTGAAGGGGCGGTCGAGATCGCCGTGGCCGACACCGGCATCGGCATCGCTCCGATCGATCAGGAGCGGATCTTCCGGGAGTTCGAGCAGCTGGATTCCGCCTACGTGCGCCAGCAGCAGGGCACCGGGCTTGGTCTGGCCCTCACGCGGAAGCTGATCGACCTGCACGGCGGCCGCATCTGGGTCGAGAGCGAAGTCGGGCGCGGCAGCACCTTCCGGTTCGTGCTGCCGAACCGGGCCCGGCAGCGCCCGTCGCCGGCTCCCTTCGCCATTCCCCGCGAGGCGGTCGTGAGCGTCGAGTCGGGACCGCTCGTTCTCGTGGTGGAGGACGATCCCCGCGCCGGCGACCTGCTCGGGCATTACCTCAAGGAAGCCGGATACCGGGTGGCCCACGCGTCGAGCGGCGCACAGGCGATCGCCCTCGCCAAGAGCCTGAAGCCGGACGCGATCACGCTCGACATCCTGTTGCCCGGGGAGGACGGCATGGCCATCCTCGGCCAACTGAAGGGGGCGACCGAGACCAAGGCGATTCCCGTGGTGGTCGTCTCGATCACTGACCATCGCGAGCTGGGGTACAGCCTGGGGGCGGTCGAGTGGTTGGTGAAGCCGGTGCAGCGGGACAGTTTCGTGACGGCGGTGCGGCGGACCATCGGTACGCTCCCCGCCGGCGCCCCGCCGCGCGTGCTGATCGTGGACGACGAACCCGCCACCGTGGAGCTGCTCACCGACTTGCTCGCGGCACAGGGATTCCGCGCCATGACGGCGCACAACGGCCGCGAGGGGATCGAGATGGCGTTGGCGCAGCGCCCCGATGTCATTGTCCTCGACCTCATCATGCCCGGGGAATCCGGATTCGACGTCGTGCGGCGGCTGCGGGATCATCCATGGGGACGGAACGTCCCGATCCTGGTCTTCACCGGGAAGGACCTCTCGGCGGAGGACCGGGGCCGGCTGTTCGACGGTGTGCAAGCCATCGTGCCCAAGGATGGGCCGGCCGAGCTGCTGAGCGAGCTCGCACGGGTGTGCCCCCTGACGGCGAGGCCGGTGTGACGCCGCCCCCGAAACCGGAGATGGTGGTCCTCGATCGGGCCGGGGTGATCCTGCACGCCAACGAAGCGTGGGCGCTCGGAACCGGCTCCGGTGCGCACGCCTTTGGCCGCGGCAGCAGCTACTTCATTGTCACCGGAACGGCCGGGGAAATGGAAGCGGGAATCCGCGCCGTGCTCGAAGGCCGGCGCAGCGAGTTCCGGAGTGACTATGGGCCGGTGTCGGGACGCCGGGTGCTCGTGGCCGCGACGGCCTTGGCGACGGACGGGGGCGGCGCCATCGTCACCCACACCGATGTCACGGCGGAGCGCTCGGCCGAGGAGGAGCTGCAGCGGGCCCAGCAGACCGCCGAAGCCGCTGATCACGCCCGATCGGCATTCCTGGCGTCCATGAGTCACGAGCTGCGCACCCCGCTGAATTCCATCATCGGCTTCTCACAGCTCCTCGAGGATGGCACGGGCGGGGCCCTCACCGATCGCCAGCACAAATACGCAGTCAACATCCTCACGAGTGGCCGGCAGCTGCTCGAATTGATCGACAACGTGCTCGAGCTCACGAAAGTCGAGGCGGGACACCTGTCGCTGCAGCTCAGCCTGTTCGAGGTCGAAGCGGTGCTCCGTGATTTGCACACATTGGTGCTGCGGCTCGCCGAGCGGAAGCGGATCGCCCTGACGATGAATGCCGCGGAGGACCTGCTCCCAGTCACGGCGGACCGACCCAAGATGAAACAGATTCTCTTCAACCTCCTGAGCAATGCCCTCAAGTTCACTCCGGAGGGGGGAGCGGTGAGCGTGCACGCCGGCCGGGTCCCCTCCCCGCCGGACGCGGCGCCGGGTGACTGGTTCGAAGTCGTGGTGTCCGACTCGGGGGTGGGCATTCCCGCGGAACGGTTGGACCACCTGTTTGATGCGTTCATGCGACCGGGGGAAGACACCGGTGAGAGGGGGCGACCCGGCGTGGGCCTCGCCCTGGCCCGGCGCCTCGTCGAGCTGCACGGCGGCCGCATTCGGGTCGAGAGCGCGGTCGGGTCCGGAACGACGGTGACGGTCCAGTTTCCCGTGGCGGCCCGCTCGACGGAGAGTCCGGTCGCGGTGGTCGATCCGTCGCGCGCGGAGGCGGAACGCCCGGGCCCGCTGGTCCTCGTCGTGGAGGACGATCGGCAGGCGGGCGAGCTGCTGTCCGACTACCTGACGGGTGGCGGGTACGCGGTCGTCCGTGCCCATACAGGGGAGCAGGCGCTCCGCCTGGTGCGCGACGTACAGCCCGTTGCGATCACTCTGGACCTGCTGCTCCCCGACCGCGACGGGCTCGAGCTGCTGGCGCTCTTGAAGTCCCTCCCGGCCACGCACGACATTCCTGTGGTCGTCGTCTCAGTGACCGCTCCTCGCGACGTGGCGATGCAGCTCGGTGCGTTCGCGTGGCTGACGAAGCCGGTGCAGCGCAGCGCCCTGCTGGAAACACTGGACCGGGCCCTGCAGGCCGCCGGCGCGGTGCCCCTGGGAGCGGGAGGCGAAGCCGGATGAGCGAGGGAGCCACGAAGATTCTGGTCGTCGAGGACAATGCGCTCAACCTGGAGCTGGCCACCGAGCTGCTCAGCGCCCACGGATACGCCGTCGTAGGTGCGCGGACGGCGGAAGAGGGGCTGCGGCTCGCGCGGGCGGAGCGGCCGGACCTCATATTGCTGGATGTTCGCCTCCCCGGGATGGACGGTCTGGCCGCGGTGCGCGCCTTGAAGCGGGATCCCGAGACACACGGGATCCTGACGGTGGCCATGACGGCCCAGGCGATGGCCGGCGACGAAGAGGCGGCGCTCGCCGCCGGGTTCGACGCGTACGTCACGAAGCCCATCGATACGCGGACATTCCCGGGTCTCGTGGCGCGCCTGTTGTCGGCGGGAGCAGGTGAGGGAGGATCGTGAGCGAACCAGCCGTGCGACGGCGAGAGGCGGTGACCGGCCGTGTCCTGGTGGTGGACGACCAGGAGAACAACCGGCTGTTGCTCAAGGACCTGCTCGAGGCCCAGGGGCACCAGGTCATCGAGGCGGTGGACGGCGCCGATGCGCTGCGGCACGTCGTCGACTCGATCCCGGACGTCGTGCTGCTCGATGTCGGGATGCCGGGGATGGACGGGTTCGAAGTGTGCCGCCGTCTGAAGGCGGACCCCACCACTGCCGCGATCCCCGTCCTGCTGGTGACGGCCCTGAGCCAGCGAGATCAACGCCTGCTGGGGATCGGCGCCGGCGCGAACGACTACATCACCAAGCCGATCGACAAGAGCGACCTGAGCCTGCGCGTGCGCAACGCCATCCGGATGCGTCAGCTCTACGTGGAGGTCGAAGAGCAGTACCGCCGTCTCGAGCGTCTGGAGCTGCTGCGCGACAGCCTCGTCCATATGATCGTCCACGATCTCCGCTCTCCGCTGGCGGGCATCCGCGCGTACCTGGACCTGATCAAGCTCGATGGCGCGGGGAAACTCGACGTGGCGATGACCCAGTCGATCGACGAGGCGCGGAAGGTGGCCGTCGAGATGACCGACATGGTGAGCGACCTGCTCGACGTGAGCCGCCTCGAGGCCGGCCAGATGCCGCTGGAGCTCGCGTCCGCCGATCTGGGGGTCGTGGTCGCCGAGGGCGTCGCCGGGGTGGCGGGCGCGAGCCCGCGCGTGTCGATCCGGCTCGAGTCGACGCCCGAGCAGCTGCGGGTCGTGTGCGATGCCGGCGTGGTGCGCCGCATCGTCGCGAATCTGGTCGGCAACTCGATCAAGTTCACGCCGGCCTCGGGCAAGATCCGGGTGGTCGTCCGGGGGGACGGCAACGAGGTCAAGGTGTCCGTGCGCGACACGGGTCCCGGCATCCCAGCCGAATACCACGAGAAGATTTTCGAGAAGTTCGGCCAGGTCGATGCCGCCCGTCACGGCGCCCGGCCGTCGAGCGGGCTGGGGCTCACGTTCTGCAAGTTCGCCGTGGAGGTGCACGGCGGTCGGATCGGGGTGGAGAGCAAGGTGGGCGAAGGCAGCACGTTCTGGTTCGTCCTGCCCGCCGCCGGCCCCCCCCCGCGGTGAACATCCTCATCGCCGAGGACGAGCCCGTCTCCCGTCAGGTGCTGCAGGCGATTCTGACCGCTGCCGGGCACACCGTGTCGGCCGCCAAGGACGGGGCGGATGCCCTCGATGCGTGGCGACTCAACCAAGCCCGGATCGTCATTTCCGACTGGGCGATGCCCGAGATGGACGGGCTCGAGTTGTGCCGCCGCATCCGAGCCGAAGTGCGGGATCGCTACACCTACTACATCCTCCTCACCGGCCGCAGCGGGCGGGAGAGCTACCTCACGGCGATGGACGCCGGGATCGATGACTTCATCACCAAACCGGTGGACGGGGACGAGCTGAACGCGCGCCTGCGGGTGGCCGAGCGTATTCTCGGCCTCCGCAAGCGGATGGACGATCTCGAGGGGTTACTGCCGATCTGCAGCTACTGCAAGCGCATCCGCAGCGACGACCAGCAGTGGAGCGGGCTGGAGGGGTACATCGAGCAGCGCTCCGGGGCGGAGTTCACCCACGGCGTGTGCCCGGATTGCTTCAAGAAACACCTCGAGCCGAAGCTCGGGCGCTAGCCTCCCACGCCGGTGCGGTTGGTCGCCTGCGTGTGGAACGCATCCAGGATGCGAGAATGCTCGCTGTACTCGGGACGGTTGCGGGCGCGCTCGGCCGATTCGTTCTTCAGGAAGTCCCGGTAGGCCTGCGCCAACGCCTGGGGATCGTTCCGAGCCTGAGCGGCGCGGGCACGCAGGACGAAGATGAAGAGGTGAGTCGGCGCCTGTTGCCGGATGGCATCGGCCTCGCTGAGCCCCGCCGCCTGGTCGCCCCCCGCCAGCTGCAACAGACCGACGTCGAAATGCGAATCGAGGCTCATGGCCGGGAGCTGCTGGTAGGAGCCGATCGCCATCGGGAGGAAGAACTGCACGCTGTCCTGCTTCCCCTCTTCCAGTAACCGCATCACGCGATCGAACAGTCGCTGCGCCCGCTCCTCCGGCGACATCTGGCTGATATCAGGCGCGGGCATGCCACCGGCCGGGGCACCGCCCGCGAACGGCGCGCCGCCCGGGGCCGGGCTGTTCGCCCCGCCCCCCCCGCCTGCGCCGCGCAAGAAGAGGACGGCGAGCAGCGCCCCGACCGCCAGACCGGCGATGCCCCAGGGGAGGCCGGCGCGCCACCCGGCGGCCGCGGTGGAAGGATTGGTGGTGGCTCCACACTTGTGGCAGAAGCGGGCGCCGGGAGAGAGCGCGGCGCCGCAGGCATGGCAGTTCATAGGGGCGGAAATCTAACTGGCATCCGGGGCGATGGGAGCGTAGCGTATTGAGGAATGAGCGAGCCATTCCCGGGCCAGGAGCGGTCGCGCCACATGGGCGAGCTGAAGCGCGGCCCCACTCGCTGGGACGTCTACCTCGAGCTGGAGCCGGACCCGGAAATGGAGGCGGTCCGGGGCAGGATTCACTTCGTGGGCGACGGATCCCGGAAGACGACGGGATGGGTCTTTCTGGAGCGGCAGGAGCGAGACATCATCGAACGATTCGGGGAATTTTCGGCCGTCGAGTTGCTGCAGTTTGTGGAATCAATCCAGACCTAAGCTGAACGACGTCGAGAAGAAGAGCGTCGAGAGGAGATTCGTCCAGAAGAGAAGCGTTCTAGTACTGTGGTGGTGGGTGCTGTTGTAGTCGAGAGAGCATCTTGATGACTAGCGTGGTTCGGTGCTCCAGGGTTCGGACGTCCCGGTCTCGCGACGGGTCCACCAACCGGGCGACTCTCAGCTGGGCCCGAACTTCATGAGCTGATCCTTTCGCATATCCGATGAACTGACGGAACTCCTGCACTGTCGTCCGCCCGCACGCTTCGGCGATATTCGACACAACCGACAACGCGGCACGCACGATCTGATCTCCTCGAGATTGAGCGCCAGGCCCACGGAACGTGCGTGCCAATCCGACTACTTGGCCGGCGACACCAGTAGCGACGTGCTGAACCAGCAGCCGACCGGGATTCGCTCGGAGAGCCATGACAGAGACTAGGACATCCCGGCGCCGATCACGGTACCGTTTTCACGCCTCCCCTCGACGTATTCTCTCGACGTTTCTCGTCTTGACGGTGTTGGGTTGTGATATTCTGCCTCAGAAGGGCGACACCATAGGCGAACAAGTCCAAGCCGAGTGGCGAGTCGCCGCCCGCCTCGTGGTGGATACCGATCCCACCTACACGATCGTGCGATTGCGGGCCGAGCCACTCGATTCCGCCCACGGCGGTCATCACGTGCTGGTGTCGCGGTTCGAGTTCAACCCGAGTCCGGTCGATGGTGATGAGTACGCGCTGGTCGTGGCGCTGGACCTGGGAAACATCCGCGCATGGCAGCGCGGGACGATCTACCCGCTGGGCCCGCACGGCATTCCTGCGTACGGCACCGTGACCTGCCTGTGCCGGCCCGTCAAGCCCGACTCGGTCCGCGGCACCTTTACGATCTCCCAGCGTGGCATGGGGCAGATCGTCGGCCGCATCGACGCGACGCTATTCTTCACCGCATGGGACGACACCAGCCGCCACGCGAGTTACCGACTGCGCCAGCGCATCGACGGCATGCGGTGAGGGCCGCATGGGCGGGAACGGCGCTGGCCCTCCTCGGGCCGGCGGGCTCGCTCGCGGCCCAGCGCCCGGCCGACCCGACGATCGACACGGTTATCATCGTGTCGCACAACGTGTTCGATCCCCCCGACGGCACGCCCCACTTTGTGGCCCACCTGGGCAACGCGCTGCACATCACGACCCATCCGGCGGTGATCCGTCGGCTGCTGCTGCTCACCGCCGGCATGCCGCTCGACTCCGCCCGCCTGCTCGAGGCGGAGCGGTACCTGCGCGAGCTGGGCGTGTTTCGAGCGGTGCGGCTCGACACGACGCGGGTGGGCGACCGCCTGGCGCTGCGCGTCGAAACGGGCGACGGCTGGAGCACCTCGCCGCAGCTGAATTTCGCGAGCGCGGCCGGATCGACCACCTGGAGCGCCGCCCTGGTGGAGAAGAACTTTCTCGGCACCGCGACGTTCGTGAGCGTGGCGTACGGACGCAACCCCGATCGCCGCTCGTTCGACGTCCAATTCCAGAGCCCCGGGCTGCTGGTCCATCACGCCCCACTGCTGGCCGCCTACAGCAATCTGTCCGACGGCCGATTGGGAGCATGGAGCTACGGCCTGCCGTTCTACCGCACCGACGCGCGTTGGTCGCTCGTCACCGGCGGCGCGGCGGCGAATCACCGGGTGCTCGACTTCCGGAAAGGCTCCCTGTTCGACAGCACCCAACAGCGCGCGCTGGTGTTCACCCTGACCGGAGGCGTCGCACTCCACGCCACCGGACGCGGCTACGCGCGACTGTGGGCCGGAGCGGCCTGGCGGCGCGAGGACTTCGCCCCGGTTGGCGCCGCCTCCCCCTATTCGGGCTTTGGATCGGTGGGCGCCGGGATCGATGCGGCGCGCGTGCGCTTCGCCGTGTTCGAGCACCTGAACGGGTTCGGCCGGCGCGAAGACGTGGATCTCTCCTCGGCGATCCACGTCGGCGTCTGGGCGGCGCCCCGGGCCTGGGGATACTCGAGCGCTGGCGCGGGGGTCGGGCCGGAGCTGAACTGGCAGGTGGGCGCGCGCTGGGGCAGCGGCCTGGCGCTGCTGCGCGGCCAGGCGCACGGCGTGGTCGCCTCGGCGGGCGGGGGTCTCGATTCCGGGCTGGTGCACGGCACGCTCGACGTCGCCAGCCTGGCGCTGCCTCGTCAGGCGCTGCTGCTGCACCTCGAGGGCGGGGCCATGCGGCGGCCCAAGCCGGGCGAAGCGTTCGACCTCTGGTCCACGGACAACGGGCCGCGAGGTTTCGGAGCACACGTCTTCACCGGGACCCGGATGGTGTACGCCATGATCGAGGATCGCGTGCTGCTCGCCGATGCGCTGTGGGGCTTGATCGGCGTCGGGGTTGCGCCCTACCTCGAGTACGGCGGGGCGTGGTACCCGGGCGATGCGAGCCGCCTGGGCGGCAACGTCGGGCTGGCCCTGCGAATGGGTTCGCCGCGCTCGGTGCGGGGGGATGTCGCGGAGATCGACGTGTCGTGGCGGTGGCAGGACGGGCTGTCGGGTCGTCCCTGGGCGCTGACCTTCCGGAGGAGCTACACCCTCAAATAAGGCGCTCGATGAGTGCCGCCGCCTGATCCAGCGCCGACCGCTCGTCCGGGGGAAGCGCGGCCAGTCGGCGCGCCAGCTCGGCGGTGCGGAGGGCGCGACCTCGCAATAACACGCGCCGGCCCCGAAACGTGGCCCGCACGATGCTGGCGCGGCCGTCCCGCGGATCAGCGGCCCGGGCCGCCAGGCCATCGCGCTCCATGGTGGCTACCAGGCGGCTCATGGTGGGGAGGCGCACCTGTTCGGCGTTGGCCAGGGCGCCGATCGACCGGGGTCCACCGAACACCAGCACCGAGAGGGCGGACAGCTGAGCCGGTCCCACACCCAGGCGGGCATCGCTCCGCCGCAGGGTCCGCAGCAGGTGAATGGCGGCCGAGTGCAGGTGATCCGCCGCCGCCTGCACGTCGGGCGAGGGAGGCGGGGGGCTTGCGGGGCCGGGCATGGAGATTAATTTAGTTAGCGATGCTAACTAAATCAAGGCGAGGTCCATCATGCTGGAGCGAATCAGGCAGATCGGGGTGAACGTCAAGGACCTGGAGCGCGCGGTGCGCTTCTACCGGGACGTGCTGGAGATGAAGTTCCTGTTCCAGGCACCGCCGCAGATGGCGTTCTTCGATTGTGGCGGAGTGCGGCTACTGCTCGGCGTGGCGGACCGGCCGGAGATCGATCACCCCGCGTCGATCATCTACTACCTGGTCCGCGACATCAACGCGGCTCACCAGGTCTTGAAGGAGCGCGGCGTGAAGTTCATTACCGCGCCGCACCTCGTGACCCGGATGCCCGATCACGAGCTGTGGCTGGCCGACTTCAAGGATTCCGAAGACAACATCGTCGCGCTGATGAGCGAGGTGCCGGCTTGAGTCTCAGCGGTTCAACCACAGATGCAGGGCGGCGTAGGCCCGCCACGGGCGCCACCGCTCCGCCAGGGCGTAGAGGTCGCGGGCACTGGACACCCCGGCCGCGCGCCGCAACAGCGGGTCCGACGCGGGGAACGCGTCGGGCCAGGTGAGCGCCCGCATCACGATCGTCGTGGTACAGCGATCGCCGACGCCGTCGATGGCGAGCAGGGCACGCCGCGCCGCGACGATGTCGCTCCCGGGCGCGAGGCGCAGCGTTCCCGCGATCACCGCCCGAGCCACAGCCGCCAGCGCGCCGGCCCGGCGTGGCGGCACACCGAGGGCGGCGAGACGCCCCGGCCCCGCCGCGGCGACGCGCTCGGCCGTGGGCGAGAGTCGCGACAGAGCGGGGAATCCCGTTTCGATCCCCTCGCCCAGGGCCCACACGACACGTCGCGCCGACTCCCGGGACACCGCGCCCCACCGGCCCTGGCCCAGCAGCAAGGCGCTCAGCGCCGCCTCGAAGCCATCGAGCGCCCCGGGAACGCGGACGCCGCCGCGGCGTCTCACCGATGCGCCGAGTCCGCCTTCGGCGAGGTGGGCATCGATCACCGTGGGCTCGGCGTCCAGGTCGAAGAGCTGCCGCAGCCGCGCGAGGAGCGGCATGAGCACCGGGAGCAGCGACGGTGAAACGTCGAGGTTCAGGTGCGCCTTGGCGGCGCCGTGGCTCGCGGCGACCGCCGCGTCCGCGGCGAACACGACGCCCACGCGCCCGTCGAGCCGCACCGTGCGCCCATACCGTCCCGCCTCGATCGCCTCCACGCCCGGCAACGCGCTGCGTCCCAGCAGCTCGGTGAGCGCGTCCCAGGCCAGCGGCGCGCGGTAGGCGAGCGTCAACCGGACCAGGTCGTTCTCGGGGCGGGCCGCGCGCGGCCGCGGTCGCAGCGCGCTCGGGCTCAACCGGTACCGCTCACGGAACGCCGAATTGAAGCGACGCAGGCTCTGAAACCCGCTGGCGTAGGCGATGCGGGTCACCGGCAGGTCCGTGTCGGCGAGGAGCCGTTTGGCGAGCAACAGGCGATGCGTCTGGGCGAGGGCGACGGGCGACACGCCGAGCTCCCGCTCCAGTGCCCGCCGGACGTGGCGCGCGCTCACGCCGAGCTCGCGTGCCAGGTGCGCCACGCTGTGCCCGTTGAGCGCGCCGGCGGCGATGCGCAGTGCCGCCACCCCGGCGAGCTGCGGCACGGCGTCCATCAGCGCGCGTCCCGGCGCCAGCTCGGGGCGGCACCGCAGGCAGGGCCGGAACCCCGCTTGTTCGGCTGCGGCGGCGGAATCGAAGAAGCGCCGGCGCGTGGGATACGCCATGCGTGACGGGCAGACCGGCCGGCAGTATACCCCGGTCGTCGTGATCCCCACGTAGAAGATCCCGTCGAACCGCGGATCGCGCGCCCGCAGGGCGCGCTGGCAGACATCGGCCGTGAGCTGCATCCCGCTGGGGATTCTACCCCGTTGGGCCGCGCGGACTCGCCGGATCCGGACCTGCAATGCTCCACCGGATTCCGGGTCCGGATCCGGCAAGCGCGCCGCCTTCCGAAGGCCAATGATCCGACATCCACGGCGGAGGAGGTGACTCATGGGCGAGGCCGGTACGGCGTACGCGTCGATCGTCAAACGCTTCGACAGCGCCGAGCGCGTGCTGTCGTTCGAGCACGGACGGCTCGATGTGATTGTGGTGGGCGGGAGGGCGATCGGCAAGGGCAGCTACGCGCCCGGCTGGAGATGGTCGCACGTCGCGCTGGCCGGGGCCGCCCGGCGCGGTCTCCCCGAGCACGTCGGGGTGGTGCTCTCGGGACGCGCCAAGGTGCGGATCCATGGGGGCAGCGAGATCGACCTCATGCCGGGAGACTTCTTCCACATCACCACCGAGGAGGACACATGGGTCGTCGGCTATCGACCGTGCGAAATCCTGTACCTGAGCGGCGTCGAAGCGTTGATCCAGCAGCTGCAGCGTCAGGAGTGACGGCGATCACCGGGCGGCTGATCGAGGCGGGGACGGGCAAGGCGTTGGCATTCGTGGCCACCCCAGTCAGGGACGAGCACTAGCCGTAACGCCGGAGGCTCGGCGCCGAGGCCTCCGGCTGTCTTGCAGAACGCTCACCGCCTGGTCAGCTTACTCTGCCTATCGGCGCCGTAGCCAAGTGGTAAGGCAGAGGTCTGCAAAACCTCCATTCGACGGTTCGATTCCGTCCGGCGCCTCTCGTGGTCCCCCGCCGGCGGTTCCTGCTCGGTCTGATCCTGGTGCTGGGCGCCGCGCTCCGGCTTGCCCTCTACCTCTCCCGCCCGTCCTTCTCGATCGACGAAACGATGTTCGGGCTCGAAATCGGGACCCGCTCGTTCACCGGATTGCTCCACCCGCTCGACTACGCCCAGACCGGTCCGCCGCTCTTCCTCTATAGCATCAAGGCCGTCGCCACGGTCGCGGGGATGAGTGAGTACGCGCTGCGTATGATTCCGCTCGCGGCGGGTCTCCTGCTGCCCTACCTCGTGTGGCGCATCGGTCGGCGTGTGGTGGGGGACGACGCGTCGCTCCTGGCCGCAGGGCTTGCCGCACTCGCGCCGACGCTGGTGCAGTACAGCGTGATCGTCAAACCCTACATCACCGATGCCGTGTTCGCGCTGGCGTTGTTCGGCGCCGCACTAACGGTGCTCGAGGGTCCGTCCGGGCGTGCGCCCTGGGTGCGGCTCGCCCTCGTCGGCCTCGTGGCCGTCGTCGGATCGGTGCCGGCACCGTTGCTCCTCTCGGGCGTCGTCGTCGCCGTATGGCTCGGTGCACCATCCGCTCGGTCGCGGCTGGCGGGATGCCTCGCACTCTGGGCTGCTGCCTTCGTGCCGCTGTACCTGGCCTTGTACCGGCCCGTCGCATCAAGCGATTACATGCAGCGGTTCTGGAGTGCGAGCTTTTTCACGCCGGCGCGTTGGAGCGGTTGGCAGCTCCTCGGCCGGAGCATCGTCCAGTCGCTCGTCGCCCGCCCGGCGCCGCTGGGCGTGGTCCTTCCCGTCGTGGTGCTGGTGGCCGGCGGGTCCTGGGCGTTGGCGCGCGCGCGCGGCCGCGCGGTTGCGGCGCTGCTCGGGGTCCCAGTCCTCGCCCTGCTCGGCGCGTCGGCCTTGCAGCGCTACCCGCTCTCGGCACGGCTGCTCCTGGGGATCGTCCCCACGCTTGTGCTGTGTTGCGCAGCGGGCATTGTGGCATTGACTCAGTGGCGCCCGGCGGTCGGTCGTGGGATCGGCGCCGTCACGCTGCTCGCCCTCGCCGCGGTGAACGTGATGCACCCCTACCGCACCCCCGCGCTGCGCCCCGCCGTTCTCGAGGTCGCTCGCGCGGCGGCCGGCGAGCCGGTGTACGTCTCGAGCGGCGCGCTGCCGGCGTGGGCGTTCTACACGACCGACTGGTCGGCGCCAGACACGGGCTATCTGACACGGATCCGAGCGTGGGCGGGGCAGCCGGACGCCGTCGCGTTTCCCAACGCCGGATCGCGCGGACACGCGGTCGGGCCGACGGAGGGCGAAGCGCTCGCGGAGCGACACCTCGGGCGCGTCGAGATCCTGGGACTCGCCCCGGGAATTCAGTGGCGCGAGGTGACGGGGCTGAGCGGCTCGGCGCCGGACCCCGGGTGGGCGGCCCGGGAAGCGGCGCGCATCCGCGCGGCCGCCGCGCCCGAAGCGTGGGTGATCGTGGCCAATGCCTATGCCACGAGCGCCGCGACATTGGTCGCGGCGCTCGGGGAAGCCGGAGGGAGAATCGAGATGGATACCGTCGCGGGCGGCGTGCGGCACTGCCGCGTCCGCTTTCCTTCCGAGGCTACTTCCGCGTCGGCGGCGCCGGGGGCGCCAGCGGCACATCCGAATTGAAGATGTCGCTGGCGATCTGCCACGTTCCGTCGGCCTGCTTGCGCTCGATCTGCAGGAACTTGCCGTGGTCGTCCACCGCAGCCGGTGCCCCGGGCGGCGTGAAGGTCATGGCGTAGGTCCCGCGTACGTACGCGAGGTCCCCCGCACCACCGATGTCGTCGATCTTGATCGAGAACGCCGACACGGGCGGGAACCCGCCGGCCCAGGCTTCGAGTGCCTGGCGCCCGTTCACGCCCGGCTGGTTGGGCGGCATGAACGCTGCGTCGGCCGTGTAGAGACCCGCCCACGCCGAAAAGTTCTTGGCGACGACGTATTGACCGAACGTGGTCTCGTTCTGTGTGCGCAGCGCCGCACGGTCAGCCTCGGTCAACGGCTGAGATCCCTTGGCGCAGGCGGCGAGCAGCGACAACAAGGCCACGCTCGTGCGGGAAACCTGTCGAAGCATCGTCTCTCTCCGGGTGAAATGAAGGGTTGAAGGTAGCGCGGTTCGCGAAATCGGTTAGCTTCGCGCTCGGTGTCCGCTCCACATTCCCGCCTCGCTCACGCATGCAGCTGACCGTCCACCAGGCGGCCTCGTACCTCGGAGTCAACGAGGCGACCGTGCGCCGCTGGATCACGCAGCGCGGCCTGCCGGCCCACCGGGTCAACGAGCGCCTGCACCTGAACGCCATCGAGCTGTGGGAATGGGCCACCGAGAACGGCATCGCCGTGTCGCGGCGCCTGCTGGACCAGGCGCGGCGCCGCCCGGACGACGTGGCGCCGTTGTCCGAGCTGCTGGCGGTGGGTGGGATCCATCACGACGTGGGCGGGGAAGGCAAGACGGACGTGCTGCGCGAAATCGTGGCGCGCCTGCCGCTCCCGGCCGACACCGACCGGGCGTTTCTCGTCACGGTGCTCGAAGCGCGCGAAGCGATGGGGTCCACGGGGATCGGCGGCGGGATCGCGATTCCGCACGTGCGCAACCCGATCGTGTTGCACGTCGAGGCCCCGTTCGTGACCCTGTGCCTGCTGCGCCACCCGGTGGGCTTCGACGCGGTGGACGGCAAGCCGGTCCACGCGCTGTTCACCGTGATCAGCCCGAGCGTGCCGGCCCACCTGCGGATTCTGGCGCAGCTCGGGTTCGTACTGCGCGATGAAGAACTGCGCCGGCTGCTGGCGCAGCGCGGCAGCGCGACCGACCTGCTGGCGCGCATCCGTGGACTGGAGGGGCAGACGAGCGGGATGCACTCGGCCGCGCCCCGCGGCTCATGACGCTGTACTTCGTGGGGCTCGCGGCGCTGGTCGCCGCGGGGTTGAGCGCCCTCTTGCTGCGGCACCGGCCCGCCCTCGCCGATCGGAGCTACGGGTTGCTGGCGGGCGCCGGCTGCGTCCTGGCGGCGCTGCCTGCGGTGCGGGTGCTCGCCGGAGGGCCCGCGGTGGAGGGACAGCTCGGGTCCTGGGCCTTCGGGATCGACCTCCTGTCCTCCGCATTCCTTCTCGTCGTTCTCATCCCAGGCTTGGCGAGCGCCCTGTACGGCGCGCGCACGCCGAGCGCCGCCCGGATGCTCTTCGTGATCGAGCTCGCCGCGCTGGCGCTGGTCGTCACGGCGCGGGGGGTGATTCCCTTCCTCATCGCCTGGGAAGTGATGGCGGTGCTCGCCTATTTCCTGGTGACGTTCGAGCACGAGCGCGCCGAGGTGCGGCGAGCGGGGCTCGTGTACCTCGTTGCGACCCATACCGGCACGCTGGCCCTGCTCGCGATGTTCGCCTCCTGGGCCGGGCCGTCGGGATCGCTCGGCTTCGATGCGCTGGCCGCTCGCGCCGGCACGCTGCCCGGCGGCGGGGCGGTGGTGCTGTGTCTCGCGCTGTTCGGGTTCGGGCTCAAGGCTGGGCTCGTGCCGCTGCATTTCTGGCTTCCGGACGCGCACGCCACGGCGCCATCGCACGTCTCGGCGTTGATGTCGGGCGTGGTGATCAAGATGGGGATCTACGGCCTGTTCCGCGTGGTGAGCCTGCTCGGCGTCCCGCCCGCCTGGTGGGGCTGGCTGGTGCTGGCCCTCGGTGCCGTTTCCGCCGTGCTCGGCGTGTTGTGGGCCCTGGCGCAGCACGATTTGAAGCGGCTGCTCGCCTACCACAGCGTCGAGAACATCGGGATCATCCTGATGGGTCTCGGCGCGGGCGTGCTGGGCATCAGCTATCGCGTCCCACTCGTCGCGATCCTGGGATTTGCCGGCGCCGTCCTGCACACGCTGAACCACGCCCTGTTCAAGAGCCTCCTTTTTCTCGGCGCGGGCGCGACCTATCACGCCACGGGGACCCGGGACCTGGACCGCCTCGGTGGGCTCGCCCGCCGGATGCCGCTCACCTGGATCACGTTCCTGATCGCGTCCGTCGCCATCGTGGGCCTGCCACCGCTGAACGGATTCGTCAGCGAGTGGGTCGTGTATCGCGCGCTCGTGGGCGGGGTCACCTCCGCCGGACCGATCCGGCTGTCGCTCGTCGCGGTCGCCGCGCTTGCGCTGGTCGGCGGGCTCGCCCTCGCGTGCTTCGCGAAGGTCTGCGGCATCGTCTTCCTCGGGGCGCCGCGCTCGGCCGAGGCGGCACAGGGTCACGAGGCCGATGCCGGCATGCTGGCTCCGATGTTCGGCCTCGCCGCGGCCTGCGTCCTGATCGGGCTCGCTCCCGCGCTCGCGGTGGGGCCGGCGCTCGCGGTGGGCGGCTCGGTCGCGCGTGTCGCCGTCGACACGGCCGGGAGCGGGATCCCGGAGGCCGTGACCCGGATCGGGCTCCTTTCATTGATGTTGGGAGCCCTCCTCGCGCTCGGGAGTCTGGCATGGGGAGTTCTGCGGCGACGCCGTCCGACGAAGCAGGCGGAGACATGGGGCTGCGGCTACGCGCTGCCCACCGCCCGGATGCAGTACACGGCGTCCTCGTTCGCGGCGCCGCTGCTTGCCGCCTACGGACCGCTCTCCGGCGTGCACGAGACGCGCAGCCGCACCGCCTTCCACAGCCACGCGCGCGAAATCGTGCTCGAGGGGGCGATCCTCCCCGTGTGGGCCGCCGTGCGGGGCGCGCTCTGGCGGCTGCGGCCGATCCAACACGGCCGGCTGTGGGTGTACCTGCTGTATCTCATCGCCGTCCTGCTGCTGCTCCTTCTCTATCTCGCGGGTCTCGTCGGGGGAGCGCCGCGGTGACCGCCGGGCCGCTGCTGAGCCTGGGCGCCGTGCTGGTGCTGGCGCCGGCATTGCCGGGCGTCGCCACCAAGACGAAGTCGCTGCTCACGGGGCGCCGCGGCGCACCGGTGCTGCAGCTCTATTGGGATCTCGTCCGGTTGCTGCGCAAGGGCGCCGTGTACAGCACGACGACCAGCTGGATGTTCCGACTCGCTCCCGTGGCCGGTGCGGTGACGCCGCTGCTCGCCGCGATCCTGTTGCCGCTCGACGGCCGCGGGGCGGTGCTCCAGTTCTCCGGTGACTTCGTGGCGTTCGCCGCGCTGCTGGCGTTGGGCCGCTTCACCCTGATCCTCGCGGCCCTCGACACCGGATCGAGCTTCGAAGGCATGGGGGCGAGTCGGGACGCGGCATTCGCGTCGCTCGTGGAGCCGGCGTTGTTCCTGTGTTTCGTGGTGCTGATGCTCGCGACGGGCCGGCTGTCGTTGAGCGGCATGTTGGGCGCCGCGCCGGCGCCCTCCCTTGCGATGGTCGCGGTGAGTCTGTTCTTCGTGCTCCTCGCGGAAGCGTCGCGCGTCCCGGTGGACGATCCCGCTACGCATCTCGAGCTGACGATGATCCACGAGGTCGCCGTGCTGGATCACAGTGGTCCCGACCTGGCGCTGCTGCTGTATGGCGCCGCGCTGCGCATGGCGCTGTTCGCGGCCCTGCCGGTGAGTGTCCTGGTGTCGCGCGCCGAATGGGTGGCTCCGCTGGCGTTGGCGGTACTGGTCGCCGGAATGGTCCTCGTGGCGGTGGCGGTGGGGATCATCGAGTCCAGCATGGCGCGGCTGCGGCTGAGTCGCGTGCCGCAGTTCCTGGTCGCCGCCTCGGTGCTCGCGTCGCTGGGCGTCATCCTCCAGCTGCTCACCTGATGGAACGCCTCGCCGACCTGGTATTGCTGCTGGTCCTGCTCACCAGCTTTCTGATCCTCGGCACCACGCGGCTCACGACCTGCATCCGTGCGGTGGCGGTGCAGGGGGGACTGCTCGGAGTGCTGCCGCTGGTGCTCGAGCCGCAATGGTCGGCCCACACGCTCGGTCTCGCCACGGGGACGATTCTCGTGAAAGCGATCGTGCTGCCGTGGTTTCTTACCTGGGCGATCCGCGAAGCGGCGGTCCGGCGCGAGGTGGAGCCGCGACTCGGGTACATCGCTTCGCTGATCCTGGGCGTCGTCGCCGTGGCGGTGGCGAGCGCCGTCGCGACGCGCCTCCCCGTGCCCGGCACGCACCCGGTCCTGCTGCTCGCCACCTCGCTCTCCTGTGTGATCATGGGGCTGCTGGTCCTCGCCACGCGCGCGAAGGCCCTGATCCAGGTCGTGGGCTATCTGATGCTGGAGAACGGCATCTACGTCTTCGGGTTGACGAGCGTGGACCGCGTGCCGTTCCTCGTCGAGATCGGCGTCCTGCTCGACGTCTTCGTGGGCGTCTTCATCATGGGCATCGTCGTGTTCCACATCAACCGAGAGTTCGACTCGCTGGATTCCGCCCGGCTCACGGAGCTCAAGGACTGATGCTGCTCGCCGCGCTCGTGCTCGTCCCCGCGCTCGGCGCCGCTGGCGCCTATGGGCGTCCGGCGCGCCATGGCGCGTGGCTCGTCGCCGTGGCGGGGGTCCATCTGTCGCTGGTCGCCGGGGCGTGGATCGCGCCGCCGCCGCCGATTCTCGATGGGTGGCTGGCCCTCGACCCCCTGGGGCTCGTGGTGCTCACGGTGGTGAGCGCGCTCTTCTTCGTGGTGGCGACGTACACGGTGGGCTATCTGCGCCGCGAGCGCGGTGGGAAGGGATTCGCGAGCTGGCTGCTGGTGTTTCTCGCTGCCGCTTCACTCGTCGCGGTGAGCCATCACCTCGCGCTGCTCTGGGTCGGCATGGAGGGGACCACGCTGGCGTTCGCGCCGCTCATCTTCCAGCGGCGCGACCGGCGCTCGCTCGAAGCGGTGTGGAAGTACCTGGTGATCTCGTCGGTCGGCATCGCCCTGGCGCTGCTCGGCACATTTTTCCTCGCGACCGCGCAGGGCGACCTCGGCCCCGGAATGCGGCCGCTGGTGCTCGACGACCTGGTGACGGGCGCGGCGCAACTCCACCCGGCCTGGCTCAAGGCGGCGTTCGTGTTTCTGCTGGTGGGCTACGGCACGAAGCTCGGCCTCGCCCCGATGCACACCTGGAAACCGGACACCTACGGCGAATCGCCCGCGCTGGTCGCGGGGCTCATGGCCGGTGGGCTCACGACGTGCGCGTTCCTGGGCATCGCCCGAGCGACCGAGGTGACGACCGCCGCGGGGCTGGCCTCGTTCGCGCGCCCACCATTGGTGGCGTTCGGCCTCCTCTCGCTCGCCGTGGCCGCCGCGTTCGTGATCGGACAAACCGACATCAGACGGCTGCTCGCCTACTCGAGCGTGGAGCATGTGGGGATCCTGGTCCTGGGCCTCGGCCTGGGCGGTGTGGGCGCGTACGGCAGCATGCTGCACCTCGTGAACAACGCCCTGGTGAAGGGGCTGCTGTTTCTCGCCGTCGGCAACGCCGCGCTGGCCGCCGCGTCGCCGCGGGGCGGTGTGTTGCGTGCCGTGCCCGCATCGGGTGTGCTGCTCCTGGTCGGCCTGTTCGCCGTGACGGGGTCCCCACCCTTCGGGATGTTCCTGAGCGAGCTCACGATCCTGCGGGCGGCGTTGGGCGGGGGGCACCCGTGGATCGCGGCGGCAATGCTGGCACTGCTCGCGCTGATCTTCATCGGGATCGGTTCGATGATTCTGGAGATGCTGTACGCGCCAGCGCCGGTAGCGAGCCCGCCCGTGCGAGAGAGCCGCTGGCTGCTGGTCGGGCCCGTGGCGCTCGCGCTGGGTGTGCTCGTGCTGGGCGTGGCGATCCCCGGGCCGTTGCAGGATCTGCTGGCGCACGCGGCGAGCGCCCTGGGCGGAGTCGCGCCGTGAGCCGGTTCGACGAGCTGGGCCTGCGCAATCGGCGCGCCGTGCCCTGGGGCTCCGTGCCGCTCGAAGCGACGGAGCGGTTTCGCGACACGGTGATTCAGGCCGTCGCCGACGGGTGGCGCATCGTGTCGCTGTTCGGTCTCCCGGACGGCGACGACGCCGCTCGCCTGGTCGCGATCCTGGCCGACGACGCCCGTGGTGAGCTGGGCGCGACGAGCACCCGTGTAGGGCAGGCGTACCCGGCGCTCACACCCGACTGCCCTTCCGCCACCCGGTTCGAGCGCGAGATCGCCGAGCAATGCGGTGTCGTGCCGGAAAAGCATCCGTGGCTCAAACCGCTACGCCGGCATCCGCCGGATCACGCGCCGCCGGCCCGGCGCACCGGCCCGTCGGACCGCGAGGCGTATCCATTCTTTCAGGTGGAAGGCGACGAGGTCCACGAAGTGGGGGTGGGGCCGGTGCACGCCGGGATCATCGAGCCGGGGCACTTCCGCTTCCAGGCGCACGGAGAGACCGTGCTCTTCCTCGAGATCGTGCTCGGATATCAACACCGCGGCGTGGAGCGCTTGCTGGAAACGCTCGATCGCGACCGCTCGGTCCTGGCCGCCGAGTCGATTGCCGGCGACTCGGTCATCGGGCATGCGGGGGCGTACTGCGGCGCGCTCGAGGCGTTGGCGCGCAGCCGCAAGACGCCGCGGGCGCAGACGGTACGCGGCATCGCGCTCGAGATCGAGCGGCTCGCCAACCACCTGGGCGACCTCGGCGCGATGGCAGGCGACGTCGCCTACGCGCCGGCGGCGGCCTATCTGGGCCGCCTGCGGGGTGAATGCCTGAACCTCCTGATGACGCTGAGCGGCAACCGGTACGGACGGGGGCTGGTCCGTCCGGGCGGCGTCGGCTTCGACATCCCGGCCGAGATGGCGGTCGAGATGCGCGACCGGCTGCAGAGTCTCAGGGATCAGGTCGAGCCGGTGCTCGAGCAGCTTTTCGGGAACGCCTCGGTCCAGGCCCGGCTCGAGGGAGTGGGCGTGGTGCCCAAGGCAGCGTGCGCCGACGGGGGATTCGTCGGTCCCGTCGCGCGGGCGTGCGAGGTGCCGCGCGACGTGCGGCACGACCATCCGTACGGGATCTTCCGCTTCGCACACATCCCGGTGGCGACGGCGTGGGCGGGCGACGCGCTGGCGCGGGCGCTCGTCCGCCGGCTCGAGATCGAGCGCTCACTGGCGTTCGCCATCGAGCAGCTCGGCGCGCTGCCCCGGGGCGAGGCGCGCGTGCCCTGCGGGGCACTGCGGCCCGGCGAGCTGGCGGTCGCGATGGTCGAAGGGTGGCGGGGCGAGATCGTGCACGTCGTGATCACGGATGCGTCCGGCGCGGTGCGCCGCCACAAGATCACCGATCCCTCGTTCCACAACTGGGCGGCGTTGGCCGTCGCGATGCCGGGAAACGAGATCTCGGATTTTCCCCTCTGCAACAAGAGCTTCAACCTCTCCTATGCGGGGCACGACCTGTGAGGACGCCGTGCTCGATCTGATCCGCAATCGGCTGCGGCAGGGCTTCCGCACCCTGGCGTTCCCGAAGGGTCCGGCCCCCGAGTTTCCCGAGCGGTTTCGCGGCCGCCCGGCCGGCGGCTCCGCTCCGCTGGATCTCGGGACGTGTCTCTTCAGTCCCGAGGAGGCGGCAAGCTATACTCGCGACCACCGGATGGCCGTCTCGCGCCGAGATGCCCGGGTGACGGCAACGGGCGAACTGGAGCTGGCTCGAGCGCTGGACGAGAAGAGCCGCCGCCTCTTCCGGCGCTCGCTGCGGTTGCGCTCGGTGGCGGCGGGGAGCTGCGGCGGGTGCGAAGCGGAGCTCGTCGCGCTCGGCAACGTCGTGTTCGACCTGGCACGTTTCGGGGTCCAGTTCGTCGCCTCGCCGCGCCACGCGGACGGGCTCGTCATCACCGGCGCGGTGAACGCGAACATGCGGGGGGCCCTGATGAAGACGTACGAGGCGGTTCCCGCACCGAAGATCGTACTCGCGGTGGGCGCCTGCGCGCTGAGCGGCGGGCCATTCCGGGGGAGCGGGGAGGTTGCCGGCGGCGTCCCGGAAGAGATTCCGGTCGATCTATGGGTCCCCGGATGCCCGCCGCATCCGCTCACCATCCTGGATGGGGTGCTGCGACTACTGGGCACCATCGAGAACGGAGCGCGATGATGACCACGATTCAGTTCTGCGGCGCCGCGGGGACGGTCACCGGCTCGATGCATCTGGTGACCGCCAACGGCCACCGCGTGCTGCTCGACTGCGGCCTCTTCCAGGGCCTGAAGGATCTGCGGTTGCGCAACTGGCGTGACCCGGCGTTCGACCCCACGAACCTGGAAGCCGTCGTGATTTCGCACGCGCACATCGACCACACCGGGGCGCTCCCCCTGCTGGTGCGCCGCGGCTACCGCGGTCCGATCTACTGCACCGCCGCCACCGCTGATCTTCTCGGTGTGCTGTTGCCCGACTCGGCCCACCTCCAGGAGGAAGAAGCCGACCGAGCCAATCGCTACACCTATTCGAAGCACAAGCCCGCGCTGCCGCTGTACACGACCGCGGACGCGCAGCGGGCGCTCGGTCAGCTCACGCCGGCCGGCTACGGCCGGCCGTTCCCCGTGGCCGGTGACCTCACCGTCACCTATCGCATCGCCGGTCACATCCTCGGCGCGGCGACGGTCGATCTGGCCACTGGCGCAGGGCCGCGGATCGTTTTCTCCGGCGATCTCGGGCGCTACGACCGGCCCATCCTGCCCGACCCGCAGCCGGTCCCCGCCGCGGACGTGCTGTTGCTCGAGTCCACCTATGGCGACCGCCAGCATCCCGACATAGGCAAGACCGACGACGACCTAGTCCGCATCGTCAAGGAAACCGCCGATCGCGGCGGCGCGCTGCTCGTTCCGGCGTTCGTCGTGGACCGGACGCAGGAGTTCCTGTGGATGCTGCAGCACCTGGAGCAGGCCGGTCGCATTCCGGTGCTGCCGGTATACGTGGACAGTCCGTCCGCGACGCTGGTGACCGAGATCTACCGCAAGCACGGCGAGGATCTCGACGGAGAGATGCGCGCGGAAATCGCCAATGGCCAGACGACCCTGAACAGCAAGCAGTGCCAGTTCACCCAGTCCGTGGAGGAGTCGAAGCGGCTGAACGACATCCGCGGCCCCGTGATCATCATCTCCGCCTCCGGCATGGCGACGGGCGGACGCATCCTGCATCACCTGCAGCATCGCCTGCCCGACCCGCGCACCACCGTGCTCCTGGTGGGATACCAGGCGGCCGGTACGCGCGGCCGCTCACTGCAAGACGGGGCGAAGACGCTCAAGATGTTCGGCGAACAGGTGCCGGTGCGTGCGCGGGTGGAGACGATCCATGGTCTCTCGGCGCACGCTGATCAGGCGGAGCTGCTCCGCTGGCTCGGCGGGTTCACGCGCCCGCCCCGGACGACCTACCTGGTCCACGGCGAGCCCGAAGCGGCGCGGGTACTGTCCGAGGCGATCACCGCGCGCTACCACTGGTCCGTGCGGGTCGCGCAGGACGGGGAACAGGTCGACCTCGGGTGACACCGCGAGGGCCCGGTGGCTCGCGCCGGGCCCTCGCCCTTCCGTTTCACTCACTGACGCGCGTCAGGCCAGCAATGCCACCTGGCGCTTGCCCATCACAGGCTGCGCGCGCGCAACGAGCTTGGGAACCGGGACGACCAGCAGCATCGGCGCCGGCAGGTGACCGAGCAGCCGCTCGGTGACGCTCCCGACGAGCATCCGCTCCACGAACCCCTTGCCGTGCGATCCCACCACCACGAGGTCGGCCTGCCAGGCGGTCGCTTCGGCGGCGATGCCCGCTTCGGCCGCGGTGTGACGGATGACGTGGCTCGTGTCCGGCGGCAAGAGCGGCCAGATCTTCTGCTCGCACTCGAGGGTGAGCAGCTGCTCGTAGTCCTCCGGGTTGGTCGGCGGCGGCACCTCTGGGAGGATCGGCAACGGCTCGATGACGTGGAGCGCCCGCAGCTCGGCGTCGAACAGGTCCGCGATGCGCTGCGCGAGCTCCAGCGTCGGCGCCGCCGCGTTGGACGCGTCGAGCGCGACCAGGACCCGGCGAATCGCCGCCGGGGGCAGGCCGGTGACGAGCAGCGGAGCCCGCAGCATGCGCGCGACGTTGTGGACCGTGCTGCCGCCCAGCCAGCGCCCCAGCGCCGTATGATGCTTCGCGCCCAGTACGAGCAGGCACGCGTCCGCTTCCCGCGCCGCGTCGTCCAGCACCGCGGGCGGCCACCCCTCGCGCACGACCAGGCGCCGCAGGGTTTCGGCGGGAACCCGGCCCGCCAGGACCGTCGCGAGCTGGTTGCGCGCCGCCGCGAGGGCGGCATCGCGGAACGCCGCCGCCTGCTGTGGGACCTGGGAGGCGGCGAGGAGGCTCCAATTGTCCCGGGCCGCATGTACCAGCCGACATTCGGCCCCGGCGGCACCGGCGATCTGCAGCCCCAACTGCGCGGCTGCGGCCGCGGCCGGTGAGGCGTCCACCCCGACGACGATTGGCTTCCACGACATAGGGCCCCCAGTTTGCTTTCGCACGGAACTTGCCCCAGCCTTCATGAAGCGACGGTGAGGTCCAGGGGAAAGGGGCTTTGGGCGTGACCGGGTTCCAACCTCCGGTGTTCATTCCGGAGACGGCAATCGCGGAGCGCGTGGACGCGCTCGCGCGGCGCATTTCCGCCGATCACGCGGGCGTGGACGACTTGCTGCTGATCGGGGTGTTGCGAGGCGCGTTCATTTTTGTGGGAGACCTCGCGCGGCGGCTCACCGTCCCGTGCAGCGTCGATTTCATGGCGTTGTCGCCGTACGACCGGGGGGCGACCAGCTCCGAAGGCGTCCGGGTCGTCATGGACGTGCGCGTGGAGATCCGGGGGCGGCACGTGGTGCTGGTGGAAGACATCGTCGATTCGGGGGACACCCTGGCTTTCCTGCTGCACACGCTCGAAGTGCGCCGCCCGGCGTCGCTGCGAACCTGCGTGCTGGCGCGAAAGCGCGGCCCCGAGGGCCGGCTGGCCCGTCTCGATTACGTGGGGTTCGACATTCCCGACCGCTGGGTGGTCGGCTACGGCCTGGACTACGACAACAAGTTCCGGACGCTCCCCTACATCGGCGTGGTGCACACCCCCGATGACGATTGACGCCCACGCCGCTCCGCCGCCGGTGCTGCTCTCAGAGCGTCAGATCGCGGAGCGGGTGGACCAGCTCGCCCGCGAGATCTCCGCGGACCACGCGGGTGTGGATGAGCTGCTCCTGGTCGGTGTGTTGCGCGGCGCGTTCATCTTTCTCGCGGACCTCGCGCGCCGCCTGACGATCCCCACGAGCATCGATTTCATGGCGCTGTCGCATTACGAGCACGGCTCCGCTCCGTCGGGCGCAGTCCGGCTCGTCATGGATCTGCGCATCCCCATCGCGGGCCGCTCGGTGCTGTTGGTGGAGGACATCGTCGATTCGGGCGAGACACTGGCATACCTGCGGCGCATGCTCGAGGCGCGCGGGCCGGCCTCGTTGAAGATCTGCGCCCTGACGCGCAAGCCGGACCGCCTCACGGCCGACGTCCGCGTCGACTACGTCGGGTTCGACATCCCGGACGCCTGGGTGGTCGGCTACGGCCTGGACTTCGACAACAAGTTCCGGTCGCTGCCCTACATCGGCGTGTTCACGCCGCCCGCGCGGGGCGGTTAGCGCAGCTCGTCGGCGGCGATCTCCGCCGCGGCGCCGGCGATGACGACGGCTTTCCCGGCGGTTTCGAGCACGGTGCCGGTCCGCTCCAACGCCCGCACCACCTGACGCCGCGCCACGGCCGAGCGCGCCTGTTTGCCGGCCAGTTTGAGCGCCTTGTTGGTGCGCTTCCCGATCCTGCCGGCGACCTTCTGCATCCGCCGCGCGGCCTTCACGGCGGTCCGTTTCAGTCGTTGTGCCCGCGATTTCATGTTCCCCTCCTCACACGGTTGCTGCTCACCCGGCAGACGGGGCGGCCGCGAACTGCGGCACCGCTGCCGGCTGCAGGTAGCGGCTGAACCACCGGGCGGCGTGCATGGCGACGGCTTCGAGCGTGCCCGGCTCCTCGAACAGGTGCGTGGCCCGCGGCACGACCACCATCTCCTTCAACCCGCCGAGCTGCTGCAGCGCCTGCACATTCAGGCTGACGACGACCGGATCGGCGGCCCCGACGATCAGCAGCGTGGGGGCCCGGACCTCCCGCAGCGCGGCGCCGGCGAGGTCGGGTCGTCCGCCGCGGGACACGACCGCCCCGATGCGCGGATCGCCGGCCGCAGCGACGAGCGCCGCGGCGGCGCCGGTGCTGGCGCCGAAGTAGCCCGGCGTCAGATGGCGCGTGGCGGGATTCGTCGCCACCCAGCCGGTGGCCTGACGCAGCCGCTCCGCGAGCAGCGGAATGTCGAACACCGCCGCCCGGGATTCCGCTTCCGCCTCCGTCAGCAGATCGAACAACAGCCAGCCGACGTTCGCAGCGTACAGCCGGTCGGCGACGAAGCGGTTCCGTGGCGACAGTCGCGAGCTGCCGCTGCCGTGGGCGAAGAGCACTACGCCCACCGGAACCGGCGGCAGGGCGAGCATCCCCGGCAGCCAGCGGTGATTGCCGATCGGCACCTGCACCGGCTCGGCGATATCGTCGGGGAACGGTCCACCGAATGCGGTCGTCATGGCTCCAGCTCCAGTTTGAGCGCGAGGAAATCCAGGAGGTCGCGTGCGGAGAGCACGCCGGCGAGCCGTCCGTGGTCCACCACGAGGAGGCGCGAGCGGCCGGTCTGCCGCATGCGTCCCAGCGCCTGCAGCGCGCCGGTATCGGGGGTGACGGTCGCGGCATCCGAGAGCGGTACGGTCACGGCGCCCACCTTGCGGAACGGCCAATCCGCGCGTGGAACGTCGCGCAGCTGCCGGGTCGAGATCATCCCCAGCAGGCGGCCGTTGTCCTGGACCGGAAACAGCTTGTGGTGGTAGCGGTACACGTACCCGTCCAGGAACTGGGCGAGCGTCACGTCGGGGCGGACGGAAATGGGTCCGACCGTCATGAACCGGCGAACCGGCTCGTGCGCGAAGGCCCGCCGTACCAGCACCTGCTGATAGGACGCGTCGGCGGCCTGCCGCAGGAACAGTCCGATGAGGAACGACCACACGCCGCCGAGGAGATCCCCCAGCAGGAACCGGACGGCGCCCAGCGCCATCAGCAGCGCGCCGAAGACTCTCCCCACGTTCGTCGCGGTGCGGGTCGCCCGCACCAGGTTCCCGTGCCGGCGCCATAACAGGGCGCGGAACACCCGTCCGCCGTCGAGAGGGAAGGCGGGAAGCAGGTTGAACGCCGCGAGCAGGAGATTGATGGCTCCGAGATAGGCGAGCACGACCGACAGCCTCGACCCGGCGAAGGCGACGGCCGCGATGCCGATGCTCGTCAGCGGACCGGCGATCGCCATCCGCAGCTCGGCATTCGCGCTCGGCGGCTCGGCGCCCATTTCCGCCACGCCGCCGAAGACGAACAGCGTGATACCGTCTATCGGAATGCGATGCCGGCGGGCGACCAGGGCGTGAGCCAGCTCGTGGACGACGATGGAAGCAAACAACCCCAAAGCACCCACGACGCCCATGATCCAGTACGTCGTGGACGACAGGCCGGGGCGCCACGCGGGGAACAGCTGCACGGCGAGCGACCAGGCGATGAGGAGGGCAATGGGAAACCAGCTCGCATCGAGCCGGACCGGGATACCGCGAACACGAAACAGCCGCAGGCGTGGGAGCGCCATATGCCCTCCATGTCGAGCCTACCCCGCTCGACCTAAGATTCGCGTGAAGCGGAGGTTAGAACTTGCTGCAGGAAGCCGCGCGGCGGGGCGCAGCCGCTAGCTTGGACATCGATGAGCGTCCGGTGCAGAAGCAGCATCGTCATCGCGTGGGCCATCGCGCTCGGTCTGCTCCCCAGCGCGGGGGCGCAAGCTCCGGACGATCCAGTGCGAGCGATCATCGCCGACTGGGTCGCGCAGGAGCGGCCACCGGCGGTGCTCACGGGGCTCACGAACCCGACCGGCTCCGTGTGGATGCTGACCCGGCGCTTCTACGCCCTGCGCGACTTCACCGCGGCGTGGCGATCCGACGGCAGCGGTACCGACCTCGGGAGCCTCGTCGGGCGGCTGGGGAGGGCCGCGGAACAAGGGCTCGACTCGGCGGACTATCCGGTCGCGCTGATCCGCTCGCTCGCCGCTGCGCCCGGCGACCCGGACAGCCTCGCCCTCCTCGATCTCGCCGCCACCGTCTCGTTTTTCCGCTACGCCGCCGACCTCTCGCTCGGGAGGGTGGTCCCCGCGGTCATCGATACGATGTGGGCGGCCGCGGACCGGCCGATGGACCTCGTGGCCCGTCTGGCCGGGGCGCTCGACTCGGGTCGGGTGGACGCGGCGCTGGGCGAGCTGGCACCGCCGCAGCGCGAAGCGGCGCTGCTGCGAGCCGCGCTCGCCCGCTACCGCGCCATCGCCGCGCTGGGCGGCTGGACGGCCGTGCCGGGGCGTGAGTCCTTGACGCTGGGAGCGACCGGACCTCGTGTCGGGCTGTTGCGCCGGCGTCTGGAGATCACCGGGGACGTGGCGCCGGGGGACGGCCGGGGCGCCGAGATCTTCGACAGCGCGCTCGACGCCGGCGTGCGGCTCGCGCAGGCCCGGCACGGCCTGACGGCCGACGGCGTCGCCGGCCCCGCGACGCTGGCCGCGCTCAACGTCCCCGTCACGGCGCGGATCCGCCAGCTCGAGCTGAACCTCGAGCGCTGGCGCTGGGCACCCCGCGACGAGGGGGAACGCTACCTGTCGGTCAATTCCGCGGACTACTCACTTGCGGTGGTCGATTCAGAGCGCAGTGTGCTCACGTCGCGGATCGTGTCCGGCCGAGAGGATTGGCCGACGCCGATCGTGGCCGGCCTGCTCACGGAGATCACCTTCAATCCGCGCTGGAGCATCCCGCACAGCATCGCGGTCAAGGAAATCCTGCCGATCCTGCGGCGCGACCCCGGCCACCTGCTCCGCGACGGGATTCACGTGACCGACGCGACGGATCAGACGATCGAGCTCGATCCGGCGCTGATCGCCTGGGACAGCGTCACGGCGGACTCGTTCCCGTATCGCCTGTGGCAGGAGCCCGGACCCAAGAATCCGCTGGGGCGCATCCGGTTCGGGATCCGCAACCGGTTCGGGGTGGCGCTGCACGACACGCCATATCCGCAGACGTTCAGCGTCGCGACCCGGGCGTTCAGTCACGGCTGTGTGCGCATCGAAGCCGCGGAGTCGCTGGCCGTGTACCTGCTGCGCGGGCTTCCCGGCTGGGGCGCCGATTCGGTCTGCGCGGTGCTGGGACTGGAGAGCGAGCGTTATGTCGCGATCCCGGCCCCGATCCCCGTGCTGATTGGTTACTGGACCGCGTGGATGGGGAGCGCCGGTGAGGTGCAGTTCCGCCCGGACGTCTATCGCTGGGATGCCGAGCTCGACGCCGCGCTGCGACGGCGCGCGCGTGCGGGCAGGCGGTAGTAGCGCCGTTTGGTGACCTCGGCCGCGACAAAGTACGCGGCCAGAATGCCACCGACGAACAGCAGCAGCGAGCCGGGCAACGGCACGAACGCGAAGTAGTCCCGTCCCAGCGGCGTGGACGGCAGCACGAACGCCGCGGCGGCCGTGACCAGCGACGCCACGAGCAGGGTGCGCGACGGCGGACGGCGACCGGTGTGCCGCCGCGCCGCCGGGCAGGCTCAGACGTGAACCGCTTGCCGCCGTGTGTCTTCGGCCAGCTCGAAGCGGAGACCGCGCAGCAGATCGCCGCGGCTGACGATCCCCACGAGCTTCGGCCAGCCGCTCCCGCGGCGCACGACGGGCAGGCTGCGCCGCCCGGTGGACACCATCAGCTCGGCGGCCGCCACGACCGGGTCCTCGCCTTCGACGGTGAGGATCCCCGGGCGCATGATCTCAGCGACCCGCGTGGCGCCGATCACCTTCGCGTCCGGCAGCCGGAATTGCTCGTCGGGGTGCAGCAGGCGGAGCACATCGAGCTTCGAAACGATACCGCGCAGCGTTCCATCCGGCGCGACGACCGGAAACGCGTTGAAGTCGTGGCGATCGAACAAGGCCAACAGCTCCGTCACCGTCGTCACGGGGTTGACCGTGACCGGAGTGGTCGTCATGACCTGGTGAATGGGCATCGTCGCGGCATGTCGGTCCATCGGAGCCTCCCAGGCTGCCGGGTACCGAATCCTGTACGGCGGGCGATGAAGCCTCCGTGAAGCGGGGGACATCGTCCGCTCAAGCCCATTTCATCGGTCCCGCACCAGGATACAGGGGCGGTATGAAGCCATCGGTGGAGCTGATCGAGCACCCGGGGGAGGTGCGGCTGCGTTTGCGGGCCGCATCGCCAGGTGAACTGGCCATGGTCGCGGGACGGGCCCTGGCGGAGTTGGAGTTGGGACACGCGCCGGGTCGCGCCGGCGGACCGTGGCGGGAGGTCGTGGTCACCGGGCGAGATCGGGAAGCGACGTTCGTGCATTGGCTGAACGAGCTCATCTATCTGGCGGAAACAGAGCGCTGGGTGGGGGTCGAATTCGCAGTGACCCGGGCGACGGAGACCGAGCTCCGAATGCGCCTGCGCGGCGTGGTCGTGGAGGAGGCGCCGGCACGCGTGAAGGCGGCGACGTTCCATGGTCTGCGGATCGCCATCCTGAACGATGGGGTCGAGGCCGACGTCGTCCTGGACGTGTGAGGCTGCTATGGCGGTGGCGCAACTCGAGTTGGTGCACGAAGTCGCCGTGACGGCGCAGCCCGGGATGCGAGTCCCGGCACGCGTCTACGCGGACGATGAGCTGTGGGAACAGATCGGCCACGACCGCTCGCTCGCGCAGCTCAGGAACGTCGCGACGTTGCCGGGCGTGACCGGCGCGGTGTACGGCATGCCGGACATGCACGAAGGCTACGGGTTCCCGGTCGGCGGAGTCGCGGCCATGCGCCTGTCCGACGGGGTCATCTCCCCGGGCGGCGTGGGCTACGACATCAACTGCGGCGTGCGGTTGCTCGTCTCGAGTCTCGCGGCGGGCCGCATTCAGGCGAAGCTCCGTGACCTGGTTCACGAGATTTCGCGGAGCGTACCGTCGGGGGCCGGGCGAGGCGGGCGACTCGCGCTCAGCGAGGGCGAGTTGGATCGTGTGTTGGCCGAGGGATGCCGGTACCTGGTCGAGCGCGACCTCGCGTGCCCCGAGGATCTCGAGGTGATCGAGGCGCACGGTAGCCTGGCCGACGCGGATCCGTGGGCGGTGTCCGCGCGGGCCAAAACCCGCGGCCACGATCAACTGGGGACCATCGGCTCGGGCAACCACTTCGTCGAGGTCCAGGCCGTCGACGAACTGTGCGACCCCGTCGCCGCTCGCGCGCTCGGCCTCGCGCTCGGTCAGGTGACGGTGCTGATCCACACCGGCTCGCGCGGCCTGGGCCACCAGGTGTGCACCGACTACGTGCGCCTGATGGACGAGGTCATGCCCGGCTACGGGATTGTCTTGCCGGACCGGCAGCTCGCGTGCGCACCGCTTGGATCTCCCGAAGGACGACGGTACTTCGGCGCGATGTGCGCGGCGGCGAACTTCGCATGGGCGAACCGTCAGATGATCGCGCAACGGGTGCGGGAGACCTTCCGGCGTTTCTTCGGCGCTGACGGCGCGCTGCGCCTCGTGTACGACGTCGCGCACAACATGGCGAAGGTCGAGGAGCACGGGGGCCAGCGCCTGTGCGTCCACCGGAAGGGCGCGACGCGAGCCTTCGGCCCCGCGCATCCCGAAACCCCCGAGCAATATCGCTCGGTAGGACAGCCGGTGTTCATCCCGGGGAGCATGGGCACCGCGTCCTATGTGCTCGTCGGGACGGACGAGGCGTTGGAACTGAGCTTCGGGAGTTGTTGCCATGGCGCGGGACGGCGGATGAGCCGCCACGCCGCCAAGCGCACCAAGCCGGGGCACGAGGTCCGGCGGGAGCTCGAGGCGCAGGGGATCGCGGTGGCGTGTCCCTCGAGCGGTGAGCTCGCCGAGGAAGCGCCGTTCGCCTACAAGGACGTGGAGCGTGTCGTGAGCGTAGTGCACCGGGCGGGGCTGGCGCGGAAGGTCGCGCGGCTGCGTCCGCTCGGGGTCGTCAAAGGGTGAGGGAGGAATTCATGCAACTGCCACTGCAGATCAGTGCTCGCGGCGTCGAGCTGGGGCCGGAAACGGAGTCCTTGATCCGGCAGCACGCCGAGAAGCTCGGTCGCTATTACGACCGCATTATGGGAATACGGGTGACGGTGGAAGTGCCCCAACGGCAGATGGGCGAGCCGATCGTCCATAACGTGCATATCGACATCACCATCCCCGGGGGCGAAGTCGTCGTCAAGCACCAGGCGCAGCCCGAGCTGTTGACTGCGATCCAGCGGGGCTTCGACGCGGCCCGGCGCCGCCTGCAGGACTATGCCCGGCGCCAGCGGGGCGATGTCAAGGTGCACGCAGAGTGAGGAGGATCGTATGCCGACGTTCATCATGTTGACCAGGGTGTCGCCCGAGGCGCTCCGCTCACCTCAGGGTGTCGAGGTCCTCGAGCGCGTGGCGATGACCGCCGTACGCGCCGAGTGTCCTCAGGTGGAGTGGCTCGAGAGCTATGCCGTGCTCGGGCCCTACGACTACCTGGACATCTTCCATGCGCCGGACATCGAGACGGCGACGAAGGTCGCGACGCTGGTGCGCATCGGCGGCCACGCCCACACCGAAGTCTGGCCGGCGACGGAGTGGACCCGCTACAAGGAGATGGTGCGGGAGCTGCCGGACCTCGGGAGGGTGGTCGCCGTCTCCGGATGACGCCGCACGCGCTGGAAGTCGAGGGCCTTGGCGTCGACTTCGGGCGCCACCGAGTGCTCGACGATGTGAGTTTCGTGGTGCCGGAGGGTGGGACGCTCGCCGTCATCGGGCCGAACGGCTGCGGCAAGACCGTTCTCTTCAAGGCCCTGATCGGCGCGGTGCATCACCAAGGGGTCATCCGCTGGGCGGAGGGCACGCGGATCGGTTACGTGCCCCAGAAGCTCGACATCGAGCGCGATCTGCCGCTGACCGGATTCGACTTTCTGCGAGCCAAGGCGGCCGTGTCACACGTGCCGGACTCCGACGTGCGCCGCGCCCTCGACATGGTCGCCCTGACGCCGGACGTGGCGGCGCAGCCGATCGGCACGTTCTCCGGAGGGCAGTTTCAGCGCCTGTTGCTGGCGTTCGCGCTGATGGGTCGGCCGACGGTGCTGCTGTTCGACGAGCCGACCGCCGGCGTCGACGAGCCCGGTGAGGAAGGGCTCTACGCCATGATCCGCCGCGTGCAGGAAGCCGAGCGCCTGACGTTGTTGCTCATTTCGCACGAGCTCGCGCTGGTCTATCAGCACGCCGATACGGTGCTCTGCCTGTCCGCCGGCCACCGCACGGCTTTCATCGGTGCGCCGGTTGACGTGCTCACGCCGGGCCGCTTGCGGGAAGCGTACCGTGCTCCGCTCAAATTCCACGTGCATGACGACCATTTCTCCTGAGGCGCTCGCGCTCCCGGTCGCCATGGCCGTGGCGGCGGGACTCGTCGGCTGCTTCGCCGTGATGCGGCGCATGACGCTCGCGTCCGACGCGATCTCGCACGTCGCTCTTCCCGGGATCGGCCTGGCGCTCGTGCTGCGCATCAACCCCGTGCTCGGGGGGGTCGCCGCGCTGGCCGTCGGCACCATCCTCGTCTGGGGACTGGAGCACAGGACGCGCCTGCCGACGGAAGCGGTCATCGGCGTCGTGTTCTCCGCGGCGCTCGCAGTAGGCAGCATGCTGGCCTCCGGCGAGGAGTTGATCGAGGCGTTGTTCGGTGCCCCGCATCGACCCGGCGCCTGGGAGCTGGTACTCGGATGCGTCGGCGCCGTCCTGGTCGTCGCGTTTGTCCTGCTGGCCAGGAGCCGGCTCGTGATCGTGCTGGTCTCCTCCGACCTGGCGCGGACCGTCGGCATCGACGTGCGGCGCCTCGACTTGCTCTACCTGCTCGCCTTCGCGCTCACAGTCGCTCTGGGGCTTCGCTACCTCGGCGTCCTGCTCATGGGGTCGCTCATCATCATCCCCGCCACCACGGCGCGCTACGTGGCGCGCAGTCTGGGGAGCATGCTGGTGGTCGCGGTCGCCCTGTCGGTGGCGTCCACCCTCCTCGGGACGCTCGGCGCACCGCTGCTCCACGTGGCGACCGGTCCGCTGATCATCGCGGTCGCCGCCGGGTTCTTCCTGCTCGGCCTGCTGTGGCGCTGGCGTGGATGAAGGTCTCTCGGCAGGAGTCTCACTGAGTCCTCAGGTCTGATTCATCCCGGATCCTGCAGGATGGGGATTGTCGTCAGGGGCCGGTGGTGATCATCGACTCCACTACCTGTGGAGCAAGGGGGACACGATGAACAGACTCTTCGCCCTCATCGGGGCGACGCTCGTTGCGGCCGGCTGCGCCGACCGTGGCGTCGTGGATGTCGCGACGCCGCAGACCGATCCGCTGAGCGTCAATCTGGTTGGCGACGCGGGTGGCGCCGGCCTGACGGTTATGACGTGGAACGTGTACTACGGGACGGACCCCACCCCGGTGCTTGCAGTGGATCCCACAGTCGACCTGTCAGCCTTCCTCGACTCGACCACCGCGGTCTGGCAGCGGGCCATAGACACGAACTTCCCGGAACGCGCGCACGCGCTGGCGCGGGCAATCGCCGCCAACCGGCCGGAACTCGTGGGTGTTCAGGAGGCTGCGCTGTACCGGAAGGATCCGAGCGACTTCTTGAGCACCTTTGTGCCCAATGCCCAGACGGTGTACTACGACTTTCTCAAGCTTCTCACGGACGCATTGAAGGCACGTGGTCTGAACTACGTCGTGGTAGCGGCCGACTCCACCTCGGATCTCGAAGTGCCGGTGCGCGGCGAATCCGGCGCCCTCGAGGATGTCCGCCTTACCGACCGCGACGCCGTCCTCGTGCGCGCCGACCTCGTCAACGACATCGTGGCGACCGCTCATGGGACCTACGCCGCCGGCATTCCCATCCCCCTCGGCGCAATCTCCGAGGGGTGGAGCTTGGTGGACGTGAAGGTGCGAGGACAAACCTACCGGTTCGTCTCGACGCACCTCGAGGTCCAGGACTTCCCGAACGTTGGCGACTTCGTACAGCTTGCCCAGGCTGGCGAACTGCTCGGGACGGTGGTCGCCGACAGGACGCTCCCCACGATCGTGGTCGGCGACTTCAACTCGGATGCGCACAGCACGGACCCGTCGAAGACGAGGTCCTACCAGTTGATGACTGGGAGTGGGCCCGAGGAAGGTGGATTCATCGACAGCTGGCTCCGGCCGTTCTGGACGCCGCCGGGATTGACCTGCTGCCAGAGCGACGACCTGAAGAACCGGTTCTCGACGTTCGATCAACGGATCGACTTCATCTTCACCCGGAACATGCCGCAAGTGGGACACGTCGGTACGCTCGTGCTGGGCCGCAAGGTGGTGGGTGATGACCGCGGTGATCGCACCAGGTCCGGGCTCTGGCCGTCGGATCACGGCGGCGTCGTGGCCACGTTCCTGACTCCGCCGTCCCGCCCCCATTGGGCCGAGGTGACGGAGTGATCGGCGCGGGCGTGGCGGGCTTCGCGAGAGCGCTCGTGAAGAATTCTGCAGACCGGCTTCCCGCTGTCTTCAGGGGCGCGCTGTAGGTTAGAGTCTGTTCTTCAGGTGAGTCGGGGAGATTCCTGGACCGGCAACGGAAGGGGAATCGGAGATCCGAGATGATCATCTCGCCTGGGGAGGTGGGGCTATCGCGAGCCTCATCCGCGTCGGTGTGGCGCCCCGACGTGCCGTGCAGGAGGCCGATCAGCGATTCGACCGACTTGCAGCGCCCGCATCGGTGAACCATCGGGCTCGTCAAGCCCGATGCGGATAGAAGCCGGAGCTCTCAAGGCCAAACCGCGAACTTACAAGTGACGCGGTCGCTGCGGGAAGAAGAACGAGGAGGTCAACTCCTCGACTCCGGGTAACCGATGCGACGGACGGCCCGTGACTCCGCAGGAGGGGGAACACGGGCCGTCCGTGTTTCATCCCGCCTTCATCGGATCCCCTGTAGTGTCCCTTGGACCGCCATGCCTACTGCGAATGACCTGATGCTCTTCGCCCTCGAGGCGACACGCGAGCTGGGCGCGCGCGTAGCACTTGCCTTGGGCGTGCCACTCGCCGCCCACGAGGAGCGGGCATTCGAGGACGGCGAGCACAAGTCCCGGCCCCTCGTCAACGTACGCGGCCGCGATGTATTCGTGGTCCACTCGCTGTACGGGGACGCGCAGGAGAGCGCCAACGACAAGCTCTGCCGCCTGCTGTTCTTCATTGGGGCGCTCAAGGACGCCGCCGCGGCCCGGGTGACGGCTCTCGTTCCCTACCTCTGCTACGCCCGCAAGGATTGCAAGACCAAGCCCCGTGATCCGGTCACGACGCGCTACGTGGCCACCCTCTTCGAGGCGGTCGGCACTGACCGCGTCGTGACTATTGACGTGCACAACCTCCAGGCGTACCAGAATGCGTTTCGCTGCGGCACCGAGCACCTAGAGGCCAGGCGGCTGTTCGTGGACCACTTCGTGCCACGTGTCTCGGGCATCGATGTGGCTGTCGTGTCGCCCGACGTGGGTGGCGTGAAGCGCGCCGAGATCTTTCGCGAGGCCCTGGCGCGGGCCCTTGGTCGCGAGCTCCCGCTTGCCGTGATGGAGAAAGCGCGTAGCGCAGGAGTGGTCAGCGGCGAGACGCTCGTGGGCGACGTGTCGGGTCGGGTGGCGATTCTCATCGACGATCTGATCGCCACCGGCACGACGCTGGCTCGCGCCGCGGCGGCGTGCCGCGCCCGCGGCGCCGTCCGGGTATTCGCGGCCGCCACGCACGGCCTCTTTACGGGGGAGGCCAACGCCCGGCTTGCCGAGCCGGCCCTCGACGAGATCGTGATCACCGACACGGTCCCGCCGTTTCGCCTCACCGCCCCCGCCGTGCGGCGCAAGCTCGTGACGCTCGAGGTGGGACCGCTGTTCGCGGCCGCGGCGCGTCGCCTCCACGAGGGCGGCTCGATCGTCGATCTTCTCGAGTCGGGGTGCTGAGCCTCTGGGGGCGGCGTCACAACGCCGTCGGATACGTCTCCGGCACCTCCCCCCGCTCCCACAGCCCGGTGCGCTCCAATGGTTCGACCGCGCGCGTCGCATCGTAATACAGCACTGCATCGAATTGCCGCGGCAGCGAGGCGTGGAAGTAATGGCTCAGCCGCTCCGTCTCGGGGCGGTAGATGACGCCGATCGCGCGCTCCAGGCGCGGCTCGGCGAGCTCGGCCGTGAGCGGCCCGGGTCGCGTCAGGTCGAGCAGCAGGTTCGGGATCTCGACTTCATGGAGCAGCGCCTCGTAGCTGTCGGGCAAGGCCGGGCGCACGACCTTTCGCTCGGCGGGGTGGTCCCAGTCCGACGCCGCCGTCACCGTTCCCTGATAGGTCAGGAAGCCGATCAGTCGGGCGTCGCGCCCGTGGCGTTGGCGCACCAACTGCCCGACGTTGAGCTCGCCGGCCCCCGACATCTCGGTGGCTCGTGCGTCACCCAAGTGCGAGTTGTGGGCCCATACCACGATTTTCTCGTGATGTCCGTGCCCGGCATGGAACGCCACCAGCGCATCCAGCGTCTCGGCCATGTGCTGGTCCCGCAGATTCCAGGATGCCACATGCCCGCCAAACATGGCACGATAGTAGCGCTCCGCATTTCTCACGAGCCGCGCGTTCTGCTCGGCGAAAAAGAGATCGTCGGGCTCGAGACGGCCATCCCGTTGAGCGTACGCGGCCGCCGAACGGTGCAGATCCGCCAACTGCTCCACCACCGCGGTCTCGCAGGAGGGCCCCAGGCCGAAGCCGGCCGCATAGCCGTATTCCTGCGGATCCTCGCCGTAATGGTCGAAGCAGGCATAGCGATGGCGGGCACGGATGGCGGCGTCGGGATCGACGAGTTCGAGATAGCGCAGCACGGCGTCCATCGACGCGCGCAGGCTGTACAGGTCGATCCCGTAGAACCCGACTCGCTGCACCTCGGGGAGGAGATCGTTGTGCGCTCGCAGCCAGCCGACGAAGTCGAGCACATCGGCGTTGCGCCACATCCACTGGGGGAACCGCTTGAACCCTTCGAGCGCCTGGGCAGCATCGCCGTCGCCGCCCCGCCCGCGCACGTAGCGGTTGATGCGGTACGCGTCGGGCCAATCCGCTTCCACGGCGACCGAGGTGAACCCCTTCTCCCGGATGAGCCGCTTCGTGATCTCGGCCCGGATGCGGTAGAACTCGTGCGTGCCGTGCGACGCTTCGCCGATGAGCACGACATGCGCGTCCGCCACCAGCGCCAGCAGCGGATCGAAATCCTCGGGCGCGCCGACGAGGTGATGCGCTCCCGCCCGGAGGTCGTGCGACAGCTCGCGATCGATGGTCTGGGGCATGGCTCGTTCACTCCTCCCGGGAGTATCGTTCCGCCAGGGCGAGGTAAGCCCTGGCCCGGTTGAACCACTGCGAGGGGTATCGCACCGTCCGGTCGTCCAGGTGCCACGCAGCCAGCTTCGCCCGCAGCACCGCGCGGACGCTCTTGTAAAATCGGATCAACGCCTCAGGTGGGTGGTCCCCGGTGAGCGTGCCGTACCGTGCGAGCACCGTCGCGCCGACTTCTTCCGCTCCTAGCCGCTCGCATTCGAGGGCGAGGTACGCGAGTTCGTCGGCGGGGTCGAGAATCCGGAAGTCGCGGCTGAACTCGACACAATCGATGATCACCGGCGGCGGTCCGAGGCAGACGTGCTCGGGCCGGAGGTCCCCATGCCCTTCGACGATCCGCCCCGCGGCTGCGCGAACGTCCAGCAAGTCCGCCCATCGCGCGAGAAACGCGTGTTGGCCGGCGAGCGTCCGCGCGATCGCGTCGGTGGGGAGGCCATACCGCTGCTCGGCCAACGCGCGCGCGTCGTCCGCGCTCTCTTCGTGGAACCGCCGGCGGTACTCGGTCGGGGTGATCGGCACCCGGATGGCCTCGCGGTAGAACCGGGCGAGGAGCTCCGCGACGCTCTGGAGGGCCGCCCCGTCCACCGCGGCAGCCGCGATAGCGAAATCGAGCATGCGCGCGCGGGGCAGGCGCCGCATCTTCACGAGCCAATCCACCGGAACTCCCTCGGCCTCGAGGGCGAGGTCGCCGTGGCGGTCCCTCACGAGGGCCACGACACCGAGGTAGACGTCCGAGGCGAGGCGACGGTTGAGCCGCACTTCGTCCTCGGCATCCCGGCGCCGCGCGGACAGCGAACGGAAGTCGACAAACGAATAGCGCGCGGGCTTCTTCAGCTTGTAAGCGTGGCGATCGGTGAGGAACACCCACGCCAGGTGCGTCTCTATCGCCTCGACCGCGCCCGGGAGCTCAGGATAGCTCTCCGGGCGCTCGAGGAAGGCGATCTCCTCTGCGAGCCCGAACGCGGTGGCCAGTTCCACCCGGCGTGCTCCGGCGATTCACGGCGTCGTGGTCGGCGCCGCAGCGCGCTGCCGCCGGGCCCGTGCGGCCGCCCGTGCCGCCAGAACAGTCGCTGCCGTCGCCGCGGCGATGGCGGCGGCCTTGGCCGTCACCTTCAGGGCCGTCTTGAGCGCCCGACCGCGCTGCCGCTGCTTCGCGGCCTGTCCCGCCTCGACCAGCGCGGCATCCGTCGCCACCACCACCCGTTGCGCGGCTTTCCGGCCGGCGATCCGCGCGCGAATGGCGGCCCGCTGCAACGCGGCTGACATCTTCTTTCTCGTGACCATACGGTCCTCCCGATCCGCTTCCAGATACGACAGGTGACTCGTCAGTCAGTCTCCCGGAACTCCTCCACTTCGACCTTCAGATTGCCGATCTCTCGCTTGAGCTCCTCCAGCTCGGCGGCATGCCGCTCCAGCGCCTTCACACGGCTCGTCATCTTCTCGAGCCGCTCCTCGATGCCCTCGAGCTTCCGCAGGAGCTGCGCTCCACTGATGTCGGTTGTGCCCATCGTCTCCTCCCGGTTGATGGAGCGGCTGCTCAATTCCACCGCGCATGCCGTAACATCGCGCGGCGGCATGAGCGAGGGTTGAAACGAGTGTGAGGTCCGTGCACGGGATGGTGGGAGCGCTCGAAACCTCAGTTGCACCTCAACGTGGCTTCACGTTGGGCGTCGTAGGCTCGCCTCATGAGCGAGAACGCCATTATCCTCGGGGCCGCCGGCCGCGACTTTCACAATTTCAACGTCTTCTTTCGCGGCAATCCGGCCTATCACGTCGTCGCCTTCACGGCCGCCCAGATCCCGAACATCGCCGGCCGCCGCTACCCGTCGTCATTGGCGGGGTCCGACTATCCCTATGGAATCCCGATTCAGCCCGAAGGCGAGCTCGAGCGGCTGATCCGCGATCTCCTCGTGGATGTGACGGTCTTCAGCTACTCGGACGTCTCCCACGAGCACGTGATGCACCTCGCTTCGCGCGCGCTGTCGGCGGGCTCGGACTTCCTGCTGCTCGGGCCGCGCCACACGATGCTCAAGGCGCGCGTTCCCGTCATCGCCGTGTGCGCCGTCCGGACCGGGGCGGGGAAGAGCCAGACGACGCGCCGGCTGGCCGCGCTGCTCGAAGAGCGGGGCATCCACGCGGTGGTCGTCCGCCATCCCATGCCCTACGGGGACATCGCTCAGCAGGCGGTGCAGCGGTTCGCCCAGTTCTCCGACTTGGACCATCACCGCGTGACGATCGAGGAGCGTGAGGAATACGAGCCGCTGCTGCGAGCCGGCCGCGTGGTGTACGCCGGCGTCGACTACGAGCGCATCCTGCGCGAGGCGGAGCACGAAGCGGACGTCATCCTCTGGGACGGCGGCAACAACGACATGCCGTTCTTCGTTCCCGACCTGCTCATCACGGTGGTCGATCCACATCGCGCCGATCACGCGGCGCACTACCATCCCGGCGAGACGGTGGTCCGGATGGCGAACGCAATCGTCATCAACAAGGTGGACACGGCGACCCCCGCGGAAGTCGCGACAGCCCGCCGGGTCGTGGGCGAGCTGAATCCCGCCGCGACCGTGGTGGAGGCGGCGAGCCCCATCTTCGTGTCGGGCGGCACCGAGATCAGACACAAACGCGTCCTCGTCGTCGAGGACGGTCCGACGGTGACTCACGGCGGCATGCCGTACGGAGCGGGGTGGGTGGCGGCCAAGCGGTACGGCGCCGCGGAAATCGTGGACCCGCGCCCGTATGCGGTGGGATCGATCCGCGACACCTACGCCGCCTACCCCGGAACCGGGCCGGTGCTGCCGGCGATGGGCTACGGGGAGGAGCAGGTACACGAGCTCGCGGAGACGATTCGCAGGACTCCGGCCGACCTGGTGGTGATCGGCACGCCAGTGGATCTGGCGAGGCTCGTGCAGCTGGACAAGCCGAGCGTGCGGGTGCGCTACGAGCTCGAGGAGCTCGGCGAGCCTTCGCTCACCGATGTGCTAGAGCGGTTTCTCGGTACGGCCGCAGGGGCGGCGGCGGTGTCGCGCCAACGGGTCGAGGCGCCGGTCGGTTAGCGCCGCGCCGAGGGAACGGTGCCGGATATGAGGCGCTCCACGGCGAACAGCAACATGACGACCGAGGCGCCGGCGGCGGCCCGCAGCGCTCGCGGCCCCTGACCGAATAGCGCGAAGCGCCACCAGACATCCCCGGCGAAGTCCACGTGGCGGTACAGCAGCGCCCCAATCCACGCCTCGACCAGGAACACCGCCCCGCCGGCGAACACCCAGCGGGGCCCCATCGGCTCTCGGGCCGTGCCTTCGGGACGCGGGAACTCTCGGCCCGCCAGGATCGTGACGGCGAGCACGAACGCGAGAAACCCGGCCAATCGCAAGTCGAAGGATCGCAACAGCGTCAGGAGGATTCCGGCGCCGAAGAGGAAACGGACCAGTTGGTACGCGAAATGAGAGCGACGTTCCAGCCCCCAGGCCGTCAGGATGAGCACGGCCCCCACGATACTGCTCAGGAAATGCGATGCTTCGATCAACGAGAGCGGAAGCAGCTTCGCGAGCCACGCGAGGCGGCGGTCGTCGGTGGGAATGGCGCCGGTGGCGAGCAGGACGACGCCGGAGAGAAACGCCGTCAAGGCGAGCAGACGCGGGGCCAGGGCATGGACCCTTCCGATCAGCGCCCGGATCGGCTGGTCCGACCTGCGGATCCGGTCCAGGCCGCGGATAGCCAACAGGATCCCCGCGACCGTGAGTGGCAACAAGTAGTACACGACCCGGTACACCAGCAGCGCCGCCAGGGCGAGCGGTGCCGCGACGGCGCTGGGCCGCAATAGCAGCACCCCGGCCTCGAACACACCCAGGCCGCCTGGAATCGGGACGAGCAGCGACGCGAACTGGGAGACCAGAAACGCCGTGAGAAAGGCGAGGTAGGAGACGGGGCTCGCGGCCGCGAGCAGAACGTAGAGCGCTCCGGACGACAGAACCCAGTCGGCGACGGACACACCGAGCTGCGCGATGGCGATCCGCAGGGGCGGGAGACGGACCTCACGGCCTCGCACGCGAACCGACCCACGGACAAACCGGGTGGCGACGAGGTAGGCGGCGGCGACCGCGAGGAGCACGATGCCAAGGATGCGACCGGGGAGACCGGCGCCCGGCCCGCTGTCGGGACGAAACAGCAGTGCGATTCCCGACAGGACGCACAGCCCCAGGGCGTAGGTGACGATGTTGAGACCGGCCACGGCCGCCGCCGCGAGCGGGGTGAGGCCGTATGGCCGGTACAACCGATAGCGCACCCCGCCGGCAGTGACCATCGACGCGGGGGCGTTGTTGCTGACCGCGAAGCTGATGAACGACGGCACCACCATCAGCAGGAGCGGGATACGCGGTCCAACGAAGCGGAACGCGACGGCATCGTAGGCGACGAGCGCCAGATAGCCGAGCAGGGTGATCGCGACGGCCAGCAGGATCGCGCGGGCGGGGACCGCACGCAGGGCGCGCAGGATGTCGGTCGCGGGATAGGCCCGCAGCACCCGGTCCAGCGCCCACAGCGCGAGGCCGAACAGCGCGAGATTCAGGGCCGACCGCAGCGCGGCGCGGCCGCGCGACAATTGTACGCGGCCGGGGTCCGCGGTCACGGTGCCGTTACCGTTTTTCGAATCGTCCGGTCCGTTCACCGATCACGATGCGGTACACCACGGCGTGCCGTCCGGTCACGTCGGCACGGTGCACGGCGGACGGGTCCAACCCGTGCGAGGGGACGGCTGTCTCGCTGGTGACCAGCGGGAGCAACCGATCCATCAACAGCCCCATGGCGTGGGCCGCGGCGGCGCCGCGCAGCTCCTCGAACCGCCCCCAGACGATGACGCTCTGCCAGTTCGCCAGGGACTCGAGGCGGTCCACCTCGAAGCAGACCTCGGGGTTCTCGCGCAGCATGCGCACCTTCATGCCGTCCCCGGTGTGTCCGTAGATCGCGGAGCCGTCATAGACGAATGTGACCGGCACGACGTACGTGCGGCCGCCCGCGTGACACCCGATGCGTCCCACACTCTCGGCGCGCAGGAGCCGGTCGATCTGTCCGTCCGTCAAGGTTCCCAGCATCGCTCCTCCTTCATGCGCACTCCACTCATGTTCGCCGGCGGTCGTGTTGCGCGATCATCGTCTCCGCTGGGTGTTCCATGGCGTCGCAGCGCCCTCATCTCGCGAGGCCCGGGTAGAGACGTGACGCTATCAGGACGAGTCCCCCCAGGAGCAGCAGGGGCACGGCCGCGTCGATGCCCAGCCCGAAGTGGCTTGGCCCGGAATGGATCATGGTGGCGCGGAGGCCGTCGACCAGGTAGCTGAGCGGATTGGCCCGCGCCACGACGCGCAGCCATCCCGGCATCAGGTCGAGGGGATAGATCGCGTTGCTGGCGAAGAACAGGGGCATGGTGAGCAGCTGTCCGATCCCCATGAATCGTTCTCGCGTCTTGACGAGGCACGCCACGACCAGGGAGAACGTCGCGAAGGTCGCGGACCCGAGCATGACGAAGCCGGCGACACTCAGGATGGCGAGTGGGCGCAGGTCGAGGCGGACTCCGAGAATCGCCGCGAGGATGTAGATGATGGCGGCCTGGGGCAGGCCCCGAATTCCGGCGGCGAGGGCCTTGCCGAGTACTAGACTGGCGCGGGGCGCGGGGCTCGCGAGGAGCTTGTGGATGATCCCGAGATCCCGCTCCCAGATGACGGCGATCCCGTAGAAAATGGCGGTGAACAATACGCCCTGCGCGAGGACGCCGGGGGCCATGAACTCGATGTAGCTGAGGTCGCCGGTCGGAATCGCGTGCGTCCGAGTGAAGACCTGTCCGAATACGATCAGCCAGAGAACCGGCTGCACGGCGCGGCTCGCCAGCTCGGTCGGATCGCGCAACAGCTTGCGGGCTTCGACTTCGGCGATCGCGAGTGTCTGGCCGATGAACGCGCCAACGCCGCCCGCGTCAGCCGAGCCGCCGGACGGTGCTGCGGAGTCGACGGACGTCACGGTAGGTCCCTCCCTCCTCGATCGAGCCGCCCACGGCCCGTATGAACACGTCCTCGAGGGTCGCGTTCTCTCCGAGCGCCGCCTTGAGGTCGGCCGGTCGACCGGCGACCGCCAGGGCGCCCTGGTGCAAGATCGCCAGCCGATCGCACAAGGCGTCTGCTTCTTCCATGTCGTGCGTGGTGAGCAGCATCGTCATGCCCGATCCCCGCCGCAGCTCGAGCAGTCGCTCCCAGACGGCGCGACGAGCGACCGGGTCCAAGCCGATGGTGGGCTCGTCGAGGAAGAGCACGTCGGGCTCGTGCAGCATGGCCTGCGCCAGCTCGAGTCGCCGGATCATGCCCCCCGAGTACGTCCGGACCAGATGGTTGGCGACCGTCTCGAGATCCATGAACGCCAGCGCCTCGCGGATCCGCTGCCCGCGCTCGGCCCGCGGGACGCGGTACAGTTTGGCTGACAAGGCTAGATTCTCCCGCCCCGTGAGCCCGCCGTCGGCGGACACGAGCTGCGGCACGTAGCCGATGCGGCGCCGCACATCGGCGGGCTGCCGAACGATGTCGTAGCCTGCCACCACAGCGGCGCCCGAGCTCGGGGGGAGGAGGGTCGTGAGCATCTTGATCGTCGTACTCTTGCCGGCTCCGTTGGGGCCGAGCAGTCCGAAGATCGCGCCATGCTCGACCTCGAAGGTGAGCTCTTGCACGGCCGCGAGCGCGCCGTAGGTGCGCGACAGGGCGCGCGTCTGGATTGCAGGAGAGCGGGCCGGCCCGGAGGTCACGCGGTGAATATACCCCGCGGTCCCTCGAGTCCGACGCCGTCGATCGTCGCGGCGCAGTCCGGACACCGGCCCGCCCGGATGCGGTTGCCCCGCACGGCATGACCGTAGCGCTCGATGAGCAGCGCGCCGCAGGCGTAGCATGTCGTGTTCTCGCCTCCTTCTCCCGGCACGTTCCCTTCGTAGACGTAGCGCAGGCCCGCGTCGAGGCCGATGCGTCGCGCGCGCCGCAGGGTCTCGACCGGCGTCGGCGGCCGATCGAGCAGCTCGTAGGTCGGGTAGAACTGCGTGACGTGCCAGGGCACCTCGGCGCCCACAGACCGGACGAAACGGGCGATGTCGTGCAGCTCGTCGTCCGAGTCGTTGACGCCCGGGATGACGAGCGTCGTCACTTCGACCCACACGCCGAGATCGTGATACAGACGGATGGCTTCGAGCACCGGGGCCAGGCGTGCGCGGCTGATGTGCGTATAACTCTCTTCCCGGAAGAACTTCAGGTCGACGTTGACGCCGTCGAGCACTCGCGCGATCTGGCGCAGCGGCGCCTCGCTCGTGAACCCGCTGGTGACGAACACGTTCTTGAGCCCGGCGGCATGGGCCCGCACCGCGGTGTCGTAGGCCAGCTCGAAGAAGATCGTCGGCTCCGTGTACGTGTAGGCGATGGAGCGGGCCCCCGAGCGGATCGCGGCATCGACGATCCCCTGGGGTGTCACGGCGCGGCCGGGGATCGCCCCCGCCAAGGCGGCAAGGGCCGGGCAAGTACCGCGCGACTCCTCGTCGTCGTCCCAGGCCGTCTTGCGGGCCAAGTGGGTCTTGGGCCACTGAGACATCTCCCAATTCTGGCAAAAGGTGCATCGCAGGCAGCATCCCACCGTGGCGATCGAGTAGGCGGTCGAGCCCGGGAAGAAGTGAAACAGCGGCTTCTTCTCGATCGGATCGACGTTCCACGCCGTGATCCGGTCGTATACCAGCGTGAACAGCGTGCCGTGGTGGTTCACGCGCACCCCACAGGCGCCGATCACCCCGTCGGCGATGCGGCAATCGTGGGGGCAGAGCCGGCAATGCACCCGCCCGTCCGGCTGCGTGTCGTAGAACATCGCTTCCCGGAGACCGCCGGCGGGTGTGGTGGGAATCGCGGTCGTCATGCAAACCTCCTCGCGCTCATGCTAGGCCCCGCGTACCCGGACGAGGGACGGGCCTCGGAGTCGCTCAGGCTCAGTGTGGGCGCCCGCGACGATCGCTTCGACCTCGGCGCGGTCCAGCGTCTCCCGCTCGAGGAGGGCGGCAGCCAGCGCGTCCAGCGCCGGCCGATTGGCCGAGATCACTCCGCGGGCGCGTTCGTGGGCTTCTCCCACCATGCGGCGCACCTCGTCATCTACGAGGTCCGCCATGTGCGGAGACACCGCCCGGCGCGGGAGCACCTCGCGACCCCAGAGCATCACCTCGCCCGGCTCCCCCACGGTGACCGGCCCAATCCTCTCGCTCATCCCGAATTCGGTCACCATGCGATGCGCCAGCTCGGTCGCCTGCCGCAGGTCGTTGGCGGCGCCCGTGGAGATCTGGTCCGGTCCGAAGACGATCTCCTCGGCGATCCGGCCGCCGTACGCGACCGCCAGCCTCCCGAGCAGATATGCGCGCGGATGGCTGTGGCGATCTTCCTCCGGCAAGGCGAAGGTCACGCCGAGCGCCCGCCCTCGCGGTACGATCGTGACTTTCTGGACCGGGTCGAGGCCGGGAAGAAGGACGTTCACGAGGGCGTGGCCTGCCTCATGGTAGGCCGTGAGGCGCCGCTCCGCGGGCGACAGCACCAGGCTGCGACGCTCCATTCCGAGCATCACCTTGTCCTTGGCGTCCTCGAAATCCTGCCGGTCCGCGCTGTCCTTGTTGCGGCGCGCCGCGAGCAGCGCGGCCTCGTTGACGAGGTTCGCCAGGTCGGCCCCCGAGAGGCCGGGCGTGGCGCGGGCGATCGCCGCCAGATCCACGTCCTGGGCGAGCCGGATCTTGCGCACATGCACCGCGAGGATCTGCTCGCGCGCCCGGATATCGGGAAGCTCTACCACGATCTGCCGGTCGAACCGTCCCGGGCGCAAGAGCGCGGGATCGAGCACGTCCGGCCGATTGGTGGCCGACAATACGACGACCCCTTCGGTCGGCTGGAAGCCGTCCAGCTCCACGAGAAGCTGATTCAGGGTCTGCTCCCGCTCCTCGTGTGCGGTGGTGAGGCCGACGCTGCGCTGTCGCCCCACGGCGTCCAGCTCATCGATGAAGATGATGGAGGGGGCATGAGCCTTCCCCTGCTCGAACAGACTGCGCACGCGCGCGGCCCCGACGCCGACGAACAGTTCGACGAAATCGGCGCCCGAGATGGAATAGAAGGGCACCGCCGCTTCGCCGGCCACCGCCCGCGCCAGCAGTGTCTTGCCCGTCCCCGGCGGACCGACGAGCAGCACGCCTTTGGGCAAGTGTCCGCCCACACGTTGAAAGCGCGCCGGGTCCTTGAGGAACTCGATCACCTCCTGCAACTCTCCCTTGGCCTCATCAGCCCCGGCGACGTCGGCAAACGTGACCTGCGGCTGCTCGGCGCCCACCGCTCGCGTCCCCACCTGCCCGAACGAGAGCGCCCGCTCGGCCCCGCCCCGCGTTTGCCGTATCAGGATGTACCAGATCCCCACGAGCAACAGCCAGGGCAGCATGCCCACCAGGATGTTGATCAACGACGAGCTCGCCTTGGCGGCACGGATCGGAACTCCGTGCGCCTCCAATCGGGGCACCAGGGGCGCTGGATCCGCGAACGGAAGGGTGGTGCGGAATTGTTGTACCTCGCTGGTCCCGACTTGCGCCGGCGCCTTCAGCTCACCCACGATCTGCTGGTCTGCAGTGATGATCTCTACCGCGGCGACATTGTCGCGCTCGAGCTCACGGATCAGATCGGAGTAGGTGATTTCAGCGCGCTGGTCGTGCGGTGAAAAGACCCGCACCACCATCGTCACTGTCACGAGTATGAGCAGCCAAGGCACAATCCGCAGTAGGATGGCGGCTGGACGGCGGGGGCGGGGTTTCGATGGCGGGCGACGTGCCGTATCGGCCTCCGAAGAGGGAGCTTCTGGAATGAAGCCACCGGCCGGTTGAAGAGAGTCTGAAGGCGGATTGAATGCGGCCGATGTCGATCGGCGGCGTGAAGCGCTGTTCGCCTGGGCTTCACTATTCATTGGAGTTGCGCCCTGCTAATTGCGGTCCGGTGCTTCCGACGCAGGGCCCCGCGGTGCCGGAGGCTCATTCCTCAGGAGATGAGCGGTCCATGCCATATCCCCACGAGCACGCGTGTCGACTCCGTGATCCTGACGACTTCATTCCGGATAGTTTTCGGAGCATGCAGCGAATGCACGGTTCCAAGTCCTATCGCGTGATCCTGGGCAAATTGCGGGGGCAGGGTGGTCCCACGGACCCGATGTACGAGCAGACGTATCGCTATCCGACGAAGACATGGACGGAAGACGAGGCGATGGCGCATTGCCAGCAGCATGGCGGTCAGCGCTTCGAACCGGCTGCCCGCCGGGACTGAGCCGTGCACCGGGGCGATCGCGCGGCCCTACCAGGAGCTGATGCATGCACGTGCGGTTGCGTGTGAACGGGCGGATTCGGGAGCTCGATGTCCCCGCCGGCACGACGCTGCTCGCCGTGTTGCGAGACGACCTGGGGCTGACCGGGACACACTTCGGTTGCGGACACGGAGTGTGCGGCGCGTGCACGGTCCTCACCGACGGGAGCCCGTCGCCCTCGTGCATGATGAGCGTCGACCAGGCCGCCGGCAAAGAGATCGTCACCATCGAAGGCCTCGCACGGGACGGCGCGTTGCACCCCGTGCAGCGCGCGTTTGTGGAGCAGGACGCCATGCAATGCGGCTACTGCACCGGGGGCATGGTGCTCTCCGCGGTCGCGTTGCTCGCGCGACGGCCGCATCCGACGGACGACGAGATCCGCGAGGCGCTCGCCCCGCACCTGTGCCGCTGCGGCGTGTATGCACGGGCGCAGCGCGCGGTGCAGCGGGCCGTGCAATGACGGCACCGCGGGCCTGGGGGGAGCGGCCACCCGAACGGGTCGAGCAGCGCATCGTGATCGAGCGCGACGGGACGGTGGTCGCCCGCTCGGGGAAGGTCGAGTACGGCCAGGGGATCCGGACCGGCTTCGCGATGATCGTTGCCCGCGAGCTGGACGTGCCGCTGGAGACCGTGCGGGTCGAGCTCGGCGAAACCGACCGCGTTCCCTGGGACATGGGCACGTTCGGCAGCATGTCGACCGCCACGGACGGGATGACCCTCAGGGCCGCGGCAACCCGGGCGCGCACGCTCCTCATCGAGCGTGCGAGCATGCGGCTCGGCGTTCCCGCGGCTGACCTCGAGACTCGCGGAGGACGGGTGTGGGCGCACGATGGTCGAGCGATCTCTTACCAGGATCTGACTCAGGCCGAGCCCCTGACCGGCCTCCTGGGCGAGGAGTCGACGGGCGCTCGAGCCCTCGCGCCTGCCGGGGACGCGCCGCAGCGGCTGGAGGCGCTGGGCATTGTGACCGGTCGCGCGCGCTACGCCGCCGATGTGCGGCTGCCCGGGATGCTGCGGGGCCATGTGGCCCACGCGCCGGTGCCGGGAGCGCGGCCGCGGACGGTGCACGATCGGGCGGCGGCCGCCCTGCCCGGCGTGGTGGCCGTGGTGCGTGACCGCGATTGCGTCGGCGTGGTCGCAGAGCGCGACGAGCAGGCGCTCGCCGCCGTGCGCGGACTGGACATCACGTGGTCCGCTCCCGAGCTCGAGTCGGCCGAGCCGGATGACGTGGAGCTGCGTCGCGATGAGGGGGTCGACGGGGCCTTCGCCGGGGCGTCTCTCATGCTCGAAGCCCGCTACCACGTGCCGCATGTGGCCCATGCGTCGATCGGGCCGAGTGCCGCGGTTGCGGATGTGCGCGAGCGCGACGCGGATCTCTACGTCGCGACGCAACGTCCCTTCGGCCTGCGGGAAGAGGCCGCCCGAGTGCTCGGGATGTCTCCCGAGCGCGTGCACGTGCACCCGCAGATGATGAGCGGCCTGTACGGGCGCGGAAACATGAATGACGCGGCGCTGGATGCCGTCCGCCTGTCGCGAGCCGTCCGGCGTCCGGTGCTCGTCCAGTGGACCCGGGAGGAGGAGTTCCGGTTGAGTCCGCACCGTCCGACGCTCGATGCGGAGGTTCGTGCGGCGCTCGACGCGACCGGGGCGATCGTGGGATGGCGCTACCGCGCCCGGACGAACCCCCACACCTATGGTGGTGGGGCCACGTTCCCACGCTTGGTGGAGCTCACCGCGGGACGCAACGCCGTTCCTCCGTACCGCCTGGGCCTGGCCGAGATATCGCTCCAGGTCGTCCCCGCGGCGGTCCGAACCGGCGCCTTTCGCTCGCTCGCGGCCGCGCCGCACGTGTTCGCGATCGAGTCCTTCGTCGACGAGCTGGCACACGCTGCCGGCCAGGATCCGATCGCGTTTCGCCTTCGTCTGATCGACGACGCACGGCTGCGGCGCGTCCTGGAAACGGTGCGGGAGCGCAGTGGCTGGGTCGACCGCCCCCGCGCCGCCGGACGCGGGTTCGGCGCGGCCTGCGCCATCTACCATGGGACGTCCGTGGCGCAGGTCGCCGAAGTCGCGGTCGGTACGAGCGGATCGGTGCGGCTGGAGCGGGTCTGGTGTGCCATCGACGCCGGCCCTCTCGTCCATCCCGACGGCGCGCGCAATCAGATCGAGGGGGGCATTCAACAGGCCGCCAGCTGGACCCTGTTGGAGGAGCTGCGGCAGCGCGATGGCGCCGTCACAACGGCGACATGGCACGACTACCCGATCGCGACCTTCCGGGATGCTCCGCGCCACATCGATGTCGTGTTCACGCCCACACCGGAGTCCGCGTCGACGGGGATCGGTGAGCCGGGATCGGTCCCCACGGCGGCGGCGATCGCGAACGCGGTCTTCGCGGCGTGCGGCGCGCGCGTACGGCGGCTGCCGCTCAGCTCCGTCGGACCCTCCTGAGGACGATCTCTTCATCCATCTCTCAATCCTCCTTTAGCCGCCGCCCGGGAGACTGCATCACGAGGTGCATGTGCCAGCCACGATGCTCGTCAACCCGCGCGGTCCGGCCGCGCCCAACCTGATCGACTACGCCGAGGCACGGTGCGCCTTCACGTGGGACGCGGCACGGCGGGAGCTGGACGGCCTCCCGGGAGGCCGCGGACTCAACATCGCCCACGAGGCCGTGGACCGTTACGCATCGGGACCCCGGGCGGGGCGCTTGGCCATGCGCTGGCTGGGGAAAGACGGCGCGGTGCGCGACTACAGCTATGCAGATCTGCGACGCCTCACAAACCGGTTCGCGAACCTGGTCCAGCGTCTGGGAGTGGTTGCCGGGGATCGTGTGTTCCTGCTCACCGGCCGGATCCCCGAGCTGCCGATTGCGTTGCTGGGCGCTTTGAAGCACCGCACCGTGTGCGCTCCGCTCTTCTCCGCGTTCGGGCCCGAGCCGATCCGCGCGCGACTCGAGATCGGACAGGCTCGCGTGCTCGTCACCACGCCGGCGCTCTACGAGCGCAAGGTCGCGCCGCTGCGCGACCGTCTGCCGTTCCTCGAGCACGTGATTCTCACGGGCGACCCCACGGGCACGCCCCCACCGGGGACCCGCTGGTGGAGCCGCTTGATGGACGAGGCGAGCGACGACTTCGTCATCGAGCCGACCGCGCCCGAGGACCCGGCGCTGCTGCACTTCACCAGCGGCACGACGGGCACTCCCAAAGGCGCGATACACGTGCACGACGCGGTTGTGGCGCATCAGGCGACGGGCCGATCGGCGCTCGACCTCCGGCCCGGAGACGTCTACTGGTGCACGGCGGACCCCGGCTGGGTCACCGGGACCTCCTACGGGATCGTGGCGCCGCTGACACTGGGGGTGACGAGCGTGGTGGACGAGGCGGACTACGACCTCGACCGCTGGTGCGCGATCCTGCGCGACCAGCGCGTCACCGTCTGGTACACGGCACCGACGGCCATCCGGATGATGATGAAGGCGGGCACTCGGGCGGTGCGGCGGCACGCCTACCCCGCCCTCCGCTTCCTGGCGAGCGTGGGCGAGCCGCTCAATCCCGACGCCGTGCGCTGGGGTGCCGAGGCGTTCGACCATCCGTTCCACGACAACTGGTGGCAGACCGAGACCGGGGCCATCATGATCGCGAACTTCGCTGGAACCGAGATCCGGCCCGGTTCGATGGGCCGGCCGGTGCCCGGCATCGAGGCGGCGATCGTGCGACGCCGGGAGGCCGGCGGAGTCGACGTCGTCGAGGAGCCGGGTCAGGAAGGTGAGATCGCGTTGCGGCCCGGCTGGCCCTCGATGTTCCGTGGTTATTGGAACGAGCCCGAGCGCTACGCGAAATGCTTCGCCGATGGGTTCTACCTGACGGGCGACCTCGCCCGCCGGGATGTGGATGGATACTTCTGGTTCGTCGGCCGCTCGGATGATGTGATCAAGACCTCGGGCCACCTCATCGGACCGTTCGAGGTGGAGAGCGTCCTGCTGGCGCACCCGGCCGTCGCCGAGGCTGGGGTCATCGGGAAGCCCGATCCGGTGGCGCTGGAGGTGGTGAAGGCGTTCGTGTCACTGAAGGACGGCTATACGCCGGACGATGCATTGCGGCGCGAGCTGCTGGGCTTCGCCCGGGCGCGACTCGGCGCGGTGGTGGCGCCGAAGGAGATCGCATTTCTACCCGCGCTGCCGCGCACGCGCAGCGGCAAGATCATGCGTCGCCTGCTCAAGGCACGCGAGCTCGGCCTCCCCGAGGGGGACACATCCACGCTCGAGGGAACCCCCGCATGACCGCATCGACCGCGCCCGCTCAGGTCCCCGCCCCGGCGGCGTTCGAGCCCGACCACGCCCGCCTCCTGCTGCGACAGATGCTGCTGATCCGGCGCTTCGAGGAGAAATGCGCCGAGCTCTACAGCTTGGGAAAGATCCGCGGCTTCCTGCACCTCTACATCGGCGAAGAAGCGGTAGCCGTGGGAGCGATGCAGGCCCTGACGCCGGACGACGGCGTCGTGGCAACCTACCGCGAGCACGGCCACGCTCTTGCGCGCGGGATGCCGGCGGGCGCGCTCATGGCGGAGATGTACGGCAAGGCGAATGGGTGCAGCCGGGGACGGGGCGGCTCGATGCACCTGTTCGACGCCGGCCGGCGCTTCTTCGGCGGATACGCCATCGTGGGCGGCGGGCTGCCGATCGCCGTGGGCCTGGCGCTCGCCGACCGTCTGCAGGCGCGCCCGCGGATCACCGCCTGTTTCTTCGGCGACGGCGCGGTGGCGGAGGGCGAGTTTCACGAGTCGCTGAACCTCGCGGCGCTCTGGAGGCTGCCGGTGCTCTTCCTGTGCGAGAACAACCGCTACGCGATGGGGACCGCGCTCGAGCGCCACCAGTCGCAGCCGAACATCGCCGCGAAAGCCGCCGCATACGGTATCCCGGGCACGCAGGTGGACGGGATGGACGTCGTCGCGGTCGAAGCGGCGACTCGCCGGGCCGCCGACGCCGTCCGGTCGGGGGCGGGCCCGGTGCTGCTCGAGTTCCTGACGTACCGCTTCCGGGCCCACTCCATGTACGACCCCGAGCTGTACCGGACGAAAGAGGAGGTCGCGCAGTGGCTGGTGCGCGACCCGGTGGCCACGCTTACCCGGCGGTTGACGGATGCCGGTCTCCTCACTGAGGACGGACGTTCATCGCTCGAGCGGGAGGTCGCCGCGGTGATGGCCGCCGCGGTGGCGGAAGCCGAGGCGGGCCCGTGGGAGCCGGTCGCCGATCTCCTGAAGGACCTGCAGACACCCGCGCCATGACCAGACTCTCCTATCGGGAAGGGGTGCGCTCCGCGCTGCGCGATGTTCTGCGCGCCGACCCGCGCGTGTTTCTCATGGGCGAAGATGTGGGTCGGTACGGCGGAGCATACGCCGCGAGCAAGGGTCTGCTCGAGGAGTTCGGTCCCGAGCGGGTGCGCGACACGCCGCTCTCGGAGTCGACGTTCGTCGGGGCAGGGATCGGAGCGGCGCTCGGCGGGATGCGGCCTATCGTCGAGGTGATGACCGTCAACTTCAGCCTGCTCGCCCTGGACCAGATCGTGAACAACGCGGCCACCCTGCGGCACATGTCCGGTGGACAGTTCAGCATCCCCCTCGTGATCCGCATGGCGACGGGCGCGGGGCGGCAGCTCGCGGCCCAGCACTCGCACAGCCTGGAAGGGTGGTACGCGCACATTCCCGGGATCACCGTCCTCGCGCCGGCGACCGTCGCCGACGCCCGCGGCATGCTGCTCGCTGCGTTGCGTCAGCCCGATCCGGTCGTGATCTTCGAGCATGCGTCGCTCTATCCCGTGGAGGAGGAAGCCGACGATCACGCGGGCCCGTCCGACATCACCCGGGCGGCGGTCCGGCGTTTCGGGACCGACGTCACGGCCGTGACCTATGGAGGCTCGCTCGGCAAGACGCTGTCCGCCGCGGAGCGGCTCCAGACGAGTGGCATCTCCGCCGAGGTGATCGATCTGCGCTCCCTGCGGCCGCTCGATATGGACACGGTGCTTGCGTCGATCCAGAAGACTCACCGAGCGGTGATCGTGGACGAGGGCTGGCGCACCGGCAGCCTCGCGGCGGAGATCAGCGCCCGCATCATGGAGGGAGCGTTCTACGACCTCGATGCCCCGGTGGCGCGAGTCTGCAGCGCGGAAGTCCCGATGCCGTATGCCAAGCACCTGGAGGACGCCGCCCTACCGCAACCGGAGTCGATCGTCGCCGCCGTGACCGCTCTGTGCGCCCGGCGTGGCTGACTTCCTGATGCCGGCGCTCGGCGCCGACATGACGGCCGGCCGCCTCATCGCCTGGCTCAAGCACCCCGGTGAAGCCGTGACGCGCGGCGACATCATCGCCGAAGTCGACACGGACAAAGGCGTCATCGAGGTCGAAGTCTTCACGAGCGGCGTGCTGGAGAAGACTCTCGTCGAGCCGGGCACCAAAGTCCCGGTCGGGATGCCGCTCGCCATCATCCGCGAAGCAGGGGGGGCGCCGGCGCCAGCGGCGGCGCCGGTCGCGGTCCCGTCTCCCGAAGGCCGAGCGCGCATCTCCCCCGCGGCCCGCCGGCTTGCCGCCGAGCTCGGGGTCGACCCGGCAGCCGTGCACGGCACGGGACCCGAAGGAGCAGTTACGCTCGACGACGTGCGGCAGGCGTCGGGGAAGGGGGCACGCGGGGAACGGATGCGCCAGGCGGTCGCCGCCGCCGTGACCCGTTCGAAACGGGAGATTCCGCACTATTACATCGGGCACACGATCGATCTCGGTCCGGCGACGACGTGGCTCGCCGAGCAGAATCGCGATCGCCCGGTCGCGCGCCGGCTGGTTCACAGCGCCCTGCTCGTCAAGGCGGTCGCCCTGGCGCTGCGGGAGTTCCCGGAGCTCAATGCGCGCTGGGTCGAGGGGCGCGTGGCGCCCATCGCCGATATCAACGTCGGTCTCGCGATTTCGCTGCGTGACGGCGGGCTCGTCGCTCCGGCGCTGCACCACGCCGACCGACTCAACGTCGACGAGCTGATGGCGGGCACGCTGGATCTCGTGGAACGGGCCCGCGCCGGGACGCTGCGGAGCTCGGAGCTTTCCGATCCGACGATCACGGTGACCATTCTGGGCGACCGGGGCGTGGACACCGTATATGGCGTCGTCTACCCGCCGCAGGTGGCGATCGTGGGATTCGGCAAGGTCGTGCAGGGTCCGTGGGTGGTAGACGGGAGCGTCGTCGCCCGGCCGCTCGTCAGGGCCACCCTGGCGGCCGATCACCGCGTGAGCGACGGCCACCGCGGCGCGCTGTTCCTCGCCGGCGTCGCGGATCGGCTGCGAGACCCAGGTCGTTTGTGACGCGGGATGAGCTGCGTCAGGCCGTACTGGGCGTGCTCAAGGAAATCGCCCCGGAAGCCGACCTCAGCCGGCTCGCGCCTGATGCGCCGATTCGGGATCAGCTGGACATTGATTCGATCGATTTCATGCGACTCCTCATAGGCGTTCATGAGAAGCTACATGTCGACGTGCCGGAGTCGGATTACCCGAAGGTGGCCGCACTGACCGGTCTCCTGGACTACCTCGACGCCCGGCTGGCTGGCGGGTCGGCAAAGCGGTAGCCCAAGGGCCATCGCATCGAGCCCGGCTCAGCGCCGGACGTCCGCCAGCGCGCGTGGGGTCGACCGCACCTCGGGCCCCGCCGCGACCAGGCGTTGCTGTGCGACCGCCCGCACGATGTCCATGCTCGACAGCACACCGACGGCACGGCCATCATCCAGCACGATCAGACGGTGGACCCCTGCCCGGATCATGTACTCTGCTGCCGTATAGATGTCCACGAACGGCGCGATGCTGCACAGACTCGGCGTCATTGCCTCGCTGACGGTGTGCTCCGCCAACTGATCCCACTCGGAGCCACGGATCTCGGCGAACCGCTCCAGCACGTCCGCACCTGCGTCCGACCACATGTCGTTGAAAAAGGCGGCCGGCGCCTCCTCACCTTCGACCCACTCGGTCGGCTCGTTCCATTCCTCGAGCTCCATCTCGGGCCGCTCAGTGGGGACACCGGGCGACGCCCCCTCGAACGCGAGCACGTCGCTGGCCGACAAGACACCCACGACGCGCCCGCCGGCCGTGACCGGTGCCCCACTCACGTGTCGCTGCGTGAACAACTCGACTGCCTCTCGCAGCGTCAGGTCGGGATCGACCGTCGCCACGTCCGTCGTCATGAGATCTCGTACGGTGAGCATACCGCCTCCTCGATCGGTTCTGCCCGAACGATCGTCGGGGGGTCGTGAAGTCGCCGTGAAGTCGGGCTTAGCCTGCGGCCACTTCGGCCGCAATGGCTCCGGCCTTGAGCGCGCGCTGGCGCTCGGTCAGTTCCGTCGAAGCGGTCACCGGGTAGCGGGCCGCGCCGGTCAACCGGCGCATGGCATCCGGCAGCGCCGCGAGCGCCGCGGCGCAGCGTGCGCGGATCGCGGCCAGCGGCTCCGGTGGCTGGAGCGGTCGGCCGTTCTCCATGACCGGCCGCAGCAGCCCGATGGCCCCGAACGGCGCCGGTTCGTGCTTCAACGCCAGCGTGTCCGCGACGGACCGCCCGTCTTCGGACAGGCGGCGATAGATCTGTTTCTCCCCGGTCCACGTCTCCTTGCCCGGACTGATCTTCAAGACGTCGCGGTCGCCGTAGCGCACCAGCTTGTACGCCATGTCCAGGTACGGCGCGTCGGCGGAGACGTTCATCCGGGTGCCCACGCCATAAGCGTCGATCGGCGCGTTCGCAATGCTGCAGCGCTCGATCGCGAACTCGTCCAGGTTTCCGCTCGCCACGATCTGCACATAGCCGAGCCCGGCCGCGTCCAGGATGTCGCGGACGGCGCGGCTCAGCGCCACCAGGTCACCGCTGTCCAATCGGACGCCGGCGAGTCGCTCGCCGCGCGCTTGGAGCTCCCGCGCCACCTGGACCGCCTTGTGCGCCGCGGCAACGGTGTCGTACGTGTCGATGAGCAGGATGGCCCGTGACGGAAACGCGGCAGCAAAGGCACGGAAGGCGTCGATCTCGTGCGGAAAGGCGCACACCTAGGAATGCGCCATCGTCCCCGTCGGGGGAACGCCATAGGTGAGCGCGGCGAGCACGTTACTCGTCTGCTCCGCGCCCGCGATGGAGGCGCAGCGCACGGCCTTCAGCGCTGCGTCTGCGCCGTGCGTGCGGCGCAGCCCGAACTCGATGATCGGCCGGCCGCGCGCGGCGAGCACACAGCGCGCCGCCTTGCTCGCCAGCATCGTCTGGAGGTGGCAGAAGTTGAGGACGGCACTCTCCACCAGCTGGGCTTCCACGATCGGCGCCGTGACCTCGAGCAGCGGCTCGTCGGCGAAGAGGAGCGTGCCCTCGGGCACGGCGCGCACGCCGCCGGAGAAGCGGAGATCGCCGAGGTACTCAAGGAAGCCCGGCTCGAACCGCTGGAGTGCGCCCAGGTACGCGAGGGCGCGCGCCGAGAATCGATAGCCCTCGAGAAACCGCAGCACGTCCTCCAGACCCGCGGCGACGAGGAACGAGCGGTCCGGGGGCAGGCGTCGCACGAACAAGCTGAACGTGGCCGACTCGTGCGTGTCCTCCCGCCGGTAGGAGGACGCCATGGTCAGCTCGTAGAGATCGGTGAAGAGGGCAGCATCTTCGACCACCATGGGGCCGGACCGGAAGGCGCCGCCCGAGACCACGGACCCGTTACTCCGCCGGTTCGCCCACGGGAATCAGGTACAACACTTCGCGGTCGCGGGGAAGGTCGAGGACGTGGCGCTCTCGAGTGTCGTCGAACGCCCCGATCGGCACGGCGCCCAATCCGATGGCCGTCGCCTCGAGCAGGAGATTCTGGGCCGCATGTCCCCCTTCGAGGTGCACGTAGCGTTCGCCGCGGTCGCCGTATTCGGCGACGGTCCGATCCGGTGCGGCCGCGACCACGAACACCGCTGGGCTCTGCCCGACGGGGTCCTGCGAGAGCGCGGCCCACTGCATGGCCGGACGCAGGTCGTCGCGGGTGCGGCGGATCAGGCGATGATGCGGGGGGTCGTACAGAAAGCAGCCGGCGGCGGTCGCGACGTAGAGCTCGAGCGGATAGCGCGCGCCCGCCGATGGGGCGGTGCGATGCCCCGAGGAATCGGTGATGCCCTGCGCGGCCCAGCAGAGCCGCAGGATCTGGTCCTCGTTGAGCGGACGGTTCGCGAACATGCGCACCGACCGGCGCTGGCTGAGCGCGTCCTCCAATGTCGCCTTCGGAGGGACGTCGGTCGTGGCGTGTGCGCCCTCGCTCCGATCGCTGGTGTACGCCTTCATGAACGGGGTCCTTGCATTCGGTCGGTCGGTGCCAAGGATAGCCTCGGGCACCGAAATTCCCCTTGAAGTCACCATGAACCTGCAGGCGTTACGCCTCATGCGGATTTCACGCCCTCCTGTGTGGGTGGGCGATAGCCTACGGCAGTTCCCTGGTGGTTGGAGGTCATCCCATGGCCCACAAACAAATGCTGTTCCAGGCCGCCGCGCGAGAGAAGGTGCTGCGCGGCGCCACCGCGATGGCGGACGCCGTTCGCGTGACACTCGGCCCGAAGTCCAAATGCGTCCTCGTGGAGAAGAAATGGGGCGCACCGCTCGTCTGCAATGACGGGGTCACCATCGCCAAGGAAGTGGACCTGAAAGACCCCGAGGAGAACCTCGGTGCCCAGGTGTTGCGCGAGGCGGCCGTTCGCACGGGCGACGTGGTCGGAGACGGCACGACCACCGCCACGCTGCTGGCACACACGATCTTCGCCGAGGGGCTGCGGAACGTAGCCGCCGGCGCCAGCGCGGTGGATTTGAAGCGCGGACTGGATCGTGGCCTCCGCGTGGCCGTCGAGGCGCTGCGCAAGCTCTCCCGTCCGGTACAGAGTCGCAAGGAAAAGGCCCAGGTGGCCACTATCTCGGCGCACAACGATTCCACGATCGGCGAGCTGGTGGCCGATGCCGTGGAGAAGGTCGGCGCCGAGGGAGCCATCACGGTCGAGGAGGCGAAGGGGACCGAGACGGTGCTGGAGGTCGTCGGTGGCCTGCAGTTCGACCGCGGCTTCCTGTCGCCCTATTTCATCAGCGACCCGGCCAAGATGGAAGCGGTGCTGGAGGATCCGATGCTCCTCCTGTACGAGAAAAAGATCACCAACATGAAGGACCTGCTCCCGCTGCTCGAGCAGGTGGCGAAGACGAACCGGTCGCTCCTCATCGTGGCCGAGGACGTGGAGGGCGAAGCGCTCGCGACGCTCGTGGTGAACAAGCTGCGGGGTACGCTGTCCTCCGTGGCGGTCAAAGCCCCCGGATTCGGCGATCGCCGCAAGGCGATGCTCGAGGACATCGCGATTCTTACCGCCGGACGGCTCCTGGCTGAAGAAGTCGGCGTGAAGCTCGAGCACGTGACTGTGGACGACCTCGGCAAGGCGAAGCGGATCGTCGTGGACAAGGACAACACGACGATCATTGGCGGCGCCGGCGCCAAGCCGGCGATCGAGGGACGCTGCCAGGATCTGCGGCGCCAGATCGAGCGGGCCACCTCGGATTACGACAAGGAGAAACTGCAGGAGCGGCTTGCCAAGCTGGCGGGCGGCGTCGCCGTGATTCGCGTCGGGGCGCCCTCGGAGACCGAGCTCAAGAGCCGGAAAGAAGCCTTCGACGACGCCATCAGCTCCACCAAGGCCGCCGTGGCCGAAGGCATCGTGCCGGGCGGCGGCCTGGCGTTGTTGCGTGCGATCCCCGACGTCGAACGGGATGCCGAGACCTGCCAGGGCGACGAGCGCACCGGAGTGCTGATCCTGCGGCGCGCGCTCGAGACGCCGACCCGGCAGATCGCCACAAACTCCGGGGTCGATGGCGGCGTGGTGGTTGACCGCATGCGGCAAGGCAAGGGGAGCTTCGGCTTCGACGCCGCGCGCGGCGAGTATTGCGACCTGGTCGAGGCCGGGATCATCGATCCCACCAAGGTGGTTCGTGTGGCGTTGGAGAACGCCGTGTCGGTGGCGAGCGTGTTGCTGCTCACCGAGGCGACCTTGACCGAGCTGCCCGAGCCCAAGTCAGCCGCCACGCCGGCGGCGGAGGAATACTGATGGCGGCGACCGTGACGGGCCACCTGGCGTGGCAGGAGACCACCGCTCCAATCGGGGGCGTGGGGCCGATACTGGCCGTCGTGCTGGATCACGCGCATGCACGGCTCTTTCTGGTGAACGGTGAGCGGGCCGCGGAGCTGCCCTGCCTTGTGTCGCCGCGGATGCGCGGCGGCAAGTTCCACAGCGACCGGCAGGGCTCCCCCGGCTGGGGAGAAGGCGGCTTCCAGGGCCGCCGACGCGAAGAGGAGCGTCGCCACTACACCGCCGTCGTACGGCGCCTGGGCACGCTGTCGCAGGCGCACGGCGCCCAGGGCCTCGTGCTCGCCGGCTCTCACGAAGTGGTGGCGGCGCTGGAGCACGCCCTGTCGCCGCGTCTCGCGCGACTCGTGGTGGGGACGGCGGCGCTCAATCCGACCGAGCTCACGACGGCCCGGGTGGTAGAGACGGTTCGTGAGCTGCGCAGTGCACGCGGCGGCCTCCCCGCCCAGGAGGCACAGGTGAGCGCCGCCGTCGAGGGCTTCGCAACCACGGGGCGCGCCGTCGACGGCCTCGAGGCCGTGCTGCAGGCGCTTGCGCGCGACCAGGTCCACCTGCTGCTCATCGGCCGGCCCCGCGCGCGTGCGGGATACCGGTGTGCATCCGGGCGGCTGGTGCTCGCGAAGGTGGAAGCGCAGGGAGAGGCTGTGATCCGGGTGCCGGACATCGTGGCGGCCGCCAAAGCGGAGACCGTGCGGCTCGGCGGCTCGGTGGCCGAGATCCGGGATCCGGAGCAGGCGGCGCGGATCGATGGAGTGGCTGCGTTACTGCGTTACCGCTAGCCGGTCGCGACAGTGTCCAAGCCGAGACGGCCCTTTCGCGTCTTCCTGAAGGTTCTGCTCGTCATCGTCCTGGGTGCGCTTGCCTGGACGATCTATCGAACGAACCGGGAAGCTGCGGCGCTCCGGGAGATTCTCAATCCGGCCGGGACTCGCGGACGCGCGCTCGTCGTCTACCAACCGGGATTGAGTGACTTTCAAGCGCGCGTGAGCCGTGCGTTCGCGGTGGGACTCGTCCAGGGCGGATGGCGGGTAGAGCTTGTGACCGCGGCCAGCATGGCCCCCGGTGACCTTACGACCTACGATCTCGTCGTCCTGGGCGGGCCGACGTACTGGTGGGCGCCGGCGCGTCCATTGCAGCGTTACATCGCTAGGCTGGGCGACCTGCACGGGAAACCGTCGGTCGCATTGCTCACCGGCGCAGGCGCCACCGGGCGCTCGCAGCGAATTCTCGAGGACCTGATCCGCGCCCACCACGGGACGCTCATCGCCTCGCACGTGTATTTCACCATGGCCCCGAACCGCGAGGCGGACTACTCGTGGCGCACCAACAAGGACGTGGGCGTGGCCCTCGCGGAATCGGCCGGGCGAGCCCTGCCGCCACCGCGGCCGTGACTATCCACCGCAGCCCGAGGAGGTTTCCATGGCAGTCGCCAAAGTGACCGAGATCAGTGCGTCGTCGCCGAAAGGGTTCGAGGATGCGATACAAGCGGGCATCACGCGCGCCAGCAAGACCCTGGAGCACATCCGGGGGGCCTGGATCAAGGACATGAAGGTCGTGGCCGAGAACGGACGGGTGAGCGAATACCGCGTCCGCATGAAGATCACCTTCGTACTGAAGGACTGAGCGTGGTGCGCGGCATTCGGCTCGCGCTCCCGTCGCTGGTGAGCGCGAGCCGTCTGGCGATGGTCGTCCCGTTGTTCGGAGCGATCGTCATGGGTCGTCGTCAGGCGGCGCTCACCTGGCTGCTCGCGATCTGCGTCACCGACGTGGTGGACGGGGTGCTCGCGCGGCGGCTCGATGCGGCCACGGATGCCGGTGCCTATCTCGACGTGAGCGCCGACTTCGTGGTTGTGGCGGTCGGTTTCGTCGCGCTCGCCCGAGTCGGAGTGCTCCCGTCGTGGATGCTCGCGCTCATCGGCGTGATGTTCGCGCAGTTCGTACTGTCTTCAACGCGGCGGCGCCCGCTCTACGATCCCGTGGGCCGCTACTACGGCGGTTTGCTGTTCGCGGTGATCGCCGTGGCACTCGTCATCCCGGACGAGGCGGTGTGGCACGTGCTCACGCTGGGAGTTCTGGGCGTCACGCTGGTGTCGTGGCTCAGCCGCTTGTGGTACCTCCGCACCGCAACACCGCCGCCCCGGTGACCTGTCCCGCGCGCAGCCGAGCCAACGCCTCGTTGGCCTGCTCCAGCGGATAGACCTCCACTTCGGTCCGCACCGGGATCCGCGGCGCCAGGGCGAGGAACTCCTCGCCGTCCTGGCGGGTGAGATTCGCCACCGACCGCACGACCCGCTCGCCCCAAAGGATCTCGTAGGGGAACGCCGGGATGTCGCTCATGTGGATGCCGGCGCAGACGACCGTGCCCCCCTTGGTGACCGCGCGCAGCGCCGTCGGCACCAGAGCGCCCACCGGCGCAAAGATGATCGCCGCCTCCAGTGGCTCGGGCGGCGCCTCGTCTGACGCGCCACTCCACACCGCGCCCAGGGTACGGGCGAACGCCTGCGCCTCGGTGTCGCCGTCCCGGGTGAATGCGAACACCCGCCGGCCTTCGTGTCGCGCCACCTGGGCCACGATGTGGGCCGCCGCCCCGAACCCGTAGATGCCGAGCCGTTCGCCATCGCCGGCGGCGCGCAAGGCGCGATAGCCGATGAGTCCCGCGCAGAGCAGCGGCGCGGCCGCCGAATCATCGTAGTCCTTCGGAATGGGGAAGCAGAACCGCTCATCGGCCACGGCGTACTCGGCATACCCGCCATCGAGCTGGTAGCCGGTGAGCCGCGCTAGGTCGCACAGATTCTCGCGGCCGCGGCGGCAGAACTCGCATACCCCGCACGTCCAACCGAGCCACGGCACGCCGACGCGGGCGCCGACCGCGAAGCGCCGAGCCGCGGGGCCGCGGGTTTCCACCGTGCCGACGATTTCATGTCCCAGGACGAGCGGCACCTTCGGGTGGGGCAGTTCGCCGTCGGCCACGTGCAGGTCAGTGCGGCACACGCCGCAGGCATGGACCCGCAGGCCGACCTGGCCGGGCCCGGGCTGCGGGACGGGTAGCGTGGCGGCCCGCAGCGGTCGGCCGGGCGCGTCGAGCAGCATGGCTCGCATCCCTTCAAGCTCCCTTCACCGGGCCTTCAGTCCGCCCGGGCGACGTTGCAGGTGCAGGGTCAGGCGTTCGCCACTACCAAGGGGGGATCCATGAAAGTCGCCGACATCATGCAGACGACCCTCGAGACGATCGGGACCGAGGACAGCGTGGCGGACGCCGTCACTACCATCGCCGAGCAGCACGTCTCCGGCCTACCGGTGGTGGACCACCGCGGCCATCTGGTCGGCGTGATCTCCTCCACCGACGTCTTGCAGCTCCTGTCCGAGGTCTCCGACCCCGAGCGCCGGGGCGACATCCTGGAGGCGACGCTGGTGCGCGAGATCATGACGGCCAAGCCGGTGACCGTCGAGCCCGATGCCGACGTGCACGACGCGGCGCGCCAGATGTTGTACGGGGAGATCCACCGGCTGTTCGTCGAATACGACGGGGCGCTGGTCGGGGTGCTGTCGCAATCGGACATCGTGGGCGCGGTCGCGGGCGCCAAGCTCTAGGAGGACGTATGCGAGTCGCCGACATCATGCGCTCCAACCTGAAGACCATCGACGCGGATGCTACGGTCGCGGATGCGGTCGCTTCCCTGACGGAGACCGGCGTCTCCGCGCTGCCGGTGGTCGATCGCCTGGGACGCGCCGTGGGGATCTGCTCGACCCAGGACGTGCTCGCGGCGGAAGGACGCTGCCAGGGCCCCGTGGCCCGCGAGCAGCTGTTCGAGAAGACCCTGGTGCTCGAGATCATGACGCCATGGCCGACCACCGCGCATCCCGACGAAGACGTCCGCAAGGTGGCGGGGCGCATGCTCAAGGACAAAGTGCAGCGCTTCTTCGTCGAAGAGCAAGGCGCGCTGATCGGCGTGATCTCGCAGACCGACATCGTCGCGGCGGTGGCGGCGACTCGAGTCTGACGCCGTTCGCTCGGCCGTCACAGATCGGGACGCCATTCGCGCAGCAGCTGCTCCAGATCGAGGTTCGGCGCGATTAGACAGATGTGGCCGTGCCCGGTCAGGATCCGCAGGGTCGAGCCCGACACCCGCTCGGCCATGTATCGGCCCTCGCGCACCGAGGGGATCAGATGGTCGAGCTCCGACGCAAGAAAGAGAGTGGGCACCCGCAGCGCGCTCAGGCGCTCGCGCACATCGTAGCGGCGCAGGATCCGCAGGCGCGCGATGTACCCGTCCCGCCGGGTCTGTCGGGTGAGCTCCAGAAAGCGACGGACCTCCGTGCGATGCGTGTAGCGCGAATGGAGCCGGAACGCCGTCAGGCGGCGCACCAGCGGCATCGTGGACCACGGCATCACCTGCAGCGCTCCGATCGCGATCCGGAGGTTGACCTGGGGAAGAAACCGGGAAAAGGAGTTGAGCACGACCAGCGCCCGCACCAGTTTGGGATGCGCCAGCGCGAAGCTCAGGGCCACCGTCCCCCCGAACGATTCCCCGACGACGACGGCGGGTCCCCCCCCGGGGCCCACCCTGCGGATCACCGCCGCCAGGTCATCGACCAGCACGTCCATCGAGGCCGCGTCGTCGCGCAGCGTGTAGGTCGCGGTCCGGTAGCGCCGGGCGAGCAGGGGGACCTGGCGATGGAACAGCAGGCCCGTCCCGTCCATTCCCGGCACGAGCACGAGCGGTGGTCCGTCGCCGGCGACGGCGACCGCCGGATCGTACGGTGGGGACATGTACTCGCTAGATAAGGTCTGGCGGCTCGCCTGGGCAATCCTCACCAGCTTCGTGGTGGAGAGCGTCATTTTCGGGCTTGCGGCCCTCCCGGCGGTGCTCTTCTGGGAGTGGCACATTCGCCGGCTGGTAGCGACGAACTGGGTCCGGATCGTCGTCCTGTCGATGTCCCTCGTTCCGGCCTACTTGCTGTTCGCGGTTTCCCTGATGCTGTTGTCGGCGTTGGCCATGCGGGTGCTCGGCTGGCGGACTCCGCCCAACGCCGAGTTCCGTATTGCGGATCTCGATTGGCCCCTGCTGACCTGGGCGCGCTACGCGGCCGCGACGCACGTGGTGCGCATTTTTGCGGGGACGCTGGTGCGCGCCACCCCGGTGTGGACGCTGTATCTGCGGCTCAATGGCGCCCGTCTGGGACGGCGCGTATTCGTGAACAGCTTGACCCTGTCGGACCACAACCTGATCGAGTGCGGGGACGACGTGGTGATCGGTGCCGGCGTTTATCTCTCCGGGCACACGGTGGAGCGGGGCATCGTGCGGACGGCGCCGGTACGACTGGGGGCGGGCGTCACGATCGGGGTGGGAAGCGTCGTCGGGATCGGGGTACAGGTCGGCGCGCATACGCAGGTGGGGGCGTTGAGCGTCGTCCCCAAGCATCACACGCTCGAGCCGGACGCCGTGTACGGCGGCGTCCCGGTGCACCGTCTCGACGTGGTGGGAAGCGCTTAGACCGGCACCGCCAGGAGCGCACACGAAGCGCGGCGCAGCAGCCGTGCCGCCACGGTCGTGACCGCCCCGGGGTCGCCGTAGTTCATGCCGCGCCGGTAGCCGAATACGATCAGCTCGACATCTCGGGCCCCGGCCTCCGCCAGAATTTCCGAGGTCACATCGCCCTGGCGCACCGCGGTCTCGCACGTGGCTACGGCCGCGCCACCCTGGCGCGCCCCGGCCTCGACGTGGCGCAGCCATGGGCGGCGCTCCCCGGGTGCGAGCAGCCCCGACTCCGCCGGCTCGACATGCAGCGCCACGACATGTGCGCCGAAGTGATCAGCCATGGCGTGCCCGACTTCGAGCACCTCTACCGCGTGCGGGCTGTCGTCCACGCACACCAGCACGGTGCGGTACACGCGGTGCGTCGAAGGGGCCACGAGCACCGGCACCCGGCTGCGCCGCAGCGCCGCCGTCGTCACGTTTTCCGCCGCGCCGCGAGCGACCTCCTCGCCTTTCCCCAGGACGATGAGATCGGCGCCCACGGCTTCGGCGCAGCGGGCGATCTCGATGCTCGGCCACCCGAAGGCGGCCTGATACGACACCTTGGGCGCCGACAGCACCGCCGTGCGGGTGAGCTCGCGCAGACGCTCGACCGCCCGTGAGGCGGCGAGATTCGCCGGAGACCCGCTCTTGGTCCGGCGGAAGCCCTCGACTTCGTCGGGTTGTACCAACTCCCACGGATCCTGGAGCACCGTGAGCACCACCAGGTCCGCGCCCGACACCGCGGCGACTTCCGCGGCGGTGAGCACCGCTTTGGGGCTTGGCGTGTAGAGACTGACGGCACTGAGTACCCGACCGATGTGCATCGCGTTGACGCTCCCTTCTCCCGGTCAAAGTGCCGCCGTCCCTCTGAAGCGTCCGTGAAGCCGGTGTGAGGCAAGGAAGCCTCGGGTCGTCCTCAGGCTGCTTTCACGGCGCGTTACAGAATGTTGCTCAGGGAGACACAGGAGAGGATCATGCCCTGGAAACAAATTCTCGTCGGCGTGGACGACTCACCGCAATCGGCCGCGGCGGCCGCGCTCGGCGTACGCCTGGCGGAAGCCATGGGCGGCGAATGCATTCTGGTTCATGCGGTGCGCGAGTTCTGGCTTGCGTTCGCGGAGGAAGAGATCGTCGAGCGGTCGGCGGAGCTGCGCGCCGCCCTGGTGGATTCGGCTCGGCGACAGATCGCCGCGGCCTTACGCGGTGAGGTGCCGGAGGACGCGATCCGCCGCATGATCGTGCGTCCCGGCTCTCCGGCCGCGGTGCTCCGGGACGTGGCCCTGGAGCTCGGGGCGGACGCGGTCATCCTGGGCGGGAAGCACCACGCGACGCTCCGTCGCTGGTCGGGCGGCCGGACGGCGCACAATACCGTGCGGAGCGTCGGGCTGCCGGTGCTCGTGACGGGACCGCGGGCCGGCGGGGGCGGCGTGCTGTTCCGGCGCATCCTCGCCGCGGTGGACCTCTCGGAGGCCGCAGCCCCGACGGCGGCGGCGGCGTGCGACCTCGCCAGAGAACTGCGCGCGGAGCTGCGCGCGCTCAGTGTCATCGAGCCGCCGCTCCCGCTTCCCGACGTCACGCCGGCGCTGACGCCTTCGGAGTTCTCCGGCCTGGCCGAGCGGACGCTCGTGAAGCGGGTATGGCCGCTGTTCCGGCGTCCCTCCGTGCAGACGATCGCGCGACAGGGCCGGGTGATGGAAGGGATCCAGCTCGAGACCGCGCACTGGGGAGCCGACCTCCTGGTGGTAGGGTCGCATGGGAAGGGGTGGGGGGAGCGGCTGATCCTGGGCAGCGTGACCGAGCAACTGCTGCACGATCTGCCGACGTCGCTGCTGGTGGTGCCGGTGTACGCGCCGCAGCGGCCGGCGCAGCGGCCCGCGGCACGGAAGGCCGTCCGTGCGCGGGCGAAGGCGAAGGCATGATCCCACAGCCGCAGAACACCGCGATCGCGGCACGGCTCGAGGAGTTAGCCGCCCTGCTCGAGTGCCAGGGTGCGAACCCGTTCCGGGTGGAGGCGTATCGACGCGCGGGAGACCTGGTGCGCGGCCTGGAGAGTCCGGTCGGGGAGATCCTCCGCTCGGAAGGCGTCATGGGACTCGAGCGTCTGCCGGCGATCGGCACGACGATCGCCCGCGCGATACGCGACCTGGTGGAAACGGGTCGGCTCCCGATGCTGGACCGGCTGCGGGGCGAGAGCGATGCCGTGACGCTGCTGACGTCGGTTCCGGGAATCGGCCGGACGCTCGCGGAGCGGTTGCATCACGATTACGCGATCGACACGCTCGAGGAGCTCGAGGCGGCGGCGCACGACGGGCGGCTCGCCGCCATCCGTTGGTTCGGCGAGAAGCGGCTGCGGGGGGTGCGCGAAGCTCTGGCGTCGCGGCTGGGGCGAGTGCCGCGCATTGCGGCCGTGGTGCAGGAGCCCGCGGTGGGGGACCTGTTGCGCGTGGACCGGGAGTATCGCACCAGGGCCGCCGCCGGGACGCTCCGCACTATCGCCCCACGCCGGTTCAATCCGGAGCGCGCCGCGTGGCTCCCGATTCTCCACACCATGCAGGGAGACCGCCACTATACGGCCCTGTTCTCGAACACGGCGCGGGCGCACGACCTCGGCAAGACGCACGACTGGGTGGTGATCTACGTGGATGGAGGGCGGGGAGAGCGGCAGTACACCGTCGTCACGGCGTCACGCGGGCCCCTGAAAGGCAAGCGGGTCGTGCGGGGCCGCGAAGTCGAATGTCTCGCGTACTACCGGGACCGCACCGCGACCCGCACGCCGTCGGCCAACTTGTCGGTGGGGTGACGGACCACCAGGTCGCCGGCCGCCAGCCCGCCGGTAATCTCCACGTCGAACGGATTGCGATGATCGATCTGGACGATCTGTGAGCGGGCGCGTCCGTCGCGCACGACGAACACGCGCCATTGCTCGCCGTCCTGGAACAGGGCACTCGCCGGCACTTTGAGGACCGCTCCCTCCCACAACACGATCTGCGTCTCGACCCGGTAGCCGTCACCCAGTTGCGGCGGAGTCTCGTCCAGGTCCGCGATGACGTTCACCCGCTGCTCCTCGACGCCGAGCGCCGAGACCTTGGTGAACCCCGACGGCTCGACGCGACGCACGTGGGCTTCGAGCGGGCGGTCGCCGCCCCACTCGGAAACGAGCATCCGGTCGCCGGGCTTGACCCGCACGGCGTCCTCGGACAGCAGGTCGGCGACGATCTCCAGTCGTGCGGGGTCGCCGAGCTCGAGCAGCGGTGTGCCTGCGGCGACGACGCGCTCGCTCTTCTCGGCGATGCGGAGTACCTGGCCGCGCACCGGTGAGACGAGAGGCAGTGCCGCACCGCCACCCGTCGCCGCGCCCGCGAGGGCGGCCCGTGCCTGCTCGACGTCGTGGCCCGCGGCCTGCGCCAGGAAGTCCGCCGCTTCGACCCGCCGCACTGCCGTCGTCTCCGCGAGGGCCGCTTCTTCACGCTGCTCCGGGGAGAGCAGGTGTCTCGCGAACAGCGACTCCGCGCGCGCCCGCGCGCGTCCTGCCTGATCGAGCGAGGCACGCGCTTCGGCAACCGCCGCTGCCGCCGCCCGCTCGGCGTCCTCCGCGCCCCGCACCCGCGCCGCGGCCTGCTCCCGGGCGCGGGGGTCGAGCGGGGCCGCCGAGAGCTGCGCCACAACCATACCGCGCGTCACCGAGGCGCCTTCGTCGAGAGTGATCCGCGCGACCCGGCCCGCCACCGGCGCCACGACGACGTACCGGTCCCGCACGCGGGTACGCCCTTCTTCATCGATGGTCACGCGCAACGTGCCACCGGCCGCGGCCGCCGTCTCCACCGGGACGGGTGTGGGGCGGAGGG
>Ga0326731_1000005_pt1 | contig 71532 bp, 68 predicted proteins | sample MHFSIPfraction_FD_207645 | JGI IMG/M metagenome (GOLD analysis project Ga0326731, IMG submission 207645) | Lab enriched peat soil microbial communities from Michigan Hollow, Ithaca, NY, United States - MHF9FY SIP fraction | ecosystem: Environmental > Terrestrial > Soil > Wetlands > Peat | place...
GCGCGAGCACCTGACCCGCGATCTCGACCGACGCGGCCGCCGAGCCTTCGTCGGCGCGCAGGTTCGTGACCAAGTTGCCAAAGCGGTCGACGTGCACGACTTCGCCGCGCAGCTCGGTGGCATCGCCGCTCGCGACCGGGAGCGGCAGGCGGGCGAGCCCGTCGACGGCGACGACCGGCCCGACGTCGCGAAACTCGCCGCCGCCGGCGAGGTGAGCGGCGACGGGCGCGAAGATGTCGCGGCCGTGAAACACCGGCGACACCGACGCTCGCCAGAGCCCCCAGTTCTCGAGCGCGCGCGCCGCCGCCGGTCCGCCGAGCTCGAGGACGCCCGTGAAGATTCCGTTGTCGGGGCCGACGTAGAACTGCTCGCCCAGTGAGAGCGCGAGCCCGCGCCGCGCAGTGCCGACGCCGGGATCGACCACGGCGACGTGAACCGTGCGCGGCGGGAAGAACGGCGCGGCGCGCGCGAGCGACTCGCTCGCGGCCGCGACGTCGCCGGGCGCCAGCTCGTGCGCGAGATCGACGATGCGCGCGATCGGGAACGCCGCGAGAATCACGCCCTTCATCGCGCCGGCGTAGCCGTCCGCGGTGCCGAAGTCGGTCGTCAGAGTGACGATCCCGGACATGAAGCCGGCGCGCTTCACGTGCTTCACGCCGCCGGCCTCTTGCGGTACCAGGCCGCGACGCGCGCGCGGGGAAGGCGCAGGAAGTAACTCGCGAGAGCGACCTGGTTGCGCAGGACCTGGCGGAGCGCGCCGTTGCGCTCGTAGCGCCGGCCTGAGGTCCACGCACTCACTGGCAGCAGGGTGAGTCGGCCGCTGCGTTTGATCAACCGCACCAGGTCGAGGTCCTCGAAGATCGGGACCGGCGCGATTCCCCCCGCCGCGTCGAGCACGCGCTTCCTCACGAACAGCGCTTGGTCGCCATAGGGCAGACGGCCCAGGCGCGCGCGCAGCCGTGCGCCCAGCTCGACGATGCGCAGGACCCAGCCCGCGTTCTCGAAGCGGAGTCGGAACGCGCCGCCGGCGGTCGACGCTTCGGCGAGAGCTCGACGCACCGCTTCGCTCCAACCGGGATCGAGACGCGTGTCCGCGTGCAGAAACAGCACCACCTCGCCGCGCGCCTCGCGGTAGCCGGCGTCCATCTGATGGGCTCGACCGGGCAAGGCGTGGATCACCTTCTCTGCGCGCAGCAGGCGCGCGGTGTCGGGAGTTCCGTCGGTCGAGCCGCCGTCGACGACGATCCGCTCGACCCCGGGCAACGCGGTGCATGCGAGCGCGCGCTCGATCCGGGTTTGCTCGTTCAGGGCCGGGATGACTACTGTGATCCCCACTCCCTCGCCGCGCACGGGGAGAGAGTGTAAGCCGGCCCGGCGAATTACAATGGCGGGCACCGGCGTTCGGGGGGGTAGAGAACCGCGCGATGACCACGCTTCGCTCCGACGTGCTCGTGCTCGGGAGCTCGCTCGGCGGGCTCGTCGCCGCGACTTACCTCGCGCGCGCGGGACTGCGCACGGTGCTGATCGAGGAGGACACGCTCGCGAAGCGGCCGCCGCTGCTGCGCGAGCCGTTCGTGCTGTCGGGGCTCGAGATCGACGGCCCCGCGCACCGCGTGTTCCGCGAGCTCGCGCTGCCGCTGATCGAGCAGCGCCGCATCGCGCAGCGCTCGGTCGCACTGCAGGTCCTCTTGCCGCGCGCGCGCCTCGACATTCACGCCGGGCGCCGCGATCTGGCGCGCGAGCTCGACGCGTTCCGAGTGTGTGACCCGGACGCGGCCCGCGCGTTCTTCGACGCCGTCGACGCGCGCGGCGACGAGCTGCGTGCGCGGCTCGTCGACGGCGATGCAGGCGACAGCAACGCGCCGCTCGTCCAGCGCCTGCGCTCGCTCGGGGGACGAAACGGCAGCGCCGAAGCGAGCCTCGGGCCCATGCCCGACGGACTCGCGCCCGTCGTCTCGGCGCTGCTCGCGGCGCTCTCGCGACTCACTCCGGAGAGTCCGCCCGGCCGCGACTCGGCGATGCTGCTGCGCGGAACTCGCGAGGGCGGCTTCTTCATGCCCGACGCGGGCACGCCCTTCTTGGATCTGTTCCGGCGCCGCTTCCTCACTCTTCACGGCGAGATCCGCACCGCGGGTGACTTCGCGCTCGTCTCCGAGCGGGGCGAGCTCGGTGTCGAGCTGCCGCGCGGCCGACTGTTCGCGCGCGGCGTGGTGATGGCTGCGCCGCTCGAGCTTCTGCGCCGAGTGTCTACTGCCGCCGGAGCGACACCGCGCTGGCTCGCACCGCGCACGCCGCCCGTCGACATGCCGCTGCGCCTGTTCCGCGCCGAGAGAGACTCCCTCCCCGTCGGGCTCGCCGCGCGCGCGGTCGTCTCGCCGGGAGCTCCCGAGAGCCTGCACTGGCTGGCGCGCTACGCGGACCCGGTGCAGGAGGGGATCGAGTGGCTGCTCGTCGCGGGGCCAGGCGCGGCAGCGCTGCCCCTCGATCAGCCGCTCGGTGATCTGAATCCATTCCCAGACTCCGGACTCGTGCCCGTCGACCTCGGCCCGGCGCCGCGCTGGGACCGAGACGCCGCCGATCACCGCTTCCTCGCAGCTCGCAGCGAGTCGGTGCTGCGCACGAAGCCGCCCGCCTACGCCGTCGGCGCGGAGCTCGCGCCCGGTCTCGGCTTCGAGGGGGAGCTCCTGCTCGCGCGCCAGGCGGCGCTGCGGCTCGCCGAGCGCCTGGGCGCGAAACGCGGGTTGCCCTGAGGGCAACGGCGGCTTGGCTCGCGGGCACCGCCGGATTGCCATGACATCCCGGGGCCCTTTTGGTACAAGGCCCCCGGGACTTGGGGAGACGTCATGGCGTTCTCGTGCGCGCTCTGCGGAAAGAAGCCCTCTTCGGGCAACAACGTGAGCCACGCCAACAACAAATCGCGCCGCCGCTTTCTTCCGAACCTGAAGAGCGTCCGCGCGATCGTCTCCGGTCGGGTGCGGAAGCTGCGGGTCTGCACGCAGTGCATTCGCTCGGGGAAGGTCACGAAGGTCGCCTAGGCGGCCGTGCCTGACTCAGCTCCAGCGAAGCTCCGCCCCACCCTGCGCCTGCTCGGCTACGCTCGGCCCTACGCGTGGCTCGTCGCGATCGTGATTCTCTTCTCGCTTCTGTACGGCGGCGGAGTCACCGGTCGCGCGTTCATCGTGCGCAACCTGGTCGACGACGTGGCGCTGAAGAACGCGCGCGTCGAGTCGATCCGCGACGTGCTCAAACGCCCCAAGATCGAGGCCGTCAACCCCGAGAAGCTGCGCAAAGAGCGCAGAGACCTGAAGAAGAACGTGCGCAAGAACCTGTGGCGCGTGGCGCTCGAGGGTCTCGCGCTCGTCGTGCTGATGCCGCTGACCCGGCTCGTGCGCGACTACGCATCCGAGTGGGTCATGACTCGCGTGCTCGTCGACATGCAGCGCGACCTCGCGAACAAGCTGCTGCGCCTCCCGTTCGGGAGACACCAGCGCGAGACTCGCGGCGACGCGATTTCGCGACTCACGAGTGACACCTCGATCGCGAACCGCCTGCAGTCACAGATCTTCGGCGACGTGCTCGAGGACCTCGGCGTCGTCATCACCGCGCTCGTGGGCGCGGCCTGGCTCTCGTGGCAGCTCGCGCTGGCTCTGCTCGCGATCGGCCCACCGGTCGCGCTCGTGCTCGCCGTCTTCGGCGCGCGCATCCGCAAAGCCAGCCGCCGCCGGCAGGAGCAAGTGAGTGAGGTGATGCAGCGCCTCGTTCAGATCCTGTCGGGCATGAAGGTGATCAAGGCCTTCGGCGCCGAAGGCACCGAGCAACGCGCGTTCGGCGACGAGATCATGCGCTACTTCAGGCGCTCGCTCCGCGTCGTGCGCAACCGCGTCTACTCGCGCGCGCTCGTCGAGTTCGTGACCAACGGAACGATGGTGGGTGTGCTCGTGCTCGGCTTCTGGGCCGTGCTCGGCGAATTCTGGGGACTCACTCTCGGCACGCTGCTCGCGTTCTCGTTCGTGTCCGGCAGCCTGTATCGGCCCTTGAAGGCACTGACTCAGCTCTGGAACACGGTGCACGAGACGACGCCCTCGGCGGAGCGCATCTTCGAGGTGCTCGACGCCGACGAAGAGACCGTCGACTCGCCCGACGCTCTGCCGATCACGCGCCTCGAGCACGGCATCCGCTTCCGCGGCGTCGTCTTCCACTACGGCCGCGAGGAAGTCCTGCGCGGGCTCGACCTCGAGATTCCCGCCGGCAAGACGGTCGCGCTCGTCGGCCCGACGGGCGCCGGCAAGACGACGGTCGCCGATCTCTTGTTGCGCTTCTACGACCCGGAGAGCGGCGCGATCGAGTTCGACGGCGTCGACGCGCGCAAGCTCGCACGCAAGTCTCTGCGCGAGATGTGCGCCGTCGTGACTCAGGATCCCTTCCTGTTCGACACCTCCATCCTCGAGAACATCCGCTACGGCCGGCCCGAGGCGAGTCAGGCGGAGGTCGTCGCCGCCGCGCAAGCCGCGAACGCGCACGACTTCATCGAGAAGCTCCCGCAGGGCTACCAGACGCCGGTCGGCGAGCTCGGCGGCCAGCTGTCGGGCGGCCAGCGCCAGCGCATCACGGTGGCGCGCGCGATCCTGCGCGACCCGCAGATCCTGATCCTCGACGAGCCCACCTCCGCGCTCGACGCCATCTCCGAGCAAGCCGTGCAGGAGGCGATCGCGCGGCTCATGAAGCAGCGGACGGTGCTCGTCATCGCCCACCGGCTCTCGACCGTGCAGTCCGCCGACGTCATCGCCGTGCTCGAGGACGGCGCGATCAGCATGACCGGGACTCACGACGAGCTCGCCTCGCGCGGTGGGTTGTACCAGAAGCTCGTCCGGCTGCAGCTCAGCCCGAGCGCGTGACCCCGGAGCATCTCGAGGGCAGTCACTAGCGCCGCGAGCGCCGCCGCTTCGAGGCCTTCTTCTTCGCCGGCCGTTCGTTCGCCCGGTTGTGCAGTCGCCAGACTTGATAGAGGTCGATGACGTCGTCGTCGATCGTCCACGACTGCAGCCGCCGGAGGCGCGGCGTCGCATGATCGCCCGGGCGCTTGGTGACGAAGACCTTTTCGGAGGTGAGGTTGCTCTCCACTATCTCGATTCCCGGCTCGGGCGGGGTGAAGACGATGACCGTGATCTGCCGCGGCGTCGGTAGGTGCACGACCTGGAAATACTCGGGATCGCTGTCGTCCCAGTCCGGGACACACACCCAGTAGGAGTCGAAGCGGAGTGGCTTCTTGCCCTTCGAGATTCGGCCCAGGTTGGTCTGAATCGCCGAGATGTACCCGAGCTTCGTGACGTTCTCGATCCGCTGCAGACCGTACCACCACGCGCTGGTCGGCACGGGCTGCTTCGGGTCGGGGAACCAGTCGTTGCGAAGGTGCTTGTCGCTGTCACTGCCCGGCTTGATCACTTTTTCCCGAACCAGCAGGTCCGGAAGCCAGGTCGAGGCGCTGCTCAGGTCCGCGAGGTGAGCTTGGAGCTTGGGCTTGTACAGGCTCGGCCACTTCACGTTCGTGTTCAGTAAGACGTCGAGAGCTTCGAAGACCGGCCCCTGCATGATCATGCCCGCCATTCCGTAAGGCATGGTGTCTCTCCTCTTGGTTACGAGAGTGCGTAGAGCGCGAGCGGCTCGCTGCGCCCCTTCAGAGTGACTCGACGGCGCGGGCCGAAGCGAGCAACGCCCCGTCCGAGCAGGCGTCGCACGTTCGCCGACACCAGCACCTGACCGGGCTCGGCGCGGTTGCAGATGCGAGCGGCGGTGTTCATGGCGAGGCCGACCAGACGACCTTCGTCGGGAAGGGCGTGCCCGGCGTGCAGACCGATGCGCACCTCCAGGGGGGCGCGCCGTCCCTCGCGCGTGCGGTTGTAGCTCGCGAACGCTCTGCGCAACGCGGCCGCGCAGTCGAGCGCGGCGGCTGGGCTCTGGAATGCCAGAATGAACCCGTCGCCGGTGTGCTGAACCTCGATCCCACCGTGCTCGCGAACACAGGCTCGGACGCTGCGGTTGTGAGTCCGGAGGATCCCGCGCACCGCGCTGTCGCCGAGTCTCTCCAGCATCGCGGTGGAGCCCTTCAGGTCAGTCACTGCGATCACCAGCGCGCCGCGCTCCGCGGCCGGACCGACGAACGCCTCGAGGGTGGCGCGCACCTGGGCCGCGGCGCCGCCGACGCCGCGCTCGACGGCCCAAGCCATCGCTTCGGCGTGACTGCTCGCGCCGATCCTCGCCAGCGCCACCCCGCGCCGACCCGCGACCGTGTCGGGCCGAAGCGCCAGCTCGCGTGCGATCTCCGTGTCGCTCCGGCCCAAGGCGATCTGAGTGAGCACCGAGCTCTCGTCGCGCGACACGTCCTCCGTTGCAGAGCGCGTCTCGGCGAGCTCCTCGAGCTCCACCCCGAGCTCCGACGCGATCTCGAGCGCGCGGCGGCGCAGGCCCCAGAGTCCGAGTGCGCGCACCTCCGCGACCGCTTCGCGCAGCAGCTCGCGTGCGGCCTCGGGGTCGTCGCGCGCGAGACACTGCGCGAGGTCGAGGGCGGAGCGCGCCCCCTCGGCGCGCGCGCCCGTCTGCTCCGCGAGCTCCCGTGCACGCTGCAGCTGGACCCGCGCCTCGTCGCGCCTGCCCTCGCTCGCCGCAGCGAGCCCGAGTGCGCGCGGCACCGAGAACGCCCAGCCGAGCGTGAACACCAAATCGTGTTGCCGCGCGAGCTCCAGCGCCGCGCGCATGCCGCGCGCCAGCTCGGGCCGCGCGAGCAGGCTCGCGCAGTCGACCTGCGCGCAGAAAAGCGGGAGGAGTGCGGCGTCGTAGCTGCCCGCGCGCGCCATGACAGGCGGCTGCGTGTGACTTCCCCGCTCGAGTGTCTCGGCTCCCCCCGCGAGCGCCTCGACCAAGAGACCCAGGACTTGCGCCGGGCGACGCTGGCGCGCCGCCTCGGCGACGCCCCACTCGGGGTCCGTCAGCAGCGCCACGGCGTCGCGCGCTGCAGCGAAGTCACCTCGCCACGCGCGAGCGCACGCCAGCGCGCCGAGTGCGCCGGCGCGCGGCCACGGATAGCCGGAGTGACGCACCAGGCGCAGCGCTTCGACCGCCTTCGCCTCGGCCGCATCGAGATCGCCGCGCAGACATGCGGCGCTGGCCTCGGCCACGAACGTCAGCGACACCTCGGGGTTCCGCAGGGCGCGATCCAGCTCGCAAGCGGCACGCGCGGAGATCAGCGCTTGCTCGACGCGGCCGAGCTGGAGCTCGGCCATCGGGACGCGGAACAGCGCCTGCGCGGCACGGTGCGGATCGCCGGCGCGCCGCGCGTCCTCGGCGCCGCGCTGCCAGACCTCGAGCGCTCGTTCCACCTCGAGCTTGCTCAAGTGAGTCAGCGCCACGATGCCCGCGATCTCGGAGGCGAGCCCGTCGTCGCGCAGCTCGCGCGCGATCGCCATCGCCTCCCCTGCGAGCTCCGACGCCCGCGCCGAGCCTCCGCGCCGCGCCCAGTAGTGAGCCGCCAGCGCGTCGAGCGCCCGCGCACGCAGGCCGGGGTCGCGATCGCCGAGCTCGACCAGCGCGCGCTCGAGCGCCTCGGCGTCGGCATCCGGGTCGAGCTCCTCCACCGGCAGAGTGAGTGAGGCGCGCACGAGCTCCTTCAGCACCTGCACGACGCCTCGCGCCTCGCCCGCGCGCCGGTACAGCTCCAGCGCGCGCCCATAGCTCTGCACGGCCGGACCTGCATCCCAATCTCGGTGGAAGTAGTAGCCGGCGCGGTAGCGGAGATCCGCTCGAGTCACTTGCGAAGTGTCTGGGCATTGGTCCGCGGCGCACGCGGCGGCGTCGAAGAAGCGCGCGGCCTCCGCCCATGCGAACAGCTCGACCGAGCGCTCGGCCGCGCGTCGCGCCCACAGGAGCCGAGTCGGCGCGTCCGCCGCCGATCCCGCGTGCAGCCAGTGATGCGCGATCGCGAAGATCGACTCGCTCTCGGAGGCCGCCACGAGCTTCTCGAGCCGCCGCGCGACGTCCGCGTGCATGCGCTCGCGGCGCGCGCGGCCCGTCTGCATGTCGAACACGTAGCGCACGAGCGGGTGAGTGAAACGGAACGACTGACCGCGACTCTCCACGAGTCCCACGGACTCCGCCTCTTCGAGGCGCCCGAGCAGGCGCTCCTCGTCGTCGTCGAGCAGGCTTGCGAGCGTCGCGAGTGCGAAGGTCTCGCCGAGCAGCGACGCAGTCACGAGCGCCGCGCGGCACGGAGCCGAGAGGCGAGATACTCGGGCTCGCACCGCCGCGGTGACGTCGGCGGGAAGGCGCAGCTCGGGGTCGCCCGCGGGCGCAGTGAGGAACCCGCCGCGGCGCTCGAGCCCGCCGGCGCGCACCAGGTGGCGCACCGTCTCCTTCACGAACAGGGGATTTCCTCCCGTCTCCCGCAGTATGCGGAGCACGAGCCGATTGGCCGGGCGCCCCTCGCCGATCGCGCGAATCATGTCGCGCGTCTGTGACTCGTCGAAGCCGTCGAGCTCGAGGCGCAGGCAGCGCGCCTCGCGAGTCAGTCGCGCGATTGCGCGCTCCAGTCGTTCGCCCGGCTCGGCTTCGCGCAAGCTCGCGGCGATCGCGAACGGCGCCTCCGTGCGGGGATGCAGCGCGGCGAACGCGACGTGCTCGAACAGGTCGAGTGAGTCCGGATCGAACCAGTGCAGATCGTCGAACGCGAGCACGGTCGGCCGGTCCCGCGCGGCCGCGAGCAGAGACTCGGCCACCGCCAGAAACAGGCCGCGCCGCCCGCCGTTGGTCGGGTCGGCGCGCGCGGCCCTGCGCGGATCGACGCCCAGAAACTCGCGCAGGTGCGCCGCGCCCGGTTGCCCGCGCGCGAGCAGCGCCTCGCGGTGCTCGCGCAGCGCCTCGACGAACGGCCCGAAGGGGAGCCGCACGTCCTCGCGCGCGCGGCCGAGAAGCACGCGCACGCCCGCCGCCTCGGCGCCCGAAGCGAACTGCTCCAGCAGTCGTGTCTTGCCGATGCCGGCGGCGCCGCTGATCAGCACGAGGCCGGGCGTATCTGCGGACATCGCCGCCAGCATGCGCTGCAGCGCCGCAAGCTCCTCCCCGCGACCAATGAATGGGACGTTCTCCCACATCAGCGCGCCTTCCTTGGAGCCTTGGTCGGAGCCCAAGGGCCCCGGTCAGACTGAGTTCTTGTATCACGCGGTCCCTGCAGCGCACAACCAGACAGTCATTTCGCAGGCCGAGCGAAATACTGACCTTGCGGTCTGTATGCGCGTGCAGCGGAGCGCAGAGCAAATCAGTGACTGGCTCGGCCTCGTTCCAATCGGGCTCGCAGAGGTGGATTCGGGAGACACTGCGCGGCATGTAGCCTGTATGATGCACATCATGAAGAGACACTGCAGTCACTGCGCGCTGATGCTGCTGGTCGCGGCGCTCGCGCCTTTCGCGCGGGCCGAGACAGCGGCGGGAGACGTCCCTTCCGCGGCCGTGGTCGCGGACCTGCCGTTTCTCGACTGGCCGGAGGCGAATCGCGTCGTGCTGAACCTGGCGCCCGAGGGCTCGCGGCCGTTCCGGCTCATGCTCGACACGGGTGCGTCGGACAGCGTGCTGACTCCGCGCTACGCGAAGGACCTGGGTGTCAGCGTCCGGCGCGCGCGAGATCGGCCCTACGAGCGCGACACCGTGCTGGGCCGCCCGCTCCAGTTCTGGGTCGACGTCGAGTCGAGTGAGTCGGCGTCCCGGACGGGAGAGGAGTACGGCTTGCTCGGCGGCACGTTCCTGGCCGACTACGTGCTCGAGCTCGACTTCGTGCACCGGCGCGTGCGCTTCATCGACCCCGACCGGTTCGAGGTGCCGAAGGAAGTCTCCGACCCGAGCGAGGCGGTGCTCCCGCTGCGCGTCGTCGGGAATCGGCTGATCGCCGAGGTCTCGCTCGAGGGGAAGCCCCTCGAAGTCATGGTCGACACAGGCGCGCCGATCACGGTGCTCCTCTCGGGAAAGAGCGCGAGGAAGGCAGACTTCGATCGGCCCTATCTCGCCGACATGCGCGCCGGCGGCGTGCTCGGCACGACCGAGTCACACCTGGTCGAGGCGGAGTCACTTGGAGTCGGACCGTTCACCTTCAGGCCGGCGCCGCTCGAGCTCGCGCCTCACGGGTTCTACAACCAGGGCAGCTCCTCGGATTCACTTCTCGGGTACGAGGTGCTGTCTCACTTCAAGGTGCGCCTCGACTACCGGCGAAAGCGCATGTGGCTGCGCCGCGAGGACGAGGCGCCGCTGGCCTGGCTCGGTGTTCGCTGGGCGGCGGCGCGTCGCGTGGGCGTCCTCGCCGCCGTTCGCGACGGAGGAATGAGCGTGGTCGGCGTCTTCCCCGACTCACCCGCGGCGAAGCTCGGCCTGCGCCCCGGGGACGAGATCGAGTTCCACCGCGACAAGCCGCGCGAGAAGGAGCTCGAAGACACGCTCGGAGCCATCGAACGCGGCGAACGCATCCGGGTCTTGCGAGCGACGAAGGAGGACGAGCCGCCCGAGCAGATCGAGCTCGGCGGCGACCCGCCAGTCAGTCCCAGCGAGTAGCCCTCAAGGCACTCGCGCCCGACGCCGCTACGGAGTCACGAGGGAGACTCCGTGCGCAGCATTTCAACCTGGGCCGCCTGCCTCACGCTCGCGTGTGTCTCTTCGTGGCCGAGCGCGTCTCTGGCGACGACTAGAGATACGGAGACGGGTGACGGAGCGACCCTGTGCGCGCCCTACTTCTGGTTCAGCGTGGTCGGTCCCAAGGGATGGACGAGAGAGAGCGGAGTCTTCGAGGGGAGCGACTACGTCCGATGGGACCCGGAGAATGATCCGCATCCTCCCGCCATCATGTCTTATCTCCATGTCGAGCAAGGTCGCGCGCGCGGCCGATCGTCGGATCCGCTCGAGTCCGTGCGCGGGCAGGTCCACTTCTTGGCCATCGGCGGGATCAGCGGGCCGATTCGCGACACCGATCTGCGTCATCCCAGCCTGCCGAGCGCTGCGGCGCGCATGACTGGGCGGTCGGGCAGCGTCACCATCGTTGGTGTCGTCGCTGCAGCCGAGGAGGAGCGCGGCGCATCCTGGACGTTCCTTCTGCTCACCCCCGACAAGGTGCCGACGGCGGCGCACCTGAACGCCTTCCGAGCCACGATCGAGTCACTGCGCTTCGAACCGAAGCGGGGCTGCCGGAGGCTCGAGGACGGGACGCGGAAGCAAGTCGAGTACAAGCCCACGCCGTCACTGTCCAGGTCTCCGGCCCGGAAGCCAGGCGCAAAGCGCCCCTTCACGCTGCGGGACTCACTGGGGGGCGCGACCCTGGTCGAGCGAATGATGATGCCGGTGAGTGGCGCGATCGTGACCGTCGACGGGAAGCGCGCCTATCTCATCGAGTTCGATCCCGACGGGGGAAAGACGCGCGCCGACTACGTCGCGCACTTCTCCGGCGTGATCGCCGCGGACTATTGCTGGGAAGCGAGCGCCGCGCGACCCGGAGACGAGGTGCCCCAGCTCGTCTTCGCGACCGACGAGCCGGAGCAGGTCCGGCGTTGGGACTGCGAGAGGGAGGCTCTGGGTCCGGCTGTGCCGGCGGTCGTCACCCTGGTCGCGCCGTTGGCGCTCGAGATCGGAGGGCACGCGGGGAGCCGGGGCGCGGCCGTCACGTGTTCGGGCGGTCGACTCAGTTGCCCCAAGTGAGTCGCGCGCCGGAGCCCGACGTCATCAGAACCGAGCCGGGCAGCAGGCGCATCCGCCAGGGCTCGAGGCGGAGCGCGGCGAACGACTTGGACGTCGGTCCGTCCTTCCACTGCGGGATGATCGTCGGGTCGTAGCCGACGGGCGCGGGCGCGTTCTTGAACAGGTTCCAGACCTCGGCGCGCGTCGCGTCGTCGAAGGCCCAGGTCGCGCGGCACTCGGCCTGGGCGGTATCGTGACTCGGCGTCCAGTAGGACAGTGACACGTTCGCGCTCCTCGCCAGGTGCGCGCGCTTCAGCGCCGTCGCCTCCGTCGCGATCCAGCCGTGCAGCTGCGAGCCGTTCCAGATCCACAGCGGGTGCAGGATGCGCGTGAACGGGCGGCCGCGCGTGTCGACGGTCGCGGCGCTGCACCACACGATGCGGTGCGCCATCTCGACGAATAGCGGAGCGATTTCTCTGAGCTCAGTCACAATGTCTCCTTCCGAGCGCGTCGACGGAGCTCGATGAGCTCCGCCTTCGAGAGCGCGGGAAGCTCATCGGAGCGCTCGAACCACGGCGCTTGGTGCTCCACGAAGACGTGTCGCTCGGGGCGCAGCCCGGGGTCGCCGTCGAGCGTGCCGGCGGCGATCTCGAACCACTCCGCGCCGGGCGGTGGACTCGGGACCGGCGAGCCGCAGCGCGAGCAGAACGAGGTGCCGTACGCCGGCGGTGACTCGAGGATCGGCGCCTCGAAGGTGCGGATGTACTCCGCGCCGCTGCACAGGCGGAAGTCCTCGGCGCGCACCCCGAGCCCCGCGGCGAACGCCGAGCCCGAGGCCTTGCGACAGCGGGTGCAGTGACACAGCTCGAACGGGCCGACGGCACGCGCGATCTCGAACGTGACCGCGCCGCACAGACAGCCGCCGCGAATCACTCCGCGCCTCGCGGCCGCTCGAAGAAGAACGCGCTGCGCCCGCCGTCGACGACCAGGTCGTGGCAGTTCACGAAGCTGCCCTCGTCGCTCGCCAGATACAGGGCGGCGTTCGCGATGTCCTCGGCGTAGCCCGAGCGCGGCAGCGGCGAGGCGTGCGCGAGGCTCCTCTCGAGCTTCTCCTGCTTGCGCCGGTTCTCGGCGTCGCTCAGCGTGTTGGCGCGGGCCGAGCCGCCCCAGAAGATCGGCGTCGCGATCGCCGCGGGCGAGATCGAGTTCACGCGGATCCCGAATGGCCCGAGCTCGACCCCCGCGAGGCGAGTCAGGTGAGTCACTGCGGCCTTGGTCGCGGAGTAGAGGATGTCGCCCTGCCCCGCGCGCAGCGCCGCCACGCTCGAGTTGTTGATGATGCTGCCCGAACGCTGCGGCTTCATCGCGCGCGCCGCGTGCTTCAGACCGAACACCACGCTGCCGAGCAGGAGCTTCGTCGCGTGCGCGAACTGCTCCTCGGTGATCGTCTCGAGCGGCCCCGCGCCCGGTGCGCCCGCGTTGCTGAAGAGACAGTCGAGCCCGCCGAAGTGACCGAGGGCCGTGTCGACGAGCGCGGCGATGTCGGCCTCGCGCACGACGTCGGCGCGCTGGAACAGCGCGCACGCGCCCAGCTCGCGCGCGAGCGCCTCGCCCTTCGCGACCGTGCGCCCCGCGAGCACGAGGCGCGCGCCCTCGGCCGCGAAGCGCCGTGCCGTCGCCTCGCCGATCCCGCTGGTCGCGCCGGTGATGATCGCGACCTTGCCCTCGAGCCTGTCCGCCATGGTCCGCGCATTCTATCGGTCGGGCGCGTCCACGCGCATGACGAGGATCAGCGCCGAGTTCTCGGGGCCCCACAGCGCGAGTGACTCGAAGAGCGGCTCGAAGCCCTGCGCCAGATAGAACTCGCGCGTCTTCTCGTAGCCTGGATCGGGAGTCGCGGGGCCGCGGGTCTTCACGTGCAGCCAGTGCGCGCCGCGCTCCGCCGCGAGCTCGCGCGCCCAGCGCACCAGCTCGCGGCCGACGCCGCGCCGGTGACGGCCGGGCTCGACGCCCATCACGTGAATCTCGAGAGACTTCGGATCGTGCTCCTCGAGCGCGACGAAGCCGACGATCTCGCCGCCGAGCTCCGCGACCGCGCCGGGCAGCCGGCGCAGACTCTCCACGTAGGCGCGGTTCGACTCTTCGATTCCAAACCAGTCAGGCAGAGCGCGCAGCACGCGCTCACAAGCGGGGACGTCTCGGGGCTCGAGGCGGCGGAGCGCAAGGCTCTCGCTCGTAGTCATGTGCTCTTCCTTCGATCGGTGTGTTCGAGAGGACGGGTTCAGCCGCTAGCGAGAGACTGCGGGGCACATGACTCGCTGATCCTAACACGACGGCTCGACGCGATGCGCGGGTTCCGGCTACGCGCGGCACAGGCGCGCATACAGCGCCTCGCAGCGCTCGGCGTAGCGCGCAATCGCGAACTGAGTCAGTGCGCGCTCGCGTGCGGCTTCGGAGCGCCCGCGCCACTCGGATGCGCCCGGCCGGAGCGACCGGAAGGCGGACGAGAGCGCTTCGACGGTCTCCTCCGAGAAGAGCGCGGCCTCGCCCAGGAGCTCGGGCAGCGCGCCGCGGCGGGAGGCGATTGCGGGAATGCCCATCGACAGCGCCTCGAGCGCGGCGCGGCAGGAGCCGTCGGAGCCGGGCACCAGATAGACCAGGGCGTCCATCTGCGCGAGCACCTCGAGATACTCGTCTCCCTTCAGATAGCCCGCGCGAATGACGGCGCGTTCGAGTCCGAGGCGGCGCGCGGGCTCGTCGAGCACCTGCTGGGCGCGCGTGCCCCGGCCCACGACCAGCAGGCGCAGACCCGGGGCAGCGCGCAAAGCCTGCGCGAGTGACTCGAGGATGAGCTCGACCTGGCGGTGAGGCTGGAGGCGCGCCACCAAGCCGAGCGCGATCTCGTCGGGCTTGAGTCCCAGAGACTCACGCAGCTCCACACGCCGCGAGCGCGGCGAGAAGCGCTCGGTGTCGACGACGCCGGAGATCACGCCCACGCGCTGCGGGGAGCCGCCGAGGTATCTCCGCGCCTCGGCCGCGACCCGCTCCGAGAGCGCGGCCACCCCGTCGCAGCCGTTCGGTCCATACAGCCAGCGGTTCCACGGGCGGCGCGGAATCGGATCCCCGTGCGTCCAGCCCGCGATCAGCTTCGCGTGGTCGCGGCGGCCGCCGAGCGCGAAGCGAGCCAGCAGGTGAGCGCGCGCGTGCGTCGCGTGCACGACGTCGTAGCGCCGCTCCGCGAGAAACGCGCGCAGGCGCCGCACCTCGGCCGAGTCGCGAAGCGGCCCGTATCCCTGGCCGGTCGCCGGCTGAAACTCGGGAGTGACTCCACGCTCGCTCGCGCGCTCGGGTAGTCCTCCCGCGTGACCGGCGGGCGTGGCCGGGAAAGCGACGTCGACCTCGTGCCCCCGCGCGCGCAGGCCGGTGACCGCGTGCAGCATCGGCTCGGCGGGACCGGTCCACTTCCAGTCACTCGTGAGCTGCAGGACCTTCATCGCCTGGCTTCGCGCTCGAGCTCCCAGAGCTTCGCGTACTTCATGAACACGTAGTACGCGGTCGCCGAGGAGACGACGAAGCCCGGCATGCCCATGCGGAAGCCCTGGCGCAGCACGTAGCCTTTGAAGAAGCGCGCGAGCGGGCGGAGCAGGAGATCGACCAAGCGGAAGCGCACGCCGGCTTCGTGCATCGAGCGCGCCATGCGCGCCGAGAAGCGGTCCGTCGTCTGGATGTGCTCCGAGAGGCTCCGGTAGTTCCAGTGCAGCAGGCGTCCGGACACGCGCTCCACTCGGCCGTCGAGCTCGACCCGGTCGTGGGGATCCATGCCCGCCCAGTGACCCCGCGAGCGGCGGAACACGCGCAGCTGCCAGTCCGGATACCACTCGCCGTGATCGTGCCAGACGCCGAGATAGTGAGTCACCCGGTCGAGCTCGTAGCCCGCGACGTCGTCGCCGGCGCGCGCGAGCGCCGCCAGCAGGGAGTCGCGCAGCTCGGGCGAGAGCGCCTCGTCCGCGTCCAGACAGATCACCCAGTCGTGCGCGGCGCGCTCGAGCGCGAAGTTCTTCTGCTTCACGTAGCCCAGGAACGGCTGCTCGATCAGCCGTTCCGTGTGGCGGCGCACCACCTCGCGTGTGCCGTCCGTGGACCCGGAGTCGACCACGACGAGCTCATCGCAGAACGCGAGTGACTCGAGACAGCGCCCGATCCGGTCCGCCTCGTTCAGACAGATGACGACCCCGGAGACCGGGGGCGGCTTCGCGGGGCCCTCGCTCAAGAGCGAACCCGCTCCACCGTCACGACGCCGCGAATCTTCGCGATCTGCCGCAGGACGCCGTCGAGGTGCTTGCGGTTCTTGACGGAGAGCTCGAAGACCTGGTGCGCGCGCTTGTCGTCGCTCGTGTGGATCTGCGCGCTGTCGATGTTCACGCCCTCGGCGCTGATCTTGTTGGTGACTGCCGCGAGCAGGCCTTGCCGGTCCTCGGAGACGACGCGCACCTTCACGCGCACCAGCTCGCCGGGCGCGTCCTCCCAAGTCACGGGCACGCGGCGCTCCGGGTCGAGGTGGAAGATCTTCGGGCAGTCACTCGCATGCACGGTGACTCCGCGGCCGCGCGTGATGAAGCCCTCGACCGAGTCGCCGGGAACCGGCGAGCAGCACTTCGCGAAGCGCACCAGCACGTTCTCCATGCCGGAGACCCGCACCTGGCCGGTGCTGCGCCCGACGGAGAGCACGCGGCGCAGGAGCGACGGCTTCGGCTCGGGCTCGTCTTCGCCGACGCCGGCGATCTTGCGGGCGACGGTGCGGGCGTCGAGCTTGCCGTACGCCATCGCCTGGAGCAGGCCGTCGAGGTCGCGGACGCCCAAGTCCTTGGCGGCCGTCTTCAGCTCGCCCGACTTCGAGAGCTTCTCGAACGAGAGACCGCGCTTGTGCAGCTCGCGGTGGAGCAAGTCGCGGCCCAGCGCGCGCGAGCGCTCCACCTGCTCGAGCTTCAGCACGTGGCGGATGCGGCTGCGCGCGCGCCCCGTGACCACGAAGTCGAGCCACTCCTGCCGCGGGCGCTGGTGCGGCGAAGTCACGATCTCGATCGTGTCGCCGTTCGCGAGCTTGTGGCGCAGCGGCACGAGCTGGCCATTGATCTTCGCGCCGGCGCAGTGATTGCCGACCTCGCTGTGCACCGCGTACGCGAAGTCGATCGGCGTGGCGCCCGCTGGCAGGGCCTGCACATCGCCCTTGGGCGTGAACACGTACACCTCGTCGGAGAACAGGTCGACGCGGACGGTCTCGAGGAACTCGTTCGGGTCCTTGAGCTGCTGCTGCCACTCGAGCAGCTGGCGCAGCCACGCGAACTTCTGCTCGTCGTTGGCGCGGGTGGTGCCGTCGCCCTTGTACTTCCAGTGCGCGGCGATGCCGAGCTCCGCGACGCGGTGCATCTCCTGCGTCCGGATCTGCACCTCCATGCGCTCGCCGAACGGCCCGATCACCGTCGTGTGTATGGACTGATACCCGTTGGGCTTGGGCATCGCGATGTAGTCCTTGAAACGGCCCTGCACCGGCTTCCACAGACCGTGGACGATGCCGAGTGTCTCGTAACACGTGGTCGTCGTGCCGTCGACGATCACGCGGAACGCGATCAGATCGTAGATCTGGTCGATCGACACGTTCTGCAGCTGCATCTTCTTGTAGAGGCTGTACGCCTCCTTCAGCCGGCCCGTCACTTCGCAGTGTAGGCCGCGGGAGCCGAGCTCGGCCTGGAGGCGCGTCTTCACGTCCTCGATGTAGCTCTCGCGCTCCTTCTTGGAGCCGGCGATGCGCTCCTCGATCTGCGCGTACACCTCGGGGTACAGGACGCGGAAGGCCCGGTCCTCGAGCTCCTCCTTCATCCAGTAGATGCCCAGCCGGTGCGCGAGCGGCGCGTAGATGTCGAGTGTCTCGCGCGCGACGCGGCGCCGCGACTCCTCGTTCATGTATTCGAGGGTGCGGATGTTGTGCAGCCGGTCGGCGAGCTTGATCAGGATGATGCGGATGTCCTTCGACATCGCGATCAGCATCTTGCGGAAGTTCTCGGCCTGGGCCTCCTCGCGGCTCTGGAACTCGATCTTCGACAGCTTCGTGAGTCCCGCGACCAGGTCGCCGACTTCGTCGCCGAACTGGGTCCGGATGTCCGCGTCGGTCGCGAACGTGTCTTCCACGGTATCGTGCAACAGACCGGACGCGACGGTGACGGGATCCATGCGCATCGCCGCGAGGATCTCGGCGACCGCGAGCGGGTGAGTCAGGTAGGGCTCGCCGGACAGCCGCATCTGCCCCTGGTGCACCTTCGCCGAATAGACGTATGCCTTCTGGAGCAGCGAGACGTCCGCGTCGGGCGCGTTCGCCTGGACCTGCTCGACGATCTCGTTGATGCGCACCATCTAACCGCGCTCCCGCCGCGCGTCGCGGATGATCTTCAGCAGCGCGTCCACCGCCTTGTCCACGGAATCGTTGACGATCCGGTAGTGACACTGATTCGCGTAGACGAGCTCTTCGCGGGCGCGCTGCAGCCGCCCTCGCAGCACCTCCTCGGTCTCGGTGCGCCGGTCGCGCAGCCGTGTCTCGAGCACGTCGAGCGACGGCGGCTCGATGAAGACGCGCACGGCATGCGGCAGGCGCACCTGGAGCTGCTCCGCGCCCTGCATCTCGACCTCGAGGATCAGGTCGAAGCCCTGCTCGGTCGGCTGGTCTACGGCCGCGCGGCTCGTGCCGTAGAAGTGATTCTGGTATCGCGCGTACTCGAGAAAGGCGTTCTCTTCGATCAGCGCGAAGAAGCGTTCCGTGGTGACGAAGTGGTAGTCGAAGCCGTCGCGCTCGCCGGGTCGCGGCGCGCGCGTCGTGTGCGAGACGGAGAAGTGGACCTGTGAGTCCGCGTCGAGCACGCGCCGTACGATCGTGCTCTTGCCCACCCCGGAAGGACCGGAAACCACGAAGGGAATGCCGCGCCGCGCGGCCGTCACTGCGCTTCCTCGTCGTCGCCGGAGCCCGCGAGCCGCAGCGCGATCGTCTCCGGCTGCACGGCCGAGAGCACCACGTGGTCCGAGTCCGTGATGATGACCGAGCGCGTCTTCCGGCCCTGAGTCGCGTCCACGAGCTTGCCGCGCGGGCCGGCCTCCTCGCGCAGGCGGCGGATCGGGGCGGCCGACGAGCCGACGATCGCGACGACGCGCGCGGCGACGATCACGTTGCCATAGCCGATGTTGAGGAGCTTCACTCGACGTTCAGGACCTGCTCGCGGAGTTTTTCCTGCTCGGTCTTCAGCGCGACGACCGCGCGCGAAAGCTCGCTGTCCGCGGACTTCGAGCCGATCGTGTTCGTCTCGCGGCCCATCTCCTGGAGCACGAACTCGAGCTTGCGGCCGACCGCGCCGGGGGCGTCGAGTGTCTCGCGGAACTGGTCCAAGTGACTGCGCAGGCGCACGGTCTCTTCCGTGACGTCCATGCGGTCGATCTGCAGGACGATCTCCTGCTCGAGGCGGGCGGGGTCGGTCTCGAGGGCGGGCGCGAGCGCGGCCAAGCGCTTCTCGAGCCGCTCGCGCACGCCCGCGCGCACGATCTCGACCCGCGCTTCGACGGCGACGAGCAGCGCCTCGATGCGCGCGATGCGCAGGCGCAGCTCGCGCTCGAGTGACTCGCCCTCGCGCGCGCGCATCTCCGCGGCGGCGGCGCAGGCGCGCTCGATCGTGTCGAGAGCCGCCGGCGCGATCGAATCGGCCTCGAGCTCGGGCTCGCGCATGCGAGACACTCCGGGCAGCGCGAGCAGCGCTGCGACGCCGAGCTCTTCGCCCCGCGCCAGGTCGTGCGCGAACTCCTTCGCGGCGCGCGCGTAGGCGCGCGCGGCCTCGAGATCGATCTCCAGCCGCGGCGCGAACGCGCCTTCCCGCGGCAGCCGCACGGAGATCTCCACCTGGCCGCGCTCGAAGTACTTCGCCGCGACGCTGCGCGCCTCGCTCTCCAGCGTGGCGAGCTCGCGCGGCAGGCGCGCGCGCACCTCGAGGTGGCGTGAGTTGACGCTGCGCACCTCGGCCGCGAGACCGTCGGCGCCCTCCGCGCGGCCGAAGCCGGTCATCGAGCGGCGCACGCGCGCGGCGGCGGGCTCGGTCATCGAGTGAGTCCCCGCCTGGCCAACTCGCGGTTCGCCTTCTCCGCAAGGTCCCGCGGCTTCTGCTTGCGCGCGAACTCGATCACCTCGTCGATCCCGTCCTCGAGCCGCACCTTGGCCTCGAAGCCGAGCACGCGCTTGGCGTGACTGGGATCCGCGAAGCAGTGCCGGATGTCGCCGGCGCGGAACTTGCCGGTCACGTCGGGCGTGATCTTCTTGCCGAGTCTCTCGGCAAGTAACTCGGCCACGCGCCGGATCGTCGTCGGCCGGCCCGTGCCCACGTTGCACACGCGGCCGCCGGCCGCCTCGCAGCTCAGAGCCGCGAGATTCGCGCGCACGATGTCCGAGACGTGGATGAAGTCGCGCGTCTGCTCGCCGTCCTCGGTCACGAACGGGCGATTGCCGTTCAAGAGACTCGAGCTGAAGATCGCGGCGACACCGGTGTACGGATTCGAGAGCGCCTGCCGCGAGCCGTACACGTTGAAGTAGCGCAAGGCGACGGTGGGAATGCCGTAGGCGTTGCCGACGGCGAGAAACAGCTCCTCGTGGTCGCGCTTGCTGACGGCATACACAGAAGTGGGTTGCAGCGGCTTGGTCTCGGGCGTGCCGATCGGGCGCAGCAGCCGGCCCGCCGAATCGAAGAGCTCCCACTGGCGCTTCTCGAGCTGCTCCTCGGGGCGCAGGCCCGGGCTCGCCATCTTCCCGTCCGCGTCGAGATACGCGCCCTCGCCGTAGATCGACATCGACGACGCGACCACCAGCCGTTGGATCCCGGCCCCCCTCGCCACGATCTCCTCGAGCAGCACCGCCGCGCCGAGTGAGTTGGCGGAGACGTAGTTCACGATCTCGTACATCGACTGCGCGACGCCGACTGCCGCGGCGTCGTGAATCACGACCTCGACGCCGTCGAGCGCGCGCCGCGCGACCTCGGCGTCGCGCACGTCGCCGCGCACGTACTCGGCCTTGGGATTCGCGTGCGACGGCCAGTCTGCGTTCGCGCCGTGCACCTGCGGGTCGAGCGAGTCGAGCACGCGCACGCGCTGGCCGTCCGCGACGAGCGCGTCCACCAGATGCGAACCGATGAAGCCCGCGCCGCCCGTGACCAGAATCTTCATGCGTCGTTTCCCATGGTTTGGAGCCGTGGTTTGGATCGGCTGGCGCCTAGGCCGCCGCGAGCCCCGACGTCGCGGGCTCTCCGGCGGCGTGCCAGGCGAGGATCTTGCGGTACTCCTCCGCCCGCCGCCCGCCGAGCATGCTGCCGCACAGGATCTTCGCCAGCACGATCGCGCGCAATGCCAGATACACGCCGCGCGAGCGGTTCTTGCGGAAGAAGATGTAACGGCTGCGGTAGTACTCGATGCGCGTGCGCAGCGGCAGCTTCTTCTTGGTCGACTCGCCGTACAGATGAATCACGTGCGCGTCGGGCAAGTGGAACACGCGCCAGCCCGCGGCGCGCATGCGGTGACACCAATCGGTCTCTTCGAGAAAGAAGAAGTAGTCCTCGTCGATCAGCCCGACCTGCGCAATCACTTCACGGCGCGCGAAGAGACAGGCTCCGAGCACCGCCTCGACTTCGACCGGACCCTTGTAGTCTACCCGCTTGCTGGGCCAGCGCTTCGGCGAGACACGCCGCAAGAAGGACTGCCCGACGATCTCCGAGACGAGCGTCGGCGAGTTGTGGATGCAGTTCTGCTTGGTGCGGTCGGGGTTCAGGAGCTGCGGTCCGACGGCGCCGACGTCGGGGTGCTCGTCGAGGAAGCGCACGCACGCCTCGAGCCCGCCCGGCAGCACGATCGTGTCGCTGTTGAGCAGGACGGCGTGCCGGCCGCGCATGACTTCGAGCCCGCGGTTGTTGCCCGCGCCGAAGCCGATGTTCTTCGGCAGCGCGAGCACGCGGGTCTCGGGAAACTGGCGCACGACCGACTCGACCGTGGCGTCGACCGAGCCGTTGTCGACCACGATCACCTCGTAAGTCAGGCCGAGCTTCGCGTCGCGGATCGAGGCGAGACAGTCGAGCACGAGGTCGCGCACGTTCCAGGCGACGATCACGATCGAGAGGTCGACTTCGTCGGTCACTTCGCGAGCTCCAGCTCGACCGACCCCTGCCAGTCGCTGCGCGAGAGCGCCGCGCGGGCCTCGGAGAGCACGCGCGCGGGCAGCAGACGAGTCATGCAGCGGTGGTCGATCGGGCAGACCTTCAGCTGACACGGCGAGCACTCCACCGGCTCGCGCAGGAGCTTGGTGCGCTTGAGATTCAAGTTGGTGTAGCCCACCGCCGTCGGACCCATCAGCACGATCGTCGGCACCTCGAAGGCCGCCGCGATGTGGCGCGCGCCGGCGTCGTTGCAGATCAGGAGCTGCGCGCGCGCGAGCACGGACTTCAAGAGCGAGAGAGACATCGCGTCGCCGCCGAGCATCGCCAGACCGACACCCGCGCGTGTCGCGATCTCGCTGGCCAGGGCGCCCTCGCCCGGGCCGTGCACGAGGGCGACGTCCACGCCGTCGGCGCGCAGCGCGCGCGCGACCTCGGCCACATACTCCAACGGCCAGAGCTTCGAGGGGCCGAAGCCCGCGCCGGGCGCGAGACACACGAGCGGCCGCGCGTCCGGGGCAATCCCGTGACTCGCGAAGAGCGCGTCGCACTCGCGCTCGGCATCGGCCTCCGCGAAGAGCTCGATCTGCGTGCCGAGGTCCGGTGCGCCGAGACGGCGCGCGAGCTCGAGGTAGTAGCGCTCCATCGCGAGCGGCACGAAGCGGCCGTTCACGCGCGGCGCGGGAACGGGATCGGTGAGCAAGAGACTGCGCCCGCGGCGCGCGTAGCCGACGCGCACCTTGGCTCGCGAAGCGAACGCCAGGAGCGCGCTCGCAAACGAGTTGGGCAGCACGAGCACGACGTCGGTCCCGCGCAACTCACTCGCGACGCGCAGGCGCGCGAGCAGCTGCGCGAGCTTCGCGCGCGGCCGATAGATGTCGTGCGCGACGAAGCGATCGATCCAGGGCGCGCCGCGCAGTACACCAATCAGTGACGCGCGCACGACCGCGGTGATCTCCGCGTCCGGCCGTCCGCGCCGCAGCGCGCGCAGCGCCGGCGTCGCCATCACCACGTCGCCCAGGTGGTTCGGCAGCACGACGGCGATTTTCTCTTTCACGACGCCCACTTAGTAGACACGCTCCGCGCCATTCCCCGGCTTCCTAGATACCCCGAGAAAGAGCCTAGAGCAACGCGAGCGCCGCCTCGATGACCGCCTCGGGCTCGACCGCGCGCATGCATGCCCGAGCGGGACAGCCCTCGCGGCACGGGTTGCAGCCGACGTCGCGGCGCACGACGCGGCTCGGCACGGCGCCGCTGGGCGCGTTCTCGATCGGATCGGTCGGGCCGAAGATCGCCACCACCGGCACGCCCGCCAGCGCGGCCAGGTGCATGGGACCCGAGTCGCAGCCGACGAACAGACGCGCGCGCGCCAGCAAGGCGAGAAAGTCCGCGAGCGACTCGGTCGCGGGCGCGAGCGCGGCGGCGCCGTTCGACGCGGCGACGACCGCGCGCGCCGCCTCGCGCTCGCCCGCGACCGGGCCGAACGCGACGAGTGTCTCGACGCGCGCGCGCTCGTGCAGCCCGCGCGCGACCGCCGCGAAGCGCTCCGCTTCCCAGCGCTTGTAACCCGTCTTGGGGCTCGTGCCCGGATGCACGAGCGCGAAGCGCGGGGGCAGCTCGCCGAAGATCCGCGAGCGCGCCGGGTCGAGCTCGAGGACGTCCGGGCGCGCCGGAATCTCGCCGCCCAGAAAGCGCACGAGCGCGGCGTTGCGCTCGAAGCGCGACATGTGACTCGATGCGACCGGCGCGCACAGAGTCGAGAGCCAGTGACTCGCCTCCTTCGCGATCGGCGCCGAGTAGCCGACGCGCACCGGGATGCGCGCGGCCCAGGCGAGGAACGCGCTGCGGAACACGCCGTGAAAGTCGATCGACAGGTCGTAGCTCCGCTCCCGGAGCTGCGCCGAGAACTCGCGCAGCGTCGCTAGGGCGACGAGCGGGTGTCTCGCGCGCAGGCGGCGCCGCGGCACGATCACGAGCTCGGAGAGTCCCGGCAAACCGACCAGGCCCGCGGCCGCGCGGTCCTCCACGAGCCAGTCGATGCGCGCGTTCGGATACAGGGCGCGCACGCCCGCGAACGCGAAGCGCGTGCGCACCACGTCGCCGAGCGCGCCGAGTCGAATCACGAGGATGCGCTCCGCGGGGATGGGCCCTAGCATGGGCGCCAATGGTCGCCCCACGGCTCCTGTGGCGCTACATGTTCAGCGACATCCTGCTGCACGCGCTGCTCGGTCTGTTCGCAATCACGTTGTTGCTCGTGGTCGCGAACTTGCTGCGCTTCATGGAAGAGCTCGCGGCCGCGGGGGTCGGCATCTCGGCGCTCGGGCAACTCGTGCTCGTGATCCTGCCCGCGTACGCCTCGTACGCGCTGCCGACGGCGCTCTTGTTCGGAGTGTTGCTCTCGTTCGGCCGCATGTCGGCGGACGGTGAGATCGTCGCGATGCGCGCGAGCGGCATCAGCGCGTCGCGTCTGCTGCCGCCCGCGCTCGCGCTCGGCCTGATCGCGGCGATCGGCGCCGGCTATCTGCTGTTCGAGGTGCAGCCGAAGGCCGGCATACGCATGCGCGCGCTGATGCGCCAGCTCGCGGGGTCGGTGCAGGTGATCGAGCCCGGGCGCTTTCTCGAGTTCGGCGACAAGCTCCTCTATGTCCACTCACTCGGCGACGCGAGCTGTCCGCTCGAGGGTGTCTTGATCGGCAGCGCCGTCGAGGGCGAGCGCAGCTTCTACGCCGCGGCGCGCTGCGGGACGATGGACAGCGACGCGAGCGGAAACACGGTCGGCTTCGTGCTGCACGACGGCTCGATTCACTTCCGGGATCCCGATCCCACGCGCTATCGGCGCATCCGCTTCCAGACCATGAAGACGGTGATCGACATCTCGCTCTACACGGATCCGAAGCCGGGCACCGCGCAACTCACGTTCAGCGAGCTGCTCGCAGCGGCGCGCCTGCCCGCGGACGACGCGGAGCTGAAGCGCTTGCAAGGGCGCTATGGCACCGCGCTCAACGTGCAGATCTGGCGGCGGCTCGCGTTTCCGTTCGCGTCGATCCTGCTCGCGCTCGTCGCGGTGCCGCTCGGCATCCGGCCGATGCGATCGGGTCGGTCGGCGGGCGCACTCACCGCGATCGCGGTGATGGCGCTCTACTGGCTCGCGTTCTCGCTCGCCGACATGGCATCGACGCGCGGGGTCGTGCCGGCATGGCTGGGGTTCTGGCTCCCGAACGCATTCGCGCTCGCGATCGGCGTCGGCTTGATGCGCCGGCTCGCGCGGAGCGACGACTGATGCGCGGTCCCGTGCGCGACGTTCCGCCCGGCTACGTGGTCCACCGCGTGGGCGATGCCTGGCTCGTCTTCGACGCCGCGTTCTCGCACGAGCTCGTGTCACTCCGGCTCGCCGATCCCGACGCGCGCAAGCGCCTCTTCGCGCGCGCGCCTAAGCGCGGGCGCGGAGCCGTGCCGAGTGTCTCGCTGCGCCGCGACGCGCACGTGGTGCTGCGCCGCTATCAGCACGGCGGACTGTTCGGCGGCTTCACGGGCTCGCTGTATCTCGGCCCGTCGCGCGCGCTCGACGAGCTGCACGTCACCGCGCGCGCCGAGGCCCAGGGCGCGCCGGTACCGCACGTGCTGTGTCTCGCGCTCTGGCCGGCGGCAGGACCGTTCTGGTCGGCGCTGATCGGCACCCGCGAGGAGCGCGGCGCGCGCGACTTACTCGACGCCCTGCTGGCCGCGAGCGATGCCGGCGCGCGCCGCGCGCTGCTTCGCGAAGTGGGCGCGGCCGTGCGCAAGCTCCACGACGCCGGCGTCGACCACCGCGACCTGCAGCTGCACAACATTCTGGTGCTCGAGGAGGCGGGGCGGCGGCGCATCGTCGTGGTCGACCTCGACCGCGCCGTCTATCACCCGCGCGGCGCGCTCGCGCCGCGCCTGCGCGCGCGCAACCTCGGGCGACTCACGCGCTCCGCGGTCAAGGCCGGGCTGTTCCGCGGCCCGATCGGCCGGCGCGAGCTCGCGGCGTTCGTCGGAGCGTACACCGCAGGGGATCGCAAGCTGCGCGAGGCGCTGCGCGGCTGGATCCGAGGCGAGCAGTGGAAGCTCGCGCTCCACAGACTCGGGTACCGACTCACCGGCGGAGCCGGCGCGACTAGAGCGGCCGCGCCTCTTCGACGAGCATGACCGGGATCCCGTCCTCGACGGGATAGGACAGCCGGCACGCGGGACAGTCGAGTGACTGCTCCGCGCCGTCGGATGCGCGCTTCACGTCGAGCTCGGACTTGCACTTCGGGCAGACCAGGATCTCGAGAAGCTCGGGATCGATGCGCGCGCTCATGCGTGCCCCTGACTGCGAATGAGTTCGGCCAGAGCGGTCGCCTGCATCATGAGCTCCTCGAGTTGATCGAGTGGGTACTGACTCGCCGCGTCGCACAGCGCTTCGCGAGGATTCGGATGTGTCTCGAGGAAGACGCCGTTCGCGCCCGCGGCAATCGCGGAGCGCAGCAGCACGGGGATCAGCTCGCGCGAGTGACCGCCCGCGGGATCGGTGCTGGGAATGCCGTAGCGCCGAATCTGGTGACCCGCGTCGAACACCACCGGATAGCCGATCGCCTTCATCTCCGGAATCGCGGTCATGTCGGCGACCAGGTTGTGATAGCCGAACTGCGCGCCGCGCTCGGTGATCAGGATCCGCTCGTTGCCGGTGCGCGCGACCTTGCCCGCGGGGTGCTTCATCGAGCTCGGCGACATGAACTGTCCCTTCTTGATGTTCACCGGCTTTCCGCTCTTGCCGGCGGCGATCAACAGGGTCGTCTGCTGACACAGGAACGCGGGGATCTGAATGACGTCGAGCACCTCGCGCGCGGCCGCGACCTCCTCGACGCTGTGCACGTCGGAGAGCACCGGCAGCTCGAACTCCTTGCGGATCCACGCGAGCATCTCGAGGCCGTCATCGAGACCGGGACCCTGATACGAGAGCTCGTCCGAGCGGTTGTCCTTGAGATAGGACGACTTGAAGACGAGCGGCACGGAGAGCTTCTCGGAGAGCTTCTTCAGCCGCTCCGCGGTCGCGGCCATGAGCGGCTGACTCTCGATCACGCAGGGGCCGCAGATCCAGGCGAGCGGCAGTCCGGCGCCGAGTCGCAATTGACCCGAAATCGTGTCGCCGATCTCCACCGTCTTCATGGGCTTCACGCGCTCTCCTCGGAGGGGTTCGGCCGCGAGCTTAGCCCGCGACCCCCGGAGCGGCTAGCGGAGCTGCGCGAGGACGGCGGGCTTCAGGATCTTCTCGTCACCCTCGACGCGAAAGACGTCGTCGAGCCCGAGAGACGCCCACGGGATCACTTCGCCCTCGGGTCCTTCGACCACGAACCCGGCGTCGCGAATCATGCGGTACGTGTCGGTCGCGCCCTTCCCCTTCGTGGTGAGATAGCCCTCGACGAAGAGAGAGTTGGCGGGCCAGAGCGCCAGTGCCTCGAGCGAGCGCAGGTGTCCCTCGCGTCCGGCCGCGATGCGCACCTCGGCGCGCGGGTTCGCGAGCCGCATCATCGCGAGCACGCGCAGCGCGCGCTCGGGAGACAGTGAGCCGTCCGACTGCAGCGGGTTGCCCTCGATCGGCAGCAGGAAGTTGACGGGGATCGAGGGCACCTCGAGCTCGCGCAGCGCGAGCGCGACCTCGACGAGGTCCGCGTCCGTCTCGCCCATCCCGGCGATCAAGCCGCTGCACTGCTCGAGCCCCGCGGCGCGCGCGGCGCGCAGAGTCGCGACCCGGTCCGCGTAGGTGTGAGTCGTGCAGATCTCCGGATAGTGTCGCTCGCTCGTGTTGAGGTTGTGATTCAGGCGGTCGACCCCGGCCTCCTTCAGGCGGCGCGCCTTGTCCTCGTCGAGCAGCCCCACCGACACACAAATGCGTACGGGCACCTCGGCGCGGATCGCGCGCACGGTGTCCGAAAGAAACTCGATCTGCCGGTCCGTCGGCCCGCGCCCGCTCGCGACCATGCAGTAGCGGAACGCCCCGGCGGCGTGCGCGCGCTTCGCCTCGGCGACGAGCTCCTCCTTCGGCTTCCACGGGTACGGCCGCACAGGGGCATCGGTGACTGCGGACTGAGAGCAGTATCCGCAGTCCTCGGGACAGCGCGCGTTCTGTGCGTTGTTCAGGATGTGAACGCGCACGCGGTTGCCAAAGCTCTGCTCGCGCGCGACCCGCGCCTCGTGCAGCAGCGGAAGCAGCGGCAGCTGGGAGCCGAGCACGTGAAGTAGCTCCGCGCCGTCGAGCGCGGGACCGTCGAGACTGCGTCTTGCGAGTTCCATTGGAGCGCGCAGCATATCAAACCCGGCGTCGCGGCCGCGTTTGACCGCGCGGGCGCGCGCGTGACACGCTGAGTTGGGGTCCTCGGAGGGAGATCGCGGAATGGCCGCACGGAGCCGTGCACTGAACACCGGCGCTTGGATCGCGAGCGCGCTCTTGTTTCTGCTCTTCGTGGGCGCTGCGGCACGCATGAAGCTGACGAGCGCGCAAGAATCCGTCGATGCGTTTCACAAGTACGGATACTCGGACACCTTCCGACTCTTCATCGGGACGTGCGAGCTCCTGGGCGGCGTCGCGCTCTTGATCCCGCGACTCGCGACTTGGTCCGCTGCCGGGCTCTTCATCATCATGCTCGGCGCGATGCACGCGCATCTCACGAACGACGAGTCCTCGAGAGCGTCGCTGCCCTTCGTCGTCGCGCTGCTGCTCGTGTTCGTCGCATACGTGCGCCGCCCACAGGCTCTGTTTCTGTCTTAGGGTGACTCATTACTGGAGGATCCATGGCCGAACGGAGTCGCGCCGTGAACATCGGCGTTTGGGTCGCGAGCGGGTTGCTGTGTGCGCTCTATCTGTTCGCGTCTTCCGGGAAGCTGTTGAGCGACCCGCAGGCCGTGGAGGGCTTCCACAAGGCCGGCTACTCGGACACGTTCCGTCTCTTCATCGGGACGTGTGAGTTTCTCGGCGGAGTCGCGCTGCTCCTCCCGCGCCTCGCGTTCTGGTCGGCGGCCGGCCTGTTCATCATCATGCTCGGCGCGGTGTACACGCACCTGTCGCAGAACGACGCGGTTCACATGGGGCCGGCGGTGATCGCGCTCCTGCTGTTGGCGTTCGTCGCCAGCGTCCGCCGCGGCCGGGCCCTGTTCCTGCCCGAGGTCTAGCTCAGGCGCGCGGACACGAAGTCCACGAGGGCGAGGCCAGTGTCTCGCTCGACGTCCTCGTCGAGCACGACGAGCTCGGTGTGAGTGACCCAGCTCGGCGGGATCTTGATCGCGTCCTTCGCGGTCGTGACCCAGAGCAGCGCGGGATCGAGGCCGGCGAGATCGTCGCGCGTGTAGCGATGATGGTCGGCGAATACGCGCCTCGCGGAGATCTCCGCGCCGAGCTCGGCGAGATCGAGCGCCAAGCGGTCGGGTCGCGCGATCGCCGCCAGCAGCCCGACGTGAGCGCCCCGCAGGCGTTCGAGCGGCGCGCGCTTGCCGCCGGCGATCGGCCGCAGACCGAGCTTCGCGATGGCTACACGGAACTGTGGCAGGTCGCGCGGAAGCCGTTCGACGCCCGGGGGCCGCGGATCGCCGGGCGCCGCGCGCGTCCACACCAGCGCGTCGGCGCGCCTCAGCGCCCGCACCGACTCGCGCAGCGGGCCGCGGGGCAGCACGTGTCCGTTGCCGAGCCCGAGTCGCGCGTCGAGACACACCAGATCCAGGTCGCGCGCCAGCGGATGGTGCTGGAAGCCGTCGTCGAGCACGAGTATCTCGGCGCCGAACGCCGCGATCGCGCGCAGGCCCAGCGCGACGCGGCGGACACCCGCGAGCACCGGCACGCCGGGCGCGCTCGCGGCGAGCAGACACGGCTCGTCGCCGACGTCCGCCGGCGCCGCGAGCAGGCGCTCGCCGTCGGAGACGACGTTCACCTCGCGTGCGCGGCGGCCGCCGACGCCGCGCGAGAGCAGCGCCACCTTGCTCCCGCGCGCGCGCAGCTCGCGGGCGAGAAACGCGGCGACGGGTGTCTTCGCGGAGCCGCCCACCGCGAGATTTCCGACCGAGACGACGCGAGCGTCGAGACGCACGCGGCGCCGCAGGCCGGCATCGTACACCCAACGGTGTAGGCCGGCGCCAGCCGCGTACGCGAGCTCGGCGAGCCCGAGCGGCGCGAGGCCGATGCGGCGCGCGGGTGACTCGTCGACGCGCCACAGGAAGTCAGGCACGGCTCAGCCCCGCGCCTCGAGCACGAGCCGGAGCACGCGCTCCGCCGCCCCCCGGTGCTCTTCGAGCCGCTTCGCGGCCTCGCGTGCAGCGGCATTGCGATCGGGCTGGAGCCACAGCTCGCGCAGCACGCGCTCGAGCTCCGCCGCGTTCTCGGCGCGCCGCAGCACGCCGAGCGGCGCGAGCAGCATCTCCTGCGTGCGCTGGTTCTGCATGTTGGGTCCGTGCACCGCGATGCGGCCCGCCTGCACGGGCTCCACCAAATTGTGTCCCCCCACCGGAGCAAGACTGCCGCCGACGAAGGCGAGCTCGGCCAGGTGATACAGGCTCGCGAGCTCGCCGACGCTGTCGACGACGACCACGTCGGCGTCGGCCGCGCCCGCCGAGCGCAAGCCGGCGCGGGCGCCGTTGCGCCGCACGGTGCGCGCGACTTCGGGCACGCGCTCGGGATGGCGCGGCACGAGCACGAGGCGCAGCTCCGGTGCGCGCGTCGCGCGCAGCCGTTGCCACGCAGACAGCAGTGCCTCCTCCTCGCCCGGATGCGTGCTGCCCCCGACGAGAAACGGGCCGGCTCCGAGTGCGTCGCGGAGTGACTGCGACGGCTCGGGCGCGGCGGGCCGATCGAGCTTCAGGTCGCCCACGACCGACGTGCGCGCCTCGTGCGCGCCGAGCGCGACGAAGCGCGAGCGATCGAGCTCGGCGCGCGCCGCCACCGCGTGGAGCTTCTCGAGCAGCGGCGCGAAGAACGGCGCGAACAGCCGATAGCGCGGGAAGCTCCGGTCCGAGAGTCGGGCGCCCGCGACGATCACCCGCACGCCGCGGCTCGCCGCGGCCGAGATCAGGTTCGGCCACAGCTCCGTCTCGATCAGCACCAACACCGAAGTGTGTGAGCGCGCGAGTGAGAGATGCACGAGCCCCGGCAGGTCGAGCGGCGCCAGCCGCGAGCGCACCCGCGGCAGCACCGCGCGCAGTCGCGCGCGCCCGGTCACGGTGAGCGCCGTGACGATCACCGGGACGCCGCGCTCGACCAGGCGCGCGACCAGCGGCGCCGCCGCTTCGACCTCGCCGACGCTCGCGGCGTGCACCCACACGGTTCCCGCGGGCATGCGCGGCAGCGGGCGCAGTCTCTCGAGCACCGAGCCGATCGGGCCGAACAGACCGACGAGCGCTGCGAGCAAGAGCAGCGGCGAGAGAAGCGCGAACAGCGGGACGAGCAGCAGGTCGTAGGCGACGATCAAGCGCGCCTCACCAGCGCGAGCGCGAGATCCGCCACGCGATCGGCCGCGCCCGGCGCACCGAGGCGCGCGACGGCGCGCGCGAGGCCGCGCTGCATCTCCGCGCGCGCCGCAGGGTCGCGCAAGAGCCGAGACACGAGCGACGCGAGCGCGGCCGGCCGCGCCTGATTCTGAATGCGCTCCGGCACGACGCCCTCGCCTGCGACCAGATTCACCATGCAGCTCGACGACACCGTCGCGAGTCGGCGCGCGAGCTCGAAAGTGAGTGGGCTCGTGCGGTGCGCGACCACGAGCGGCACGCCGAGAATCGCCGCCTCGACGGTGGCGGTGCCCGCGGCGCTGATGAGACACGTCGACACCGCCATCGCCTCGTGCGATCGGCCGCGCACCACGCCCATCCAATCCGGGACGTCGAAGCTCTCGGCGTGCAGCGTCGGCGCGACGATCAGCTGAACCTGGAGCTCCGGCAGCGCCTCGCGCAGCAACACGGCGGTGTCGCGCATGAGCGGCCAGTTGCGCTCCACCTCGTTGTGTCGGCTGCCCGGCAGGAGACCGAGCACGGGCCTCGCGGGATCGAGGCCGAGCGCGCGCGCGAGCTCGGAGCGATCGCGCTCGTGCGCGAGTGGCTCGAGCCGGTCGACGAGCGGGTGACCGACGAACTGCGCGCGCACTCCGGCTTCGCGCAGCAGCTCCGCTTCGAACGGAAAGATCACCGCCATCTGGTCGGTGCGGCGCGCGAGCTTGCGCACACGGCCCGCACGCCACGCCCAGAACTGCGGAGACACGTAGTAGAGCACCGGAATCCGGTTGCGCTTGGCGACCGCCGCGAGCGGCAGGTTGAGATCGGGTGAGTCGACCAGCACCGCGAGCTCCGGCCGGTCCTGGGTCAGCGCGCGACGCAATCGTGTGTAGGCACCCAACACGCGCGGTGCGCTTCCCAACACCTCCGTCAGCCCCGCGATCGCGATCTCCGCCTGCGCGACCACGGGGCGGAAGCCGGCGGCCTCGAGCGCGCTCCCGCCCAGTCCGAAGACGTCGAGCTCCGGCACGCGCTTGCGCAGCGCCTCGACGAACGCCGCCGCGTGCATGTCTCCAGACGCGTCCGCGGTCGAGAGGAAGACCTTCACGCGTCGACCTCGATGGGCTCGATGGCCTCCTGGATGCGCAGCGCCAGGTCGAGCGCGCGCATGCCGTCCTCGCCGGTCACTTCGGGCTCGGCGCGCGTGCGCACGCTCTCCGCGAACGCGCGGTCCTGCGCGAGCAGCGCGTCGGCGGCGTCGAACTCGAGCTTCTCGGCGACGATGCGCGGCGGCTCGGCGCCGCCGATCGCGCCCTCGCGGCGCACGAGCGTGATCTTGTTCTCGCCCAGATCGAGTGACACGTACGCGTCCGACTGGAACAGGCGGACCTTGCGCAGTCGCTCGAGTGACACGCGGCTCGCGGTGAGATTCACGACGCAGCCGCCGGCGAGCTTGAGGCGCGCGTTCGCGATGTCCTCGGTCTTCGAGAGCACCGCCACGCCCACGGCCTCCACGCGCTCGGCGTCGGGACCCGCGAGCTCCGCGACGATGTCGAGGTCGTGAATCATGAGGTCGAGCACGACCGAGACGTCGGTCGCGCGCGCGGGATACGGACCGATGCGGTGCGCCTCGATGAAGCGGGGCCGGCCGAGCGCCGGGCGGATCGCGCGGAACGCACGCGAGAAGCGCTCGATGTGACCGACCTGCAGGATCCGGCCGCGCGCGCGCGCGCGCTCGACCAAGAGCTTGGCCTCGGCGCGCGTCGTCGCGATCGGCTTCTCGACGAGACAGTCGACGCCCGCGTCGAGCAAGAGCGCCGCCACGCGCGCGTGCTCGGACGTGTGGACCGCGACGACCGCCGCGTCGGCGAGCGCGGGGATCTCCTCCGCGCGCCGAATGACTCGCGTGCCGAGCTTCTGCGCGACCTCCGCGGCGCGAACCGGATCGGTGTCGCACACGCCGGCGAGCTCGAGCACGCCCTCCGCGGCGAGCTGCGCCAGCTTCTCGGCGTGCAGGCGGCCCATGTGACCGACGCCGACCACCGCGATGCGCGGCTTCTTCATGCGTCCTCGGGTCCGAGACCGACGATCGAGATGCTCGCGCGGGCCGCGAGCGCGAGCGTGCGCTCGGGCTCGAGCACGAGCGTGCGGCCGACCTCGAGCCCGAGCGCGCGCAGCCGGCACTCACTCGCGACCTCGAGCGTCGTCGGGCCGATCACGGGCACGTCGAAGCGCATGTCCTGGTCGCGCTTCGCGGCCTTCACGAGCACCGCCCCCGCGCCGAACTCCGCCGCGCGCCGCACCATGCGATCCGTCCCTTCGAGCGCCTCGACGGCGAGCACGGTGCCCTGGCGCACGACGCACGCCTGACCGACGTCGTGTGGCCCGAGACTCGCGATCACGCGCAGGCCGAGCGCGAAGTCCGCGCGCAGGGCTGCGTCGGGCTCACCGCCCGTGATTACACCGCGCCGTGTCATCCGGCTCTCGAGGTAGCGCGTCGACGCGACGACGGGCAGGCCCTCGGCCGCGAGCTCGTCGGCGACCGCGCGCAGGATCGCGTCGTCGCCGCGTCCGCCGAGCCGGCCGAGCAGCGCGAGCGCGCGCGCGTCGGGCCGGAGCCGCGTCGGGTCCGCGAGCAGCGCCCGCTTGCTCACCGCGCCCGCGAGAATCACTTCGCGCGCGCCCGCGCCGCGCAGAAACTCGATGAGCTTCCCGAGCTCGCCGGCGTTCAGCCACGCGAACGAGCTCGTGGCTTCGCGCTCGATCGCGGGCTCGGCGTTGTCCTCGATCGCCGCGATCGCGACCGAGAGACCGCGCTCGCGCGCGGCGCGCGCCACCTCGAACGGCAGCGGCCCGCTGCCCGCGATCAGCCCGAGCACCGCCATCGCGGCCGCGGTCACACGGCGCCGCGCTAGCGGCGCCGCGCGAAGCCGTGCTCCGACTTCTCGAGGAAGGCGACCATGCGCTCGGCCTCGGGCGAGCTCGGCAGCTCGGCGCGGACCCGCGCGTAGGCGTCGTGCGCCTTGAGCCCGTCGCGGAAGATGATGCGGAACGCGCGCTCCACGTCCTCGATGCGCTCGGCCGGGATGCCGCGGCGCTCGAGGTTGATGCGGTTCATCTTGATCACGCGCGCGGGCCAGCCGTTCACCAGGGTGAACGGCGCCGCGTCCTGAGTGAGTCCCGAGAGACCGCCCACCATGACCGACTCGCCCACCCGCACGTGCTGCTGCACGGCGACTCCGCCGGCGAGATACACGAAGTCCTCGAGCACCACGTGACCCGCGAGCATGACGTTGTTGGCCATGATCACGCGACTCCCGACCATGCAGTCGTGCCCGATGTGCGCGTTCACGAGAATCAGGTTGTCGTCGCCGACCCGCGTGGTGCCGCCGCCGGCGGCGGTGCCCGGGTGGATCGTGACCTGCTCGCGGATCATGTTGCGCGCGCCGATCTCGAGGCGCGTCGGCTCGCCCTTGTGCTTCACGTCCTGGGGCGGCTCGCCGAGCGACGCGAACGGGAAGATCTGTGTCTCGCGACCCACTTCGGTGTAGCCCGACACGACGGCGTGAGAGCGCAGCACCACGCCCTCCCCCAGCCGCACGTTCGGGCCCACGATGCAGAACGGGCCGATCTCGACGCCCTCGCCGAGCTCCGCGCCCGGATCCACGATCGCGCTCGGATGAATCCGCTTCATCGCTCCCCCCCTCTTGGCACGAACGCGGCGAGCAGCACGGCTTCCGCGACGATCTCGCCCGCGACGCTCGCCTTCGCCTCGATCTTGACCAGCTTCGAGCGCGCCGCGAGCGTGCGCGCCTCGAGGTGCAGCACGTCGCCCGGCACGACCTGACGCCGGAAGCGCGCGCCGTCGACGCCCGCGAGCACCGACAGCTTCTGGCGCATCGTCTCGGACGAGCTCGCCGCCCAGATCGCCGCGGCCTGCGCCATCGCCTCGATGATCAGCACGCCGGGAAAAATCGGCTGGCCGGGAAAGTGACCGCGCAGCGCCGGCTCGTTCGCGGACACGAGTTTCTCGGCGCGCACGTAGTTCTCGCCCAGCTCGAGCACGCGATCGATCATCAGCATCGGGTAGCGATGCGGAAGCAGTTCCAGGATGCGCTCGCTGCCGAAGGGCGCCTTCTCCAAGTTACTTCTCGTTCAGCCGCTTGATCACGAGATCGGTGACGTCGAGCGCGTCCGGCGAGTAGAGAACGCCGGGGGTCGAGCGGTCGAGGATCAAGTCGAACGACTTCTCCTTGCCGATCGCGGTCACGACCTCTTCCAGCTTCTTGGCGATGGGCTGGAGCAGCTTCTGCTGCGCGACCACCAGCTCGTCCTTCGCGGCCTGCACGTCGCGCTCGAGATCGCGCCCGCAGCGCTGATACTCGATCGCCTTCTCCTGCAGCGCGTCGTCCGACATCACGAACTTCTGTGACTCGGTGTCTTCCTGGATCTTCTTGCACGCGTTCGAGCGCGGCTCGAGCTCCTTCTTCTTCTTGTCCTGGAGCTGCGTGAGCGTCTTCTCCGCTTCCTTGCCCTTGTCGCTCGAGATCAGCGCGCGCTGGCGATCGACCAGCGCGAGCTTGAAGTCGGCCGAGGCGGGAAGCGCGGGGGCGAAGAGAGCGAGCGCCAGGCCGAGACGCAGGCCGGCGCGTCGAGTGAGGCAGTGCATGGAATCTCCTTTTATGGGCTACACCGTGCCGTTTCGCGGCGCGGAGCGAAAGGCGAGCAGACCTAGTACTGCTGGCCGCCGAGCGAGAACTCGAACACCGAGCTCTGTTCGTCGGCGAGCGGGTTCAGCGGGAAGCCGAGCACGACCATGATGGGCCCGAATGGGCTGAACCACTGAATGCCCGCGCCCGTTCCGAAGCGAAAATCGAGCGGGTTGATGAAGTCGTTCTCTGCGAAGGCGTTGCCCATGTCGAGAAACACGATGCCAGACAGTCCCATCTCTTCCGAGATCGGGAAGTCGAGCTCGAGGTTCACGAGCATCATCGAGTTGCCGCCGATGACGTCGGTCGCTTTCAGATTCTCGAAGTCGTTGATCTCTTGGTCGTTGATGTCGTTGCAGATGTTGGGCGGCTTGCAAACGCCGGTCACGGAATCTCTGCCGAACGGCGTGAAGGTGACCTTGCCGGCGGACACCGTCTGCCGGAGGATCGTGCGCCGCGGGCCGATCGAGCGCTGCTTGTAGCCGCGCAGCTGGAACGCCCCGATGCCGCCCAGGAAGTAGCGCTCGGTGAGCGGCAGCTTCAGGTCGGTGTCGATCTGGGCCAGATACGCCACTTGGTTCGAGGGCAGAGCCGCGCACTGACTCACGTCGCTGGCGCCGCAGTTTGGCAGGTTGAAGTCGGAGACGGTGTTCCAGGGCAGCACGTAGCCGACGCGCGAGTTGAACACGAACGTCGACTCGAATCCGAGCCAGCGCTTGAGCGGAACGAACTGAGTCGTGCGCGCCACGGCGCGCAGGAACAGCGAGAAGCCGCCGAGCCCCGCGATCTCGAGCGCGAGACCCGAGATGTTTCCGCTCTTGGGAAAGCGGACGTCGTCGCGCGTGTCTCGGCGGAACGAGAACGTGGCCAGCGAGGTCGTCGTCTTGCCCTGGAACTCCTCGCGCTCGAGGAGGGACGCCGCCTCGAATGACTGGAAGCCCGTGACCTCGCGACCCGAGAATGCGTAGCCGCTCGACACGTACGTGTAGTTCTCGTCGAGCGGGTACGAGAGGTTCAAGCTCGCGCCGGTGATCTTCTCGGAGAAGTCGGTGTACTCACTCGTCGCGTTCTGCCCGGTGAGCGCGAGGCTCGCCTGGGTGTTGAACACGTACGGCTCGACGAAGCGGACGTAGAAGCTCTTGTTGATCGAGCCGAGATCGAGCCCCGCCGCGAGCGAGCGGCCGGTGCCGAACAGATTGTCCTGCTTCACCGAGCCCGAGATGATGAAGCCGTCGACGGAGCCGAAGCCCGCGCCGAAGCTGAAGCTGCCCGTCGGGCGCTCGACCAGATCGACGGCCATCGCCACGCGGTGCGGCTCGTCGGACGGCTTCGCCGCGATGTCGACTTCCTCGAAGTAGCCGAGCCGCTGCACCCGCGCCTTGCTGACCGCGACCGCCGCCGCGGAATACATGTCGCCTTCGGCGATCGAGAGCTCGCGACGCACGACGGTGTCGGCCGTGCGCGTGTTGCCGTGCAGGTCGATGCCGTCGACGAAGTAGAGCTCGCCCTTCTTGACTTCGAAGTTGCACGCGACCGTGAGTTTCTCGGGATCGACCTGCGTGATCGGATTCACCGAGGCGTCGTAGAAGCCGCGATCGCCGTAGAAGCCGCGCAGCCGGTCGACGTCGCCGGTGAGCTTCGAGCGGCTGAAGACCTCGCCCGGCTGTTGCTCGATCAAGCCGAGCAGCTGATCGCGGTCCATCGTCTCGTCGCCGAGCACGTCGATCGTGCCGACGCGGTACTGAGCGCCCTCGGTGATGTCGACCGCCACTTTGATGCCGTCGTCAGTCACTTCGACCTGCGGCTCGCCGACCTGCACGCGGATGTATCCGCGATCCATGTAAAGGCGCTGGATCTTGTCGAGATCCTGATAGAAGAGCGGCTCGGCGTAGAGACCCGAGTTGTCCCACATCTGCGTCACCCACGAGGTGATCGTCCAGACCTTGGTCTGCATCGCGGCGTGCAGCTCGTGACTCGAGAGGGCCTTATTGCCCCGGAACTCCACCTCGCGGAGCTTCAGCTTCTTGCCTTCGACCACGTCGAAGTTCACGCCGACGGAGCCCTCGCCCTGCGGCTCGAGCACGTAAGTCACCTTCGCCTGGTAGTAACCCTTGGCCTGGTACTGCGCCTCGATGCGCGCCTTGTTCTCGAGCAAGAGCGGATAGTCGACGGTGGAGCCGACGGTGATCGTCAGCTTCCCCTTGATGTCGTCCGACGAGATCTCCTCGTTGCCCGAGATACTGACTTGGCGAATCACTGGGTTCTCGAGCACCGCGTACGTGACGATCGCGCCGCCGCCCTGGGCGCGGTCGAGCTCGACGCGCACGTCGTGGAAGAAGCCGAGCCCGTAGATGCGCTTGACGTCTTCCGCCAGGCGTTTCTCGGACACCTTCTCGCCGACCTTGGTGCCGATCACGGCCTTCACCGCGTCCGCCTCGATGCGCCGGTTTCCCGAGACACGCACGTCCGCGACCACGCTGCCCATGCCCGGAGTCGCCGGCTCCGGCGCTTCGGCTGGCCCGCCCGCGGGCGCCGCCGCCGGCGGCGCGGCGCCGAGATCGACGGGGCCGGTGTCCTGTGCGAACGCGCTCGCCGCGAGCGTCAGCCCGCACGCGACCAGCGCGGCGACACGAAATCGTGTCAGCAACGCATCCCCGGAAGACGCGGACGGGTGTTTGTGCGGGGTTCGGACATTCTCGACTGGGGCGCCCGCTTCGGAGGGGCGCCGCAGTGTACCCGAGCGCGACCCGCGGAGGACATCCGCTAGGACTCGAGCCTGCCCTCGACCAGATAGCGCTTCTTGGCCAGGCGGTTCGCGAGCTTTTCGTTGTGCGTGACGAGCACGAGCGCAGTCTGCGCCTGCGCGTTCAAGCGCAGGAACAAATCGACGACGTCGTCCGCGGTGTGCGGGTCGAGGTTGCCCGTCGGCTCGTCGGCGAGCACGACCGCCGGACCCTGCACGAGCGCGCGCGCGATCGCGACGCGCTGGCGCTCGCCGCCGGAGAGCTTGCCGGGCCCGTGGTGGAGGCGGTGCGAGAGCCCGACCGCGTCGAGGATGGCGAGCGCGCGCTCGCGCGCCTCGCGCTTCGGCATGCCGCCGAGCAGGCAGGGCATCATGACGTTCTCGAGCGCGTCGAACTCCGGCAGCAAGTGGTGTGACTGGAACACGAAGCCGAGCGAGCGATTGCGGAACGCCGCGACCTCGTCCGGCGCGAGCGTGTACAGATCGCGACCGCCGAAGCGCACCTCGCCCGCGGTCGGCCGCTCGAGCCCGCCCAGGATGTGCAGCAAGGTCGACTTGCCGGCACCCGAGACACCGAGCACCGCGAGTGACTCGCCCGGGCGCAGCAGGAGATTCACGCCGGCCAGGACTTCGATCGTCTCGTCGCCGAGCACGAAACGCTTCACGACGCCGACGGCTTCGAGCTCACTCATAGCGGAGCGCCTCCGCGGGATCGAGGCGCGACGCCTGCCACGACGGCAGCAGCGTCGCGCCGATCGACAGCACCATCGCGATCAGCGAGATGAGCCCGAGCTGCCCCGGCTCGACCGCGTGCGGCAGGCGCTGCAGCTGGTAGACGTTCGCCGGCAGCACGTCGAAGCCGAACGTGCGCTCTACACCGCTCTGGATCACGTCGAGGTTCCACGTGATCACGAGGCCCATGCCGATCCCGAGCAGGAGCCCCACGATCCCGATCAGGAACCCCTCGATCGCGAACACGCGCAGGATGCCGTCGTCGGCGCAGCCCATGGTCTTCAGGATCGCGATGTCCTGTGACTTTTCCATGATCATCATGATCAAGGTCGCGACGATGATGAAGCCGGCGACCACCATGATGAAGCTGAGCAGCACGAACATCATCACGCGCTCGGTCTTCAGCGCCTGGAAGAAGCCGGGGAAGTAGTCCTTCCAGTCACGCGTGTAGAACATCCCGCCCGAGTCGAGCGCGCCTGCGACCTCGCCCGCGATCGCACGCGAGCGGTAGGCGTCGACGGTGCGCACCTCGATGCCCTGCGCGACGTCGCCGAGCTTCATGAACTTCTGCGCGCCCGAGAGACTCGCGTACACGAAGCTCTCGTCGAACTGGAAGAAGTCACTGCGGAAGATGCCGGCGACCCGGAAGCGCTCGAGCCGCGGCGCGGGACCGAGCGGCGTCGGCTGGCCGCCCATCGGCGAGATCAGCACGAGCGGATCGCCGACGCGGAGCAGGAACCGGTTCGCGATCTCCGCGCCCACGATCAGCCCGGGCAGGCGCGCGATCTCGTCGCCGCGCGGATCGGGATCGAGGTCGGCGAGTGACCCGGCGCGGATCGTCTGCAAGAGCTGCGTCGCTTCGCCGACGGAGTCGGCGTCGACGCCCTTCAGCACGATCGCCTGCAGCCCGCCCTCGTGACCGCGCAGAATCGCGTCGGTGGCCAGGAACGGCGTCGCGCCGAGGACGCCGGGCATCTCTCTCACTTGCTCCGCGAGCTCGTGGTAGCGCTCGATGTCGCCGGCGCGCGACATCACCGAGAAGTGGGCGCGGGCGCCGATCACCTTCTCTTCCCACATGGACGAGAAGCCGTTCATCACCGACAGCACGACGGTGATCACCGCGACGCCGAGCGCGACGCCGACGACGCAGATCACGGAGATGACCGAGATGAACGTCTGGCGGCGGCGCGCGACGAGATAGCGCAGCCCGACGAACCACTCGACCGGCTTCACGCGGCGGTGCTCGACGAGCCCCGCGAGCACCAGCGGCCAGAGCCCGACCGCGCCCAGGATGAGCAGGAGCGCCGCGACGAGCGCCGCCGCATGCCCGGCTTCGCCCCACTGCGGCAGCACCAGGCCGACGACGAAGAGCGCGCCGCAGCCGAGCAAGAGCGCGCCGATCGACCACGCGAGCGCGCGGTGCGCCCGCCGCGCGCGCACCAAGCCCCAGGCCGCGAGGCCCGCGCCGAGCTGCGCGAGCGGCGGCGACCACCAGTTCTCCTGGCCGACCCCGAACGCGATCGCGCCGAGCAACAGCGCCGCGAGCGCGATTGCCGGCAGCGCCGCGCGCGCGGGGCGCACGAAACGCAGGAAGTGACCCAGGATCAGCGCCGCGGAGCCGGAGAAGAACAGGAACATCGCGCCGAAGCCGAGCGCGATGAGCGCCACCAGGCTCGCCGACACGAAGCCGAGACTCCGCGTCAGGACCTCAAGCATCGCGCGGCCGCAGGTGGGGGAAGAGCTTCACTTCGCGCAAGTGACTCGCACCGGTGAAGATCATCGCGAGTCGCCCGACGCCCAGACCCATGCCGCCGGTCGGAGGCATGCCGTGCTCGAGCGCGCGCAGGAAGTCCTCGTCGAGCGGCTGCGCCTCGAGATCGCCGCGGCGGCTGGCCTCGGCCTGCTCCTGGAAGCGCACGCGCTGGTCGTCGGGGTCGTTCAGCTCGCTGAACGCGTTGCAGATCTCCATGCCGCCGATGAAGCCCTCGAAGCGCTCGACCATCTGCGGGCGATGCGGGTCGCGCTTGGCCAGCGGCGAGAGCGCGGCGGGATAGTCCACGACGAACGTCGGCGCCACGAGCGCCGGCTCGACCGTTTCGGAGAAGACTGCATCCACCAGACCCGCCCAGGTGTTCGTCGCTTGGAGATCGACGTTCGGAACACGCGCCTGCTTCACCGCGGCGCGCAGTGACTCGAGATCCGCCGCGCGCTCGATGTCGATCCCGGAGGCGTCGCGGATCAGCTCGGTCATGCTGCGCCGCGGCCAGGGCTGCGAGAGATCGAGCTTCACGCCGTCGCGCTCGACCGAGGGCGTGCCGAGCGCGCGCTCCGCCGCGAGCGCGACCATGCCCTCCACGAGCTCCATCATGTCGTGGTAGTCGGCGTAGGCCTGGTAGACCTCGAGCATCGTGAACTCGGGGTTGTGCTTGCGGTCGACGCCCTCGTTGCGGAAGTCGCGGCCGATCTCGTACACGCGGTCGAAGCCGCCCACGATCAGGCGCTTCAGGTACAGCTCGAACGAGATGCGCAGGAAGAGCTGCTGGTCGTAGGTGTTGTGCAGCGTGGTGAAGGGGCGCGCGTTGGCGCCGCCGTAGATCGGCTGCAGGACCGGCGTCTCGACCTCGAGAAAGCCGCGCTGGTCGAGATACTCGCGCATCGCGCTGATCATGCGCGAGCGAATCACGAACCCGCGGCGTGACTCGGGGTTGGTGAGCACGTCGAGATAGCGCTGGCGGTAGCGCGCCTCGACGTCCTGCAGCCCGTGCCACTTCTCCGGCAACGGCCGGAACGCCTTGGCCAGGAAGCCGAGCTCGCGCACCTCGAGTGACAGCTCGCCCTTCTTCGTGCGCGCCAGCTTGCCGCGCCCCCAGACGAAATCGCCGACCTCATAGAGCTCGAACTGCGCCCACTGCGCGGGCTCGAGCAAGTCCTTGCGCACCCAGAGCTGCAGGTGCTCGCCGTCCGCTTGCACGGTGGCGAACGCCATCTTCCCGAAGGTGCGCACCGCGACGATCCGGCCCGCGACGCAAGCCGTGACGTCGGCGCGCTCCAGCGCGGCGGCGTCCGCGGTGCCAAAGCGCGCCAGTATCTCCGCGATCGGCGTGCGATCGCGGGGCACGCGCGCCGGAAACAAGTCGACGCCGCGCGCGCGCAGCTGCTCGGCGCTCGCGCGCCGCGCCGCGAGTATCTCCGCTTCCGTCGCCACTTACTTCCCCCCCGACAGCAAGAACGCGCGGATGAACGGGTCGAGCTCGCCGTCGAGGACGGCGCTCGCGTTGCCGATCTCGACGTCGGTGCGGTGGTCCTTCACGCGCTGCGACGGGTGCAGCGTGTAGGAGCGGATCTGACTGCCGAAGTCGATCTTCTTGCGCTCGCCGCCGAGCCGCTCGATCTCGGCCTCGTGCTCGAGCCGCGCCTTCTCGTAGAGCTTCGCGCGCAGGATCTTCATCGCCTGCGCCTTGTTCTTGTGCTGACTGCGCTCGTTCTGACACTGCACCACGATGCCCGTCGGCAGGTGAGTGAGTCGCACCGCCGAGTCGGTCTTGTTCACGTGCTGGCCACCCGCACCGCCGGCGCGATAGGTGTCGATGCGCAGGTCCTTCTCGTCGAGGTCGACCTCGATGTCGTCACCGACGTCGGGGATCATCGAGAGAGACGCGAAGCTCGTGTGTCTGCGCTTCTGCGCGTCGAACGGCGAGATTCTCACCAGGCGGTGTATGCCGATCTCGCTGCGCAGCCGGCCGTACGCGTACTGGCCCTTCACCGTGAACGTGACTCCCTTGATGCCCGCCTCTTCGCCGGGCTGGATGTCGACGATGTCGACCGCGTAGCCGTGGCGCTCGCACCAGCGCAGATACATGCGCAGGAGCATCTCCGCCCAGTCCTGTGACTCGGTGCCGCCGGCGCCCGCGGTGATGGAGACGATCGCGTCCAGTGAGTCGTGGGGGCCGGACAGCATGCGCGCGAGCTCGGCCTCTTCGATCTTCGCGCGCAGCGCCCCGACGCCGGCCGCCGCCTCGTTCGCGGCGTCCGCATCCGGTGACTCCGCCGCCAGCTCGAGCAGGAGCTCGGCCTCTTCGGCGAGCTTCTCCGTGTCGGCGAAGAACGCCACGCTGCGCTCTAGCTCGCGTTGCTCGCGCAGCGTCCGTTCCGCGCGCTCGCGGTCGCTCCAGAGCTCTGGATCGGAGGCCCGCTGCTGCAGCTCCTCCAGCTTCGCCTGCTTCGCGGCGAGGTCAAAGATGCCTCCGCAGCTCCGCGAATCGCTCGCGCAGCCCGGGCAGCTCGTCGCGGAGCTCGCGCAGCCTAGCGCCGGCTTCTTCCGACAACGGCTTTCCCTCCGAAGAACGCGAGCAGCGCGGCGCTGGCCCACAGCGGCCAGTCACCGATCCGCGTGTAGACGGTCGCGCTGGCGCGCGCGGGCGGCACGTCGACCACGAGCACGCGGCGCTCGAAGATCGGCGTCTCTTCCAGCACGGCTCCGCTCGCATCGATCACCGCAGTCACTCCTGTGTTCGCATCGCGCAGCATCGGCAGCCCGTGTTCCGCCGAGCGCAGCTTTGCGATCGCCAGGAACTGGTGAGGCGCGCTCGACCTCCCGTACCACGCGTCGTTGGTCGGGTTGAGCAAGAGGCGCGCGCCGTCGCGCACTGCCCTGTTCACCACTCCGGGATAGACGACTTCATAACAAATGAGCACTGCGGGAGCATGCTCCGCGCCGACCGGCCCGAGCCCTCGAAGCTGCCGGACGGCCTGGCCGGGAGTGAGATCGCCCACGTCCGCCAGGCCGGAGGCGACCGCCTGCAGTGAGCCGAAGAGCGCGCGCAGGGGGACGTACTCGCCGAACGGCACCAGCACCGTCTTGTCGTGGCGATCGGTGATTCCCCCGTCCGGTGAGAGCGCAAACACGCTGTTGTGCAGGTTCGGGATGCGCTGGCCGGGTACGACCGTGAGCCCGAGCGCGCCGATCAGAAACGGCACGCGGCTCTCGCGCACGAGCGCGAGCAGCGGGTCGCGGAACTGGAGCTGCGAGTCGAGGAGACCCGGGTATCTCGCCTGCTGCTCCGAGGTCAGCAGGAAGCCGGGAAAGCCGGCCTCGGGCCACATCAGCAAGTCGGGATGCTGTGCGAGCGCGCTGCGCGTCAGGTCGAGCTGGATCGCGAAGTTCTGCGACTCGAACGCCGGGTCCCACTTCTCGCTCTGCGAGATGCTCCCCTGGATCATCGCCACGCGCTCGGGCGACGCCGGCGCGAGCGCGCCCGGAAGCGCGAGCCAGCCGATCGCGTGCAGGGCGGCTGCGAGCCCGAGCGCGCCGGCGATGCGCCGCTCCGCGACGAGTACGCCGCCCAGCGCGAACGCGAACGAGAGCCCGTATACACCAGTCAGTGACGCGAGCCCGCGCAGCGGCGCGTCGGCGTGCGCGGCGTAGCCGAGAAACGCCCACGGGAACGCCGCGACCGACTCGAGCGCGCGCACGCGGTCCGCGAGGATCCAGGCCGCCGGCAGGAGCAGCGGCGCCGCTCGTCCCGCATGGGGCGCGAGCGCGGCCGCAAGCGCCGCCGCCAGCGCGACACACAGGGCGCAGTAAGCCGCGACCACGACCGTGCCCGCGACGCCGGCGATCGCGGGCCCGCGACCGTAGACGGTGATCACGATGAACAGCCACCAGAACACGCACGCATAGCCGAGCCAGGCGGCGAGAAACGTGCGTCGGAACGCGACGCGGGCAGACTCGCCGCGGATCGAGAGCCACAGCGGCGCGAGCGCGAACCAAGCCGCGACCACACCGACGTCGAAGCGCAGATCTCCGGCGCGGAACGCGAACGACAGCGCGAAGAGCAGCGCGAAGGCGAGCGCGAGCCAGGCGTGAGTCGGTCGAGTCACCCGGTCAGTCACTCGAGCCTGGACAGTTCCCAGGCGAGATGCCGCTCCAGCGCGCGCATGCGCGCGCGGTCACTGCGCCGCACGTGGTCCAGCCCGTGCAGATGCAGGCAGCCGTGGATCAACAGGGTGCGCAGCTCGCGCTCCAGGGGAATGCCGCGCCGCGCGGCCTGGCGCTTTGCGGTATCGAGCGAGATCACGACGTCGCCGAGACACGCGACGTCGCCGCGGCCGCGGCCCTCGCGCTGCGCGAAGGCCAGGACGTCCGTCGCGCGCGGGCGCCGGCCGTAGGCGCCCGCCAAGCGCGCGATCTCCGCGTCGTCGACCAGACTCAGCGAGAGCTCGGCGTCAGTCGAGCCCAAGACGCCTAAGATCGTCCTCGCGTTTCTCGCGAGCGCCGTCCGGTCGACCTCCGGAGCGCGTGTCGCCGCGTTCAGAAACACCTTCATCGACCCCTTCCTCGACCCGCCGGCCGAGCGCGTCTGTCGTCTCGGGATAGTCGATGCGCTCGTGCCGAATCGCGGAGAGCGTGTCGATGAAGCTGCGCGCGATCGCGTGTAAGTCGCGCAGCGTGAGATTGCACTCGTCGAGCTGGCCGTCGCGAAAGTAGTTGTTGATGATGCGCTGAACAAGCTGCTGAACGCGCGCCGGGCTGGTGTCGACGAGCGTGCGCGACGCCGCCTCGACCGAGTCCGCGAGCATCAGGATTCCCGCCTCGCGCGTCTGCGGCTTCGGGCCGGGGTAGCGGTAGTCGTGCTCGGCGACCAGATCGCCCTTCTCGGGATCGGCGTTCTCCTTGGCCTTCTCGTAGAAGAAGCGGATCACGCTGGTGCCGTGGTGCTCCATGATTCCGCGCAGAATCGGCAGCGCGAGGTTGTGTTTCTCCGCGAGCTCCACTCCGTCCTTCACGTGTGCCTGGATGATACGGGCGGACATCGAGGGCGACAGTTTCTCGTGTCGGTTCTCGCCCTGAGTGATCGTGACGTTCTCCACGAAGAACTGCGGGCGCCGCATCTTGCCGATGTCGTGGTAGTAACCCGCGACCTTCGCGAGCAAGGCGTTCGCGCCGATCGCCTCGGCCGCCTTCTCGGCGAGATGCCCGACCATCATGCTGTGGTGGTAGGTGCCGGGCGCGCGCAGCTCGAGCTCGCGCAGCACCGATTGCTCGCGGTTCGCGAGCTCGAGCAGCTTCACGTCGGTGGTGTACGAGAAGACTGACTCGATCACGGGCGCGAGCCCCGAGACGAGAATTCCGCACAGCGCCCCGCAGACCAGCGCGAGCGCGAGCGCCAGGCCGCCGGCGAGCAGCGAGAAGTGATTGCCCAACAGCAGCAGCGCGAACGCGACGACCGCGTTCGCGAGGCCCACGCGCAGCCCGGCCCGCATCAGGGTCCCCCGCTGCATCACGCGCGCGGCGCCGAGCGCGGCAGTGAGTGAGCCGGCGAGCGCGTAGAAGGTGAAGCCGAGATCGCCGCGCACCTGCATGCCCGCGATCAGGGAGCTCAGCGCCGCGAACAGCGCCGCGGTCTCGGCGCTCTGCACCATGCGCACGAGCATCGTCGCCGCCGCCACCGGAATCACGAACTGCAAGACGCCGGGCCACTCGTCGATCAGCGGCTGCAGCCGCGGGCTCTCACCTGCTGCGTCGATCAGAAACAGCGCGATCGAAGTGCCCAGCGCCGCCGCGACCAAGGTCGTCAGCAGGAACCACGCGTCGCGATTGCGGCGCGGGAAGCGCTGCAGGCTGGCGACGCCGAAGCGCCACACGACGCTCATCACGAAGAACAACAGCAGCGCCACGCCGATGAACACCGCGGCGCGAGACAGCGCGCTCTGCTGCGCGCGGATCCCGTTCAGGATCAGCAGGTGGCGGTCGGTGATCGGGTCACCGTCGCGCACGATGATCTCGCCCTTGCGCAGCGAGATCGTCGCCTCCTTCACGCCGGCCTCGGCGGCTTTGCGGCGCTCGTCGGTGGCGCGCAAGTTGAAGTTCAGGTTCGGGCGAATCAGCGCGCGCGCTAGCGGCACGAGCGCGGTGCGCGTCGCGGGCGAAGTGTTCGCGAGTAGCTCGGCCGCACTGTGCTCGACTTGGGCGCGCGCCGACTCGGTCGTGAGCACGTGCGGATTCGGCTTCAGCGAGCGCTCGTTGCCCGAGCCGAGATCGCGCACCAGCACGGTGCGGGCTTCGACCTGGTGCTCGAAGTCCTCGGCGTCGTCGACGATCATGCGCGCGGCCGTGCTCTCGACGAGCTGCAGCACGAGGCGCTCGTCCTCCTCCGAGAAGCCGGTCTTTTCCAGGTGCGCGATCGACGCGTCGGGGATCTGCACGTCCGGGCCGAGGGCCTCGCGGAAAGCGGTCGCGGGGGTACGCACGACGGCATCGGGGGGCGGTGGCGGCGCGCCGCGCTTCGGCGGCGCGGCGGCGCGAGCGGTGCGCGCCGCGGCGAACGCGCCGGCGACGCTCTCGCGCAGCAGCGCGGCCCGCCGGTCGTCGAAGTCGTAGATGACCGGCGCCGAGTCACTCGCGTCGCGGCGCAGTCTCTCGGTGGCGAGCGGATCGACGATAGTCAGCGCGAACGGCGCCTTCTCGTCGTGGTCCGCGATGTCGCCGGGTCCGGGCATGCCCACCGCGAGCCCGCCCACGGGCGCGGGCAGTATCTCGAGCGTGAGCAGCGCGGACAGCGCGAGACTCGCCGCGAGCGCGCCCGCGAACAGGCTCGGCCCGCCGGCGTGTTGCTCGGCCTGGGCGCCGGCCGACTTCGCCGGGCCGCGCCACGCTCTCGCCTCCTGCTTCGGCATGCGCGGCTCCCCGGCCCTCAGCGCTCGCCGTCGTAGCGGTCGTACGCGCGAATCACTTCCTGCACGAGCGGGTGGCGCACGACGTCCTTCTCGGTGAAGTGCACGAAGGCGATGCCCGGCACGTCCGCGAGAACCTTCTTCGCCTCGATCAAGCCCGACGTCGTGCCCCGCGGCAAGTCGATCTGCGTGACGTCGCCGTTGATCACGGCCTTCGAGTCGAAGCCCATGCGCGTCAGGAACATGCGCATCTGCTCCGACGTCGTGTTCTGCGCCTCGTCGAGGATGATGAAGGCGTCGTTCAACGTGCGGCCGCGCATGAACGCGAGCGGCGCGATCTCGATCACGCCGCGCTCCATGCGCCGACTCACTTCCTCGCCGTGCAGCATGTCGTGCAGCGCGTCGGTGAGTGGTCGCAGATACGGATCGATCTTTTCGAACAGAGATCCCGGCAGGAAGCCGAGTTTCTCGCCCGCCTCCACGGCCGGACGAGTCAGAATGATGCGCCCGACCTCGCGGCGCAGCAGCGCCTGCACGGCCATCGCCATCGCGAGATACGTCTTGCCCGTGCCCGCCGGACCGATGCCGAACGTGAGCGCCGATTCGCGAATCGTGTCGAGATACAGGCGCTGATTCTCGGTGCGCGGCAGGATGCGTTTGTGGCGGCCGACCTCGACCGACGCGCCGGAGATGAGCGCGTTCGCGGCCTGGGACGGCCCGTCCTCGGCCATGTGCACCATCTGGCGCACGTCGGAGTCCTCGACCGGCGCGCCCGCGGCGGCCAGGTCGTAGAGGTCGCGGATCACGCGCTTCGCCAGCTTCGACTCGAGAATCGGACCCGAGACCCGCACGCGATTGCCGCGCGCCGAGACTCGCACGCCGATCAGCTGCTCGAGCTTCCGCAGGTTGCGGTCGTTCTGTCCGTAGACGACCTGGGCCAGCGCGTTGTCCTCGAGAACCAGCGGATCTTCGTCGGCCAACGACCCTCCCTTTGGGGCTTTGGAGCTCAGGGGCGAATGCGCCACAGACGGTATCCGTCGCGCGAGCGGGCGTAACTGTATCGGTCGACCGGAACCGCTGCCAAGAGCGCGCCCGAGTCGCGCAGACCGTCGAGCGAATCGGGATACTCGCCGCTCGCCCAGCGATGCGCCTCGAGCGCGGCCTGCAGCCGCTCCGTCGCCGCGCCTTCGCGCAGCTCCGCGACCGGATCGCTGGGCAGCGGACGTCCCGGATGCACCGGCGCCTTCGCGAGGAACAGTGCGACCGCGAGCACTGCAGACACCGCGAGCAGCGCGACCGCGGCCAGCGGCGGGCGGTCGGTGGTGCGCTCGCGTCGCTCTTCGGGCTCGCCCTCCGCCTGCTCCTCGGGTCGGAGCGCGCCGTTGCGAATCAGCGCGACCAGACCGCGCGCGCCTTGGAAGGTCCCCAGTCGCGACAGGTCGATGACCCGGCGAGCGGCGAGGCGCCCGTTCGCGATCGTGAAGACTCGCTCGAGGTCTTCGCCCGAGAGACCCGAGCTGGCTTCGATCGAAGCGCGCTTTCCGCGGAAGCCCTCGACGTCGAGCGTCGGCGCGACGACCACCGAGAGATCGGGCAGCCAGCCCTGGATCGTGACCCACTCGTCGCGCATGCGGAGCGCGTCGAGCAGCACCATCTCGGCGGGCACGGCCTCGTCGCACGGCCCGGCGACGACGTCCTCCGCGCGAAACGCGAACCGGCCCTCGTCCCAGAGAAACAGCTCGAAGATCGTCTCGTTGGTCGCGAGCTTCGTGACTTGCTCGAGGTCTGCGCGCGCCACGAGATCGAGCTGGATCAGGGTCGGGACGAGCGGCTCGAGTGTCTCCTCCTGGCGCTTGCGCGCCTGGGCGAGCGCCGCCTCGGAGAGCGCCCCCGCGCGCAACAGATAGCCGGCGAGTGACCCGTCGGGGCGCGTCTCCGAAGTACGCGCGGAGAGCACTTGGCCCTCGAGAAAGTAGACCAGGAGCGTGCGGCCTTTTCGCTCGATCTCGAGAACGCCGGTCTTCCGCTGCTGCGCGATCAGCTGAAAAACGTCGGCGACGGGAAAGTCGGCGAGAACACCCGAGAGACTCATTCGCGTCTCCGGAGTTGGCCGAGCTTTCCGAACGTCTGCTTCACGCCGAACGCGAGGGTCGGCGCGAGGAACAGGAGCGCGAGCACCACCGGCAGCGCGTAGCCCAGCGTGCCGAGGTCCCACGGGACCGGAAGAATTCCAGGAGCGTGCAGCGCCGCGAAGCCGGCGCCGAGCGCGAACAGCAGCAGCGCGCCGCGCGCGATCCGCCCATCGACGAGGTCGACGACGCCGGGCGCGAACAGCGCGGCGGCGGCCTGAGAGAGGATCGCGCGCCGCTGGCGCCTGCGATCGCGGTCGAGCTCGAGTTTGCGCAGGCGCGGGTCGGTGCGCTCGCGCTTCAGGAAGAGCCGAACGCAGCGCATGCACGTGCCCGCGGACATCGCCTCGCGCGAGCAGCGCGCGCAGATCGGCTGATCGCAGCGGTTGCAGCGCGCGACCTTCGAGCGGCGGAACAAGAGCGCGAACAGACCCGCCGCCGGCAGGAACATCCAGAGCCGGTCTCGCTGGACCGTGCCGAGCAGGCGCTCGCGCAGCTCCGCGGCGAGCGCGTGCGAGTCTTCGCTCGGAGCGAGCGCGCGCGCGCCGTAGAGGAGCAGCGGCAGCGACGGCTCGATCAGGTAGAAGTGCATGTTCGCGCCCTCGTTCGACATGTATCGAGTCACGAGGTCGGCATCGAGCCCGCGCGCGGCGTCGAAGGCGGGCTGCTGCTCCGAGAGTCGCAGCGCTCGGCCGTACGCCTGCGACAGATTGAACTCGGCCGATGCGCTGTCGTGCTCGGCGCGCGCCCGCTCGAACGCGGGGATCGCCTGCGCGAGGTCACCCTGCGCGAGCCGCACGATGCCGCGCATGTTGTGCTCCGCCGCCTCGAGCACCGGGCCGGCGTCACCTTTCGGTGTACCCAGCGTCTGCTCTGCGCGCCCCAGCTCGCCGCGTCGCATCCATGCAGTCGCGAGCGCGAGCCGCAGCAAGGCGTCGTTCGGGGCGCGCTGACTCGCGGCCTGCACGCGGTCGAGGTCGCCCGGCAGTGACTGGCCGCGATCGATCCGGTAGGCCGCCAGCAGCGCCGGCTCGCGTCCGACTGAAGCGAGCGCGGGCGAGGCGCGATCGAGACCCGGACCCATCGCCGCGCCCGCGACCGCGAGCGCGACCGCGACGAACGTGGCCTCGGAGCGCCGCAGGCGCAGCGCACCGAGCGCGCCGAAGCAGCCCGCGAGCACGAGCGGGCCTACACCAAAAAGTGGCAGCGCACCGACGGCCGCGAGCAAGAGCAACACCCCCGGCCAGCTCGGCGGATCCTTCGCCGCGAACGAGTGTCCGAACGCGTGGCCGTGGAGACCGAAGCCGCGCAGCGCCGCGACCGCTGAAGCGCCGAACGCGAGCGCGAGCGCGCCGCCGCCGAACACGATCGCCGCGAGCGAGAGCGCGAAGAGCGCGCCCGGGAGACTCGTCGCGAGCGCGCGCAGCGCGAAGAAGACTTCGAGCGGATCTCCGGAGATCCGTGCCGCCTCGAAGCGCACCCCCGGCGAGCCGGGCGCCAGCTCGACCGCTTTTTCGACGAGCTCGGGTCGCTTTTCCGCGCGCGCGGTCTCGAGCAGCGCCCACGCGAGAATCGGAAGCTCCTCGAAGCCGCGCTCGCGCAGCGCTTCCGCCGCCTTCTGCACGCGTTCCGCCGTCGGCAGCGCCGCTGCGGTCTCGGGTTCCGGAAGCGGGCCGGTCGGCACGACGAGCGGACCCGTGCGGGCCGAAGTCTCCGCGCCGGCGCGCGCGAGATCGATGGGCGCGAGCGACACCAACGCCAGCAGCGCCAGCGCCGTCGAGCGCGTTCGCCAGATCGCGGGCACGCCTCTCCCTTCTAGGCAATCGACCGAGTCACTCCACTGATTCGGCCAGGCGATCAGGTCGCTGAAGGTCGGAGCCGCAGTGCGCGGCGCAGCACTCCGCGCACGAGCGCGAACTCCGGTGCGCGGAACAGCCAGAGGCCCCCGAGATAGACCAGCCCCGCGACGCTGATCAGAAGCGTGAGACGCAGCGCGGCGCCGAGCGACGCCCGCACCGGAACGAACTGCTCGCCGGCGACGAGCACGGCGCACATGAGCGCGGTCGCCGCCAGGAGGCGCGCATAGCCCGCGAAGTCGCGCGCGTGCACGTGCGCGCCGTGGCGCGCGCGCGAGGCCGCGATGACGTAGGCGGCGTTCGCCGCGGCGGCGAGCGTGGTCGCGAGCGCGACGCCGAGATACCCGAAGTCGGCAATCACCAAGCGGTGCTGCCACGCGAGCACCGCGTCGGGCAGGACGCCCGCGGGCAGCGGCCCGACACAAGTGAGCGCGGCGACGACGTTCACCGCAAGGCTCACGACCGCTGCCTGTGCGCCGGTGCGCGTGTCGTGGTGCGCGATGCACAGGTTCACCCAGATGCGCGCTGCTCCGATCGGCACCAGCCCGAGCGCGTAGTACAGCAGCGCGAGCCCGCAGCCGCGCACCGCCTCGGCGCCGAACGTCTGCGGGTTCCAGCCGAACAGCACGGACACAATCGGATCGCGCAGCAGCACCAGGCCCGCGGTGCACGGCAGAGTGAGCGCGAGCACGAGCCCGAGCGTCGACGCGAACGAGCGATCGAGCCCCGCTCGGTCCTCGCTCGCGACCTGGCGCGCGAACATCGGCAAGCTCGAGGTCGCGAGCCCGAACACGAATACGCCGAGCGGCAGCTCGAGGAGCCGCGTTGCGTAGTACATGTACGAGACCGGCCCGTCGCCGAAGAAGCTCGCGATCGCGCGCGTGGTGATCGTGTTGAGCTGATACGCGGACGCGCCGACGACCGACGGCAGCAGCATCAGGAGCAGTCGTTGAATCGCCGGATCGCGCGGCGCCCAGAGCAGCTTCGGCGCGAAGCCGCGCTCGCGCAGCGGCCCGAGCTGCGCGAGCACCTGCAAGAGACCCGCGATCACCACGCCCCACGCGAGCGCGACGATCGGCGTCTCGAAGAACCAGAGCCCGGCGAACACGGCCGCGATCTGACACAGGTTCAGAAACACCGGCGCGATCGCGGGCCGGAAGAAGTGGTTCATCACGTTCAGCGCGCCCATCGCGACCGCGACGAGCGTGAGACTCACGATGTAGGGAAAGCAGAGGCGCAGAAGCTCCCCGGTGAGTGCGCGCTTCACGGGGTCCGCGGAGTAACCCGGCGCGAACGCGACCACCAGCGGGTCCGCGAACAGCACGCCGACGAGACAGATCGCGAGGCCGGCGAGCAGCGCGAGCGTCCAGGTCGCGCGAAACACTCGGCGCGCGTCTTCCTCGGAGCGCTGCAGCGCGCTGCTGAAGATCGGCACGAACGCGAGCGTGAGCGAGCCCTCGCCGACCAGCCGCCGGAACAGGTTCGGGATCGTGAACGCCACGAAGAAGGCGTCGCTCGCGGCGACGGGAAACGCGTACGCGATCAAGCTGTCGCGGACCAAGCCGAGCACGCGGCTCGCCATCGTCGCGAGCGAGACCACGCCCGCGGAGCGCGACAGGCGCTGCACCGCGTCCGTTGACACCGCCGCCGCCCCGGGGTACTTACCGGCTCGCTCGGAGGTCTCCATGGCTACCCACCGCTCGGCCAAGAAGCGCCACGCACAGTCGCTTCGGCGCCGCGCGCGCAACAACCAGGTTCAGAAGACCGTGCGCGGCGCGGTGCGGAAGTTGCGCGATGCCAAGGCCTCGGGCTCGAAGGAAGTCGCGCAGCTCCTTCACGACGCTGAGCGGCTGCTCCGCAAAGCGGCGAGCAAGGGCGTGATGCACAAGCGCACCGTCTCGCGCACCGTCTCGCGGCTCGCGAAGCTCGCCGCGCGCTAGTCACGCGCCCCCGCGTGGCGCCGGCCGGTCGGGTCACGCGCAGACGGCCAGCACGAGTCGCTCGAGCGCCATGCGCGGCCCGATCGGCACGCCGCCCTTCAGCGCGAGGTCCGTTCGGCGCACGGCGTCGAGACAGGCCTTGAGCCGGCGCAGGTCGAAGCGCCGCACCTGCTCGACCAGCTTCTGCGCTGCGAAGGGGTGTACGCCGAGCTTGCGCTGAACCTCGGCCGGCTCGAGCGGCCGCAGCTCGCGCGCCCGGAGCAGCTTGCGGAAGTGATTCGCGAGCGCGCCGATCAGCGCGAGCGGCGGCTGTCCCTGCTCGGAGAGCTCGGCCACCATCCGCAGCGCGTTCGCGAGCCGTCGTTCGCCGATCGCGTCGCACAGCTCGTAGACGGCGCGCGGCCGCAGCTGACCCACGAGCTCCCCCACGTCGTCGGCCGAGATCTCGCCTCGATCGCCGACGAACAGCGAGAGTTTCTCGACCTCGAGCGCGAGTCGGTCGAGGTCTGGCCCGACGAGCTCGAACAACGCGGTCGCTACCCCGCTCGACGCGCGCATGCCCCGCTGCGCCATGCGCGCCTCGATCCAACGGCGCACGTCGCCCGGGCGATTGGGGCCGGAACAGTCGATCACCTGGCCGAGCTTCGCGACGCGCTTCACCCATCGCTGGCGCTTATCGACGCTCTCGCCCTCGAGCACGAGACACGTCGTCTCGAGCGGCGCCTCGAGATACTCGAGAAGCGCGCCGTCGAGGAATTTCTCCGCACGCCTCTCGCCCGCGCCGCGCACGAGCACCAGGCGCGCTCGCGACATGACCGGTAGCGTCCGCGCCGCAGCGATGATCGCGAGCGGGTCGAAGCCGGACGTCGAGAGATCGAAGCGATCCTCGTTGAAGTCGCGCGGCGCGCCGGCGAGCACGCGCTCGCGCAGCTGCGCGAGCGCGGCGTCGCGCAAGGTCGCCTCCGGCCCCTCGATCAGGACGACCGGCGCGAGTGACTCAGAATCTCTGGAAGAGCTCATCGTGGACTCGCTGGGCAATCTCGCTGGAGACGCGCCGCAGCGCCTGCTCCTTGTTGCTCGCGTAGACCTGTGGGTCCGCGCTAGCGCGGAACACCTCGTGCACCCGGAAGTGCGGATGCTGCCAGACCACCTCGGTCGACTGCGCGCGCCGCACGTTGACGTCGAGCACGACGTCGACGGCTTCCTCGAGCGCGAGCGCGCTCGAGGAGTACGAGCTCGAGTGGACGGTGACGGTGTGGATCACGCCGCGCATGACCAGGTCGGGGCTCGAGATCTGTCCCTCGAGCTTGGGCTCGAGCCAGCCGCGGCGGGCGAACTCTTCGTTCAGCGCTTGCGCGATGAGCTGCTCGAGCCCGGGCTCGCGTGTCTCGTTCTCGAACGCGAAGAGCTCGATCGAGTGCACGTCGGGACCGAACACATCGCGGCCGCCGACGAAGTGGTAGCCGCACCCGGTGTGCGCGAGGGCCGCGGCGGCGAGCGCCGCGAGGACCCGCACGCGACTCACGCCGTCGGCGAACACCTGCATCGGGTCCGAGTGTACTTCGCTCGGCTGCGTCAACCAGGCGGGACGGCCCTCGCCTCGCCCCGGTCGCTCAGGCGTTCTTCAGGACGGCAGCGCGGCGCTCGAGCTCTTCGACGAGGAAGTCCCGGTCGGCGCGCACGGACGGAGCGACGCGCGAGTTGAAGTGCTGGCGCGCTTCGCCGAGCTCGCTCGCCATCTCCTTCGCGGCGGTGCCGCGCGCTGCGGCCGCGGCGAACTTCTCCTGGTTGTAGAGGATCACGTCGGAGACGGCGATTCGCGCGAGGCGTTCCGCCGCCGCGGTCGCGGGGTCACTCGAGGGAATCACCGGTGCGGCGGTGCGCGGCAGAGGTGCCGGCGCGGCGGGCTTTGCGGTTTGTGGCCGCGCTGCGCCGGGCGCGGCGGTCGGTGCCGGCGTCGGCTTCGCGAGCGGCGCCGGGGCGGCGGGAGTCGGCGGAGCCGACGGCTTCGCGCCGATCCCGAGGCGCCCGAGAATTTCGGCCAAGCCCGCGGGATAGTCGGCGGCCTCGAGCATCTCCTCCGCGTCGAAGCCCGGCGTGCCGGTTTGATCCGACGCGGTCGCGATGCGGATCAGCTTCACGGCTGCGAGCTCGCTCGCGCGCTGCGCGATCTCCGCGATGCGCGAGCCGGTGAGTGACGGCAAATCGCCGCCGAGAATCGCGAGCGCAGGCGGCGAGCGGAACATGTGCACGAGCGCCTCGGCGCCATCGTCGACGACGTCGGCCTCGATGCGCCACTGCGCCAGCAGCTCGGTGACCGTCTTCGCATGGTCGGCATCGAGCTCTGCGAGGAGCGCGCGCGCGAGTGGCGGAAGAGGCTTGGGGGGCGCGGGTGGCGGCGGCGGCGGCGCAGCAGGAGCCGCCGGCTTCGGTGCCACCTTCGGCGCGGGCGCGGGCGCTGCCGTCGGAGCCGGGCTCGCGAGCGGAGACGGTTTGGCTTCCGGCGGAGTCGGTGCGCCACCCTCGGGTGACTGCACGCGGAAGATCGTCTGACACTGGCTGCAGCGGATGCGAGCGCCTTGCGCACCGATCTTCTCCCGGGCGAGCCGGTACCGGGTCTGACACTGGGGGCAGGCAGCGATCACGTGCGACTCCTCGGTACGCAAACGGAGGCAGCCGCAGGCTCTATCGGTTGTGACTCAGACACGCTTTATGCGCTCGAGGCGAGCGCGTCAGTCACCGCGCGCAGGAAGCCGTCGACGTCGGCGGCGGTCGGCCGCGCGTCGGGACGCTGAATCACCGTGAGACCAGGAGCCGCGACTTTCTCGCCGGGGCGCGCCATCACGACCAGAGACATGCGCGGCGCGATCGCGAGCATGCGACCCGCGAAGCGGCGCCAGCCCAACCCCTGACGCGCGTCGAGCGGATCCTCGACGCCGCTCCCGAGCACGACCGCCGGAATCTCGCCGCGCACGACATACTGCTTGAAGCGCGCGAGCGCATCGGCGGGGCTCTGGAAGATGTGGATGCGCATCGGCTTGTCCCCGAGGCCGCCCTTGATGCGCTCGAGCAGCGGCAGATCCGCATCGATGCAGATCAGTGACGCGGGCAGCTTGGCCAGCGGCCTGCGGGACTCACTCGCCATCGGCTCTGCGCCGGCGTGAAATGGCGTGGATTGGATCACGGTCGCGTCGGGGTCGGGCTGGCTGGGGCGCAGCCTCGCGGGAACGACGTCGCGGCGCAAGCGGATGGGTGTGTCGTCGTCGGCCGGCTCGTGATGCACGGCGAGCGGCTCGAGGTCCGGCGGCGCCTCGTCTTCCGGCGGCGGCTCGACAATCGGCGCTCTCAGCTCCGGCTCGGGTTCGGGCGCTTGCTCGGGCTCGACTTCGATCGCCTCGAGTGTCTCGGGCTCTGACTCGGGCTCTGACTCGGGCTCCGCCTCGAACGACGGCTCCGGCGCCTCGCCGTTCTGGCGCACCTCGGCTGCCTGCGCAGCGCTCTCGTCCTCGAGGCGCGCGCCTTCGAGCGCGAGGAACTCGGGCGACAACGGGCTCGGGAGCAGGATGCCCTGCGGCCCGCGCCACTGGATGGCGGGATCGTCGAGCGGCTCGAACGTGAAGTCGCCCTCGGACCAGTCGAAGATGCCGAGGATCGCCTGAACGGCGGCGTCCCAGAGCATCGCGGCGGCGACGTCCGAGTCACCGCCCTCGTCGAGCCCGGCCTTCTTCAGAATCGCATCGCGATCCAGCTCGCCGCTCTCGAGCGCAACGCGCACGATGCCGCCGTCGCGCAGCCCCAGCCACGCGACGCCGCCGTGCTCCGAACAGATTTCCAGGGCGCCGGTCTTTCGCGACAACGCGACGACCTGCAGGAGCTCGGGCAGGCTCAGGTCAGACAGGTTTCCGGCGAGACTCATCCGGAAGAGGCATCGGATTTGGCTGGCGTCTGCCTAAGCCCGCGGCGCCGGCGATCGGAGCTCGTCGCCGTCGATGTCGACCCAACTGACGTTGAGTGACACACCCCAGCTGTGCGCGCCGGGAACGACCTCGCTGAGCGCCGACAGGAGCGCGCGTTCCTTCTGCGCGCCGTCGGGAAGGATGATGTGCAATCCGATGTCGCTCTGGTTCTCCGCGAGCCCGTGCACGAGGCCGCGCAGGAGACTCACCGCGTCTTCGGCGAAGTCGATCGCGCCAGGACACGCCAGGAGCGCCGCCGGGCTGCGCATCATCAGGAGCTTGCCCGCTGCAGTGCGCATCGCGCGCAGTATTGGGCGCGAGCCGCCGCGTGCCGGCGCCGAACCGGTGCCCACGAGCAAGAGGCGACTGGGCGACAGCGGCCGCGCGCCCGGCAAGAGGGCCGCCTCGCCGAGCGCTCCCGACACGTAGCCGGAGCGGAGCTGGTCGGAGATCAGGCCGCACAGGCGCCAGTCCACCAGACCCGCGTCACCGCGCAGCGGGCGCTCGTCCTCGGGAACGGGAATCAGGATCGTGTCTGCAGGCGCCTCGACCACGGAGCCCGGAAACAGCGACAACTCGAGGCGACTCACTCGTCGCCCGCGCGGTCAGCGCGCGCGTTGCGCGCGACGACGTCGAGCACGCCGTTCACGAAGGCCGGCGACTTTTCGCTGGCGTAGCGGCGCGCGACTTCGACGGCCTCGTCGATCACGACCTCGGCGGGAGTCTTGGGCTCGAAGAGCAGCTCGAACGCGGCGACGCGCAGCACGTTGCGCTCGACCGCCGCCAAGCGCTCGATCTTCCAATGCTCACTCGCGCGCGCGATGGCGAGATCTATGTCCTTCCGGTGATGCACGACGCCGAGACACAGCGCGAGCGCGCGCTCGCGAGCGCGCTTGGGGAGCTGGAACTCTGCGCTCACGTTCTCGAACGCAGCGCGCACTGCGTCGACGTCGATCTCGACGCCCGAGAGATCGGCCGCAAACAGCACCTGCAGTGCCGCCTCACGCGCCATGCGCCTCGGGCCGTGCGAGCCCATGCTCAGCCCTGCCCCTTCAGCGCGCGCGCGAGGTTCACCATCTCCACGACCACCTCGGCCGCCTCGGCGCCCTTGTTGCACCCGGGCTCCCCGGGCTTCGCCGCGCGCTCGAGCGCCTGCTCCACCGTCTCGGTGGTGAGCACGCAGAACGCGATCGGCAATGACTCCGCGAGCGCCACCCGGCCGACGCCGTCCGTCACACCCTGACAGACATACTCGAAGTGCGGAGTGTCGCCGCGCACGACGGCACCGATCGCAACGAGTCCGTCGTAGCGTCCCGTGCGCGCCGCGCTCTGCGCCGCGAGCGGAATCTCGAACGCGCCCGGCACCCAGAGCACGTCGAGCGCGTCGCCGCCGAGCTCCGTGAGTCGCGATGCGCAGCCCTCGAGCAAGCGCGCGGTGATCAAGTGGTTGAAGCGCGCGACTACCGCGGCCACGCGCAGGCCGCGCGCGTCGAGTCGTGTTTCGATGGTTCGCATGGTCGGCTTCCTACCACTCCGCGGTGACGTGCAGATCCGGTCCGAGACGATGCCACGAGAGGCGCGCGGGCCGAAGGGCATCCGCGAGCCTCGCGCTGCCGAGCTCCGCGAGCACCGGCACGCCGTCGGCCCCAATGAGTAACGGAGCCAGGAAGAAATGCATGCGGTCGACGAGCCCCGCGCGCAACAGCGCGGCTGCCAGCCCGCCCCCGCCCTCCACCAGGAGGTCGCCGACCCCGAGCCGGCCCAACTCGCGCCACGCGGCGCGCAGGTCGAGATGGCCCGCGCTCGCGCGCACCTCGACGATGCGCGCGCCCGCGCGCTCGAGCGCCGCGCGGCGTCTGCGCAATGTGCGCGGCGCGCACACGATCCAGGCGGCGCCGGGGTGTCTCGGATCGAGCAGCCGCGCGCTCGGCGGCGTGCGCAGGCCGGAGTCGATCGCGATGCGCAGCGGGCGATGCACGACGCGCGCGCCGCGGCGCGCGGTGAGCTGCGGGTCATCGGCCACCACCGTTCCCGAGCCGACCGCGACGGCGTCGGCGCGAGCGCGCAGCGCGTGAACGAACGCGCGCGCGGCCGGGCTCGTGAGCCAGCGTGACTCACCGCGCGCAGTCGCGATGCGACCGTCGAGGCTGGCAGCGAGCTTCAGCGTGGTGAATGGCCGGCCGCGCAGCACGCGCGAGAGGAAGCCCGCGTGGAGCTCGGCGCACGCGTCGGCCTCGACGCCGACGGAGACGTCGATGCCCGCACGGCGCAGCTGGCGGACGCTCCGCCCAGCGGTGCGCGGGTCGGGGTCGATCATGCCGATCACGACCCGGCGCGGGCGCGCCGCGATCACGGCGTCTACACAGGGTGGTGTACGCCCCACGTGCGCGCACGGCTCGAGCGTCACGTACAGCGTCGCCCCGCGAGCCGCGTTCCCGGCGCGCTCCAAGGCGCGGACCTCCGCGTGCGGCACGCCCCCGTCGGCGGTGCGCGCGCGCGCGAGCACGCGGCCGCGCTTCGCGACGAGCGCGCCGACGCACGGGTTCGGCGCGGTGTGTCCACGGCCGCGCGCCGCGAGCTGTACCGCGGCGCGCATCAGCGCGCCGTCGCGCTCCGAGTCAGTCACCGTTCTTGGGCGCCAGCTCGTCCATGGCGTTGCGGAAGTCCTCGATCGTGCCGAAGCCGAGATACACCGACATGAAGCGCAGCCACGCGACTGGATCGAGCGCGCGCAGCTCGGCTTGCACTTCGTCGCCGATGCGCGTGCTCGCGATCTCGCGCTCGCCGCCGTCGAGGATCACGCGCTCGATCCGCACCACGGCCTGCTCGATCGCGTCGACCGAGACCGGCCGCTTCTGACACGCCTTCTGGATCCCGGTGATGATCTTCAACCGGTCGAAGATCTCGCGGCGGCCGTCGCGCTTCACGACCATCGGGAAGAGATCCTCGATCCGCTCGTAAGTCGTGAAGCGGCGCCCGCACTCCGAGCACTCCCGGCGGCGGCGCTTCACCGCCGCGTCGCGCTGATTCCGCGCATCGATCACCTTGGTGTCTGGGTGATCGCAGAAAGGGCAGCGCATCGCGGTCGCCCGTCAGACCGGTGGGGTGTACGGCAGCGGGAAGCTGCGTGCGAGCTCGGCGACTTCGCCGCGGATCGCGGCGATGCGCGCCGCGTCGTCGGGCCGCTGCAAGACGTCGGCCATCCACGCACCGATGCGCTTCATCTCCGGCTCGCGCATGCCGCGCGTAGTGACTGCCGGCGTGCCGACGCGCAGGCCGCTGGTGAGCCAGGGCGAGCGCTTCTCGCCAGGCACGGTGCTCTTGGACGTCGTGATTCCCGCCTTGTCGAGCGTGTCCTGCGCCTTCTTGCCCGAGATACCGCCCTCGCCGAAGTCGATCACGAACAGGTGATTGTCCGTTCCGCCCGACACGAGCCGCAGGCCGCGCGTGGCGACGGCCTCGGCGAGCGCGCGCGAGTTGCGGACGATCTGCGCGGCGTAGTCCTTGAACTCGGGGCGCATCGCTTCGGCGAAGGCGACGGCCTTGCCCGCGATCACGTGCATCAGCGGCCCGCCCTGAGTGAGTGGGAAGATCGCCTTGTCGATGGCCTCGGCGAAGTTCTGATTGCACAGAATCAAGCCGCCGCGCGGACCGCGCAGCGTCTTGTGAGTCGTCGTCCCGACGATGCCCGCATGCCCGACCGGCGACGGGTGCACCCCGGCGGCCACGAGGCCCGCGATGTGCGCGATGTCCGCGAACAGCACGGCGCCGACCTCCCGCGCGATCGCGCCGAACGCCTCGAAGTCGATCGTGCGCGGGTAGGCGCTGTAACCGGTCTGGATCATCTTCGGCCGGTGCTGCTTCGCGAGCGCGCGGACCTGGTCGTAGTCGATGCGCTGGTCCGCGCCCGAGACGCCGTAGCGCACGAACTCGAAGAACTTGCCGGAGAAGTTCACCGGCGAGCCGTGAGTCAGGTGGCCGCCGTGCGAGAGCTCCATGCCGAGGATCTTGTCGCCGGGGTCGAGCGCGGCGAAGTAACAGGCCATGTTCGCGCCCGAGCCCGAGTGCGGCTGCACGTTCGCGTGGTCGCAGCCGAATAGGCGCTTGGCGCGCTCGATGGCGAGCGCTTCGACCTCGTCGATGAACTCACAGCCGCCGTAGTAGCGCTTGCCGACGTAGCCCTCGGCGTACTTGTTGGTGAGTGCCGTCCCGACCGCTTCCAGAACCGCGGGGGAGGTGAAGTTCTCGCTCGCGATCAGCTCGAGCGAGGTCTGCTGGCGCTCGACCTCGCGCGCGATCGAAGCGGCGATCTCGGGGTCCGCGTGTCGGAGCTTCACGAGTCCTCCAATTTCCTACGCGTCGCGCTCATAGCGCGCGATCGCGAGCGTGCCGTTCGTTCCGCCGAACCCGAACGAGTTCGAGAGCGCGGCGCGCACCGGTGCTTCGCGCATGGTGTTCGGCACGTAGTCGAGATCGCACTCCGGGTCGGGGTCCGTCAAGTTGATCGTGGGCGGGAGCTTGCCCTGCGCGACGGCGAGGGCGGTGAAGATGGCCTCGATGCCGCCGGCGCCGCCGAGCGCGTGGCCGGTCATCGACTTCGTCGACGATACGGCGAGCTTCTGCGCGTGGGCGCCGAACACCTGCTTGATGGCGAGCGTCTCGGTCTTGTCGTTGAGCTCGGTGCTCGTGCCGTGCGCGTTGATGTACCCGATGTCTTCGGGAGCGAGCCCCGCGTCGCGCAGCGCCGCGCGCATCGAGAGCTGCGCGCCGATGCCGTCCTCGGGCGGCGCCGTCATGTGATTCGCGTCGCCCGACATTCCGTACCCGACCACCTCGGCGTGGATGCGCGCTCCGCGCGCGAGCGCGTGCTCGAGTGTCTCGAGCACGACGACGCCGCCGGCCTCCGCGATCACGAAGCCGTCGCGGCCGCGGTCGAACGGGCGGCTCGCGCGCTGCGGATCTTCGTTGCGCGTGGAGAGCGCCCGCATGGCGGCGAAGCCGGCTACACCGAGCCGGTTCACCGGCGCCTCGACGCCCCCGGCGATCATGACGTCGGCATCGCCGCGCTGCAGGATCCGGAACGCGTCGCCGATCGCGTGCGTCCCGGTCGTGCAGGCAGTCACTACGCAGCTGTTCGGGCCACGCGCGCCGTAGCGGATCGAGACGATGCCCGACGACATGTTCGCGATCGCATATGGCACGAAGAACGGAGAGATCCGGCGCGGGCCCCGAAGCACCAGGGCCTCGCAGTTGTCGAGCATCGTCTGCAGGCCCGCGATGCCCGAGCCGATCAGCACGCCCGTGCGCTCTGCTCGCTCGGGCGGCACGACCCAGCCCGAGTCACGCATCGCCTCGACGGCGGCCGCCATCGCGTACTGCAAGACGAGGTCGTAGCGGCGCGCATCCTTCTTATCGAGCACCGTCTCGGGATCGAAGCCCTTGATCTGCGCACCGAACTTCACGGGCAGGTCCGCCGTGTCGAAGCCGACCAGCGGCGCGACGCCCGAGACGCCCTTCAGGAGTGCGTTCCAACTCGTCGAGACGTCGTTCCCGAGCGGGTTCACCGTGCCCATGCCGGTGATCACCACGCGGTGTAACTCGATCGTGCGCGAGCGCAGGCGCGGCATCGGACTCAGTCGTCCCTTCCCGCGGTGCGCTCTTCGACGTAGTTGATCGCGTCGGCGATGCTCTGCATGCGCTCGGCGTCCTCGTCCGGGATCTCGAGCCCGAACTCCTCCTCGATCGCCATCACGAGCTCGACGATGTCGAGTGAGTCCGCGCCGAGATCGTCGATGAACGACGCCTCCGGCACGACCTCCTCGGCGGAAACGCCCAGCTGCTCGACGATGATCTCTCGAATCTTGTCCTCGACCGCCATCAGTCCAAGCCCCCGTTCACGTGGATCACTTGCCCGGTGACATATGCCGCAGCATCGCTCGCGAGGAAGCGCACGACGCCGGCGACGTCCTCGGCCGACCCGAGTCGACCGAGCGGGATTCTCTCGACGAGCGCCTTCTTCGCCTGTTCCGGAAGATCGCGCGTCATGTCCGTGTCGATGAAGCCGGGCGCGACCGCGTTGACGGTGACGTTCCGGCTGCCGAGCTCGCGGGCGAGTGACCGAGTCAGTGCCTCGACTCCGCCCTTGCTCGCCGCGTAGTTGCTCTGGCCCGCGTTCCCCATCCCGGCGACGACCGAAGACAGGTTGATGATGCGCCCGTGGCGCTGCTTCACCATCGGCTTCGCCACGGCCCGACACACGCTCCATGCGCCGCGCAGGTTCGTCGCGATCACCGCGTCGAAGTCCTCGGGCTTCATGCGCAGGATGAGCTGATCGCGCGCGACGCCGGCGTTGTTCACGGCGACGTCGACGCGCGCGTGCTCCTGGAGAATCGACGCGACCAGCGCCTCCACGGCCGCGTGATCGGCGACGTCGCAGCGGACCGCGCGCCCGCGTCCGCCGACTTCGACCAGCGCCTTCTCGGTGTCGCGCGCAGCGTCCGCGTTCGAGACATACGTGAAGACGACTTGCGCGCCTGCGCGCGCCAGCTCGAGCGCGATGGCGCGACCGATGCCCCGCGATCCGCCGGTGACGAGCGCGACGCGCTCGGCGAGCGACGAGTCACTCATGCCGCGGCCCCTGCGGCGCGCGCCAGCGCCGCCTCGAGATCCTCGAGCTTCTCGACGTTCGCGCGGCCGAGTGCGCGATCGATCTTGGCCGCGAAGCCCGAGAGCACCTTCCCGGGACCGACTTCGAGCTGCAGCCGGACGCCGGCCGCGACCAAGGTCTGCACGCATTCGACCCAGCGCACCGGCGCACAGACCTGCGCGCGCAGCCGCGCCCGCGCATCAGCAGCCGTCGTGTACGGCTTGGCGTCGACGTTGGAAATCACCGGGACACGCAGGTCGCGGAAGCCCGCGGCGCCGAGCTCGGGAGTCAGCTTCTCCATCGCGCTCGCCATGAGCTCGCAGTGGAACGGTGCAGACACGTCGAGCGGGATGACTCGCTTCGCGCCGGCCGCGACCAGCGCCTCGCCGGCAGCCGACACAGAACTGCGTTGCCCGGCGATCACGGTCTGCCCGGGGGAGTTGAAGTTCGAGGGCGCGACCACGCCCGGCGTCCCCGCGCAGATGCGGGCGATCGTCTCGGGATCCGATCCGAGCACCGCCGCCATCGCGCCCTCTCCTTCCGGAACCGCTTCCTGCATCAGCGCGCCGCGGCGGCGCACCAGCCGCACCGCGTCGCCCAGCGGCAACCCGCCGGCCGCGACCAGCGCGGAATACTCGCCGAGGCTGTGACCCGCGAAGAGCCCGGCGGGTTTCGCGAGGCGCGGCTCGACCACGCGCCAGATGGCGATGGAGGCCGCGAGCACTGCGGGCTGCGTGATCTCGGTGCGCGCGAGCTCGCTCTCTGGCCCGCGCTCGATGCGCTCGAGCAGCCCGCCGCCGAACGCCTCTTCCGCCTCGTCGAGGGCGGCGCGCGCTTCGGAGTAGGTGCGCGCGAAATCGGTCGCCATGCCGACGGCCTGAGAGCCCTGCCCGGGGAAGACGACTGCGAGCATCTCGCGCGCGTTCGGTGCGGTCGCGGGCGACCTACACCTCTTGCTCGGCTTCGACCTGGAAGATCTGCCGATCTCCATAGTGTCCGCATTCGCCGCAGACCCGGTGCGGACGCTTCGTCGCTCCACACTTCGAGCACCTCGAGCGCGCGGGAGGAGTCAGTGCGTCGTGCGCCCGGCGCATTCGCGACTGTGACTTCGACATCTTCTTCTTGGGACCAACCATGACCGATCCTTCTCACTCCGGTGCGTCGTCACTTGCGGCGGCGCGTTTCCTCGAGCAGCTGTCCAAGTCCTGCGAACGGTCGGCTCGCCTGCTTCGTCTCACAGCTGCAGGCCTGCCGGCTTCGCACCGCGCCGCACATCGGGCACAGCCCAGGGCAGGACTCCGAGCAGAGCGGCTGCATGGGCCAGGCGAGCGACAGGATTTCCAGCACGACCGGGCCGAAGTCTAGCTCGTCGCCTGCGTAGCGCCCGAGCTCCAAATCCTCCGGGTCGAGCTCGATCCCTCCCTCTGGAACCTGAGCGGGATTCTGCGCGGGCTCGAGCAGGAGTTCCAGCGGCTCCGACACACCGAGCGCGACCGGCTCGCCGCAGCGCGAGCAGCGGAGCGCGATTTCGCCCGTGAGCCTTCCGCGAAACAAGAGGCGCGCACCAAGGCGATACGCCTCGAAGTCCGCAACCAGCGGCGCAGCCAGACGCGCGTCGGGATCGCGGAACAGCTCGCGAACGCCGGCCCACCAAGCGGGTCCCGCCACGAGCCGGAAATTCCGCGGGGTCTCCTTGACGCTCTCGCAGCGGACGCTCAACTCGGCCATCGAGCCCCCTTCAGCGTCGCGAGAAAGCTCACTCAGGACGCGGATTTGCTCCGTGGGAGCAGGCGCGCCAGTCACGATTACGCCGAGTGGTTCGGCTTGTCAAACTCGGCGCTGCGACGCCCCGATGTGTCCTCTAGACTGCGCGCCATGGGGGTCGTCACGCGCTATGCACCGAGCCCGACGGGAGCGCTGCACATCGGCGGCGCGCGCACGGCTCTGTTCAACTGGGCGTTCGCGCGCCACGAGGGCGGCGCGTTCCTGCTGCGGATAGAGGACACGGACCGCGAGCGCTCGACGCTCGAGTCCGAGAAGCTCGTGCTCGAGGCGCTCGAGTGGATCGGACTCGCATGGGACCCTGTTCCCGGAACGAGCGGTATCCCGCGGCAGTCCGAGCGAGGAGCCCGCTATCGGTCGGCGATTGCCGATCTGGTCACGCGCGGTCACGCGTACCGCTGCACGTGCACCGAGTCCGAAGTCGAGGCGATGCGCGAACGGGCGAAGACGCGCGGGGAGAAGCCGCGTTACGACCGCACCTGTCGCGACAAGAACATCGGCCCGGACAGCGCGCTTTCCTTCTGCATCCGATTGCGCGTGCCGGACGCGGGCGGAGTCACTCGCTGGAACGATCTCATCGCCGGCCCGGCGGGTGAAGACGCATCGGAGCTCGACGACTTCGTGATCGCGCGCACGGATGGCTCGGCGATCTACCACTTCGCCGTGGTCGTCGATGATCACGACATGGGAGTCACTCACGTGATCCGCGGGCGGGAGCACATGACGAGCACGCCGCGGCAGCTCCTCATCTACCAGGGCATGGGCTGGGAGCCGCCGCAGTTCGCGCACGTGCCGCTGCTCGTCGAGCCCGGCGGCAAGAAGCTCTCGAAGCGGCAGGATGCGGTCTCGGTGCAGAGCTACCGCGATCGCGGCTTCTGCCCCGAGGCAGTGCTGAACTACATCGCCCGGCTCGGCTGGGGCCACGGCGACCTCGAGATCTTCTCGCAGGACGATCTCGTTCGTTTCTTCACGCTCGACGGCGTGGGTCAGTCGCCGTCGCAGGTCCACGACGACAAGCTCATCTGGCTCTCGCAGCACTACCTGAAGACACTCCCGCGCGAGCGCTTGCTCGCCCATCTGCAGCGCTTTCTCGACGCCGAGGCGCGCCGGCCCGTCGTCGTCGACGACGGTCTGTGCCGGCTCGTGGATCTGCTGCGCGAACGAAGCAAGACTCTCGTCGAGATGGCGGCGCTCGCGCGCTTCTACTACGTCGACGAGCTGACGGTCGACGCAAAGGCCGCCGCAAAGTTCCTGAAGCCGGAATATCGGCAGCGACTCACGGAGCTCCGAGACGCTCTCGCGGAGATCGACGACTGGAATCGCGCGGCGCTCGAGCCCGCGTTCCAGCGGGTGATCGCCGCACACGGGGTCGAGCTCGGTGCGCTCGCGCAGCCGGTCCGGGTCGCGATCACTGGCGGGACCGTCAGCCCACCGATCTTCGAGACGCTCGAGGTGCTGGGCCGCGAGAGAACGCTCCGCCGACTCGACCACGCCGTTCGCCCGACTCCGCCCGCCGGTCCGAGCTGATTGAAGCCGCAGCCCGAGCGCGTATATTCCCCGCCGGCTTTGGCGGATCGTCTAACGGCAGGACGACGGGTTCTGGCCCCGTTAATCTAGGTTCGAATCCTAGTCCGCCAACCAGCTCGCAGCGCTGGCTGCCCCGTCTGAATACGACGTCCGAGGCCCTCGTCGTAAGTTCGGACGACACGCACCCACCCGGGTCCGCGAGGCCATCGGCGAGAGCCGGAGGCAGAATGCGAGCCAGACCCCACTCCCTCTGATTCAGGCTTGCACTCGCGGACCCAACTGGGGGCGGTCGCGAACCTGCTTACTCTCCCTCCAGACGACACGAACGAGGGATCCGGCGGAGAAATCCGCCGGGTCCCTCGCTTCGTTATTGTCGCCGCCATGGAACCGGAACGAGCGACACCGCGGCCCGGACTCGCCGCGCTCCTCCTCGGCGCAGCGCTGGTCACGGCGGCTTTGGGCGTGTGGCAGATTCGGCGGAACGTCGAGAAGCAGGCGTGGATCGAAGCCATGCGCGCGCGGCTCGCCGCGCCCCCCGTCGACATTGCGAGCGCTCTCGCCGACCCGGACGCCTTCGCGTTTCGCCGAGTCACTGCGGAGGGTCAGCTGAGAACCGAACAGTCCGTGCTCCTCGACCACGAGAGCCGAGGGGTGCATGAGGGCGTCCACTTGCTGACTCCGCTCGCGCGCGAGGGACACGAGAGGCTTCTCCTCGTGGATCGCGGATTCCTCGCGTCAAACGAAGCCGAGGAGTTTCTGCGGCGCGACCGAGCGGGCTCGAATCCGCACACCTCGGTCGAGGGAGTGATTCGCCCGCTGTCCCGGGAACCTCTGCCGGCGACCGATGTGCCTCCGCGCAGCCGCCTACTGCGCTGGAACCGGATCCACGTCGCGGCGCTCGAGCGTCAGCTCGGCGAGCCGCTCGAGCTTGCGCTGCTCGTGCGCGGACCCCAGCCCGGTGTCGAGTCACCGGTCGGCGAGCTGCCGGAGCCGGCGAGCCGGGTCGATCACGTGCAGTACGCGATCACCTGGTTCGCGATCGCGGCGATCGCGGCGGTCATCGCCGGCCGCGAGCTACTGCGCCGGCGCACCAGTCAGTAGCTGTTCGACGCCGACGAACACTCGCCCAGGCGGCGCGAGAACGTGAACTTCGCCGCCGGGACGACCATGAGGTAGGCGAACTGGCCAGAGTCGCGGTTGACCGTCGCGGGCCAGAGGGTAGGCAGAGCCAGGAGGGGCAGAGTCACGGCGCCCATCGTCAGCGCGACGAGGCCGATCGGCCGCAACACGAGAGCGTCGAAGATCTGCGGATACGCGCAGTCGTCGAGTGAGTCCTCGTAGCCGACTGCGCCCGCGGTCGCCGGAGTGAGGCCGATGACTGCGGTGAGTGTGAGTCCAGCGAGCACGGTGGCGATCAGCTTGCGCATCAGGTCCTCCTGCACGCGGCTTGCAGGCCGCGGCGTCACCGCAATCCATCGGCCGGGTGCGCGCGAACTTGACGCTCGGAGATGCGACCGGACCTCAGAGGGCGAGCGCTTCTCCGCCGCGGTACACGGCGCGGAGCGATAGATCGGGTCCGAGCGCAAGCAAGTCCGCGTCTGCGCCCGCGGCGAGACGGCCCTTCCTGCCCTCGAGGCCGAGCAGCGCGGCGGGCACCGCACTCGCCATGCGCACGGCGGTCGCGAGCGACAGACCCGCGAGGCGCACCGCGACGCGCACGGCGTCGAGCAGCGGGATCGCGCTGCCGGCGAGGCTCTCACCCGTCGTCGCGAGACCGCCCGCGTGGATCTCGGCGTCGAGCCCGCCGATCCGGTAGCGGCCCGGCGCGAGCCCTGCCGCGGGAGTGGCGTCGGAGACCAGCGCGATCGCGTCCGGCCCGCGCAGCTCCACGAGCGCTCGCGCGAGCTCCGGGTGCAGGTGATGCCCGTCTAGGATCAGGCTGCCGCGCAGGCGGCGATCGACGAGAAACGCGCCCACCAGGTTCGGCTCAGAGACACGGCGACCCAGGGCCGGGTCGAGTACACGCGCCGGCCAGTCACTCGCATTGCCGACGTGCGTGACGAACGAGAGACCCCGTTCGATGGCGGCGCGCACTTCGCCAAGCGTGGCCCGCGAATGTCCCGCGGCGACCACCGCGCCCGCGCGCGCGAAGCGCTCGACCGCATCCAGGGCGCCCGCGCGCTCGGGTGCGAGCGTCACCATGCGCAGCGCACCCTCCGCGACATCCAGAAGACGGGCGACACGGTCTGGTGTCGGGTCGCAGAGCTGCGCGGCCGCGTGAGCGCCGCGCTTCGCTTCGACCAGAAACGGCCCCTCGAGGTGAACGCCCAGAATCGGGCCACTCACGGAGACGTCGCCCAGTAAGCGCGCGAGCGCCGCCTCCAGATGGTCGAGCGGTGCGCTCACCAAGGTGGCGAGCAAGCTGGTCGTGCCCGCGCGCAGATGGAAGTCGGTGGCGCGCCGGCGCGCCGCGGTGTCGGCATCGTCGTAGGCCGCGCCCGCGCCGCCGTTCACTTGGAGATCGACGAAGCCGGGGACGAGCGTCGCATTCTCGTGCCGGACGTCGTCGGAGCGCGGCTCGACGCCTGTCTCGATCGCCTCGATGCGCCCGCCCGAGCAGCGCACGCGCACGCGCGCCGCTTCGCCCGCAGGCGTGAGCGCACGCGCGGCCCAGACCGAGAGCGCGCTCACCCTTTGGCGAGCGCGAGCATCGCGTCGGTGGCGACCTCGATACACGCGTCCATGTTCTTGTCGATGTCGAGCTCCGCTGGTCCCGGCCACGGCGCGCGGTCCGACACGACGCAGATACAGCCGGCCGAGAGCCCGAACAGCGACCCCAAGGTCAGCAGGATCCCGCTCTCCATCTCGCAGTTCTGCACGCGCGCGTCGCGCATCGCGGTGATGCGGCCTTCGAGCTCCGGCGGTCGATAGCCGCCGAAGCTCATGCTCTCGACGGCGCCGTCGCTGCCGAGCACCGCGTTCCGCGCGTAGAACGCGTCGAGTGACCAAGTGACTCCCACGGCGTGCCGAACGCCGCGCGCGCGCGCCGCAGTCACTAGCGCTGCCACGACCTCCCAGCTAGCGACCGCGGGATACTCGGGCGACACGTAGCTTCGCGACGTGCCGTCGTCGCGCACTGCTCCGCTCGTGATCACCAGGTCGCCGAGCGCGAGCGAGGGCTGCAAGCCGCCGCTGTTGCCCACGCGAATCATCCGCTTCGCGCCGACCTTGGCGAGCTCCTCGACGAGGATCGCCGTGCTCGGCGCGCCGATTCCCGTCGACGCCGCGGCGAGTCGCACGCCGTCTCGCTCGCCGACGGCAATCCGATACTCGCGCAGGTTCAGGATCTCGCGCGCGTTCGACCAACCCTTCGCGATTCGCGGCACGCGCGCGGGATCACCGCACAGGAACACGTTCTCGCCGACCGCGCCGCGCCGCAGCCCTGTGATCG
>Ga0326731_1000006_pt1 | contig 62298 bp, 49 predicted proteins | sample MHFSIPfraction_FD_207645 | JGI IMG/M metagenome (GOLD analysis project Ga0326731, IMG submission 207645) | Lab enriched peat soil microbial communities from Michigan Hollow, Ithaca, NY, United States - MHF9FY SIP fraction | ecosystem: Environmental > Terrestrial > Soil > Wetlands > Peat | place...
GCGTCGCGGTCGAGCTGCCGCAGGGCGCGGGCGGGTGCCGCATCGGCCGCGTCGCGCCGCGCCGCGCCGGCGCACTCGATCACGCGGGTCGCGAGGGCTTCGCGAACGTCGTCCAGCGGCACCCAGGGATCCGAGAGCCGATGGGGCACGATCAACCGCCCCAGCGCGGGACCGAGCTCCGGCACCGCGAGTTTCACGGGCGCCCTTCCCCGGCGGCCAGGCGGGCCCGGCGGCCGGTGCGGCGGCGGTAGGCCGCGGTGAAGTACGGCAACGACTCCGAGCGGAATTCCCGGCGCGGCAGTCCGGTGGCGGCGATGGCCCGCTCGATCGCGGGCGGCGGGCCTTCCACCTCGAGCAGCGTGTCCATGCGCGGGTAGCGCTCCAGCCGCAATACCGCCCGCCCCAGGCGGTAGACCTCGACGCGCCGATCGATCACCTGGGTGACGCGGTAGCGCAGCTGGACGAGCAGGAGCAGGATCGCGTTCGCGTCCATCACGGCGACCTCCAGCTCGGCGCGGTGCCGATAGACGCCGCGCCGCGTGCTCGCCGCTCCCTTCCAGGCCAGCACCGCATGCGCCCGATGACGACCGCTGGGACGATACACGCGCAGGCGCAGCACCTCGTCGCGCCGGAGCAGCTCGCGGCGGCGGTCGAAGCGGCGGTCGGTCATGCGGCCGCGGAACTCGAGCCGCGCGCCGGCGCGCCGCAGCGCCCGCCGCAGGGCCGGCACGTCGCTCACCCGGGCTTTGACTTCGAGCTCGTCGATCAGCCGGGGGCGACGGGGATGGAGCGTCACGCGAGCAGCGCGTCCAGCACCGCGGCGGTGTCGGAGAGGTCGGCGAACACGTGGGTCGCGCCGGCGGCCGCCAGGATGGTCACGTCGTAGCGGCCCGTGGCGACGGCGACCGTGCGCGCGCCGATCGGGCGGGCGCACGCCACGTCGTCCGGGGTATCGCCGATCACGACCACGTCCGGCCCGGCGATGGAGCGCCCGGTGAGCGATTCCGCCCGGCGCCGCGCGATCGCGGGGAGCTCCGGACGGTGCGCGGCATCGGACCCGTAGGCCCCCACCGCGAAGCGCGACGGATCGATGCCCGCCGAGCGCAGCTTGAGCGCGGCTCCGCGCTCGAGATTTCCTGTGAGCAACCCCACCAGCACCTGCCCCGCGGCCTCCTGCCGCGCGAGCTCGTCCAGCAGCTCGCGCACGCCGGTCATCACGCGGGTCTCCTGCGACGGACTGGCGAGCTCGAGCTCCAGCAGCTCGAGATAGCGGTCGCACACCGCCTGGATGCGCGCCGGCATCTCGGCGTCCGGGTGCCCGGCCAGCGACAGCAGCTCGCGCACGATCTGCGGATCGGTCTTGCCGTCGAAGCGGTGGTCCCCGACCGGCCCCGACGTGCCGGCCAGGTCGATCAACGCGCGCCCGATCGCCCGGCGGCCGGCCCCGTCGGTCAGCAGAATGGTGCCGTCGATGTCGAACAGCACGAGTCGCATCAGGACTCCATCCGTCGGACGCCCACGACCTGCTCCCGCAGCCGCTTCAGCCGCGGCACGTCCCCGAACAGCTCCTCACTCACCACGCCGCCGCGCGACAACGTCGAATGCACGATGCGTCCAGCGCCGGCCCACAGCGCCACATGCGACACGCGGCCGTTCTCGGCGAAGAACACCAGATCCCCCTTCTCGTACCCTTCTCCGGAGGCGGACCGCCGGACCTCCCTGCCCTCGGTGAACTGCTGATCGCTGTCGCGCGGCAGCGCGACGCCGCGGGCCGCATACGCGGCCTGGACGAGCCCCGAGCAATCCACCCCCCATTCGGTGCGACCGCCCCAGAGATAGGGGGCGCCGCCGAACCAGCGCAGCACGAGCTCGGAGATCGCCATGAGGCGGGCCTCGGCGTGCAGCTCGACCTGCGCCCGGACCATGCCGCCGAACACGCGGGCCAGCCGTCCATCAGCGGTCTCGACCAGCCCGTCGCGCCGCGGCACCAGCCGGGCGCCGATCGGCAGGCGCAGGCGCGTTCCCTGATGCTCCAGCTCGCAGCCGAGCGAGCGCGCCGTCGCACGCGCCAGCCAGTCCTCCAGCCAATCGGCCGTACCGACCCGCGTGTAGCCGGCATGCGTCCAGGCGACGTACCCGTCCGTGGCCCGGACGTGCAGCCAGTCGCCACGCCGCTCGAGCAGGGCAAGCGGCTCGCCGTGCAGCGCCTCGCTCACGCGCGGCGCGTTCACGACCGGCTGATCGAGCAGCGGTGCCACGGCGGCGGTCACGACGGCCATACCGGCATCGTCCACCGATGCATCGGGCAAGAGCGCGACCTCCACGGCCAGGCGCGACTCGCCGCCGAGGCGACGCAGGTCGGCCAGGGCCTCGCGGCTCGTCGTCCGCCCGAAGAGCTTCCCGCCCGCGTCAGCGACGTCGAACACGCCGAGCCGGCGATCGGGGACCCACCGGCGTCGCACGTCGTCGAGCGCGCGCACCAGCGCGTCGGTCATGTCGCGAGCCCGGGGGTGAGCGCCGTGCCGCGCGCCAGCCGCACGGCGCGCTCGAGGGCCTCCGGCACGACCTCCGCGGCCAGGGCTTCCGGCTGCAGCGGTGACGCCGGCGGATGGGTGGCGGTGCTCACGGCGAACACCACGTCGCCGTCGAACAGCGTCCCGTAGGGCGTGATGCGCCGGGCGAGCGCGTCGCTCCCGGCGCGCGCCAGCGCCTCGAGCGCGACCTTGTCCAGTGCGGCGTTGGTGGCGACGACCGCCAGCGTGGTGTTGTGCCGAACCGGCGGGCCGGCGCCGAAGGGGACGCCCCCCTGGGCGAGATAGCGCTGGCCGTCGAGGAACCCGCCCCCCTCGTCGCGCGCGCCCGCGAGAATCGTCCCGCGTGCGTCACGGACGTCGCCCACGGCGTTGGTGGCGACGAGGGCCGCGACCACGATATCGCCGGCGCGGGCCGCCCAGGTCCCCACCCCGCCCTTCATCGCGCGGGCGATGCCCGCCGCCTTGCCCACGGTCGCCCCTGCTCCCACACCCACCGATCCTTCCGCCAACTCGGTCGAGGCCGCGTCGCAGGCGGCGGCCCCCGCGTCGGGACCGGGCCACAGCGGCGCGCCGCCCGTGTTGCCGAGGTCGAAGATGACGGCGGCCGGCACGATCGGGACTGCCAGCTCCGCCCGGACCGGAAACCCGCGGCCGCGCTCCCGCAACCAGCGCATCACGCCGTCGGCGGCCCCGAGCCCGAAGGCGGAGCCGCCCGTGAGGAGGATGGCGTCGGCGTGGCCGACGAGGTGGCGGGGATCGAGCGCATCGAGCTCGCGCGTCCCGGTAGCGCGACCCCGGAGCGCAGCGGCCGCGCGCATGCCGCCGGGCGGGCCGAGCACCACGGTGCACCCGGTCGCGCCACTGGGGTGTGTCCAGTGTCCCACCAGCAGACCGGAAACCGCGGCGAGGCTCTTCACGCGGGCGAAGATAGCCGCGCTTGCTGGGGTTGTGCAGGTCAAATAGCTTCGAGAACCTCATGTCGACCACAACGCCCGGCACCGATCAGACGACGATCCTCGTCGTGGACGATGAGCTGGGGATCCGCCAGGCGTTGGACCGCTATCTGCGCCGACTCGGCTACCGCGTGCTGCTGGCCGAGCACGGCGATGCGGCGCTGAAGCTCATCGCCAGCGACAATCCGCAGGCGATGCTCTCCGACATCCGCATGCCGAACATGTCGGGCGTCGAGCTCGTCCCCAAAGCCCTGGCGGTGCAGGCCGACCTCGCGGTCATCATGCTCACCGCGATCGACGAGCCCAAGACCGCGATCGAATGCCTGCGGCTCGGCGCGTACGACTACCTGATCAAGCCGCTCGATCTGGAGGAGCTGGAGGTGTCGCTGCGCAGCGCCCTGCGCAAACGTCAGCTCGAGATCGACCGCCGGGAGCTGGAAGGGTGGCTGGCGCGGGAAGTGGCGGAGCGCACGCAGACGCTGGAAGAGCGGACCAACGCGATCGCGGACATCGCCCTGCAGGCGCTCGCCGCCGCGTCGCAGTGGCCCGGGGCGGCCGATGCCACAGCGCGGCTGGCCCGCGAGCTGGGGACGCCGCTGGAGGAGCTGACCAAGGACATCGAGCGGCGACGCGCCTAGGCGCGCGAAGCCGCCTTGGCTTTCTCCTCGCACGCTTTGCAGCGCGTGACCCCGCGGAAGGTGCAGATCAGGCAAATGAAGGTGCCGCAGTCGGCGCAGGGATAACCCTCCGACGCGCGCTCTTCGTTGCCGCAGGCGCGGCACACCATCCCGTCGTGCTCCTTCAGCTCCGGTTTGCTCATGCGTGCCTCAGAGGTCGAGGGCGTACGACTTAATCTTATTGATCAGCGTCGCGCGCGAAATCCCGAGCTCCCGGGCCGCCCGTGTGCGGTTTCCGGCATGATGGCGCAGGGACCGTTCGATCTGATCCCGCTCCACTTCCGCCAGGGTGCGGGCCCGGTGCCCTTCGCTGCCCGCGCCGGCCGACGTGAGACGCAACGCCGCCCGGCGCCACCGTCCCGCTTCCGCCGCCCGTGCCACCGCGGCCGCCAGGTGGTCGGGGTCGATGGGACGGACCACGAGCTGCTCCGCACCCTCGCGCAACGCCTGGACTCCCGCGGCCAGCCCCGTCGTGCCGGCGACCACCACTATGCCCGCTCCGGTCGCCCGCAACCGGGCGACGGTGGACTCGGCCGCCGCCGGCAGCTCCCCGTCCCACACGACCACATCGGGGTGCGCCCGCTCGGCCACGGCCAGCCCGATGCCGCCGTCCCGCTCGTGCGTCAGCTCGGCGCCCACCGCCACGAGCGCCCCGGCGGCGCGCGCCAGTGCTTCGTCGGTCGTGACCAGCAGCACCCGGTCAGCCACCGCCGCCTCCTGGGGCCACGGGGGAGGTGTCCGGATCGACGAACACGCGCAACGCACCGGGCAGCACCCGGGCCGTGAGCGGGGACGTCCCCACGTCTTCGCCGTCGAGCTGGGCCGGAAACGGCTCCCCCTCCTCCACCGTGATCGTGACGCTCGTGCCGCGACCGTACCAGACCTGATCCTGTCGCGCCGGGGCACGCCGCTGCATCAGCTCGAAGAACGCCGCCACACTCTGCCACATCCCGTCCGCGCGCATGCCGACGACGTCGAGGATTCCGTCGTCGGGCCGGATGTCGCGGTGCAGGCGCAGGAATGGCGGCATGAGGTCGGCGCAGTTGCACACCAGCACCATCGCCGCGTCGCGGACCGTGTCCACCCCGTCGATCGTGATGCGCACGCGCGCGCTCGTCACGGATCGCAGGGAGAGCAGTGCCGCGCGCACGTAGGCGGCGCGGCGCCAGCGCCGCTTGGCCGCCGAGTCGGTGCGACGCATGAGGGCCGCATCGAACCCCGCGCCGCAGCACACGGCGAAGTAGTGGGTGCCGTCGGAGCGATCCACCGCCCCGAGATCCACCTGCACCGCCGTGCCGCGGAGAATCGACCGCACGGCGGCCAGCGGCCGGCGCGGCAGCCGCAGGTTTCCCGCCAGCACGTTTCCCGTCCCCCCGGGGAGGAGCCCCAGCGGAATGCCCGTGCCCGCGATGGCGGCCGCGATCTGCATCGCCGTGCCGTCGCCGCCGTAGGAGAGCATCGTGTCGAAGCCCTCCTCCCGCCCGCGGACCGCGAGCCGCCGCGCGTCACCCGCCTTCGCGGTGGCGGCGACTTCCACGGTCCACCCGGCGTGGCGCAGCGCCTCCCGCACGGCGGTCAGCGCCCGCGCGTCGGTGCGCGCGGCGGCCGGGTTGGTGATGAGCAGCGCGCGGGGCATCTCAGTAGCGCCGCTCCCAGAACAGGTCGAAGCCCACCTGTTGCTGCTGCCCCGCCCCCTGGCTCCGGGTGGTGATGCAGCTGCCGACCGGCGCCACGCTCGCCTCCGTGCGCCACTCCGGGCTGATCCGGAACTGCAGGCTCGCGCCGAGCGTCTTCGACATGGCCGACGGACAGATGCTCGCCCGTACGATGAAAAACGTCTTCTGACCGATCTGCCATCCGGCGGCGAAGCTCGTCCCCGTGAGACTACCGGGGTCGCCCGGACGGATCTCCACATAGTCCAGGGGAATGCCGAGATCGGAGACGACGCTGCGCTCCAGCTCCCCCGCCGCGAGGCTCGCCGCAGTGCCGAGCAGCAAGGCTCTGCGTCCGCTGCCCGCCGCGCCCGCCGCGTTGGTGATTTCCCCGCTGGGCTGCGCGAACATCAGGTAGGACAGGATGTCGGTCTGCGACAGCTCCTGCCCCTCGGCGCTCAACGTGAGCCGCGGCACGAGCAGGGTGCCGCCGATATGCGCGACGATGGGGACGTCGTTCGAGCTCGCGCCACCGGTCGGCGCCGGCGCACCCGGCGGAGTCGTGCGATGGACCACGTGACGCGCGGAGATGTCCAACCCCGCGTCGAGGTCCGGTGTGCCGAAGTAGCGCACCGTCCCCTGCGTCACGATGAACTCCCGCGACACCGGCCCCACCTGGAGGCGATAGGTGCCGCGCGGCGCCTGCAGCGTTCCGGTCAACAGCCAGTTGCGGTTCACCTTGTTCACGTTGAGGCGGCCCGAGAGCTGGATGTTCGCCTCGTTGGAGCGCAGCCACACGCTGCTGCCCATGGTGAGCTGCAGATCCTGGATCCGCAGGCTGTCGAGGAACACGCTGTGGAACGAGGGCCCCAGTCCCTGGCGCTGGATCACCGCGGCGAGGGACGTGTCGATCAAGCCGGCCATCGAGGGATCCGGCGCGTCGAGATCGATGATCCGCTTCTCGACCAGGTCGGCGAAATACAACACGCCGTTGGTGACGGTGCCCGAGCCGGTGAGCCGCGCGCCGAACACCGGCCCACGCAGCGCGAGTCGCGCCGTCGCGGTCAGGCTCAGGTCGCCGCGGACCTCGAGCGCCTTGAAATCGCTGGCAGCGATGTCGAGCGCCAGCAGCGGGCGGGTCAGCCGCTCCAGTCGCACATAGCCCGTGAGATCGGCGTGCCCCCGGTCGCTGTGCAGGCCGAGCGAGTCCACGTAGATCGTGTCTCCGCCCAGCCGCAGGCGTCCCCCGATGCCCTCCCACCGCACGTTCAGGGCGGGAATGCCGACGCCCGCCGAATCGATGCCCAGGGTCCCGTCGAGTCGGGGCGCATCCCAGGTGCCCCGGATGCCGACGTCGGCCGTCAGGCGACCGCGCACGTCGCGCAGCTGCGTCGTCAGTGCCTCCAGCGCGACCAGATCTGCGCCGTCGGCGCGCGCGCGGATCGCCAGCGTGTCCGGCAGCTGGCGTCGCGGCACATCCATCAAGGCGAGGTCGAGCGGGAGATGGGCCGTGAACCCCACGACCTCCCGCTCGCCACGTCGCAACGAGGCGGCCGCGTCCAATCGGCGGTGGGCATACGCGAAGGTCCCTTCCACCGACGGGGCCCCGGCCGAGTCGGGAACGAGGGCGAAACGCCCGTCGTAGGTGGGGTCGCGCCGTGTCCCGCGCACCGTCAGATCGGCGGTCACACTGCCCGTCATGCCCAGGGTATCGCGTTGCACCAGGGCGTACACGCCGGCGAGCGGGAATCCTTCCACATGGAGGTGGGCGAGGCCGCTGCCGCCGATCGGGATCGTCCCCGCGAGTTGGAGATGCCCGGGGCCGTTCACGCGCTGTAACGAGACCGAATCCATCGCCAGCACCGAATCGCCCAGCCGGAGCCCGACCGGCGCCTGCAGGAACCAGACGCCGCCGGGGAAGCGTATGGCGAAGGAGTCCACGCCGATCAGGCGGGTTCCGGCGGAGTCGCGCGCGAAACGCCCGCCCGCCACCACACCGCTCAAGTCGCCGATCCGGGTCCGACCCGACCACTCCAGCGAATCCATCCGACCCCGCAGCGAGGCTCGCGGCGCGCCGAACCCCATCTCCCCATAGGCGATCGAGTCCGCCGTCACGTCGGCCCAGACGACCGCCGTCGTCGACGGCTCGTAGCCACCGCGGAAGCTGGCGGCGGGGACCCGCCACGTGCCGAGCGCGAGATGCTCCACGGTGCCGATGCCGCCAACCGCGAGCGAATCGAGGGCGCCCGCGACGCGGAGATGCACCGCCGCCGCGCCGCTCGACAGCACGGCGCGCGCGGTGTCGCGCCAGGTCCCGGAGAGCCACGAGACGAGCGAATCGACCGTGCTCAGGCTGTCGGCATCCAGGGTGAGCAGCGTCTCGCCCGAGCGCGGGCGTCGCCACCCGAGCGTCCCCGCGCCGTCGGTGATGAGTCCGGGCTGGCGCAGCCACACCGTGTCCACGTGCACCAGCCCGTCTCCCAGCCGGAGACGCAACGCACCGCTGTCGAGCGGTGTGCCGGCGACATGGGACGGTCCGAGACGCAGCGCGACCTCCCCCGCGGGTGGGTTTCCGGCGGTGTCCACGTCCAGCGTGACGGTTCCGGTGACGTTGAGCCGGGAGGGCGGGGCCCCGGACACCCAGCGCTCGAGCGACAGGTCCCCGGCGTCGAGCGCCAACCGCCGTGCCCCGCGGCGATCCGGCAGCAGCACGAGGGCGCCATCGGCGCGCACGCGGCCGCCGCCGCCCATCCGTACGACGTCCACGTGGGTTGTCAGCGAGTCGAGCGGGCCGGCGAGCCGCACGGCGCCGGAGACCGCGCCGCGCAGCACCATTCCCGGGAAGCTTCCGGCGAGACCGTCGAAGGAGAGGGTGTCGAGCTGGGCGTCCACATCGAGCGCCACCGTGTCGCGGCGCGAGTCGGCGCCGAAGCGACCGTGGGCCACGCTCGCGGGCCGGCTCCCGTCCCGCTGCCGCAGCGTGCCGTCGAATCGGATGTTGGTGAGCGGCCCGCTGAGGGCGCCCGCCGCATCGAGCGTGCCGTGCAGCGGCGCCGGGACGAACTCGTTGAAGGTGCCGAAGTCGATCGTCGCCGAATCCACGGTGAACGGGGCGAACGTGATCCCCGCGGCCGAGGATAGGTCCACCTGGCCGCGCCCCCGCAGCCGCGATGCCGGCCGGTTCGCCACCAGCGAATCGCGGAAGGTCCAGTCGGCGTCGAGGGTCAGCGCCGAGAGCGGACCGTCGGCGCGGGCGCGTCCGCTCAGATGCCCGTAGAAGGGGAGCGTATCGAGGAAGGCACGGGGGAGCGCCAGGTCCAGATCCTGGGTCGTCACGTCGGTGCCGCGCAGCGCCACCAGCCCCGAGTCGGCGGCGATGAACGCGGTGGCATGCCCGTCGGCGCGTCCGCCGTGATACGTGAGTCCGAGCGTGTCGAGCCGCACCTCCAGCACGCGGCCGCCGTGCGAGCGAACGTCCAGCGTGCCGCGCAGCACCGCACCGTCGGGGAATCGCGGATCGATGAAGCGGGCGTCCGCCAGGGTCACCGCATCGGCCCGGACGGCCAGATTGAACAGCAGCGTGTCGCGCGGCCAGGCGAGGCCGCCGTGCACGGAGAACCGTGATGCCGGCAGGCGGACCACCGGCAGATCGGCGTCGAGCGAATCGCCGTCGATGATCACGCGCCCGCGCATGTCCGCGATCTCGACCGGGGGATCGCTCACCCCCGCGGCCAGCGTCCCGAGGTCCACCCACAGCCCGCGCTGGCCGGGGGCCGAGATCCGGAACGCCGGCAGGGAGGCGGTGAGATGCTGGATGCGGCGCACCCTCCGGCGGCCGTCCGTGCCGAAGGCATCGATCTCGTGCAGCGAATCGTCGGGCGCGGGCCGGGACTGGAGCCGCAATACCAGGTCGCCGTCGGAGATCGTGACGTTGCGCAGCACGACGAGCGGCTTGGGGCCGCGACGCGGGGCGGAGGGCTCCCCCAGGTGCAGCAGCTCCTCGATGTTCAGCCGGCCGCTCTTGTGCTGCACGATGTTGACGTAGGGACGCTCGAGGCGGATGCGCTGCATCACGATCCGGCCCGCGGCGAAGTCGAACAGATTGTAGTCGAGCTCGACGCGCGGCAGCCACGCGACGAGGGTCGAGTCCGCGTCGTAGAGCCGTACGTCCGAGTACACGAGCCCCGTGAGGAGCGTCCCCGAAGTACTGCCGAGCTCGACCTGCCCGGCCACGACCGTTTCCAGCGCGGCGACCGACACCCGCGTCAGCAGGGCCCGTCCCGCGTTGGTGCTGACGAGCGCGGACAGCGCGCCCAGGAAGCCGGCCAGCAAGCCGACCAGCGACCACAACAGAACGCCCAGGCTGCGCCGCACCATCAGAACACCTGCCCGATGGCGAATTGGAGCACGAGACGCCGGAGAAACGCGGAGGGGCGCTTGCGCTGGTAGTTCGGCCGGAAGTCGGTCAGCACGCCGGTGGCGTCGTTCAGGAACTTGAGTTTGCCCGACTCCGGGTCGTAGCCGTTGTAGGCGATGTCGACCCGCACCGGGCCGAGCGGCGTGGTGAACCGCACGCCCACGCCCGGGGTGACGCGCATCGAATGGAACGTGACAAGCTGGTTCTGCCGCAGGTACACCTGCCCCACATCCACGAATGCCGCAAGCCGCAGGCGATCCGGCCACAGCGGGCCCGGGACCCGGATCTCGGCGTTGGCGACGAAGATCGAATTGCCGCCGGTCGGGGCGACCGTCACGTTCCGGTAAACCGTATCGCCGTTCACGATCTGGTAGGAGCAGGTCGCCGGCGTGGCGCAGGTGCTGTCCTTGATCACGTAGACGCGCGGCCCCAGCCCGTTGGCTTCATAGCCGCGGACCGAGTTGGGACCGCCGGCGTAGAAGCGCTGCTCCGGCGGGACGAACTGGGTGGTATCGCCGGCCAGGGTGATGCGCGCGGGGACCAGGGCACCGGCGTGGATGCGCCAGGCGAACACGCCGCGCCGGCCGAACGGGATATAGCGGGCGACTTCGATCTCCCCGCGGTTGAACTCGTACAGCTTGTCGGAGCCGATCAGGCGCGACGAATGCAGCAGTGTGAAGCCCACGTGCCCCCCGCGCGTGGGGTCGAGCACGAAGTCCTCGGTGCGCAGCGCCGCGGACAGGGTGAGCGAGGCGAAGCGGTGCCGGTTGCGGAGATACTTCAGGGTCGAATCGTCGCACACGCTGAACACGCTGCAGAAGGTGGCGTCCGTGGCGTCGGTGCGTCCCACCGAATAGCCGTACGCGACGCCGACCGGCACCTTGCGGCGCGCGTTGAACGTCACGCCGAAGTTCGTCCCGACCTGGACACGGGTATAGGTCTTGAATTCCGAACGCCGCTCGGCGAACACCCCGATGCTCGCCGAATGGCGCGGCGAGAGGAACGTCGGCTGGAGCAGGGTGAGGGCGAGGTTGTAGTTCAGCGTGTCGGAAAACGTCGAGTCCTCGAGCAGCGGATGGCACACGAATTTCTTGTCCAAGCCCGCGTTCAACGGCGCTCCGACGCCGATCTTCGACACGCGCGCGCTGAAATCCAGCACCCGCGCGTCGCCGAGAAACCCCAGCGCGGACCACCCGCCCTGTGCCCGAAAGCAGTCCAGGGTGGCATACCCGGCGCCGAAACTGATGCGCCGGCGCGGACCTTCCGTGACACGCACCACCACGTTCACCGTGGAATCGCCGTTGGTCGGCGGCAGGGTGTCCTGGAGCGTCACCGACGCGGCGCGGAACATCCCCGCGCCGTAGAGGTCCCGCTGACTGCGGTACAACCGGTCCTCGCCGTACGGCTCTCCGGGGTGGACCGACAGCGTGCGCAGCACCGTCGCGGTGTCCACGCGCTGCACGCCCTCGACCAAGACCTCGCCGATCCGCAGATGCGGGCCCGGCACCGCCTCGAACCGGAGGTCGGCGGCCAGTTCGGCGGCCTCCGCGTCGAAGTTGCGCAGCACCTGCGCGTAGGGAAAGCCGCGGTTGCGCAGCCACGACGCCAGCGTGTCCGCCGAGGCCTGCATCAGATAGCGGTTGAACGCATCTCCCACCTTCAGCGGCATCGCGCGTCGCAACGGACGCTCGTTCACGATGCCGGCGATCCCGTCCAGGTCGAACCGGCGCACGCGCACCGGCTCACCCTCGAAGATCCGGAAGGTGATGTAGACGTCGCGCGGCGTGCGGCGCACGACGGTATCCACGACCGCCTGCATGTAACCGCTCTGGCGATAGAACAGGATCAACCGCACGACGTCGCGGCGGAATTCCAGCTCGTCGAACGTCCGCTTCGCCCCGAGCCCGAGCCAGCGCACCATCCAGTTCCGGGCGAACCAGCTCGAGTTCGAGGTCGCGATGACGGTGCTCAGGGTATAATCGTCGATCGCATGGTTGCCGACGTACGCGAGCCCGCGCACCACCCGCTCCGCCTCCTGTTGGGCGGTGAGAGGGCGGGTCACCGTCGCGCACAGCACGGCGAGAGCGAGGACACGCGTAAGTCGCAATTGACCTGGTATGAAGGGCCCCGTATGTTGGCCGGCCACCACCCCAACTGTCAACCTTTTCGACACCGAACTTGATGCCCGGGTTCCGCCACTTCCCGATGCCGCTCCTCGCTCTGCTCGGCGCCTGCGCCGGAGAGCGCGGCGGCCGCGCGGCGCCCCTGGTCTACTACGAGAGCTACGACCCGCGCTCGCTCGATCCGGCGCTTTCCACCGACGTCCCCACCGGGGAAATGGTCACGCTGCTCTACGACGGGCTCACGCGCTTCGACGCGAACGGCGCCCTCGAGCCGGCCCTGGCGGATCGCTGGAGCGTCGATGCGACCGGGCTGCGGTACGTGTTTCACCTGCGCCCCGGCGTGACATTCCACGACGGCTCGCCGCTCACCGCCGACGCCGTGCGGCGCAGCTTCCTCCGCGTACTCGATCCTAAGTCCACCGGCGGGCGCGCCTGGCCCCTGCTGCCGATCGATGGGGCGTCGCCGTTCGCCGCGGGCGCCGCGAACACCGTGAAAGGCATCGAGGTCCTGGGGGACTCCGCTGTCGCGCTGACCCTGACCCAGCCGCTCGCCGTCTTTCCCAAGTTCCTCGCCATGCCGGTGGCATCGATCGTCGCTGCGGCGCCGGCGGGCGACCTCGCCGCGCGGCCCGACGGCACGGGTCCGTGGCGCTTCGCCACCTGGGCGCACGACGATGCGCTGCGCTTCGGCCGCAACCCCGCCTACTGGGGCGGGGCCCCACAGGCCGACTCGCTGGTCGTGCGCATCATCCCCGACCAGCTGGTGCGCGCCGCCGAGTTCGAGTCGGGCCGATTGGATGTCGTGGAAGTCCCATTCGGCGAAACCGCCCGCTGGCGCGAGCGCCACCCCGCCTGGCTGCAGCAAAAGCCGGCGCTGCGCGTCACCTACATCGCGCTCAATACACGGCGGGGACCGCTCCGCGACGTGCGGGTGCGCCAGGCGATCAACCACGCCGTGAACGTGCCCCAGATTCTCGCGACCGTCTGGGGCGGGAGGGGGATCCGCGCCCGTGGCGCGATCCCACCGACGCTCGCCGGGGGCGACACGACCCGGCCGGCGTTCTCCTACGACCCCGCCCTGGCGAAACAGCTGCTGGCGGCCGCGGGGTACCCGTCCGGCGTGTCGCTCGAGCTGTGGCGCACCGCGGACAACGAGACGCTGGGCCGGGTGGCGCAGGCGGTCCAATCCGACCTGGCGCAGGTCGGCATCCGCGTGGAGATCGTCACGCGCGACGCCCCGAGCCAGCGTGAGGCCGCCCGCGCCGGCAACGCCGACATGGCGCTGCTCGACTGGTGGGCCGACTATCCCGACGGCGACAACTTCCTCTATCCACTATTCTCGAGCGCCAGCTTCGGACCGGGCGGGAACTACGCCTTCTACAGCGACCCGATCACCGATTCGTTGCTGTTCGCCGCCCGCCGCACCCAGGACGACGCGGCCCGCACCGCCCTGTACCACACGATCGACGCGCGCACCTACCAGGCCGCCCCGTGGCTCTACCTCTGGTTTCCGGTGGATCTGTGGGCCGAATCGCCGGCGATCACGGGGTGGGAGGTGCCGGTGATATTCAATGGGCAGCGGTGGACCGCAGTGCGGCGCGCGGTTCCCCCCCATCCATGAGCGGGGTCCTCGGCCGGCGCCTGCTGCTCGTCGTGCCGACCCTGCTGGGCGTGCTCGTCGCCGCGTTCCTGCTGCTCGAGGTCGCCCCGGGGGACCCGGTTCAGGCCATGGTGGGAGAGCGAGCGGACTCCGCCACGATCGCCCGGCTGCGCTCCGAGCTGCATCTCGGCGACCCGCTGCCGATCCGGTTCGGCCACTACGTGTGGGGTGTGCTGCGAGGCGACCTGGGGCGCTCCTACATCACCCAGCGGCCCATCGCCCGTGACCTGGCGGAACGGTTCCCCAAGACCGCTCAGCTCGCGCTCACGGCGATGACGTTCGCCGCGCTCGCCGGGATCACCCTGGGTGTGATCGCGGCGGCCCGTCCGGGCGGCGTCGCGGACCGCACCGCGACCCTGCTCGCCTACCTCGGCGTCTCGTTTCCGGTGTACTGGGTGGCGCTGCTCCTGGTGCTGCTGTTCGCCGTCACGCTGCGCTGGCTGCCCCCTTCCGGATCGGGCGGGCTCGCGTTTCTCGTGCTTCCCGCGGCGACGCTCGGCATGCGCTCGGTCGCGGTGCTGGCGCGCATGACCCGGGGAGCGATGCGGGAAGCGCTGGCCAGCGACTTCATCCGCACCGCACGCGCCAAGGGATTGCCCGAGTTCGCCGTCCTGACGCGCCATGCGCTGCGCAACGCGCTCATCCCGGTCATCACGGTGCTGGCGCTCGACACGGGGAATTACCTGACGGGCAGCCTGCTCACCGAGTCGATCTTCGCCTGGCCCGGACTCGGCCGGTACGTGCTCACGGCCATCGAGAAGCGGGATCTCCCCGCCGTCCAGGGCGCGATTCTCTTCATGTCGGTCCTGTTCGTGTTCGTCAACCTCGTCGCGGACCTGCTGTATGCGAAAGCTGATCCTCGTATCGCTCACGATTAGCGGCGCGCTCGGGGGGGCGCTCCCGACCGCCGCCCAGACAGCCGCCCGGCCCGGGCGCGGCCCGCTCGCCAGGCGGCTGGACGCGCTCCTCGACCGGCCGCCGTTCGACCGCGTCACCTGGGGGGTGTCGGTCGTGGACGAACGCGGACGGCTGCTGTACGAGCGCAACGCCGATCGGCTGTTCGTGCCGGCGAGCAACACCAAGCTCGTCGTGACGGCGACGGCCACCGTCCTGCTCCCGGCCGACTACCGCGTGCGCACCAGCGTGTACGTGAACGGGGTGCTGCAAAACGGCGTGCTCGATGGTGACCTGGTCCTCTATGGGCGGGGCGACCCGACGTTCTCGGAGCGCTGCTATGCCGTGGACACCCTCGCCCCCGGCGCCTGCGACTCGACCTTCACGGCGATGGATGCCATCGCCGATTCGATTCGCGCCCACGGCGTCCGCCGCATCACCGGACGGATCGTGGGCGACGGCAGCTACTTCGAGCCCCTGCTGGTGCACCCCGCCTGGACCGTGTTCGATCTCAACTGGTGGTACGCGGCGCCCGTCTCCGGACTCGGCTTCCACGACAACAGCGTGGATTTCCTGATCGCGCCGGCCGATTCGGTCGACCGTCCGCCCGCGATCACGTGGACCCCCGAGCTCGGGCTGTTCAGCTTCGAGAACCGCGCCCGCACGGGGCCCTCCGACGGCGGCTCGACGATCGGCGACAACTTCTTCCGGGCGCCGGGGACGATGGAGATCTGGGCCGAGGGCACGGCCGCGCAGGGACGGAAGCCCTGGATCGAGAGTTTCGCGCTCCCCGACCCGAACCGCTACGCGGCCCGGGCGCTGGCCCATGCGCTCGCGCGGCAGGGCGTCGCCGTGGAAGGGGGCGCGACGGGCACCACCGATTCGCTCGCCTACCGGGCCGCGCGCTGCTGCGGCACGCCACTCGTCGAGTACCGGGGCCGGCCGATCGGCGAGATCGTGTTCCCGATCCTCAATTCCAGTCAGAACTGGTTCGCCGAGATGCTGCTGAAGATTCTGGGCCGGGAGTTTGGCGGAGCCGGATCGTGGGACGCCGGCATCGATGTGGAGCGGCGGTTTCTCGTCGATTCGGTGGGCATCGACTCGAGCGCGTTTTCGCTCGAGGACGGGTCCGGCCTCTCGGCGGGCAATCTCATCTCGCCGCGCGCGTTCACCCAGCTGCTGGCCTACATGGCCCGGCACCCGAAGCAGGCGCCGTTTCTTGCCGCCCTCCCCCGCTCCGGCCAACCGGGCTCACTCCTGCACCGCTTCGTCGGCACGCCGCTGGAAGGCGCCGTGGTCGCCAAGACCGGCAGCATCGACCGCGTCAACACCTTGTCGGGCTACATCGAGCGGCCCGGGGGTCGCCGCCTGGTATTCAGCATCGAGGCGAACGCCCACACGGTCGGGGGACGGGCGATGCTGGCGCAACTGGATTCGATTGTGGTGGAGATTGGGAGATCGAAATGAATCTCTGACGTCAGACGTCTGACGTCAGGTCTTTCTCAATCGTCCTTCTGACCGAACAACGCCATGTTGCTCGAATGCCCCGGCGCGACCTTCTGGGCGGGATTGATGAAGTGCACCGCGTGGTTCACCGCGATGCATGCCTCGGCGACGCCCGTCGCGATGAGCTTCAGCTTCCCCGGGTAGGTCGTGATGTCCCCGGCGGCGAAGATGCCGGGGCGGTTCGTCTCCATCGTCTGGGTGACCCGGATCTCCTCGTTGTCGATATCCAGGCCCCAATCGGCGATCGCGCCCAGGGCCGACACGAAGCCGAGCTGGGGAATCACACAGTCCATCGGCACCGTCTCTTCCTCTTTCGTCTTGTTGTTGACGATCGTCACCCGCTCGATGCGCTCCCCGCCGGCGATCGCCCGCAGCTCCCAGAAGGTGCGCAGCGCCATCTTGCCCTCGGCGCACAGCCGCTGCACCTGGGCCACCGTCGCGTGGTGCGCCCGGAAACCATCACGCCGGTGGATCATGAGGATCGTGCCGGCGATCCCCTGCAGGTTCACAGCCCAGTCAAAGGCCGAGTCGCCCCCGCCCACGATGAGGATCCGCTTCCCCCGAAACGCCTGCGGATCGAGCACCCGGTCGTAGAGCCCGTGTCCCAACCAGCGATCGGCTTCCTTGAGAGGGAGCTTGCGCGGCGTGAAGGCGCCGATCCCGCCGGCGATGAGGACGGTGCGGGAGGGATACGCATCCCGCTCGGTCGTGACCGTGAAACGGGCGCCGCCGGCCGCCGCGCCCGCCTCATCCTCCCGCAACCCGACGACCTTCTCCCCGAGGTGGACCGGCGCCTTGAACTGGAGCGCCTGCTCCGCCATCCCCTTCACCAGGTCCTTGGAGAGGATCTTGGGGAAGCCTGCGACGTCGAAGATGTACTTCTCCGGATACAGCGCCGTGAGCTGTCCGCCCACCTGATCGAGGTTGTCGATCAGGCGGCAGGAGGCACCCCGCATACCGGCGTAAAACGCGCCGAACAACCCGGTCGGGCCGGCGCCGATGATGGTGATATCTTTGAGGTCCTGCATGGCGCCGAACGTAACGGAAACCGTGCGACGGGGGGAGATGAGGATCTACACGAAGACGGGCGACGGGGGGGAAACGGGCCTGTTCGGCGGCGAGCGGGTCCCGAAGGACCATCGTCGCGTCATGGCGTATGGTGAGGTGGACGAGCTGAACGCCGCCCTGGGCGTGGCCCGAGCCGCCGACCCGTCGGACTTCGAGGACGCCTTGCTGCAGGCGATCCAGCGCAATCTGTTCATCATCGGGGCGGAGCTCGCGACCCCCGACCCTGCGCGCCTGGCCAAGGCGCTCAGCGGCCCGCCGATCGGCGAGACCGAAGTGACGGTGCTGGAGCAGGCGATCGACCGGCTCGACACGGGGCTGCCGCCGCTCAAGACGTTCATCCTGCCCGGCGGCGCGCCCAAGGGCGCCGCCCTGCACCTCGCGCGCACCGTGTGCCGCCGGGCCGAACGGGGCGTCGTACGCCTGGCCCGCGAGATCCCGGTCTCGCCGGCGATCGGCATCTATCTGAACCGACTCTCGGACCTGCTGTTTGTCCTCGCCCGTGCAGCCAATGCCCGCGCCGGAGCGGGCGACGTGCCGTGGTGAGTATCCGCGTCCCGCTGCATGAGGTGCGGGACCGTTCCTACGACATCCTGATCGACCGCGCGCTGCTGGCGCGTCTTCCGGCGCTGGTGGCGGAGCGTTGTCCCGCCGCCCGATATGCGCTGATCAGCGACTCGCACGTGTCGACCCTGTACGGCGAGCCCCTCGCCGCGGCGCTGCGTGGCGCCGGGATGTCCGCCGAGCTGTTCACGTTCCCCGCGGGAGAACGGAACAAGACGCGCGAGACCTGGACCGCGCTGTGCGACCGGCTGCTCGCGGCGCAGGTGGGACGGGACGGAGCCGTGATCGCGGTGGGCGGGGGCGTCACCGGAGACGTCGCCGGGTTCGTCGCGGCGACCTACCACCGTGGGATTCCCTGGGTCCAGGTCCCGACGACCCTCCTCGCGATGATCGACTCGTCCATCGGGGGGAAGACCGGAGTCGATACGCCCCAGGGCAAGAACCTGCTGGGTGCGTTCCACCAGCCGCGGCTCGTGCTCGCCGATCTCGACACCCTGGCGACGCTGCCGACGCCGCAGCTCGGCGCGGGGATGGCGGAAGCGATCAAGCACGCCGCCATCGCGGATGCGGACTACTTCGCGACCCTCGAGCGGGCGGACGTCCCGCTCACCCGCGAGCCTGCGGCGCTCGAGCGTGCAGTGGCGCGCTCGGTCGAGATCAAGGCGGAAATCGTGTCGGCGGACGAACGGGAGCAGGGACGTCGGGCCGTGTTGAACTTCGGCCACACGGTGGGGCATGCCCTCGAGGCGACGAGCGGTTACGCCCTGCTGCATGGCGAGGCCGTCGCGATCGGCATGGTGGTGGAGGCGCGCCTGGCGGAGGCATTGCGGGTGGCCGAGAGCGGGACGGCGCGCCGCATCGCGACCGCGTTGCAGCACCATCGCCTGCCGACGTCGATCCCCGAGGGGTGCGCAGCGGATCCGCTGATCGCCGCGATGCGGCACGACAAGAAAGCGCGCGATGGCGTGTTGCGATTCGCTCTGCCGGTGCGGGTCGGCGAGATGCGCGTTGCACAGGGCCGCGAGTGGACTGTCGCGGTACCTGACGCACTGGTGCGGCAGATGGTGGAGGACCGTGCGGCGAACTGATGACAATGGCTTGTCTTCAAATCACTTACCGCCACTGCTTCAGACTTTCAACAGGATTCCAACATCATTTGCACCTGAGTCGGTTTCCACAGGACATGTTGATAGTGGACAAATCGCGCAGCGTGCTGAGGAGTAACAATTTGTGATGTGGAAAACTGAGTAGATTTGCACCTGCCAGCAGGCGTTCCTATATTGTGCCCGCTTTGAAGTCACTCTAGGCGGTCAGTCGCGCCGTCTCCGGCTAGAACGCGTTCGCCTTGCTTGGGAGTCCTGCGCATGGCCCGTGCGTCGACTAGTAAGTCCAAGTCGTTCTTCAAAGCCACACCCTCCGGTGCCTTCGACCAGTACCTCCAGGACATTCAAAAGCTCCCCCTGATCAAGGATCCCGCTGAAGAACGGCGGCTCGCGCGACGCGTGCAACGCGGCGACGAGAAGGCGGCGGAGCGGCTGGTCACGGCAAACCTCCGATTCGTGATCTCCTACGTGAAGAAGTACCAGGGGCACGGACTGGACCTCTCGGAGCTCGTGGCGATCGGTAACGAAGGTCTGCTCAAAGCCGTCAAGAAGTTCGACCCCGACCAGGGCGTGAAGTTCATCTCGTACGCCGTGTGGTGGGTGCGCCAGGCGGTCCTCAAGGCGCTGGCCGAGCAGACTCGCAGCGTCCGCATCCCGCTGAATCAGAACTCCCAGCTGATCCGCATGAGCCGTACGGAGACGTACCTCTCCCAGGAGCTGGGGCGCGAGCCCACCGACGACGAGATCGCCAAGGCGCTCGAAGACTCGGTGGAGAACGTGCGCACGGCGCGGCGGATGACGGCGGCCGAGCTGTCGCTCGATGCGCCGGTCGACCGCACCGACAAGGATGCGGCGACGCTGGGCGAGCGGTTCGCGGGCATCGAAGGCGGCGAGATCGAGGAACGAACCGACGGCAAGCTGATGCGGGAGTTCATCGACCGCATCTTCCAGAAGTATCTGACCCCCCGCGAACGCAAGATTCTCTATCTCTACTACGGACTCGAAGAAGGCAGTGAGGCGATGACGCTCGAGAAGATCGGGGCGCTGATGGGCGTCACCCGCGAGCGCATCCGCCAGATCCGCGAGCGGGCGTTCGAGAAGCTGCGCGAGTCGCCAGACGGCAAAGCGCTGAAAGGATTCTGGAGAGCAGCCTAGAGACGACAGGACGACAGTTTTCACGCGGCGGGGGTCGGGAGCAACTTTCCCGACCCCCGTTCGTTTCTCCATGTACTATTCACCCCATGACGGCCGCCGCCCTGGATCGTGCCGAGCCGCTCGCCCGGGAACTGTCCCGACTAGTCGGGACGAAGCACGTGCGGTCCTCCTGGAGCGAGCGGCTGACGTACGCCACGGATGGGCTCCCGACCCACCGGCGGGTGCCCAGCCTCGTCGTGCTGCCGGGCACCCGCGAGGAAGTCATCGAGGTCGTCCGCACGCTCGCCCGCCACCGGGTGCCGTTCGTGCCGCGCGGCGCCGGCACCGGGCTCTCCGGCGGCGCGCTCGCCGCCCCCGACGCCGTGTTGCTGGTGCTCACCCGCCTCAACCGCATCCTCGAGATCGATCCGAAGAACCGCCGGGCCGTCGTCGAGCCGGGGGTCGTGAACGTCCGCCTCTCGGCGGCCGCTGCATCGCATGGACTGCACTACGCCCCCGATCCCTCGAGCCAGACAGCCTGCACCATCGGCGGCAATGTGGCCGAGAACGCGGGTGGGCCGCACTGCCTGAAATACGGCATGACGACCCAGCATATCCTGGCGCTCGAGGTCGTCCTCGCCGACGGCTCGGTGGTCGAGCTCGGCAGCCGCGGCGGCGAGCCGTGGGGACCCGACCTCGTGGGGCTGTTCGTCGGCTCGGAAGGCAACTTCGGCGTCGCGACCCGGATCACCGTCCGCCTGACGCCCACGCCCCGCGCGGTGCGGACCCTGCTCGCCGACTTCTCGTCCCTGCGCGCGGCCGGCGAGGCGGTCTCCGCCGTCATCGCGAGCGGGGTGGTGCCCGCCGCCCTCGAGATGATGGACCGCTCGTGCATCAACGCCGTCGAGGATTCGGTGTACGCCGCGGGCTACCCGCGGGACGCGGCGGCGGTCCTCCTGGCCGAGCTCGACGGGGCCGTGCCCGCCGCCGTGGACGCAGACGCCCGCGCGGTCGCGGCGCTCCTCACCGAACGCGGCGCGCGCACCGTCCGCACGGCGGCCGATCCGGCCGATCGCGAGCGGTTGTGGCAGGGCCGCAAGAAGGCGTTCGGGGCGATGGGTCGACTGTCGCGCGACCTGGTGGTCCAGGACGCGGTGGTGCCCCGCTCCACACTCCCCGACGTGCTCGAGACGATCAGCGCGATCGCGACCCGCTATCGGCTCGTGGTCAGCAACGTATTCCACGCGGGCGATGGAAACCTGCATCCCAACATTTCGTTCGACGCCACCGACGCCGGGCTGAAGGCAAGAGTCGAGACCGCCTCGGCCGAGATCATGGCCGCCTGCATCGCGGCGGGCGGCACCATCACCGGCGAGCACGGCGTGGGGCTCGACAAGCTGCGCTACATGCCGCTCGTGTTCGACGGCGACGCGCTCGCCGCCATGCACGCCGTCCGCCGCGTCTTCGACCCCGACGAGCGCGTCAATCCCGGGAAGGTCGTGCCGATCCATGCCTGCCGGGAATGGACGGGGGCTTCCCGGAGCCGGTAGCTTCCCACCATGAACGGCGTCCTCGAGAAGGTGCGCGCGCTGCTCGGCGCCGACGCGGTGCTCGATCCGGGAGCCGCCGGGATCGCGCCGCGCATCGCCCCGCCGTCCATCGAGGCCGCGGCCCTGCTGCTCGGCACCGCCACCGCTGAACGATGGAAGGTGCGCGTCGAGGGCGCCGGGACCTGGCAAACAGCCGATGCTCCGGCGGACCTGGCACTGACCACGCGCCGGCTGGACCAGGTGGAGGCCGTGAATCCCCAGGACCTGGTCGCCACCGCGCAGGCGGGAGTGGGTTGGGACCGGCTGCGCCAGCAGCTCGCCGAGCGCGGCGTCTGGGTCGCGCTCGACCCGCCGGGGCTCGCCGGACGCACGCTCGGATCGATCATCGCGTGCGCCACGGCGGGGCCGCTGCGCCAGGGATTCGGGGCGGTCCGCGACCACCTGCTCGGTCTCACGGCGATCACCGGCGACGGCCGCGTCGTCTCGAGCGGCGGACGCGTGGTGAAGAACGTCGCGGGCTACGACCTGACCCGCCTCCAGGCGGGCGCGTTCGCCGCGTTCGGCGTGATCGTCCGCGTGCACCTGCGGCTGCGGGCCCTGCCCCGCGCCGACCAGACGCTGGTGCTCGAGGGTCCCCGCGAGGCGCTGAGCAGCGCCGCCGACGAGCTGCGCGACAGCGCGCTCGCCCCCGCAGCCCTGGAGCTCCTCTCCCCGGCGCTGGCGCGCCGGGCCGGCTGGGTCCTCGCCGTGCGCTGTGCGGGATCGGTCGCCCAGGTGGAAGCCGAGGAAGCGACGCTGCGGGCGGCCGCCGGCGGCCGCTTCGGCCGACTCGGCGTGGAGGAGAGCCATGCGTTCTGGCAGCGCGCCGCCGAAGGCCTCGCGGTGCGACCCGTGACGCTGCGGTTGGGCGGGCTCCCCGATTCCACCGAAGACCTGCTCGACCTGCTGCAGCACCAGCTCGGCGACGAGTGGATCTCGGCAGCCCCGGCGCTCGGCGCCGTGCGCTGGAGCGGCGAAGCCACCGCCGACCATCTGCGCCGGCTGCGGCGCACGCTCGCCGCCCTCGAGGTCCCGCTGACGCTCGAGCGCGCGCCGTGGGAGCTGCGCCGCGCCGTCGGGATGTTCGGCGCCTACCGCGAAGGCATCGGCCCGCTCGTGGCCGGGCTGCGGCGCACGTTCGATCCCGAAGGGACGCTCGTGGTCCCGGTCGCCGCCGACGAATGACCCCCGGGGGGCGCGGCGGCTTCGCGGCCCTGGACAACTGCGTCCACTGCGGGTTCTGTCTGCAAGCCTGCCCCACCTTTCTCGCCACCGGGGACGAGGCGGATGGACCACGCGGGCGCATCGCCCTGATGCGCGCCCTCGAGCAGGGCGAGCTGACTCCGGAAGACCCCGGCCTCCTCTATCACCTCGATCGTTGCCTCGGTTGCCGCGGCTGCGAGCCGGTCTGCCCGTCCGGCGTGGGATACGGCGCCGGCCTGGAAGCGGCGCGACAGCGGTTGAGCGAACGACGCGCGCCGACGCTCCTTGCCCGAGCGGCGCTGGTCGCCATGACCTCCCCCGCCGTCTCCGGCGTCGTCTACGCCGTGGCGCGGGCCGTGCGGGCGAGCGGAGTACCGGGAGCGCTCGCCGGTTGGGGACGGATGCGGTTTGCGATGGGGATGCTGGCGGCGACGAAGGCGGATGGGCGGTCGGAGGCGGACGGGCGGTCGGACGGTCAGGCGGTCCAAGAGTCAGGCAGACCGCCCGACCGCCCGACCGCCGTCTCGCTGTTTCGCGGTTGTGTGATGGAGGGGCTGTTCTCGCACGTGCATGCCGCGACGATCCGGACGCTGGCCGTAAACGGTTGCACGGTTGTCGAGGTCCCCGGCCAGGTCTGCTGCGGCGCGCTGCACGCGCACGCCGGTTTGCACGCCGCCGCCCAGGCGTTCGCGCGGGCCAACGTGGCCGCGTTCGGCGCGGGCGAGGAGCCGATCGTGGTCAACAGCGCGGGGTGTGGAGCGCAGCTCAAGGCGTACGGGACCCTGCTCGACGGCGACCCACGGGCGATGCGGTTCGCGGCGCGGGTGCGCGACGTGACGGAGGTGCTGGCCGAGCGCGGGCCGGCGCCGGGCGCGGCCCTTCCGCTGCGGGTCGCGTACGATGCGCCCTGCCACCTGCTCCACGCCCAACGCGTGGCCGAGCCGCCGCTCGCCGTGTTGCGTGCCGTCCCCGGAATCGAGCTGCGGCCCACCGCCGACTCCGCGCAGTGTTGCGGCTCGGCCGGCCTCTACGGCCTCCTTCAGCCGGAGCTGTCACGCGCCGTACTCGCCCCGAAGCTCGCTCGCCTCTTGGAGGCCCCCCCCGACGTCCTGGCGACCGGGAACCCGGGGTGCGTGATGCAGCTCGGCGCCGGCCTGCGCGCCTCGCACGCCCGCACTCGCGTGCAGCATCCTGTCGAGGTGCTGGACTCCTCCTACCGTGCGGCAGGGTTCTACCGATGATGACGGCCGGGGTCCGGACCGCAGACGGTGTCGATCTGGTGCTCTACCGAATGGATCGCGCGGAGCGCACCCTCACCCCGGCCACCACGGTGCTGCTGGTGCACGGTGCGTTCTCGAGCCACACGGTCTGGATGCGCGGCGGCGCCCGGAACACCGGCATCGCCAGGTTTCTCTCGGACTTGGGACTCGACGTGTGGCTCGCCGATTGGCGCGGGCACGGTGCGGCGACTCGCGAGCCCAGGCCACACAGCTGGCATTTCGAGGACACGATCACCCAGGATGCGCCGATCCTGGCGGAGTATGTCCGGGCCGCGACCGGCGCTCCGCCGGTCTGGGTGGGCCACTCGGTGGGTGGCGCGATCGGCCTGGCACTGCTCGCGCGCGACCCCGCCGCCCTCGCCGCGATCGCCACCCTCGGCACGCCGGGCCCCGTGATGGGACCGTTGCGCCGGTTGCTGGCGCTCGGGACGATCGCGCTGTGCCGCACGCTGGGCCGCTTTCCGGCCAGGGCGCTGCGCATGGGGTCGGAAGACGAACCCGCCCTCGTCCTCTCGGAATGGATGTCGTGGAATCTGCGCGGGCGCTGGATCGGCGGCGATGGTTTCGATTACCTCGCGGCCCTGGAGCATACTCCAACCCCCACGCTCGCCGTCGCCGGCGAGGGTGACCGGATGTTCGCTCCAGCCACGGCGTGCCGCGCGCTGGCCCGGCGGATCGGTGCCGCCGCGACGTTCACCTCGGTGGGACCGCGCCTGGATCATCCCGGCTTGCTGCTGGATCCGCGGGCGGACCAGGAATGCTGGCCGCTGCTGGCACGGTGGATCGCCGCCCTTTCGGCGACCGCCCGGCCGCCGGCCCGGAGGGCCTCGTGAGCGCTCCTCCGTCCGGAGCGCAGCCGCCCGGTCCCTCGCCGGCCGTCCTCCGGCTGCCCGCGGGGCCGTGGGCCGCTCCGGTCGTCCAGGCGCTGCGGGCTGGGGCGCTCGTGGCCCCCGCGGAGGTCGCCGTTCTCGAGCTCGCCGGAGCCGGGGCCGTGACCTGCATGCAGGGGTTGCTCACCAACGACATCGAGAAGCCGGGGGACGGGGCGTTCGTCTATGGAGCGCTGCTGACACCCAAAGGGATGATCGTCGTGGACGGCTGGGTCGCGCGGATGGGCACGACGGTGCACTTCACCGTTCCCGCTCCGGGCGGCGGGCCCGAGCGCGCGCTGGCCCTCCTCGCACGGTCGGTTCCCCCGCGCCTCGCGCGCACCGTGGACCGCACCGCGGAGTACGTGGTGCTGCGACTCGCCGGAGCACACGCCACGGCGATCGCGGAGGCCGCGCGGATCCCCGTCCCGGCCACCGCCGGCCGGGTGACCGTCGCCACGGTCGATGGGGCGTCGTGCGAGATCGCCCACGCAGGAGAGGGCGCGCCGTTCACGCTTCAGATCGGCGTCGCTCCGGCGGACGCCACGCGCATCGCGGCTCGTCTGACCCAGGCGGGCGCCGTCGCGGCGCTCGCGCCGGCGCTCGAGCTGGCCCGCGTCCTCGCCGGCTGGCCGGCCCTCGCCGCCGAGGTGGATGAGCGCACGCTGCCGCAGGAAATCCGCCTCGACGCGATCGGCGGCGTGTCGTACACGAAGGGCTGTTATACCGGTCAGGAGACGGTCAGCCGCCTCCACTTCCGAGGCCACACCAACCGTGGGCTGGTCGGGCTCGAGTTCGAAGGAGAACCGGGGCCGGGCGACCCGCTGCCGGTATTCTGGGAGGACCGCGAAATCGGACGCGTCACGACGGTGGCCTGGCTGCCCGACGGTGGGGCGCTCACCGCGCCATTGGGGCGCTGGATCGGCCTCGGCATGGTGCGAGGGGAGGTCGGCGCCGGCACCCTGGTGCACGCGGGCGGCGTTGGAGCTCGTGTCGTCGCGTTGCCGTTCGCGCTGCCGCGCTGGGATCCTGCGTGACGATCCTGGTCACGGGCGGCAGCGGCCTCGTCGGCAGTCATGTCATCGAGGCGCTGCGGGCCCGGGGCCAGCCGGTTCGGGCGCTGGCCCGTCCCGCCGCCGTTCCCCTGGTGGAGGCCCTGGGTGCCGAAGCGATCGCCGGAGACGTCACCGATCCCGCCGCGTGGCAGCGCGCCGGCGCCGGGGGACTCGAAGCGATCGTGCACGCGGCCGCCATCGTGCAGCGGACGGGCACGACTTTCGCCGCCTACGAGGCCGTGAACGTCGGCGGCACGCGGCTCGCCGTGGAGACCGCGCGCGCGACGCGGGCGCGCCTGCTGCACGTGTCGTCGGTGTCGGTCTATGGCGGCTCGGCCGACTACCGGCCGGTCGCGGAGCGGCGCACCGAGGAGCAGCCGTTTCGGCCGATCGCGGCGCACGACTTCTACGCCCGCACCAAGCGGGCGGCCGAAGTGCTGGTGCGGGAGGCGGTGGAGCGCGGGGAGATCGAGGGGCTCGCCTTCCGCCCCAACGTCATTTACGGCGAGCGAGACCGCCTGTTCACGCCTCGTCTCGTGCGCGCCGTTCGCGCCCGGGTGGTGCCGCAGATCGGACCCGGCACGAACCACCTCTCCTGCGTGTACGCGGGCAACGTCGCCGGCGCGATCGTGGCCGCCCTCGCGACCCGCTGGTCGGCGTTCCGGGCGTACAACATCACCGCCGACGCGCCGCCGCCGCTCGCGGCGCGGCAGTTCCTGGAGACGATCGCGGACGCGTGCGGCGCCCGTCCCCGCTTCGTTCGCCTGCCGGTCCCGCTGGCACGGTTCGCCATCGCGCTGTGGAGCGGTCCGCGGCTGGCCCGCGCGGCACTCTCGTTCATCACGGGCGAGAACCCCTATCCCATCGACCGTGCGATGGCCGAGCTGGCGTGGACGCCCGCACTGACGACGCGCGAAGCCCTCACCCGCACGGTGCGGTGGCTGACCGCAAACGAAAAGCCCGGGTGATTCCCGGGCTTCGCTCGACAATGTGGACCGCCAGCGAGTGGCTTAGTGCTTCGTCGTGTCCATCATCTTGCTGCTGTCCGACATCATCTTGGTGCTGTCGGACATCATCATCTTGCTGCTGTCGGCTGCGCCAGCGGCCGGCTGCTCAGCCTTCTTGCACGCGCCGACGGCGGCAACCAGTGCCAGCGCGAAAACGAGACGCTTCATGCGATCTCCTTAGGGGTGGTAAGCGGTTGACGGGCCCAGACGGGCGCAAAGCTAGTGGCGAGGGCGCTGGCGTCAAGGCCGCGGCCATTCTAACCTCCGCAACACCACCATGAGCGACCGCCGCACGTTTCTCGGCTGGCTCGCCGCCGGCTCGGCGGCCATCGGGGGGCTGCGACACCATCGCGCCACCGCCGGTGGTGGCACCGACCCGACCATCGAGGCCCGGCCGAGCGCCCTGTACCAGCAGCCCGACGGTCGAAAGAATCTCGTCCGGATCACCGTGTCCGGTCTGGCCGCCCCCGCCGCGCGAGCCAGAGTCACCGACCGCCGCGGGGCCCTGGTCGGGACCGCCGGGCTCCTGCCCTCGAGCGACGGCACGACGCTCGCCGGCGAGGTGTGGGTGCCGCTGTCGGAAGCCGCGGACTTCCAAGTCGAGCTCGAGGTGGCCAAGCGGTCGGTCGGGAAACGGCGGGTGCGCCTCGCGCCGCCGCGCCGCTGGACGCTGTACTGGCTGTCCAGCAACCACACCGATATCGGCTACACCGATCTGCAGGAGCGCTGTCTCGAGATTCACCGCAAGAATCTCGACGCCGCCCTGGCACGACTCCCCGCGCACCCCGATTACCGCTGGTCCGCCGAATGCGCGTTGCAGGTGCTGTCCTACGTCGAGAACCGCTCCCCGGCGGACGGGGACGCGTTGCTGAAGGCGATCCGCGACGGGAAGATCGGCTTCCACGCGCTGTTCGCCAATCTGCTCACGGGCCTGCTGGACCACGAGACCGCCGCTCGCATGGTCTGGCCCGCCGGCCGGCTCTCGCGGGAGCGCGGACTGTCCTACGTAACGGCGCAGATCACCGACGTCCCGGGACAGGCGCTCACCTTCCCGATGATCCTGGCGGCGAGCGGGGTACGCTATCTGGCGAGCGGCCCGAACCCCGAGCGCGCGCTGCCCCTCCTGCCCCGGGCCGAAGCGGCGAGCCACGGCCTCACGGGCGACTGGACGGCGTATCCCCAGCTCTACTGGTGGGAGGGACCCGACGGCAGCCGGGTGCTGCACTGGCGGAATTACCATTACGGCGATGCGCTGCGGTTCGGCTTCGATCGCGGCGCGGACGAAATGGGCCGCCGGCTCTCGGATTGGCTGCTCGGCAACCCCGCGTTTCAATCACCGGCCTGGCCCTACGACCTCGCCCTGTTGTACGGCGCGCAGTGGGACAACGCCCTGATCGACGAGACGCTGATCGCCAACATGGAGGAGTTCAACCGCCGCTACGCGTTCCCCCGCCTCGTGCCGGGGCGGGCGGAGGACTTCTTCCGCGAGATCGAGCGGCGCTACCCGGTGCAGATCCCGGTGCGGCGGGGCGACACCGGGTTGTACTGGGAGGACGGGGCCGCGTCCACCGCGGCCGAGCTGGCGCGGTTCCGCGCGGCGCAGCTCGCGGCGCGGGCGGCGGAGATCGCCGCGCTGTGGGACACCCGGGTGGAGCCGCCCGACGGGCCGCGGGCCGACCGGATCCGCGCGCGTACCGAGGAGCGTCGCCAGATGTGGCGCGACCTCCTGCTGTTCGGCGAACATACCTGGGGGGCGGCGGAGAGCGTGAGCGCGCCCGAGGCGCGTCAGACGGTCGAGCAGTGGGCATACAAGCGACGGTTCATCGATGGCGCGGAGGCCGCGGCGAAGGGCCAGCTCGATGCGGCGCTGGTGCGGATCGGCCGCGCCACGAACGCCGGACCGGGACGCATCGCGTTCAACGCCGCCAATTGGCCGCGCACCGAGATCGTCCGGGTGTCCGGGGCGGCCGGAACGACGCTGGCCTACGGCGGCCAGCCGCTTTCCGCCGTCGACCTCGAGGATGGCGACGCGCTCGTCCTGCTGCGCGACGTCCCACCGCTGGGCTATCTCGCCCTGACGACCGCCCCCCGCGCTCCTGCCCCGCCGGCCGACGAAGGCGAAGCGCTGGATGCATCGGCCGGTGGGTTCCGGGTGCGGCTCGACCCGCAGACCGGGGCCATCGTGTCCCTCGCCGGCCCGGACGCGACCGAGCGGGTGAAGACGTCCCCCTGGTCGGGATTGAACCAGCTGCTGCACGCGAGCGGTGGGGACCGGAGCTCTCTGTGGACGGCGGGAGACCGTGACACGTTGCGCTCCGCCCCGGCACTCGACGTGGCCGGCGCCGCCCGGGTGTCGTCCCGGCGGCTGCGCCTCCCGGGGATCGGCGTGCAGCTCGTCGTCGCGCGAACACTGCGCGGCTGTTCCGCCGTGACCTCACGGGTCACGGTGTACGACGATCTCCCCTGGGTCGATATCGAGAACCGGATCGAAAAGATCGCGACCCTCGACAAGGAAGCGGTATACGTCGCCTTCCCCTTCGCCTTCTCACAGCCCACGGTCGAGATGGAAGTGCCGCTCGGCCGCATGACGGTGGAGCGCGATCAGCAGCCGGGCAGCGGCCGCGACTGGTACTGCCAGGTCCACTGGGTCTGGCTGCACGAAGGCAGCGACGGGGTGCTCTGGAGCGCCCCCGACGCCCCGCTCGTGACGCTCAACGACCTGTTCCGGGGCGCCTGGCGTCGCACCATCGCCCCGGATGGAACGCTGTTCTCCTACGCGATGAACAACTACTGGCACACCAATTACGCGGCACGGCAGGGCGGCACCGTCGTGCTGCGCTACCGGCTGTCGCTGCTCGCCCCGGGCGACGCCGCCGAGCCGGTGCGGCGCGGATGGGCGGCGTGCGACCCGCTGTACGTCAGTCCGCCGTACACCAATACCGCGCCGGGCCCGCTCATCGCCCGGGATTCGGCGCTCTCGATTCCCGATCGCGGCGTCCTCGTCACCGGTGCGAAGCCCGCCGACGACGAGGACGGAGCGATCCTCAAGCTCCTCGACATCCGCGGCACGGCGCGCGCCGTCGGCGTATGGCCCGCCGCGTTCGCGTTCCAGCAGGCGCGCCGCGTGAACCTGGTGGAGATGAACGGCGCGGCGCTCACCCTCAGCGCGGATCGCAGCGCGAGCGTGGACGTGAAGGCGTGGGGCGTCGCGGCCGCGCGGCTCTTTACACCGCGAGAGACGGCGGGTTAACGTCCGGCCATGAGCATCGCCAAACCCGCCACGCTGGGCGAGCTGAAACAGACCGAATGGGCCGCGCCCGCCCGCCTGCGCCGCACCGTCAAGGACGAGCTGCGCGAGAACCTGATCTGCCTGCTCGAGAACGGCGCTCCCCTGTTCCCGGGCATCGTGGGCTACGAAGAGACCGTCGTGCCCCAGCTGGTGAACGCCATCCTGTCGCGTCACAACTTCATCCTGCTGGGACTGCGCGGGCAGGCGAAAAGCCGCATCGTGCGCCAGCTCGTGACCCTGTTGGACGAGGAGATTCCGTTCCTCGCCGGCAGCGAGGTGAACGACCACCCGTTCGCGCCGATCTCGAAATACGGCCGGGAGCTGGTGGCCGAGCACGGGGATCGCACGCCGATCGCGTGGCTGCCACGCGACGCCCGGTTCGTCGAAAAGCTGGCGACGCCCGATGTGACGATCGCCGACATCATCGGCGACGTGGACCCGATCAAGGCGGCACGCGGCGGGCACCTGCTGTCCGACGAGCTGACGATGCACTTCGGCCTCCTGCCGCGGGCCAACCGGGCCATCTTCGCGATCAATGAGCTGCCCGATCTCGCTGGGAAGATCCAGGTCGGGCTGTTCAACATCATGCAGGAAGGCGACGTTCAGCTCAAAGGCTACCCCGTGCGGCTGAACCTGGACGTGGCGCTGGTGTTCACGGCCAATCCCGAGGACTACACGGCGCGCGGCAAGATCATCACGCCGCTGAAAGACCGCATCGGCTCGGAGATCATGACCCACTACCCCCACACGGTGGAGCTGGGCACCGCGATCACCGGGCAGGAGGCGTGGCTGGCGCGCGACGGCCGCCCGATCCGGATGCCGGATTTCATCGCCGAGCTGGTGGAGCGCATCGCCTTCGGCGCGCGCCTCGACAAGCGCGTGGACAAGAAGAGCGGCGTGTCGCAGCGGCTGCCGATCAGCGTGCTCGAGAACGTCGTATCCAACGCCGAACGGCGCGCGATCGTCACCAAGGAGAAGGCAGTGGTGCCGCGAGTGTCGGATGTGTATGCGGCGCTTCCCGCGATCACCGGCAAGCTGGAGCTCGAGTACGAGGGTGAGCTGCAGGGAGCCGACACCGTCGCCAAGGATCTGATCAAGCGCGCCGCGGGCGACACGTTCGAGGCCCGGGTGGGCGGGGCCAACGTGGACGACATCGTGCACTGGTTCGACGAAGGTGGTGCACTCAAGATCTCGGCCGACGAGCGCTCGGAGGCGCTGCTGAAAGGGTTCAGCGTGGTGCCCGGGCTGCTCGACCTGGTGGACCGCGTCGGCCTCGCCGGCAAGAAAGACCCGGCCCACATGGTCTCGGCGAGTGAGCTGGTGCTCGAAGGCCTCGTGGCGCTGCGCCGCATCTCCCGCTCCGAGGAGCTGGGCTATGTCCGGGCCCGTCCGGAGCCGAAGAACCCGGGCTACGGCAAGCCGGGGCCGGGGGCGGGACCGAACCTGTTCAGCTAGCGCTATCGGCTATCGGCTATCGGCCCAGACCGATAGCTGATAGCCGATAGCCGAGTTCTATTTCCTTCGATGGCTCCCCCCCTCATCACCGTCACGCGCGAATACGCGTCCGGCGGCTCCGACGTGGCCCAGCTCGTGGCCCAGGGGCTGGGCTGGACGGTGATCGACAACGAGTTCGTGGACGCGGTGGCGCGGCGCGCCGGGCTGCCCGCCGAAGCGGTCGCGCAGCGCGAGGAGCGCGCGCCGGGGCTGCTCGAGCGCCTGGCGCGCACCCTGGCGGTCGCGTCCCCCGAGCTGTTCACCGGCCCCGAAGTGTCGCAGGCGGAGCGCGACGAAGCCACCATCCATACGATCACGGAGCGCATCATCCACGAAGCGGCGGCCGCCGGCCGGGTCGTGCTGGTCGGACGCGGGGCGCAGGCGATTCTCGCCAAGCGGCCGGAGGCGCTGCACGTCTATGTCGTGGCGTCGAAGCCGTGGCGCCTGCGGTTTGCCGTGGACCGAATGGGGATCGAGCCGGCGCGAGCCGAGAAGACGTTGGAGGAGACCGACCGCCACCGCGACGAGTACGTCAAGACGTACTACGGCCGCGCACGCCGGGAGGCGGCGAACTACGATCTGGTGGTGAACGCAGAGCGACTCGGCCTCGAGGGGGCGGCGGCGGTGGTCGTGGCCGAGGCGAGAAGGAGGGAGTGGACGTGATGCTCCTCGCGCTCTGGCTGGCCGCGGCACTCGCCGCCCAGAGCCCACCCGGCACCGACATCTGGGTGGCAGACCTCACCGTGCGCGACGGGCGCCTGACGCTCGCCGCGCCGCTGAACATCACCGCCCGCCCGGGCTACGACAACCAGCCGGCGTTCCTCCCCGACGGCTCGGGGCTGCTGTACACGCGGATCGGCGCGGACGCTCAAGCGGACGTGTGGCGCTACGACTTCGCCGCACGCGCAGCCCGGGCCATGACGACGACGCCCGAGAGCGAATACTCCCCGACCCCCATACCCGGAAGCGGCGGGATCTCCGTCGTGCGGGTGGAGCTGGACTCGACCCAGCGCCTGTGGCGCTTCGATGCCGACGGCACCAAGCCGGTGCTGATCCTCGACCGGCTCAAACCGGTGGGCTACCACGCATGGGCCGGAGACAGCACCCTCGTCCTGTTCGTGCTGGGTGATCCCAATGCCCTCGTGGTCGCGATCCCCGCCACCGGTCGCGTCGACACAGTGGCCCGCAACGTCGGCCGCTCCCCACAATCGATCCCGGGCGGCCACACCGTCAGCTTCGTGCAGCGGGTGGACACGACCGAGTCGTGGCTGGAGGCGGTAGACGCGGAGACCCACGCGGTGCGGCGCCTGGTGCGGCTCCCGCCCGGCGCGGACTTCCACGCCTGGACGCCCGGCGGGCTGGTGCTGACGAGCGACGGCGAAAAACTGTATCAGTGGAATCCGCGCGACGGCGGCCCATGGGTCCCGATCGCCGATCTCGGCGCCCTCGGCCTGCGGGGCGTCACGCGCCTGGCCGTGAACCGCCGCGGCGACCAGCTGGCCCTGGTCGCCCGCGATCCGGCGCCCTGATCCCTCAGGTCTCCCGCAGCTGCGGCACGCGCCACGCCGCCACCACGACCGCCACGGCACACACCGCCGCGCCCATGCCGATGGCGACCGGAGCGCCGAATCGCTCCGCGAACGCGCCCGCCTGGAATGCCCCCAACGGGGACAGCCCGACGAACACGAACGAATAGAACCCCATCACGCGCCCGCGCAGTCCGTCGGGTACCAGGGTCTGGAGCAGCGTGTTGGTCAGCGCATTGTTCACGATCATGGCGCATCCGGCCAGCGCCAGAAGGACGAGGGACGCCACGAAGCTGCGCGACAGGGCGAAGGCCAGCACGCACACCCCGAAGGCGGTCCCGCCGAGCGTCATCAGGCGGCCGCGGCGGACGATGCGTTGTGAGTTCACCGCGATCGCCAGCGCCCCGAGCATCGCCCCCAGACCCACGGCGGCGGTGAGCGCGCCATACCCCGCGGCGTTCACGTGCAGCACGTCGCGCGCGAACACGGGCATCATCACGAGAAACGGGAAGCCGAAGATGCTCAGAATCGCCGTGAGCACGACCAGGGTCTCCACCCGGCGGTCGCTGCGGAGAAAGCCCAGCACTTCGCGGAAACCGCTCCACGCCGACGCCGCGCTGGGCCGCGGCTGGAACGGCGGGAGCCGGATCGCCATGAGCCCGAAGATGACGGCGATGTAGCTCACGCCGTTCAGGAAGAAGCACATCCCCACCCCGACCAGACCGATCAGCGCGCCGGCGATCGCCGGCCCCACCACCCGCGCGGCGTTGAACATCGACGAGTTGAGTGCGATGGCGTTCATCAGGTCTTCCTTGCCGGCGAGATCGACGATGAACGATTGCCGGGTGGGGATGTCGAACGCGTTGACCACACCGACGAACAGTGCCAGCAGCATCACCTGCCAGACGGCCACGACGCCGGTCCACACGAGCACCGCGAGGGCCAGCGCTTCGACCATCTGGAGCGCCTGCGTGAGGATGATCAGCCGTCGCTTGTCCACCCGGTCGGCGACGATACCGGCGTACAGGGTGAACAGCAGCACGCCCAGCGCGCGCAGGGCCGAATTGAGACCGACGGCGAACGGTGAATTGGTGAGGTCGAGCACCAGCCAGCCGAGCGCGATCGACTGCATCCACGTGCCGACGAGGGAGATCCCCTGGCCGAAGAAGAACAACCGGAAGTTGCGGTGGGCGAGCGCGCCCAACCCCACCGCTGAGCGACTTCGCTGGCGCGCGGCTTCCGTCATGGCGAGGAAAGTAGCATCTTCGCCACCCATGACGCCCCTCGGGTTCCTCAAGCTGTACGCCGCGACCGTCCCGATTCTCTTCGCCGTCGATCTCGTCTGGCTCGGGCTCGTCGCCAGGGACTTCTACCGCTCCCGCCTCGGCGAGCTGATGCGCCCCGATCCCCGCTGGGGGGCCGCCATCCTCTTCTACCTCCTCTACGTCGCGGCGCTGCTCGTCTTCGCGGTGGTCCCCGGCCTCGAGCGCGGCTCGCTCGGCCGTTCCGTGGCCCTCGGGGCGGGCCTGGGGTTCATCTGCTATTGCACCTACGACCTGACGAACCTGTCGCTGGCGAAGGGGTTCCCCGCCGTCGTCGCGGTGGTGGACATCGTCTGGGGGACAGTGTTGAGCGCGGTCGTCGCGGCGGCCGCGTTCAAGATCGCGACCTGGCTGACCTAGTTGCTTTCGGCCCCCCGCCAACGCCACATTCCGTAGGACATGCGCTCCACCACCTACGCGAAGTACCTCCCCGAGCTGGCCGACACGATCAACCTCCAGGGCCTGCTCGACCAGCTCGCCGACTTCCTGTTGCAGTCGGGGTTCGCGGGCGGACCCTACACCCACCCGTTCTGGGGCGAGGTGGGCGGCGAGGATGCCGACCGCTCGATGGACGCGCTGCGGCAGGCGATCCTCCAGGCCCTGATGGACTCGGGCCAGCTCACGCCGGACATGCTCAAGGTGCTGCGCGGCGAGTCCACCGGCGACGCCCAGCGAGACGCCGACCTGGAGCATCAGCTCGCCGAGCTGCTGGACAGGATCGTGCAGCGGCTCATGGACGAGGGCTATCTGAACGTCTCCGAGGCGCCGAAGATGCCCGGCGGGCAACAGCCGATGTTCGGGCCGGGGGGCATGGCGCGCGAGGCGGCGCAGCAGGTGCAGTTCTCCCTCACCGACAAGGGCATCGACTTCCTCGGCTACAAGACGCTCAAGCACCTGCTGGGGAGCATCGGGAAGTCGAGCTTCGGCGCGCACGAGACCGAGCACCTGGCCACGGGCATCGAGACCGAGGGCGCGAGCAAAGCCTATGAGTACGGCGACACCCTGAACCTCGACGTGAACGCGACGCTGTCGTCGGCGCTGGAGCGCGAGGGGCTGGGCGTCCCCATCAACCTCGAGTACGAGGATCTGAAGGTGCATCAGGCCGAGTACCGCTCGTCGTCGGCCACGGTGCTGATGCTGGACTGCTCGCACTCGATGATCCTGTACGGCGAGGACCGCTTCACACCGGCCAAGAAGGTGGCGCTCGCCCTCACCCACTTGATCCGCACGCAATTCCCCGGCGATTCGTTGCGGGTCGTGCTGTTCCACGACACCGCCGAGGAGATTCCGCTGGCGCGGCTCGCCCACGCGCAGGTGGGGCCGTACCACACGAACACCGCCGAGGGGCTGAAGCTGGCGCGCCGGATTCTGTTGGCGCAGAAGAAGGACATGCGCCAGATCATCATGATCACCGACGGCAAACCATCGGCCCTGACCATGCCTGACGGGCGCATCTACGTGAACTCGATGGGGCTCGATCCACAGATCCTGCAGGCCACCTACCGCGAGGTGGCCGAGTGCCGCCGGGCGGGGATCCTCATCAACACGTTCATGCTGGCGCGGGACCGCAGTCTGGTGGAGTTCGTGAAGACGGTGAGCGCGATCTGCCGCGGCAAAGCGTATTTCACCAACACGATGACGCTGGGGCAGTTCATTCTGATGGACTTCATGCGGAGGAAGACGCGACGTGTCTCCTAGACTGCACCTCGGTCTCTATCTCAGCTTCATGGCTCCGGCTACCGCGCTTGCCCAGGCGCGGTTCGCGATCTCGTTCCCGGCCGCGGTCCACGCCGACCCGATCACCGGGCGCGTGTTCGTCTTCGTCAGTCACGACTCGAGCCCCGAGCCGCGGCTCAACGGGCACCCGTTCGGGCGCGGCACGCCGCTGTTCGGCCTGGACGCCAACGATTGGAAGCCTGGCGATGTCGCCACGATCGGCGACACCGTCCTCGGCTGGCCGTTCAAGAGTCTCAAGGACCTCCCCGCCGGCGACTACTACGTCCAGGCGCTGGTGAACCTATACACCGAGGTGCACCGCGCCGACGGAAAGACGCTCTGGGTGCACTGGGATCAGTGGGAAGGACAGCAGTTCAACCTGTCACCGGGGAATCTCTACTCGGCGGTCACGAAGGTGCATCTCGATCCGCAGACGGGGTTCGACGTGGCACTGTCCCTGACGCACACGATTCCTCCGATCCTGCTCCCGCCGGACACGAAATGGGTGAAGCACGTCAAGATCCAGAGCGACCTGCTCACCAGGTTCTGGGGCCGCCCGGTGTTCCTCGGCGCGGCGGTCCTGCTCCCGAAGGACTACGACACGCATCCCGCCGCGCGCTATCCGGTGATCTACGAGCAGAGCCACTTCGGTCTCTATCCGCCGCTCGGGTTCACGGAAGACACGACGCCATGGCCCGCGATCATGCGGGATGCGATGAAGAGCTACAACCTGGAAACGAGCCCGGAGTTCACCCGGGCCTGGACCGCGGCCGCGTTCCCGCGGATGATCGCGGTGTCGTTCCAGCATCCCACCCCATTCTTCGACGACTCCTATGCGGTCAACTCGGCGAACGACGGTCCGTACGGCGACGCGATCATGACCGAGCTGATCCCCTACATCGAGAGTCACTTTCGCGTCATCGCGCAGCCGTACGCGCGGGTGCTCACGGGAGGCTCGACCGGCGGGTGGGAGTCGCTGGCGCTCCAGGTCTATCACCCGGAGTTCTTCGGCGGCACCTGGACGCTGTATCCCGACCCGGTGGACTTCCGGCACTACGACCTGGTCGACGCGTACGCGGACACGAACGCGTTCGTGGTCACCAGCACGGGCGGGTTCTTCCTGCAGCCGTCGACCGAATGGCACCACCCGGAGCGCTACATCATGCGCGCCGGCGACGGCCAGCCGCTCTACTCGGTGCGGGAGTACAGCCAGTGGGAGGACGTGCTCGGCGGCCACGGACGCTCGGGCGATCAGTTCGAGGCCTGGGAAGCGGTCTATGGTCCCGTCGGCGACGACGGCTACCCGAAACCGCTCTGGGACAAGCGCACCGGCCACATCGATCACAGCGTCGCCGAATACATGCGCGACCACGGTTTCGACCTGCGCGACTACCTGGCCCGGAACTGGGGGAAGATCGGCACGCAGCTCGTGGGGAAGATCCACGTGGACGTGGGCGACATGGACAACTTCTACCTGAATCTGGCCGTCTACGATCTCCAGGCGTACCTCGACTCGGTCTCGACCCCGCGAGCCCTGGCCACCTTCCACTACGGCCGGCCCGAGAAGGGCCACGGGTGGCAGCACGCCACGCGGGCCGAGCTGGTGCGGGAGATGGCGGCGTACGTGACGCGGCACGCGCCGCGCGGCGAGAGCGTGCGCGGCTGGAACTACTAGGCCAGCTCGCGCAGCCGCTCGCCCAACTCACGCGCCGTCTGGACGCGCGCTTCCGGCTTCTTGGCGAGCAGCTGCATCACCAGCGCGGAGAAGGCCGGTGACACCTCTGGGTTCCGCTCGAGCACCGGCCGGGGCTCCTCGGAGAGCAGCTTGGCGATGAGGGAGATGGGCGTCGACCCCTGAAACGGGGTCTGACCGGTGAGGCACTCGTAGATCACGACGCCCGCGGCGTACAGATCGCTGCGGGCGTCCACTTCTTCGGCCATCAGCTGCTCGGGTGGCATGTAGGCCGGGGTGCCGATGACGAGGCCGGCCTCGGTGATCGTCGAGGCGCGCTCCGCCAACCGGGAGATCCCGAAGTCCATCACCTTCAGCACGCCGTCGGGATCGAGCAGCAGGTTCTGCGGCTTGATGTCGCGGTGAATCACGCCGTGCTCGTGCGCCACCGCGAGCGAGTGCGCCAGCTGCGTCGCGATCGCCAGGGTGGAGGACGTGCTCAACTTGCCGCGCGTGTCGAGCAGCTCCCGCACGGTGATGCCCTCGACGTACTCCATCGTGAGAAAGCACACCCCGGACCACTCTCCGAAATCGTGGGTGCGAACGATGTTCGGGTCCGACAGACGGCGCGCCAGCCGGATCTCGTCCTTGAAGCGCATCAGGAGCGTCGCGTCGGACAGGAACTCGGGGCGCAGCGTCTTGATGGCGACCTCTTCCTCCAGCTCGAGGTCGCGCGCGCGGTACACCGTCCCCATGCCGCCGCGCCCCAGCACCGCCAGGATCTCGTAGCGCTGCGCGAAGTTGTCGCCGGTCTTGAGGTTGCCCCCGTCCACCGCGGCCCCGAACTCCTTGGAATCGCGCCGCGCCTGCTCGATCTCCGCCCGCAGGTCGCGCACCCGCTCGCGCAGCCGGTCTTCCCGGGCCTTGAGCTGCGATACCATGCCGTCGAACACGCGGGCCAGGCGGCCCAGCTCGTCGTCGCGGCCGGCCACGTCGCGCAGCTCGCCCTGGCGGTAATGGCCCGTCTCGACCGCGGTCGCGGCGTCGATGACCCGGTTGACCTGCAGCAGGTACTCCTTCTCCTGGTCGCGCAGTCGCTTCTTTTCCAGTGAGGCGTTGATCCGGGCGCGCAGCAGCACCGGATCGAACGGCTTGTGCAGGAAGTCCTCGGCGCCGTGCTCGATGCAGCGCACGATGCTCGGCATCTCGTCCAGCGCCGAAATCATGATCACCGGGATGTCGCGCAGCGCCGGTGTTCCTTTGATGGCTTCCAGGACGGCGAAGCCGTCGAGCTCCGGCATCAGGACGTCGAGCAGCACGAGATCGTAGGGCCGCGCGGCCAGACGCTCGAGCGCCTGCCGCCCGTGTTCGGCCGTCTCCACGACGTGGCCGGAGCGCTCCAGCCGGCGGCGCAGCACCTCGCGGTTCTCGGCTCCGTCGTCCACGACGAGGATCCGCGCCCTCATCTCCCCAGCCGGCTCTGGGGCGGCGGCCTCCGGCGCGGCCTGGTCGGCGCGTGCGGCAGCGGCGGAGGGCGCCGGCATCCCGGAGGGGACCAGCCGCTCGGCAGCCGAGAGGATCTTCCGGACGTCGGCCGTGAAGGTGCCCTCGGCGCTCGCCCCCGGCCCGACGAGAAGTGCCGTCGCCGCGTCCATGATGCGGCCGCGTGGCGGCCGCAGCTCCTCGTACAGCCGGTTCACGTCCTCCTGGCCTGCCCCCTTGGCGGTTCCCAGCGTGGCGTTGATCAACCCCAGCGCTTCACGCGCCGCGGCCAGCGTGGACTCGAGGTGCGCGCGGACGGCGGCGGCGCCATCCCCCGTGGCGTCCTCGAGCAGCATCTCGGCGTACCCGATGACGTGGTTGAGTGGCGTCCGCAGATCGTGACGCAGCTCGGCCAGCGCCTCGGGCGGCAGGCCGTTCCCGGACAGCGTCTGGCTCACGCGCCCCCGCCCAACAGGGCTTCGATCTTCGACAACAGCCGCGGCAGCTCCACGGGCTTCGTGTCGTAATCGTTGCACCCGGCTTCCAGCGCCTTCTCGCGATCGCCCGCCATGGCGTGCGCGGTCAGGCCGATGATCGGCACCGCTTTCGTTTCCGGGACCGCGCGCAGCTGGCGTGTCGCCTCCCACCCGTCGATCTCGGGCAGGCTCATGTCCATGAGGATGAGATCGTATCCGCCCTGGCGCGCCATCTCGACGCCCTGCCGGCCGTCCACCGCCATGGCGACCTCGTACCCCTTGCGTTGCAGCCGGCGCGACAGCATGTCGCGGTTCATCTCGTTGTCCTCGACCAGCAGGATCTTGGTCATCACCCGCTCCCTTTCTCGGCGGCGAGCCGTTCGGCGACCACGCCGCGGACCTCGGCCAGCAGCGCCTCCGGACCACGGCCCCGCTTCTCCACGACCCGCTCCACCCCGCCGTTCAGCCGCCGCCGGTCTTCGTCGGTCAGGTCCTTGGCGGTAATCACGACGACGGGAATGCGCGAGCCGCCGTCCTGCGCGCGCAGCGTCTCCACGAACTCGAAGCCGTCCATCTCGGGCATCATCAGATCGAGCAGCACGAGATCGGGCGCGCGGACCGCCAGCTGTTCCAGGGCGATGCGGCCGTTGGCGGCCTCGGCCACGGCCCATCCTTCCGCCTTCAGCTCGCGGCGCAAGACCCGCCGCACCGCCGCGTCATCCTCGACGATCAACACCGAACGGCTCGATCCGGCCGGCGTGTAGCGCTGCAGCACCGCCGCAAGTCCCGCCCGATCGATCGGCTTGGTGAGGTATTCGGCGACGCCGAGGGCGAACGCCGTCGGCTTGTCGTCGACCACCGACAGCATCACCACGGGAATCGTGGCCAGCCCGGGATCCCCCTTGAGCGCCGACAGCACGGCCCATCCGTCCATGTCGGGCATCAGGACATCCAGGGTGATGACGTCCGGGCGACGCTCGCGGGCGAGGCGCAGTCCCGTCGCCCCGTCGGGTGCAGTCTCCACCTGGTAGCCTTCGCGGCTGAGGAATCGACCCAGCATGTTCCGCACGCTCGGGTCGTCGTCCACCACCAGCACCGTGCCGGACGACGTTCCCCCCGCCGCGGGCCAGGAGACGCGCTCGGGGGCGACGTCCGCCTCGGCGAGCGGCAGCCGCACCGTGAAGGTCGAGCCGCGGCCCGGGGCGCTGTCGACTGTGACGTCGCCGCCCATCATCTGACAGAAGCGGCGGCTGATGGCGAGCCCCAGCCCCGTGCCCCCGTATTTGCTGGACGTCGAGGCGTCCGCCTGCGCGAACGCCTGGAACAGCCTGCCCATCTGCTCCGGCGTCATTCCGATGCCGGTGTCGCGCACCTGGAACACCATCTCGGAGGCTTCGCGCGTCACGGACAGCGTGATCGAGCCCTGCTCGGTGAACTTCGACGCGTTGGAGAGCAGGTTCAGCAGCACCTGGCGCAGCCGCGTGACGTCAGTGCGCATCGTCCCCAGATCCGGCGCCGCCGCGAGCTCGAACCGGTTGCCGTGCTGCTCCAACAGCGGCCGCACCGTCGTCGCGACCTCCTCGATCACCGGCCGGAGGGGGAACGTCTCGACGTACAGCTCCATCTTGCCCGCTTCGATCTTGGAGAGATCGAGGATGTCGTTGATCACGGCCAGCAGGTGCTTCCCAGCCGAATGGATCTTCTGGAGATCGGGCAGGTACGCGGACTGCCCCTCTTCCTCGGCCTGCTCCTGCAGCATCTCGCTGTAGCCGATGATCGCGTTGAGCGGCGTGCGCAGCTCGTGGCTCGTGCTCGCCAGGAAGCGGCTCTTGGTCTCGTTCGCCTCTTCGGCTTCGCGCCGCGCGGCCAGCAGCTCGCTGATGTCGTGGTACAGGCCGATCAGACCGACCCGCTCGCCGCCCACCGTGATGGGGATGGACGCGATCTCGACGTCCACCGTCGAGCCGTCCTTGCGGCGCCGCCGGCCCTTGCCCCCGGTGACGCTCCCCACCTGCATCGCCTGATCGGTGTACGCCTTGGCCTCGCCGAGGGAATCGTCCGTCGTCACGAGGCGGTCCAGGTCGCGGCCTTTCACCTCGTCCTCCCGGTACCCGAACAGCCGCTCGAACGCCGGGTTGCAGGAGGTGATGCGCCCTTCCAGGTCCACGTTGACGATCGCCACCGGATTGTTGCTGACGAGCATGTCGAAGTGTTGCTGCGCGACCGAGAAGAGCCGCGCGTTCTCGATGGCGATCGCCGCCTGGGGGGCGAACATCATCAGCCGGCGCAGGTCGGCGTCGCCGAATTCCCGGGTGGAGTCGGCGTGCACGCTGGCGATCGCGCCCACCAGACGGGTGCCGATGAGCAGCGGCGCCGCCATGACCGACTGGATCGAGCTGCGCTCGTATTTGCCCGAGTGCCCTTCCCACTCCTGATAGCGCGGAATGATGAGCGGCTCGTGCGTCTTGGCGACGCGGCCCATGGCTCCTTCGCCCAGGGCCATGCGGGTGCCGACGGCGTTCGTTTCGAGGTTGTAGCTCGACACGATCAGCAGGTCCTGGCGTGCCTCATCGAAGGTGGCGAGCTCGCCGCCCGTGACGCCGAGCAGCGAGACGGCCCGCTGCAGCACCCGCTCGAGCACCTTGGACAGCTCCAGCTCGCCGGAGAGGTCCTGCATCGTGTCCAGCACCGCTTCCTGCTCCTCGGCCCGCTCCCGCTCGGCGCTGAACAGTCGGGCATTCTCGATCGCGATCGCCGCCTGCGCCGCGAACAGATTGAGCAGCCGCAGGTCGCGCTGGCCGAAGGTCCGCGCCGGATCGGAATGCACGCTCGCGATCGCGCCCACCAGCCGGTCGCCGATCACGAGGGGCGCCGCCATCACCGTCTGGATCGTGCTGCGGATGTACTGCGCCGAGCGGCTCTCCCATTCCTGGTAGCGCGGGATGATCAGCGGCTCGAGCGTCTTTCCCACGTGCCCCATGGCGCCTTCGCCCAGCGCCATGCGGGTGCCGACGGCGTTGGTCCCCATGTTCTGACTCGCGACGATCACGAGCTGCTGCGCGCGCTCGTCGAAGATCGCCAGCTCGCCCCCGGTCACGTCGAGCAGCGCGACGGCGCGCTCGAGCACCGCCTGCAGCAGCTTGTCCGGCTCGAGCTGGCCCGAGAGATCGGCCAGGGTGTCGAGCAGCGCCCGCTGCTCGGCGAGGCGCTGGCGATCCGTCGCCAGCAGGCGGCTGCGTCCGATCGCGATCCCCGCCTGATTCGCCGCCGCCGCCAGGATCTCCAGGTCCCCCTGCTCGAACGCGCGCCCGCCGTCGCGCTGCACCACGACTTCCCCGATGGCGTTTTGATCGATGCGCAGCGGCAGCCGCAGCTCCGCCCGCGAGGCGTCCCCCGGGCGGAAATCGCCCGACGACGCCCGCAACGCCGGATCGAAACTGGTCGTGCCCGCCAGGTAGAGACCCACGCCTTCGAAGCCGAACGCCTCGTGCCGCAGACTCTCCACCATGCGCCGACACACATCGTCCTCGTCCTGCGCCTCGGCGATGCGGTTGCTCAGGCCGAGCAGCGCGGAACGGAACCGCGCGGCGCGGCCCGCACCGTCGGCGGGCAAGAGGGGCGCGCTCACGACGGGCTCCCGTTCACGGTCGCCGGCAGGCGGATCGTGAAGGTCGATCCGCGCCCGGCCTCGCTGCGGACCGTCACGTCCCCGCCCATCATTTCACAGAACCGCTTCGTGATGGCCAGTCCGAGCCCCGTCCCGCCGTACTTGCTGGTGGTGGACGCCTCCGCCTGCGAGAACGCCTCGAACAGCCGGTCCATCTGCTCCGGCGTCATCCCCACACCCGTGTCGGCGACGCTCAGGACCACCTCCTCGCCGGCCGGCCGCTCGCGCGCCAGCGTCAGCGTGATCGTGCCGTCCTTGGTGAACTTGCACGCATTCGACAACAGATTCAGCAACATCTGCCGCACCTTGGTGAGATCGGCGTGGATCGTCCCGGGTTGCGGCGGCCGCTGCACCACCAGCCGGTTCTTGTTCTTTTCGACCAGCGGGCGCACCGTGGTTACGACTTCCTCGAGCAGCGGCGCCAACTCGAAGGTCTCGAGGAACAGCTCCATCTTGCCGGCTTCGATCTTCGAGAGGTCGAGGATGTCGTTGATCAGCGCCAGCAGGTGCCGGCCCGCGGTGCGGATCTTCGTCAGGTCCGACACGAGCCCGGGCTGGCCCAGCTCCTCCACCTCTTCCTGCACCATCTCGCTGTAGCCGATGATGGCGTTGAGGGGCGTCCGCAGCTCGTGGCTCATGCTCGCCAGGAACTGGCTCTTGGCGCTGTTGGCCGCCTCCGCCTCGCGCCGGGCCTCGAGCAGCTCGCTGATGTCGTGGTACAACCCCATGAGGCCGACCCGCTCTCCGGCGACGATCACTGGCACCCCGAGCACTTCGACATCGACGAGCGAGTCGTCCTTGCGCCGGCGCCGTCCGATGCCGTGGATCGGGCGGTCCAGCGCCTGCCGCGTGTATTCCACGGCCTCGGAGCGCGTGGCTTCGGTGGAAATGAGCTCGTCCAGGTTCCGGCCGATCGCCTCCACTTGCGTGTACCCGAACAGCTCCTCGAACGCCGGATTGCACGACACCACGTTGTGGTTCGTGTCCAGCGTGACGATCGCGACGGGGTTGTTGAGCACCAGGTCTTCGAAGTACTGCTTCTGGCGCTGGGCAGCCGCGTACAGCCGGGCGTTCTCGATGGCGATTGCCGCCTGGGGCGCGAACATCGTCAGCAGCCGCAGGTCTTCTGGCCCGAAGATGCGGTCTTTGTCCGAGTGGACCGTCGCAATGGCGCCCACGAGCCGCCGTCCGATGAGCAGCGGCGCCGCCATCACCGAATGCACCGTGACGTCGGCGTACTGCCCCGAGCGGCCCAGCCATTCGTGGTAGGACGGGATGATCAGCGGCTCCCGGGTGCGCGCCGCGTGACCCATGGCGCCTTCGCCCAGGCCGAGCCGCGTCCCGGTCGAGTCCTTCCCGATGTGTTCGCTCGCCACCACGACGAGCTGCTTCACCTGCTCCTCGTAAATCGCCACCTCACCGCCCGTCACGCCGAGCAGGGTCACCGCGCGGCTCAGCACCGCCTGCAGCACCCGCGGCAGCTCGAGGTCGGCGGAGAGATCGGCCATCGTATCGAGCAGCGCCTTGTGCTCGTCGACGCGGCGCCGCTCCTCGGCGAGCAGCCGGGCGCGGCCGATCGCGATGCTCGCCTGATTGGCGGCGGCGGTGAGAATCTCGAAATCCTCGGCGCCGAAGGCGTTCGGGTCGCTGCTCTCCACCACCAGCACGCCGATGGTCCGCCCGTCGATGCGCAACGGCACATCCACCTCCGACCCGCTGGCGAGGCTCGGCATGTATCCGGCGGCGTGCGTCACATCCGGCGTGTAGTGCAGCTCTCCGTCCTGGAGCGCCCGCTCGCTCAGCCCCTGCCCGCGGTGGACGCGCCAATCGTGCGGCACATCCGGCCAGCCGACCGACGCCTGCAGCACGCGGTCGCCGGTGGCTTCATCGAGCAGGAAGGCGCCGAGGAAGTTGTAGCCCAGCGCCTCGTCGTGCAGGCCGTTCACCATCGAGCGGTACACGCCCGCCTCGTCGGTGGACGCCGCGATGGCGGTCGACAGGCGCAGGAGGGCCGCCTGCCGCCGGGCCATGTCGTCCCGCTGCACGCGCGGGTTCGACCGCCGGACGGGCGCTCGCCGGGAGGAGGTCATGCGACGTGCTCCCGGACGGCCGCCGCCAGGGCTTCGAACCCCTGGCCTCCCTTGGCGACGACCCGTTGCACGCCCCCGTTCAGCCGGCGCCGTTCGGCGTCGGTCAGCTCCTTGGCCGTGATGACCACCACCGGCACGCCGCGCCACGCGTCGTGCGCGCGCAGCGCCTCCAGGAACTCGAAGCCGTTCATCTCCGGCATCATGAGATCGAGCAGGATCAGATCGGGGACGCACGCCGCCATCCGCTCGAGCCCCGCCCGCCCATGCTCGGCCAGCGCCACCTCCCACCCTTCGCCTTGCATGGCCCGACCCAGCGCGGCGCGCGTCAGGGCGTCATCCTCCACCACGAGCACGCGGCGCGCGGCGCCGGGCCGTCCGTAGCGGCGCAGCACGCGCAGCAGCTGATCGCGCTCGATCGGCTTGGTGAGGTATTCCGCCGCCCCCAACGCGATTCCCAGATTCCGTTCGTCCACCATCGAGAGCATCACGACGGGGATGTCGGCGGTGGCGGGATCGCCTTTCAGGGCCGTCAGGACGCTCCATCCATCGAGCCCCGGCATCACGACATCGAGCGTGATCACGTCGGGATGGCGGTCGCGGGCGGCCTGCAGGCCGGCCCGCCCGTCCACCGCGACCTCCACTGCCAGCCCCTGTTTCTCGAGGAACCGCGACACAAGATCCCGCGCCGCAGCGTCATCGTCGATCACGAGGACGGTCCCGCCCGTGCCACGTCGCGTATGCGCGCCGTCCACGGCGTCGCCGGCGAGCGCCGGACCCGAGGCGGGAATCCGCACCGTGAAGACCGATCCCTTGCCCGCCGTGCTCTCCACGGCGACGTCGCCGCCCATCAACTGGCAGAACCGCCGGCTGATCGCGAGACCCAGGCCGGTGCCGCCGTACTTCGCGGCCGTCGAGGCCTCGGCCTGGGTGAACGCTTCGAACAATCGGCTCAGCTGGTCGGGGGTCATCCCGATCCCGGTATCGCGCACCCGGAACACGACGTCGCCGCCGTCGCGCGTCACGTCCAGCGTGATCTGTCCGTGGTCGGTGAACTTGCTGGCGTTCGACAGCAGGTTGAGCAGCACTTGCCGCAGGCGCGTCGCGTCGGAGTGCATGGCGCCGACGCCCTCCGCGCACTGGACGGTGAGCCGGTTGGCGTTCTTCTCGACCAGAGGGCGGACGGTCGTGGCGACCTGGTCCACGAGCGGGGCGATGTCGAACGACTCCAGGAACAGCTCCATCTTGCCGGCTTCGATCTTGGACAAGTCGAGCACGTCGTTGATCAGCGCCAGCAAGTGCTTCCCCGCCGAGTGGATCTTCTGGAGATCCGGAATGGAGGACGGGTCCCCGCGGTCCGTCGCGTCCTCCTGGAGCATCTCGCTGTAGCCGATGATCGCGTTGAGCGGGGTGCGCAGCTCGTGGCTCATGCTGGCCAGGAACTGGCTCTTGGCGCTGTTGGCCTGCTCGGCATCGTGTCGCGCCCGCAAGAGCTCGGTGATGTCGTGGTACAGCGCCATGAGCCCGACGCGCCGCCCGTTGACCACGACCGGCACCCCGAGCACCTCCACGTCCACGATGCTGCCGTCCTTGCGGCGCCGCTGGCTGATGACCTGCACCGACCGGCTGGCGAGCGCCTGCTCGGTGTAGCCGACGGCCTCCGAGCGGGTCGACTCGGTCGTGATGAAGTCGTCCAGATTGCGCCCCACGACTTCGGCTTCGCGATAGCCGTACATCTTCTCGAACGCGGGGTTGCAGGAGACGACGTTGTGCTGCACGTCCAACGTGACGATCGCCACCGGGCTGTTCGACACCAGCTCGGCGAAGTACTGCTTCTGCTCCTGGGCGGCGGTGAACAGGCGCGCGTTCTCGATCGCGATCGCCGCCTGCGGCGCGAACAGGTTCAGGAGCCGCAGGTCGTCGGGTCCGAATCGGCGCTGCGGATTGCGATCCATGAACGCGATCGCCCCCACCAGCCGGCCGCCCATCAGCAGCGGCGCCACCATCACGCCATGGAAGTCCACCTGGGCGTATTGCGCGGAATGCCCCGCCCATTCGAGGTAGTTGTCGATGATCAGGGGCTCGTGGGTCCGGGCCACGTGCCCCATGGCGCCCTCGCCGACCGCCATGCGGGTGCCCGTCGTATCGCGCTTGCCTACGTTGTGACTCGCGACGATCTCCAGCTCCTGGCTCGCGGCGTGGAAGATGGCGAGCTCACCGTGACTCACCCGCAGCAGGGCGACGGCCCGCTCCAGCACCGCCTGCAGCAGTGTGGATAGCTCGAGCTGCGCCGAGAGGTCGGCCATCGTCGCGCGCAGGGCTTCCTGCTCGTCGGCCCGCTGACGCTCCGCCGCGAGCAGCCGGGCACGCCCGAGGGCGATGCCGACCTGATTCGCCGCCGCCGTCAGGATTTCGAAGTCGGCGGCGTCGAACGCGTTGGGGTGGTTGCTTTCCACCACCAGCACGCCGACGAGCCGCTGGTTGATCATCAGGGGGACGTCCACCTCCGAGCCTTCGTTGCGGGTCGGGAGGTAGCGGGTGTCCTGGGTGACTTGCGGAGTGTAGTGCAGCCGGCCGTCGAGCAGGGGGCGTTCGCTCAGGCCTTCACCCGGGCGGACCCGCAGGCCTGGGGGCGCGTCGTCCCACCCCGAGCTCGCTGTGAGCACGCGGTCCCCCGTGGCGTCGTCGACCAACAGCAGCGCGACGAAATCGAAGCCCAACGCTTCATCGCGCAGGCCGCTGCACACGGCACGACAGATGTCGGTTTCGGTTTCGGCGGCTGCGATGGCGGTGCTGAGGCGCATGAGGGCCGCGCCACGATCGCGCGCCCTTGTTTCGCCCGACGCCTTCCGGGACGATGTGGAGAGTGTCCGTTTCGGCATCGGGACCCTGCGAGAGAAGCGGACCGGAAATATGCCGGCGGGACCGACCCGCGCCAGATGTGCTCCCCGGACGGACGAAGTATGAAGCCGCGCTACTCGTATCGCAGCGCCTTCACCGGGTCCACCAGGGACGCGCGCCGGGCGGGTAGATACCCCGCGCCGAGGGCCACGACCGCGAGCGCCAGCACGGCCAGCGTGAAGACCGCGGGGTCGTGGCCTTGGAGCCCGTAGAGCAGCGAGCTGGCCGCGCGTCCCAGACCGAGCGCCCCGGCCAGGCCGATGCCGCCCCCCACCAGCATCATGCCCGACACCTGGCGCAGCACCATGACGCGCACCTTCCGGGCGTCCGCGCCCAGGGCCATGCGCACACCGATCTCCCGTGTGCGTTGCGCCACCGTATACGCCAGCACGCCGTAGAGTCCCACCGCCGCGAGCAATGTGGCGAGGACCGCGAAAGACGCCGACAAGATGCTGATCATGCGATCCAGAAAGATGTTCTCTCGGACCTGCTGCGGCATGGACTTGAGCTGTTGCAGGGGGAGTACCGGATCGATGCGCTTCACAAGGCCCGGGATCTCCCGCAGCAGCGCCTGGGGCCGGGAGGATCGGACGTAGAAGCTCATCCCCTGGACGTGCGTGTCTTGCCGCCACGGCAGATAGAACACCGCGGGCACCGCGTCCTTCACATCGCTGTACTTGATGTCGGGAATGACGCCGACGATCTGGATATTCAGCGAGTCGGGGCCGCTGGTGGACATGAACTTGCCCACCGCCCCATCTCCCAGATTGAACTTTCTCACGAAGGCCTGATTCACCACCGCGACCTGCGACGCCCCCTCATGGTCGGCGAGCGTGAACTCCCGGCCGGACACGAGCGGCACACCCAGCGTCGCGAAGTACCCGGTACCGATCTCGTTGAACCGCGAGTTGTTGTCGACGTCCGGCCCGCCCGGAAAGCCCTGCACGTAGACGTTGTCGCCCCAGTTGTCGCCCGCCAGCAGCGGCACGAGCGAGCTCGACACGCCGTTCACCCCGGGCATGGCTGCCATCTCCTCTTCCACTCGGGCGTAGAGCTGGAGGGCGCGGCTGCTGTCGTACCCGCTCTGCTCGGGATAGAGGGCAAACGTCACGACGCTGTCGATGCGAACACCCAGGTCCACGCGCGAGACGTTGACCAGGCTCTTCATGAAAAGACCCGCCGCGATGAGCAGCGACATCGCCAGGGCGATCTGCACCGTGACGAGGGCGCCGCGGAATCGCGCCGCGCTGCGGGAGCCGGAGATCTGGCCGGCGTTGGCCCGGATCGTCGTGACCAGCTCGCCCCGCGTGCTGTGCCAGGCGGGGAACATCCCGAAGACGAGTCCCGTGGCGATCGCCAGCACGCCGGCGAACACCAGCACCGCCGGCTGCAGGGTGAACTGGAAGGTCTGCCGCGGATCCCCCGGGAGGAGCGCCGCGATGGCGGCCAGCGTCCACTTGGCCACTACCAGGCTGGCGAGTCCGCCAAGCAACGCGAGCAACACCGACTCGGTGAGCAGCTGCGCCAGGAGCTGGCGTCGGCTCGCCCCCAGGGCCAGACGCACGCCCATCTCCATCGCCCGCCCTGCACCGCGGGCCAGCAGCAGGTTGGCGATATTGGCGCAGGCGATGAGCAGCACGATCCCGGTGACGCTGAACAGCATGAGCAACGGCGTCTTCGCATTGCGGTGGATCGAGCTCTGACCGCGCCGTCCCGGCGTGACCGGCAGCTGTTTGGCCTTGAAGCGCGCCATGGTCTGGTCGCTCATGCCCTTCTGGAGCGGCGCCTCGACGTCGGTGATAATCGGATGGTAGACCGCGTTCAGGCCGCCGGCGGCCTGGGCCAGGGACACGCCCGGCTTGAGGCGGCCGAAGAGGTACATCCAGTAGTTCCGGCGGTTCTCGAATCCCCGAAAGCCGATCGAGAGCAGCCCGCGCATCGAGATGGGGACGAACACGAGCGGCTTGTTCCCCAACGTGGTCCCCTCAAAGCCCTTGGGTGCGACGCCGACGATGGTCATCGACTGGCCGTTGACCACGAGGGCCTGACCCAACACCGCGGGGTCCGAGCCGAAGTGCGTCTGCCAATAGCTGTAGGAGAGGACGGTGACGAAGTTGGTGCCGACGCTCTGGTCGTCGGCCGGCGACAGCAGCCGGCCCAGCGCGGGCCGGAGCCCGAGCGTCGGGAAGTAGGATCCCGAGACGTACAACCCATCGCCCGTCAGGGGCTCATTGTGGTAGTACAGGCTGACGCCGAACCCACAGTGGGCGGCGAGCCCCGTGAGCACCGTCTGGCTCCGTTCCAGATCCCGGAACATCGGGTAGCTGAACACCTCGTCGCAGTCCCCGGCCTGGCCGCACGACGTGGATCCCGGCTTGGGGCCCGGAGCCGAGAGGTTGACGAGCCGGTCCGGAGCCGGGACCGGTAGGGGACGCAAGAGGATCTGGTTGAACAACGAGAAGATCGCGGCGTTGGCCCCGATCCCCAGCGCGAGGGAGGCCACCGCGACCGCGGTGACGAACGGCGTCTTGGAGAGAGTGCGAAAGGCGAGCTTGAGGTGCCGCATGTGCCAGTCCCCTGCCGGGTGATCGACCTCCCTACGACGGTGGCGAGGCGCGCCGGGTTTCTCGGCGCGCGACGATCCGCGACAGGTCCGCGACCAGGTCGTGGGCGACACTGTCCTGCTCGATGCCCGCGGTCAATACCACCAGCACATACGGGGCCCCCCGCGCGGGGTACACCACCCCGGCATCGTGGTACACGACGCCCTCGATCCACCCGGTCTTGTGCGCCACGCGCGTCCCCGGCGCCACGCCCGCGGGGATTCCTTCCGTGAAATGCTGGCGCGCCAGGATATCCAGCATCTCGCGACACGCGGCCGGTGAGGCGGCCCGGTATTGAGCCAGGGCCGCGAACAGCATCCCCAGGTCGCGCGCCGTCGTGGTGTTGTTCAACCCCGCCTGATACGCCTTGCCGTCTTCCACGCCGCGCAGCACGAGGATCGAATCGGCGCCGAGCGCGTGGGCGGTGGCGTTGGCACGCGCCGCCCCCACACGGTCGATCAGCAGATTGGTCGCCAGGTTCGACGACACCGTCTCCATCAGGTCGATCAGCTGCCGGACCGATCGCCGCTGCCCCTCGAGCGCGTACAGCGACGAATCGGAATCATCGGCCTTGTCGAGTGCATACGGAGAGCTGTCGAGAATCGAGCGGAAGTCGTTGTGGATGAGAATCGAATCGTCGAGCGACAGCGCGCCCGCGTCCCGGTCGCGGAACAGCTGGATCATCACGGGCACTTTCATGGTGCTCGCCGCATGAAACCGCGCGTTCGCCCCGACGAGCAGCGTGTCGCCGCTGCCGAGATCGCGGAAATACACGCCCACGGCTCGCGCCGGGGCGCGCGCGATCCGCACGGCGATCGCCGCGCGCAGCGAATCGAGGGATTGCCCGGCCGCCTGCGTGCCCGCAAGCGGGCCCAGCGAGATCAGGAGAGCGCACAAACCCGACATGCGATTCATGGCGCTGGAATATACCTGTCCGGTGACGGGACCCGTTTGACGGCGCCGTCCGCACAGGCCATTCTCTATCGACATGACGGGCACGTCGCCGGCGCCATTTCTGCGTACGGATGAACAGCTCCTGCGCATCCATTACTTCCGATTCTTCACCTCTCAGGGATGTGCCCTGGGGAGTGTGGACATCGTCGTCGAGGAAGCCCTCGCCCCGAGCACACCGGCTGCCGAGCGGTGCATCGCTCGGCCACAGCACCCCCGGCTCGTACCCAAGTCGGAGTACACCGTCCGTGCGGAGACCGTGGAGGCCGCGCTGGCGCGTCTCGTCGATCGCCTGCGCGGGCGACCGCTGACCGAGGCGTTTTTCCCGACCCATTGAGCACGGCTGGGGAGCCGGAAGGAGACTCACATGGCGGACTCGTACGCACATCCCGAGGTGCTGGTCGATACGGCCTGGGTCGCCGGCCACCTGAATGACCCTCAGGTCCGCCTCCTCGAGGTGGACGTCGACACCGCGGCCTACGATCAAGGGCATCTTCCGGGAGCCGTTGGGTTGCACTGGAAGCGCGATCTCGAAACCCAGGTGGTGCGCGATATCGCGTCCCGGGAGCAGATCGAAGGATTGCTCAGTGTCGCCGGGATTTCACCCGGGAGCACCGTCATTCTGTACGGCGACAACAACAACTGGTTCGCGACCTATGCCTGGTGGCTGCTGAAGTACTACGGTCACACGGATGCGCGTATCATGAACGGCGGGCGCAAGAAGTGGATGGACGAGGGACGCCCGATGACCAAGGACGTTCCGGCCCCGAAGCAAACGGCCTACCGGACGAAGACGCCCGATCCGAGCATCCGGGCCGTTCGGGATGAGGTCATCGCCGCTGCGCGAACAAAGTCCTCCGCCCTGGTGGACGTGCGTTCCCCCAAGGAGTACTCGGGCGAGCTGCTGGCCCCGGAGGCGCTGCCCCAGGAAGGGGCGCAACGTGGCGGTCACGTGCCCGGCGCCGCCAACATTCCGTGGGGGGAAAACGTCCAGGCCGATGGCACGTTCAAACCGGTCGACCAGCTCAAAGCGTTGTACGAAGCCCGGGGTATCAGGCCCGACCAGGAGGTCATCGCCTACTGCCGCATCGGCGAGCGCTCCTCGATCGCGTGGTTCGCACTGAAGTACCTGCTCGGCTACCCCAACGTGAAGAACTACGACGGCTCGTGGACGGAGTACGGCAGTCTCATCGGCGCGCCCATCGAACGGTGACCCGCGCCACCCGGTCCGACGGTCCGGCACAAAGGAAACGCACATGGTTCGACCTGAGGATCTCGAGAGTCTGGTAGGTGAGCGCGTGATCCTGCAGCTCTCCACGGCGGCGCAAGGCGACCCGGTCGTGACCGGCCGGATCGTGGGCGTGCTGCGCGCCTTGGACGGCCTGGTCGTGACCATCGCCCCCGATGGCGCCGAATCGACAGGGCACCTCACCTACCACTACCACTACGTAGAATCGGCCAAGCCGGCGGCACCTCCCAAGACATAGGTGGCGGCGTGTAGATTGCCAACGTGAGCCAGTTCGTCTTCGGCACCAACAACGCCGCCTTCGTGCAGGTGATGTACGAGCAGTATCTGCGCGACCCCGCCTCCGTCAGCGACGACTGGCGTCAGCTGTTCGACAACGGAAGACTGGCCGAGCTGCCGATCATCCCGACGAGCCGAGATGAACTCGCGAGGGACGAGGAACGGGGGACGAGGGACGGGTCATTGTCGACCGTATCCACTCGTCCCGCGTCCCCCGTCCCTCCTCCCTCAGTCGGTTTGACTCCGCTTACCGGCCCCGCCGCCCGGCTCGTCCAGAACATGGGCGAATCGCTCGGCGTCCCCACGGCGACTTCGTTCCGGGACGTCGCCGTCGCCACCCTCGACGCGCGGCGCAAGGCACTCAACGCGCCGCTCGCGGCCCGCGGCCTCAAGGTGTCGTTCACGCACCTCATCGGCTACGCCATCGTCCAGGCGGCGAAACAGTTTCCGGCGATGGTCCGCGCGTTCTACGACGTGGACGGCAAGCCGCATCGCTTCGATCCCGACGGGATCCATCTCGGTCTGGCGGTCGACGTAGAGAAGAAGGACGGCAGCCGGGCGCTCGTCGTTCCGGTCATCAAGCACGCCGAGGCGATGGACTTCGCGGGGTTCCACGCGGCCTACGAGTCTCTCGTCGACAAGGCCCGGACCAACCGCCTCGTCCCCGACGACTTCGCGGGCGCCACCATCACCCTCACCAACCCCGGTACGATCGGCACCGTTGCCTCGGTGCCGCGCCTCATGAAAGGCCAGGGCTCGATCATCGCGACCGGGGCGATCCGCGATGTGGCGGGTGCCAGGATCATGACGATCACGAGCACCTACGACCACCGCGTCATTCAGGGCGCGGAGTCGGGGATGTTTCTCCGCCACCTCGACGGGCTGCTCCAGGGTGAGGAGCGGTTCTATGACGCGGTGACCGAGAGCCTGGGAGTATCGGGGAGTGCGGAGTCGGGAGTGGTACGTCCCGCTGCACCGCAGAGTACCACTCCCCCCTCCCCACTCCCCCGGGATGCGGCGGTGGGAGCGGGGGTGGGGGTGGGGGTGGGAGTGGGAGTGGAAGACCTGAAGAACGTCGCGGCCGCCATGGGCCTCGTGAAAGCCCACCGCCACTTCGGCCACATGGCCGCGCGGCTCGATCCGCTCGGCTCCGCGCCGCCGGGCGATCCGGCACTCGACCCGGGACCGCTCGGGCTCACCCCGGACGTCATGGCCCGGATCCCCGCCGAGGTGCTGCGCATCTACGTCCCGGGGAGGACCCTCGCCGACGCGTACCCTAACCTCCACGCGATCTACTGTGGCACGATCGCCTACGAGGTCGAGCACATCGGCAGCCACGAGCAGCGTCTCTGGCTGCGACAGGTGATCGAGTCCGGGCTGCACCGCAAGGCGCTGAACAAGGACGACAAGAAGAAGCTGCTCTCGCGACTCACCGCGGTCGAGACGCTCGAGCGCTTCCTCCACAAGGCGTACCTCGGCCACAAGCGCTTCTCGATCGAAGGCCTGGACGTCCTGGTGCCGATGCTCGACCTCACGATCGAGCTCAGCGGGACGTCCGGCGCACGGGAAGTCGTGATCGGCATGGCGCACCGCGGGCGGTTGAACGTCCTGGCGCACATCGTGAACCTGCCCTACGAGACCATCTTCGCGGAGTTCGAGGGCGGCCGTCACGTGGAAGAAACGCTCACGCCCGAAGGCGGCACCGGCGACGTGAAGTACCATCACGGCGCGGAGGGCACGTTCCGGACGGCGTTCGGCAAGACGGTGACCGTGACCCTGAGCCCCAACCCGAGCCACCTCGAGGCGGTGAATCCCGTGGTCGAGGGCCGGGCGCGGGCGGAGCAGACGAGCCGCCGCGGACCGGACGCACACCACGACACCACGGTGGCCCTGCCGGTGCTGATCCACGGCGACGCGGCCTTCCCCGGCCAGGGCAGCGTGGCCGAGACGTTCAACCTGGCCGGCATCAAGGGCTACACGACGGGCGGCACGATCCATCTCATCGGCAACAACCAGGTCGGCTTCACCACCGACCCGCGCGAAGGGCGTTCCACCGACTACTCGAGCGACCTCGCCAAAGGCTTCGACGCGCCGATCATCCACGTCAACGCCGACGATCCCGAGGCCTGCCTGGCGGCCGTCCGGCTCGCCATGATGTATCGCGACAAGTTCCACGGGGACGTCGTGATCGACGTCGTCGGCTATCGCCGCCACGGTCACAACGAGGGCGACGAGCCGTCGTACACGCAGCCGCTGATGTACGAGCGCATCCGCCAGACCCCCACCGTCCGTCAGCGCTACGCCGAGCAGCTGGCCGGTGAGGGAATCATCGACGCCGCCTCGGCCCAGGCGACGGCCGATGCCGCGACCGCGCGACTGCAGGAGATTCAGCAGGCCCTCAAGGCCAGCCTCGCCAAAGGCGGAGCCGGTGAGGAACCGCAGCGCATCTCGACGCAATCGATCGCCGAGCCGGAAACGGCGGTCCGCCCCGAGCTGCTCGCGACGCTGAACGATCAGCTGCTGCTCGTGCCGGAAGGGTTCACGGTGAACCCGAAGCTCAAGAAGCAGCTCGAACGCCGCCGTGAGGCCATCGGGCCCGACGGCGGCATCGAGTGGGCGCACGCGGAAGCGCTGGCGTTGGCGTCGCTCGTCTCCGAAGGGATCCCCATCCGGCTCACGGGGCAGGACACCGAACGGGGCACGTTCAGCCAGCGGCATCTGGTGCTGCACGATGCGGTCAACGGGCGCCGCTATGCGCCGATCAAGCACCTGCCGGGTGCGCGCACGCCGTTCGAGCTGCACAACAGCCCGCTCTCGGAGCTCGCTTGCCTCGGCTTCGAGTACGGCTACGCCGTGGCGGCGCCGGAAGCCCTGGTGCTGTGGGAGGCGCAGTTCGGCGATTTCGCCAACGGCGGCGAGATCATCATCGACCAGTTCATCATCTCGGGCCTCGCCAAATGGGGCCAGACCTCGCGGCTCACCCTGCTGCTGCCGCACGGCTACGAAGGCCAGGGGCCCGAGCACTCGAGCGCGCGGCTCGAACGGTTCCTCGCCCTGGGCGCCGAAGGCAACATCCGGGTCGCCAACTGCACGACGCCGGCGCAGTACTTCCACTTGCTGCGGCGCCAGGCACGCCACGCCGAGATGCGGCCACTCATCGTCATGACGCCGAAGAGCCTGCTGCGCCTGCCGGCCGCGACCTCGAGTCTGGCGGACCTCGCCACCGGGCGATTCCAGGCCGTCCTGGACGACGCGGCCGCGGCCGAGCGACGCGACGCCATTACCCGACTCGTGCTGTGCAGCGGCAAGGTGTACTACGACGTGCTGGCGTCGCGGGCGCAAAGCCCGCACGTGGCGATCGGCCGGGTGGAGCTGCTCTATCCCTTCCCCTCCGCCGAGATCGCCGACCTCGTCCGCCGCTACCCGAAACTGACGGAGGTGGTTTGGGTGCAGGAGGAGCCGCGCAACATGGGCGCGCGCAAGTTCGTGCTGCCCAAGCTGCGCGACCTCACCCCGACGGCGATCGCCATCAAGGACGTGTCACGGCCCGAGCGCGCCAGTCCCGCGGAAGGGTATCCCGCCGCCCATCAGGCCGAGCAGGCGAGAATCGTGCGCGAGGCGCTGGGCGCATGACGTTCGCGCTCACCAGCTCCGCGTTCACCGAAGGCGGCCCGATCCCGCGCGAGCACACCTGTGATGGGAACGACGCCGCGCCGCCGTTGGCGTGGTCGGGTGCGCCCGCCGGCGTCCGGACGTTCGCGCTGATCGCCGACGATCCCGACGCCCCGGGGGGCGTCTGGGTGCACTGGGTGTTGTTCAACCTGCCGGCGACGGCGGCGGCGCTGCCGGAGAGCCTGGCCGAAGCGGAGCAAGGCCGGAACGACTTCAAGCGAATCGGCTATGGCGGCCCCTGTCCCCCGCCCGGGAAGCCGCACCGCTACATCTTCAAGCTCTACGCGCTGGATTCCGCGCTGGCGCTGAAGGCCGGCGCCACGAAGGCCGATGTCGAGCGGGCGATGCTGGGACACATCCTGGGCACGGCTCAACTCGTCGGCACGTACGCCCGGCAACGCCGCTAGGGCTGCCACTCCGTCATCAGCCGTCCGCCTCGTACCACCGCGATCAGAATCGGTTTGTCGGGCACATCCCCCGCGGTGTCGAACGCGATCCTGCCGGTGACGCCTTCGTAGGGCGGACGGCCGTGCCCGAGCGCCGCGAGGTAATCCCGGACGGCGTCGCGATGCGCGCCGACCTGTCCGATCGCCTGTGCCAGCAGCATGATCACATCGTACGCGCCGGCGCCGCGATGGTCGGGGCGCTGCCCGTACGCCCGGGCGTAGGCGGTGACGAACGCGTCGTTCTTGGCGCTCACCCGGTCGGACAGATACGTCACCGAGATATGGACGCCCTCGGCGAGGGCGCCGTCGCTCTCGATCCCGACCAGCGCATCCCCTCCGATAACCGGCCAGGTGACCTTGGTGGACCGCAACTCCTGCAGCACGGCTTCTCCTTCCACGCGCTGGGTCGCGAGCACCAGCACGTCCGGACCGCCCCCGTGCCGCAGCCGGGAGAGAAACGGCTCCGGAGAGCCGTGCGTGACCAGATAGGGATCCTGCTCGAGCACGGTCCCGCCCAGGTTCGTGAATTCGCTCACGAACATGCGGCGCACGCCACGCCCGTAGTCGTCGTCGGTGTAGATCACCGCCGCGCGGACGGCGCCGAGCCGCTGGCGGGCGAACCGGGCCAACTGAACGCCGTGGGCGAGATCGCTGGGACAGATGCGGAACAGCCACGGCGAGAGCCCAGAGAGGTCGGGACTCGAGGCCGACGGCGTGATCAGGGGAATCGGCCCGCCCCGGCCGGTGTAGACGCCGAGCGCCGCGCGGGTGGGGCCCGACGAGAGATGGCCGACGACGGCCACCACCCGGTCGCTATCGACGAACGACTTGGCGTCGCGGACGGCGATGGTCTCCTCGCTCGAGTCGTCGGCGAACACGAGCCGTACCGGGTGTCCGGCGACCCCCCCACGGTCGTTGAGCTGCCGGGCCGCGAGCGCCGCCGCGAGCCGCATCGACGCACCGCGCGATTCGCTGAACGGCCCGGCCACACCGATGTAGATCGGATCACGGCTGGCGGCGCAGGCAACAGCGACGAGGCCGGCCGCGAGGCCCAAGGCTCGGGGGAAACGCGTCACACGCTAATGTGGAAGGAACGACGCTGACACGCTACCCGCCCCTGAGCTATCTATAGACACCGCGCATGACGATGCCCGACCGCGTTCTCCTCCTGATCCGCTATGCCGTGTTCGCGGCGTTCCTCCTGGCCGTGCTGGTGGCGCTGGGGAGCTGGCTAGTGCGCACCCGTCGGGTGTCGCCGTTCGGAGCGGCCGGGCGGGCCCTGCGCAGCGCCACGGATCCCCTGATGCGGCCGGTGGAGCGGCGCGTGGTGCGATCCGGCGGCAACCCCGCGCAGGCCGGGTGGTGGCTCGTCATCGGGGTGGCGATCGTCGGAGTGCTCGTAATCTCGCTGATACAGTGGGTCCTGAACTCCTGGGGCACGCTCACCGGTGCGATCCGGAACCACGCTGTGATCCCCTTTGCGATCGACGTCGTCTTCAAAGTCCTGATCGCGGCGATCTTCATCCGGGTGATCGCCTCCTGGCTCGGCCGGTTCCGCTATTCGCCATGGCTGCGGCCGGTGTATTGGCTCACCGACTGGCTCGTGGAGCCGATCCGGCGGCTGCTGCCGGTCGGCGGTCCGATCGATTTCAGCCCGTTCCTCGCCCTGATCGCGTTGTGGGTGCTGCGGTGGCTCGTATTCCAGATCCTGTGATCGCGCAATTCATCGTGCATGTGGTGCCGCGGGCGAAGGTGACCGAGGTGGCTGGCTGTCATGGAGACGCGGTCCGGATCCGGCTCGCCGCGCCACCCGTCGACGGCGCCGCCAATGCGGAGCTGGTCCGCTTCCTCGCCGAGCGCTTCGGCGTGCCGCGCAGCGCGGTGACGATCGTCCGGGGTGCCACCGCCCGGCGCAAAACTGTCGCCATCCTCGGTGTGACCGCGGATGCCGCCGGCCGGGTCCTGCTCGAGGAGCCATGAGACTACTCAAGACGCTGGTCAGCTTCGTCGTAGGGACGCTCGTCGGCGTGCTCGGCAACCAGCTGTTCGGGGCCTTCGGGATGGTGCTGGGATTCGTCGCCGGCGGCGTCGCCGCCTGGTGGGTCGTGAGACGCCTGGGCTACTGATGTCTGACGTCTGACGTCAGATCGTCGGCCTTAAATACGCGGAAGAGATAGACCAGCGACGGCACGAGCACTGCCGCACCGAGCCCCAACGCGAGCAGTACGAGGTGCAGCGTCGCGGGCGGCGCGGCCGCGTCTGCGATCGTCAGGTCGGGCGGGATCACGTAGGGATACTGGCTCGCCACCCATCCCCAGAGAATGAGCGAGACCTGCAGCGCCGCGGCGGCGCGCGCCAGCCGGTAGCGCCGGGTCCACAGGGTCGCAAACGCCGACACCGCGGCGAGCCCGGTCGCCACCTGAAACGGCACCGCCCACGTCGAACCCAGCAGGCCATGGCGCATCAGCGGCGCGCCGGGCCGGGCGACGAGCAACGCCAGCCCCGCCGTCACACCCACCGCGACGCCGCCGATCAACGCCCGCCGTCGGAAGTCCTCGCGCAACTCCCCCTCGGGCGCTTCCAGCGTGAGGTATACGGCGGCCAGAAACGCGAAGCAGCACAACGTGAACAGGCCCACCGCGAGCGGGAACGGCGCGAGCCACGGCGCGACATAGCTGACCAAGAACCCGTCCCCCGTCCCTCGTTCCCCGTCCCCGACGGCGCCGGAAGCGACTGCCCCAACAGCGGTGCCCAGGAGCAACGGAGTCACGAGACTCGCCACCGCGAACAGTCGTCCCCAGCGACGCTGCACCACGTCGCGATCGCCGCCGTAGCCGCGAAACGCGAACGCCGAGCCGCGCAGCACGACCCCCACGAGCACGCCCGTGAGCGGGAGGTTCAGCGTCACGGCGAGCCGCGCGAACGCCGCGGGGAAGCAGGTGAAGAGCAGCACGACCGCGAGGATCAGCCAGACGTGGTTCGCCTCCCACACCGGGCCGATCGCGCGCGCCACGAGATCGCGGTGCGCCGCCTTGCGCCGGCCCGAGGCGAGGAGATCCCACACGCCCCCGCCGAAGTCCGCGCCGCCCGAAAGCACGTACGCGTTGAGCGCGACCACGAGGATCCCGGCGAGCGCGTCCGCCGCCGTCATCGTCCCGCTCCCGGGACGCCGCGGTACTCCCCCGTGTACACGGGACTCCGCACGATCTGGCGTGACAACAGCACCGCGACGACGACGGCCAGAAACACGTAGATGAGCGCGAACACCCCGGTGCGCCACATCTGTCCCGGCATCGGCGTCACCGCATCGGCCGTGCGCAGCACGCCGTAGATCACCCACGGCTGGCGCCCCAGCTCGGTCACCATCCAGCCGGCCTCGATCGCCACGAAGCCGAGCGGCGCCGCGACGACGGTCGCCCACAGGAAGCCGCGGTGGCCGGCCAGGTCGGTCTTCCTTCGCGCGAGCCACGCGGCCCACAGGGCGACGAGCGCCATGACCATCCCGCACCCCACCATCAGATCGAAGGACAGGTGCACCGCGGGCAACGCCGGCCACAGCTCCGGGGGTACCGAGTCGAGCCCCTGCACCACGGACGTGGGGTCACGAAACGCCAGCAACGAGAGCCCATACGGGATTTCGAGCCCGAAACGGGTACGACGCTCGGCCGCGACGGGCCAGCCGCCCAGGGTGATCGGTGCGCCCGACCGGGTCTCGAACAAGGCCTCCATCGCCGCGAGCTTCACCGGCTGGTGCCGCGCGAGATGAGTCGCCGCGAAGTCGCCGGAAAGCGGCTGGAGCAGCGCCGCGGGCGCGCCCAGCGTGAGCGCGATGGTGAGGGCGTGCCGGTGAAACGAAGCATTCCGGCCGCGCAGCATCAGCCACGCGTGAATGCCAGCGACGGCGAAGCCGGTCGCGGCGTACGCGGCGAGGGTCATGTGGAGTACCTGGGGCAACGCCGCCGCATTCGCCATCGCCGCGAGCGGGCGGATGTTCGTAATCCGGCCGTCCACGAGGTCGAATCCCGCCGGGGCGTTCATCCAGGCGTTCGCGATGACAACGAACACGCCCGACAGCGCTCCGCTCACCGCCACCAGCACGCCGGCGGACAGGTGCGCGCGCGGACTCACCCGCTCCCAGCCATACAGGTAGATGCCCAGGAAGATGGCCTCGGTGAAGAACGCGA
>Ga0326731_1000007_pt1 | contig 57644 bp, 56 predicted proteins | sample MHFSIPfraction_FD_207645 | JGI IMG/M metagenome (GOLD analysis project Ga0326731, IMG submission 207645) | Lab enriched peat soil microbial communities from Michigan Hollow, Ithaca, NY, United States - MHF9FY SIP fraction | ecosystem: Environmental > Terrestrial > Soil > Wetlands > Peat | place...
GCGTTCGCTCGTCCACCGCCTCCACCTCGATTCGCTCCCCGACCGCCCCCAGCGCCCACCGCGCCCCTCCCTGCTCCCCCGGTCCCGCTATCGGCTGGACGGCCACGGTCCACGATTCACCGGCGAGCAGCAGATGGTGTAGCGGCGTTCCCGGAATGGCCGCCAGATGCGCATCGAGCACCGCGCCGTCCACGACCACTCGGCCGCCCTCGACCGCCACCTCGACGGTGCGGGTCCCGATGCGCACGAAGTATTTCACGCGGCGGCCGCCTCCAGATGGACCACCACGCCGACCAGCGCCGTCTGTGGAAACAAGTCGAACCCCCGCACCGAGCGCAGGTGATAGTTGACCTCCAGGCGGTGGAGATCGCGGGCGAGGGTCGCCGGATCGCGGGACAGATACACAAGCCGCGCGACCGGATCCCCCGCCAGTCGCAGCACCACGTCCCAGTGCAACCCGACCCGGGGCGGCGCGACGACGACGACCTGCGGCTCGGGAAGACTCGGCAGCACATCTTCGGCCCGGCCGGCGATGCAGCGCACCTGCGAGCCGAACGCAGCCAGGTCGGCACGGCTGCGCGCCCAGGCAATGGCCTTTTCGTCGGCATCCACGCTCACCACCTGTGCCCCGCGCTCCGCCAAAAGGAGCGCGGTATCGCCGATTCCACCGTACAGGTCCCACGCCTGCTGGCCGCGCACGTCGCCCAGCCCCTCGACCACCCAGGCCCGAGCCACGCGGTCCATCTCGGGATTGTCCGCTTCGAACGCCGTCGCGGGAAACCCGGTGGATGGCCCCGCCACGACGCGCGCCGCACCCTCCGCGGGCTGCCACCAGCACACCACGTTCGTCCCGTCGGGCAGGGCGGACCGCAGCGCGCCTGCCGTCTGCCACGGCTCTCCGGCGGACTGCGCGATGACATGCCGGGTGTCGTCGCGGCTCAGCCGCAACGTGAGCTGCGTGGTTCGCTCCGGCAGCAAATCGAGATGGGCCTTCAGCGCGCGCCAGAGCGCCATCAGCCGCACGTCGGCGATGTGGCACTCCACGAGCGGGAACACCCCGCCCGAGCGGTCGTACGGGTGGAACCCGATGACATACGACGATCCCGACCCACCCTTCACCGCCAGATCGATCACGCTCCGATACCGCCATTGCTCGCTCGCTCCAGCGATCTCGGGATCGGCGACGGTGAGCTTGCCGATCCGCCGCAGCGCGTCCCCCACGATGGACCGCTTGGCGGCAAGCTGCGCTTCGTAGGTCAGGTGCTGCAACTGGCACCCGCTGCAGCGATCGACGCCGTAGTGCGGGCAGCCCGGCGTCACACGCGAGGCCGCCGGCTCGACGATCTCGGCCGCCTCGCCTCGTGCGAAGTGTCGGTGCACGCGCAGACTCCCCGCGCGCAACCGCACCCGTTCGCCCGGGGCCGTGCGCGGCACGAATACCGCCCGGCCGTCGTCCAACCGGCCGACCCCATCGCCTCCCGCGGCGATGCCCGATACGGCGACGGTATCCGCGGTCATTGCAGAGACTCCCGACGGGCTTCGGCGAGCCATGCCGACGTGCGGCCCGGCGGCGGACCCGACGTGGCGAGCGCCGGCCCGCCCGTGCGTCGTTCCTCGGCAAGTAGCGCGGCGACAATCGCGATCGGGCGGAGCAGCGACTCGCTCACCGGCTCGCCGAGCAGGCGGCCGCCTGCCTGTTCCAGGTAGTTGATGTCGAACTCTCCACGGCGAAACTCGGCATCGGCGAGCACGCGCAGGTGGAATGCCTGGGACGTGGGCACGCCCACGATCACGAGCTCGCGCAACGCCCGCTGCATCCGCTGCAACGCCGCCTCGCGTGTTTCCGCCCAGGCGATGAGCTTCGCCAGCAACGGGTCGTAGTGCAGCGTGACCTCGTTCCCGGCCTCCACGCCGCCGTCCCAGCGGATGCCGGGACCTCCCGGCACGCGCAGGTATTGCACCACGCCGGTCGCGGGCAGGAACCCGTCGAACGGGTCTTCCGCGGTGATCCGGCATTCGATCGCGTGCCCCCGCGGTTGCAACAGACCAGCCGCTACGCGCATCGGCTGCCCGGCGGCGATGCGCAGCTGTTCCCGCACGAGGTCCACCCCGAACACCAGCTCGGTGACGGGATGCTCCACCTGAATCCGGGTGTTCATCTCGAGAAAGTGGAATTCCCCGTCGGGCGCGAGCAGAAATTCGACCGTTCCGGCCCCCCGGTACCCGACGGCGCTGGCGGCCGCCGTGGCCGCCTCCCCCATGCGCCGCCGCAACCCCGGCGTGACCGCCACCGAGGGTGACTCTTCGATCAGCTTCTGGTGGCGGCGCTGGATGCTGCACTCCCGCTCGCCCAGGGCCACGACGCGTCCATGACCGTCGGCGAGCACCTGGATCTCGATGTGCCGTGGGTGATCGATGTACTGCTCGAGGTAGATGCTCCCGTCCCCGAATGCCTTGGTGGCTTCCCGTTGGGCCGCCTGGAACGCCCCGCTCACCTCGCCGGCGGCCCGCACCACGCGCATCCCCTTCCCGCCGCCGCCGGCGGACGCCTTGAGCAGCACCGGAAACCCCAGGCGTTCCGCTTCCTGCTCCGCATCCGCCGCATTGCGCAGGGTGCGGGCGATGCCCGGCACCACCGGCACCCCCGCGGCCTGCATGCGGCGCCGCGCCTCCGTCTTGTCCCCCATCGCCCGGATCGCTGCAGCAGGCGGCCCCACGAAGATCAGACCCGCCTCCGTCACCGCCTCGGCGAACGCCGCCCGCTCGGAGAGGAACCCGTAGCCCGGGTGTATCGCCTGGCAGCCCGTGCGCCGGGCGGCCTCGATGAGCTTCCCGATGCTGAGGTAGGACTCCGCGGCGGGCGCAGCGCCCAGCCTGACGGCGTCGTTGGCCGCCCGGACGTGCGGCGACAGCCGATCGGCGTCGGAATAGACCGCTACCGCCTCGAGCCCTTCTTCTTGGCAGGCGCGGATGATGCGGAGCGCGATCTCGCCGCGATTGGCGACGAGGACGCGGCGAAACGAGACGTCAGACATCAGACATCAGACTGACGTCTGACGTCTGACGTCCCGCTTCACAATGGGATATTCCCATGCTTCTTCGGCGGATTCCGGTCCCGCTTGCTCTCGAGTGAGGTGAGCGCCTCGATGAGACGCGGACGGGTGTCGCGCGGATCGATGACGTCGTCCAGGAAACCGCGGTTCGCCGCCAGGTAGGGATGGGCAAACTTGGTGCGATACTCCGCCACCCGCTCCTCGGTCGCATCCCCCTTGAACAGGATCTCCACCGCCCCACGCTCCCCCATCACGGCGATCTCGGCCGTCGGCCACGCGATGTTGTAGTCGCCCCGGATGTGCTTGGAGCTCATCACGTCGTACGCCCCGCCGTACGCCTTGCGGGTGATCACCGTGAGCTTCGGCACCGTGGCTTCGCAGTAGGCGAACAGCAGCTTCGCGCCGTGCTTGATGATCCCGCCATGCTCCTGGGAAACCCCCGGCAGGAACCCGGGGACGTCTTCGAACGTGACGAGGGGGATGTTGAACGCATCGCAGAAGCGGATGAAGCGCGCGCCCTTGAGCGACGCGCTGATGTCGAGCACCCCCGCGAGACTGGCCGGCTGGTTGGCGATGATGCCCACCGGACGCCCGGCCAGGCGGGCGAAGCCCACCACGAGATTCGTGGCGTAGTCGCGATGCACCTCGAAGAAGTCCCCGTCGTCCACGACCCGGCGGATCACCTCGTGCATGTCGTAGGGCTTGGCGGCTTCGTCCGGGACGATGTCGAGCAACGCCTCATCGCGGCGGTCGGGCGGATCGGCCGAACCGCGCACCGGCGGTGAGTCGAGGTTGTTGGAGGGCAGGAACGAGAGCAGGGTCCGAATCGCGGTGAGGCACTCGAGCTCGGAATCGTACACCAGGTGCGCGACGCCCGAGGTCGTGCCGTGGACGTCGGCACCGCCCAGCTGCTCGAAATCCACCTCTTCGTGCGTCACCGTCTTCACCACGTTCGGTCCCGTCACGAACATGTAAGAGACGCCCCGCACCATACAGATGAAATCGGTGATCGCCGGACTGTAGACGGCCCCGCCGGCGCAGGGACCGAGGATGGCGCTGATCTGCGGGACGACGCCCGAGGCGAGCGTGTTGCGCAGAAAGATGTCGGCGTATCCCCCCAGGGAGGCGACCCCCTCCTGAATGCGCGCCCCACCCGAATCGTTCAATCCGATGATCGGCGCGCCGTTGCGCACCGCGAGATCCATCACCTTGCAGATCTTCTCGGCGTGGGTCTCGGAGAGGGATCCGCCGAACACGGTGAAGTCCTGGGCGAACACGTACACCAGCCGACCCTCGATGCGCCCCCAGCCGGTGACGACACCGTCACCCAGGATCTGCTGCTCGGCGAGGCCGAAATCGGTCGAGCGGTGCGTGACGAACCGATCCAGCTCCACGAACGATCCCGGATCGAGCAGCACGTCCAGTCGCTCGCGCGCCGTCATCTTCCCCTTCTTGTGCTGCGTCGCGATACGCTCGGCGCCGCCGCCCTGCTCGGACTCGGCGCGCTTCTGCTGCAGGAGGTCGAGCTTCTCTCGCATGGACATGGATCGGAATCTAGGGGCGGGGTGACGGATAGCACAAAGGGGACAGGAAATCCTGTCCCCTTCGGTCTCGTCGCGCGCCGAGCGGCTAGGCGTCCAACACCGGCACATCCGGTTTGACGATGGGCGGCGCGCCGGTGTCGTCCTGGGGGAAGCCGGTCGCCGCCAGCACGATCCGATGATGAATCGGATCCACCTCCAGCACCTTGAGATCCACCGCCTGGCCTTCCTTCACCGCATCGGCGGGATTGTGCAGCTCGGGAATGCCCAGCTGCGACATCGGAATGAAGCCTTCAATGTCGTTGCCGATATCCACGACCACGCCCTTGTCCATCAGGCGCAGCACCCGCCCGCGCAGCTCCGTCCCGACGGGATAGGTCTCGCCGATCCGCAGCCAGGGATCTTCCTGGGCCTGCTTCAGGCCGAGGGAGATGCGCTTGTTCTCGGCGTCGACGTTCAGGATGAGCACGTCGACCTCATCGCCCTTCTTCACGACCTCGGATGGATGCTGCACCCGCTTGGTCCACGACATGTCGGAGATGTGAATCAATCCGTCGATGCCGGGCTCGATTTCCACGAACGCGCCGAACGAGGTGAGATTGCGCACCTTCCCCTTCAGTCGCGTCCCCACCGGGTACTTCGCCGGCAGCGCCATCCACGGATCCTGCTCGGTCTGTTTCATGCCGAGCGAGATCTTCTCTTCACCTTCGTCCACCTTGAGCACCACCGCTTCGATGGTCTCGCCGATCGAGACGATCTTCGAGGGATGACGCACATTGCGGGTCCAGCTCATCTCGGAAATGTGCACCAGGCCTTCGATGCCCGGCTCGAGCTCCACGAAGGCGCCGTAGTTGGTGATCGAGACCACCTTGCCCTGCACGCGCGTGCCGACCGGATACTTCGCGGCCACGTCCTTCCAGGGATGCTCCTGCAGCTGCTTCAGGCCGAGCGAGATGCGCTCCCGCTCCCAATCGATGTCCAGGATCTTGACCTGCAGCTCCTGGCCCAGGCGCACCATCTCGCTCGGGTGCGACACGCGGCCGTAGCTCATGTCGGTGATGTGGAGCAAGCCGTCCACACCGCCCAGGTCGATGAACGCGCCGAAGTCGGTGATGTTCTTGACGACGCCGGTCCGGACCTGGCCGACCTGCAGCTCCTTCATCAGGACTTCGCGCTTGGTCTTGCGCTCGGCCTCGAGCAGCACGCGGCGCGACACGACGATGTTGCGCCGCCGCTTGTTCAGCTTGATGATCTTGAACTCGTAGCTCTGGCCCAGCAGCTCGTCGATGTTCGGGACCCGCCGCAGGGCGATCTGGCTGCCCGGCAGGAACGCGTCGACGCCCATCAGGTCCACCACGACGCCGCCCTTGATCTTCTTGACCAGCGAACCGGTCACCGGCTCGTCCTTCTCGAAGGCCTCGCGGATCTTCTCCCACACCCGCATGAAGTCGGCCTTCTTCTTGGACAGCACGACCGCGCCCTCTTGATCCTCGAGGTGCTCGAGGTACACCTCGACCTCGTCGCCTTCCTTGAGGCTCTTGGGATCCTTGAATTCGTCGATCGGGACGGCGCCCTCGGACTTGAACCCGACGTCGAGAATGACGGCGGCGTCGGTCACGCGGAGCACCTTCGATTTGACGATTTCCCCTTCCTCGATGTTCGAGAGCGTGCCCTCGTACATCTCCGACATGCCCGCGATCTCCTCCGGGGAGTACTGCTCGTCCATGCCGGGGAGAATGCGAATCGGGGAATGCGGGCGCTTCTTGGGGGCTGGTTCGGGGGTGGAGTCGGCGAGGTCCTGCGGTTCGGCCAGCATCGGTTACCGGTGGAGTAGTGGGTTTGATGAACAGGCCCCGGAGCATCATCCCGGGGCCGCGAACACCGGAAGGTTACCCAGGGAGGCGCTCCCGCGCCAGCGCGACCACGCGCGCCACCTGCTCGTCCAGGGACATGCGGGTGGAATCGAGGACGACCGCGTCGTCCGCGGCCCGCAGGGGAGCCACCGGCCGGCTGGCATCCACCCGGTCGCGGTCCGCCAGCGCCCGGCTCTCCCGCGCCACGCGGTCGTCGTCGAGACGATCCCCGCGCTGACTCAGCCGGCGGCGCGCCCGCTCGTCGGGACTGGCGGTGAGAAACACCTTGAGCGGAGCGTCAGGAAAGACGACGGTGCCGATGTCTCGCCCGTCCACGACAACCCCCTCGGGGTATGCCGCCACCGCCCGGCGTTGCTGGTCGTTCACCCACTCCCGCACGGCGGAGAGCGTCGCGACCTCCGATACCCGGGCCGTCACGCGGTCGGAGCGGATTTCCGCTTCGACATCGACGCCGGCCACCTCCGGCCGGAACGTCTGTCCCACCAACACCAGCCGCACCGGCAGCTCGTCGGCGAGACCCAGAATGCGCTGCGCCGGCCACCCGTCCCCAATCCCTCGTCCCTCCTCCCCCAGCCGGTCGAGGGCCGCGAGTGTCAACGCCCGATACAGCGCCCCCGAATCGAGGTGGGCCCACCCGAGCCGCTGTGCGACCAATGCCGCGGTCGAGGATTTCCCGGAAGCGGCCGGACCGTCAATCGCGACGACGCGCACCGCGTCCGATTCCTTTCAGGTCGTTGAAGAACCCGGGATAGCTGATCGCGACCGAAGCGCGCTCCGACAGTTGGACCTGGGCGCCGGGCACGGTCCCCAGCACCGCGAAGGCCATCGCCAGCCGGTGATCGCCGGCGGTCTCGACACGACCGCGCGGCGGCTGCCGTCCACCCTGGACGAACAGATCATCACCGCGCACTTCGGCGCCGGTCCCGAGCGCGCGCAGGTTCGCCGCCACGAGCTCCAGTCGGTTGCTCTCCTTGACCCGCAGCTCCCCCACCTGCCGGAACACGGTCTCCCCGACCGCGCGACTCGCCAGCACCGCCAGGACCGGTACTTCATCCACGAGGGAGGGAATCTCCCCGGCCCCGACCTCGGTGCCGAGCAGCGTCGCCGGCCGCACCAGCAGGTCGGCGACCGGCTCACCACCTTCCGCACCGAGGTTCACTCGTTCGACATGGCCACCCATGCGCTCGAGCACCGCGAGGGCGCCGGTGCGCGTCGGATTGACGCCGACGCGTTCGATGAGCAGCTCACCGCCCTCGGCCAGGATCGCCGCGGCGATCAGAAACGCCGCCGACGAAATATCCCCGGGAATCGCCAGCTCGAACCCGGAGAGGGGGGCGGCCGACGGCTCGAAGCTGACGACCCCGTTTCGCTCGCGCAGATCCAACCCGAGGTGCACGAACAACCGCTCGGTATGATCACGCGAGCGCCACGGCTCGGTGAGCGTGACCGGCACCTGCCCGGCAAGCGCCGCGAGCAGCAGCGCACTCTTGACCTGCGCGCTGGCGACCGGGGAGGCGTAGGTGATCGAATGGAGCCGTCCGCCACGCGTGGTGAGCGGCAGGCGGTCGCCGCTGCCGTTGGCGATCTTCGCTCCCATCGCGCACAGCGGCTCCACCACGCGCGACATCGGCCGGCGTCGCAGCGAGGCGTCGCCCGTGAGTCGTGCGCGAAGCGCGCGGCCGGCGATCAGGCCGAGGGCGAGACGAGCCGTCGTCCCCGAATTGCCGCAGTGCAGGATGGTGCGAGGCGCGCGAAGACGGCCGCCCTGAACCGCGAGGGCGGTTCCGGGACGGAGCGGGCTGACGGAAACGCCCATCTGGCGGAGAATGCGCGCGGTGCTGCGGACGTCGGCTCCGGTGAGCAACTCGTGGAGACGGGTGGTCCCACGCGCCAGCGCGCCCAGGAACAGCGCCCGGTGCGAGATACTCTTGTCCCCCGGAACCCGTACGGTGCCGTTCACACGCATGACCACAAGCTATCCAGGGAGTCCGCAGAGCGTAAACGCGAACGGGCGGCTCAAGCGAGCCGCCCGTCAATTCGCACATCCAGCGCGCTAAATCATGGCACGGGCAACTGCCCCGTGACCTTCACATCCACGTAGCTGACCACACCGCGATCGCGGGCGTGGACGACTACGAGGTTGCCTTCCGGCAGCAAGAAGGAGTTGGGGACGGGGAAGACAAACGGATTCCCTGGCTCCGCGCAACCGTCGTGCATCAAGAAACCGTCCTCACTGAAAATAGGCTCGCCGGTTGTCACGGAATCCGTGATCTCGTGACCGTTCACAAACACCTTAACGTCGTTATCGATCGGCACTAGAATCTGAACGTCCTGCGCGCTACCAGAGAACCTTTTCCTGAGGAGGATCTCGGTTCCCTCGCTCGACGGCCAAGGTGTGTTGATCGTACTCTGCAAGGCAGAACAGGTGCTAGTGACGGACCCACCGCCGAAGGCGCCCTGCCCCCCCGTGGACCAGGCCGAAGACAGCACGAAGCTCGGCTGCGTGAAGCCCGTCGTGTCCGAAGTAGAGATGTCGCCGGATCCAAGGTCCAGGAAACGGTATCCCTGCTCCTGATAGGGCACGAACTCGTGATTCGTGAAGTCCACCGCGCCGAACGTGCTGAACGACCCGGTCCGGCCACCGAGCCCGCCCGGCATCATGGTGTGCGTGCGCTCCGTGGCGGAGAGATCCTTGGGCGCGCCCATCGCCAACCAGAAGAGATCGTTCGCCACCGACTTGCCGGCGCTCGCCAAGTTGTGCAACAACCCCTTCCGGGTGGGGAGTCCCTCATCACACGCGCCGGGCACCAGGGACTGTTCTACGCGTGGCAGGATCTCGATCGCGGTCGGATCCGAATGGAGCTGGTGCGCGATCCGCAGGTTCGCGGGATCGAACCCCTCCGGCAACTCGGCGTCCAGCACGCACACCGCGACGGTCACGAGCTGACCGAATTGCGGGACCTCCGGGAACGTCTTGAACTCATAGAACACAGGGAACTGCGGCAGATTCGTCGGGAGCGGATTGAGCTGATTGTCCGCCCGGCTGATGGTCACGATCACGTTCTGCGGCAGTGCGCCCGCCGGAAACTCGGTGCCCGCGAGCTGCGTCTCGGTGACGACCTGCCCCCCCGCGGGGCCCACGATCGCGACCGCGCCATCGGGGCCCAGCGCGCCGGACGGAATCGGCGCATGACCCAGCCCGACGAACTGGAACAGGAGATCGATGAACGACTGGAGTCTCTGCTGCGTCTGAGACGATTGATCCTCGATCAACCGGTGCTTGTTGTACTTGTCGAGGGTGAAGGCGACCAGGTCTAGCGTGAGCTTTTTCGCGGCCGGGGCCTTGCCCTTCTTGACGAGGAACTCGATTGCCTCGAACTGGACGAACGCTGCGACGACGAGCCCTGGCCTGGGGAACAGCTGCGGGATCAGCCGCTCGATTTGGTCATCCAGACTCAGCTGGCGGATGTTGTTGGAGAAGCTCGGCGCCGGCGTGGCCGCGGGAGCCAAGGGCTCCTGTTCGGTGCCGCAGGCACCGGCCACCAGGAGCGCGCCGGCCAGGATCGGGATCGTCAGGCGGTGCCGCATCTCGCCTCCACTAGTCCTGCAGGACGTGTTCGTTGGAGATCACGGCGAGCTCCCGGCGAGCTGTTGGTAGCGCGGGTCGCTGCGCAGGTCCCGGAACCACCACTGATAGTCTTTCGCAAGGTCGGCACGCCGCTCCTCGTGCCCGGCCACGTAGCGCTTGAGGAGCTCGAATGCCCTATCCTTGTCTCCCAACAAGGTAAACACAAATGCCTCCCCGTACAGCAAATCCTGGGCCGGGTCCACATCCATATTCCCCTTCGAGCGCTCGAGCACCTGTCGCGCGCTGTCCACAAATTTGGCGCGCGCCAGCACCGCGGCCACCGCAATCTGGGCGTCGAGCTTGACGAAGTCCCATTGATCCTTGGGCGTGACCCCTTCGAGTTGACCGAACAGGCGCCACGCCAGTCCCGGGTCGGGGTTGCGGACATTGTCGACCGATAGCATCCAGATCTGGCACTCGGTAAATCGATAGTAGCGTGGGAAGCGCCGGTACCCTTCGTGACACCACGAATCGGCGTCGGCGAACTGCGCGAGGTCGTAGGAGGCCGTGAACAGGCGCCACAGGACGTCGCGAGCGCCGACGTAGTACGCATCCGCCTGGTAGGCGCTGGCGGCGTCGAGCTTGGCCTGGGTGACATCGGACTTCTGGTAGTCCAGGTGGGAGAGGGTACTCCACGCGGCGACCAGCGACGGATCCCGCTTCACCGCCTCGCGCAGGTCGGCTTCGGCGTCCCGCAGCAGCGTTGCCGCGCGCGCCGGATTGGGCTCCCCGTGCAGCAGCCATCTCCAGTAGCGCAGCGTGCCGCGCAGCTCGAGCGCCCGCGGGTACCCGGGAGTCAGTTTGAGCGCCTGCTCCGCGAAGGCCAGTCCCGTATTGATGAAAGGCTCGTCCACTGCGTAGTCCTGGGTCAGGCGCGAGCGTCGCAGCGCGATCTGCCCGCGCTGCACCACGGGCTCGACCCACTGCGGATCGGCCGCTGCGGCGGCGGAGAGCAGCGAGTCCGCCCGGACGAACTTTCGCGCCGCCGAGTCCTCATCCACATCGAGCGCCGCCTCCGCGTCCTTCCGAGTCTTCTCCGCCTGCTCGGCCAAGAGCCAGGCCGATGCGCTGGTGGTCCCGTTCTGGAGCTCGCGCAACCGCACTTCCTGGCCGAGCCGTTCGCGCAGGAAGTCCGCCACCTGCGTCGCCAGCTCGGTTCGCAGCTTCAAGGGGTCCCCGCGGGCCTCGCTGAACGTCTTCCGGCTGATGTCGGCGCCACTCGCTCCATCGATGAGCCGTACCGAAACGCGCACGGTGTCGCCGCGCGCGGGCTCGACGCTCCCCTGGATGACACTGCCGACCTGCAGGGCGCGGGCGATGCTGTCGGGCGCCACGCCGCGGCCTCGAAACGCCGACACGCCGCTCTTGGACACCACATGCAACGCCTGCACACCACTCAGCTGCTCGATCAGCGCTTCGGTGAGTCCGTCCGCCAGATACCCGAGCGAGGAGTCGCGGCTCAGGTCATCGAAGTATCCCACCGCGATGCTGCTCGGATCCGGGCCGCCGGATGCTGGCGATCCGCCTTTGCGTCCCAACATGCGCCCCGCCCCCCACACCGCGATGGCGATCAGCGCCACCACGGGGAGCACCCAGATCAGGCGACGTTGCCACACCGCCGACGCCCCGGCGGGCACCGGCATCGCGCCCGTCTGGCGCCGCATCGCCGCCGTGATCCGCGAGGGCGCGGCCAGCGCTTCGGCGAACATGATGACAGTCGGGAAGCGATCGGCGGGCACCTTGGCGAGCGCCCGCAAGAGCGCCGCTTCCATCGTTTCGGGAATCGTGTCCCGGACGATGGACGGCGGCGAGACCGTCGCCATCGAATGGCGGGCGATGATCGCCTGCACGTTGGGCCCGGTGAACGGCGGCTGCCCCACGAGCATCTCGTAGACGACACAGGCCAGGCTGTATTGGTCACTGCGCCCGTCGATGTCGCTTCCCGTGCCCTGCTCCGGGCTCATGTAGGCCGGCGTGCCGATCACCGTCCCGGTCTGCGTGAGCTGCTGCTGCTCCACCGCCGATGCCGCCCGAGCGATGCCGAAATCCGCCACCACCGCGCTCCCACCCGACAGCATGATGTTCTCGGGCTTGATGTCGCGATGCACGATGTCCCGGCTGTGGGCATAGCCGAGAGCGCTCGCCACCTCGGAGGTGATCTTGATGACATCTTCCTGGGGCAGCTGCTTCTCCCGCTCCAACCGGTCCCGCAACGACTCGCCCTCGACGTAGGGCATCACGTAGTAGAGGTAGCCGGCGGCTTCGCCTGAATCGTAGAGGGGCAGGATGTGGGGATGCTGCAGCTGCGCGGCGATCTCGATCTCGCGCAGGAACCGCTCCGGTCCGATCGCGGCGGCGATATCGGGATGGAGCACCTTGATGGCGACTTTGCGCCGGTGCTTCAAGTCCTGCGCCAGAAACACCGTCGCCATGCCGCCACGCCCCAGCTCCCGCTCCATGGCGTAGCGGTCGGCAAGGGCGTCGCGCAGGGTGTCGAGCAGGTCGCTCAAAGTGTGTTTGGGATCGTCGGACAGGGTCAGAGAAGGATACGGCGCTTGGGGAACCCACGCCACGGGGGCTCGCGTCGTATCCGCACCCTTGTCGGGACCGCACCCGCGGTCCTACTAATATGGGCGATGAACGCCCCCGTCCCACCGCACCGGGCGCCCCGGCATCGGGCGCCGAGCATCACGCGGTTGTTCCTCGCGACCTTCTTTTCGGTGGCGCTCGCGGGGTTGACGATCGCGTTGCTCGCCTGGGTGAGCGCGCAGAACGCCGAGCGGGACGTCTTGAGCATCCTCGAAACCCTCGACCGGCTCGATGCGTCGAGTCCCGCTCCGATCCTGCAGATGGAGCAGGATCGCATCCAGACGCTGGCGGAGGACCTTGGTGACTCCACCCAACAGGCCGCCCTCGCCACCACCATCGTCCTGCTGGCCGTGCTGGCGTCGCTGGGCATCGGCCTGTTGTACAGCCGGCGCCGCCTCGCCGAGCCCTTCGGCGCGATCGTCAGCGCGCTCGAGCGGGTCGCCGCCGGGGAGTACGGAGCCCGGCTCCCGGAGGACGCGTCGGGGGAGTTTGGCGCCATCGCCCAGGGTGTCAACCACATGGCGGAGCGCCTCGCGTGGCGCGAGCGGATGCAGGATCAGACGTCCCGGCTGCTGGCCGCCCTGAACGCGGCGCCGCGCGAAGCGGCGGGCCTGACCCCCGCCCTGGAGGTGCTCGCCGAGTCGACGGGCGCCGCCGTCCTGGTGCTGTACCAGCCCGACTATGAAGCCAACGAATGGGAACCCACTGCCGCTCGCGGCGTCACGCCGCGCCCGCTGTCGCGGATCACCGTCCGCGACGTCGTGGGCGACAGCGGTGCCGCCGTCATGCGCCTCGCGGATGAGGCCGGAGCCGCCGCCCGAGCCAAGTTGCTGCTCCCGGCGACTCCGGGACGGGAAACCGCCATCGCCCCGCTGCGCTCGGCCGGGCGGCTCGTCGGATTGCTCGTCGCGCTGCCCGCCGACGGGTTCGCTCCCGGCCAGCTCGATGCGCTCGAGCTCGCCCTGCCGAATCTCGCAATCGCCTGCGAGCGGGAATCGGCGTACCAGCACACGCGGCGCCTGGCGACGGAGGTGCGGCGCACAGCGCAGTATCTGGAGGAGCAGTCCGACGAGCTCACCCGGGTGAACGACGAGCTGGCCAACGCCAATCAGTTGAAGAGTGATTTCCTGGCGAACATGTCCCACGAGCTGCGCACGCCGTTGAACAGCATCATCGGGTTCAGCGACATGCTGCTCACCGAGGAGGTCGGCGCGCTTTCCCCGACGCAGCGGGACTTCCTCGAGACCGTGGCCCGCAACGGGCGTCATCTCCTGGAGCTGATCAGCGAGCTGCTCGACCTCTCGAAAATCGAAGCCGGGCGGTTGCGGCTCGCCCTCGAGGCGCTCGATCTGCGCGACCTGCTGCGCGAAGCCGCCGACAACGTTCGCGCGCAGACGGAACAGCGTCGCCACCGCCTGGACATCGAGGTGCCCGACGAGCCCCTGCAGGTCACGGCGGACCACGTCCGCGTACGCCAGGTGCTACTGAATCTGTTGTCCAACGCGATCAAGTTCACCCCCGACGGAGGCCACCTGCGGCTCGTGGGGCGCGCCGACAATGGCGGCGCCCGCGTCGAGGTGATCGATACCGGGATCGGCATTGCGCCGTCGGACCAGCCCAAGTTGTTCCGGGAGTTCGTGCAGCTCGATGCGTCCGCCAGCCGCCATTACGAAGGCACGGGGCTCGGCCTGGCACTGTGCAAGCGGCTCGTGGAGCTCCACGGCGGCCGGATCGGCGTCGAGAGCGATCCCGGCCGTGGCAGTACGTTCTGGTTCACCCTGCCGCACGAAGCGCGACCCGCCGTCGGAGAACCCTGATGTCCACAATCGTGGTGGTGGAAGACCAGCCGGACAGCCTGAAGCTCCTGGCCACGCTGCTGTCGCTGCGGGGGCACACGGTGATTCCCCTGGCAAGCGGCGAGGGACTCGTCGAAACGATGCGGACGCATTCGCCCACGCCGGATCTCGTGCTCCTCGACATCCAGCTGCCCGGCCGCGACGGCTTTGCGTTGCTGGAAGACCTGCAGGCGCTCGCGGGGCGGCGGCGCTGGAAAGTGGTCGCCCTCACCGCCCATGCGATGCCCGCGGATCGCGAACGCGCGATGGCCGCGGGCTTCGACGGCTACATCACCAAGCCGATCGACGTCAGGACGTTCCCGCGCGAGGTCGCGGCGTACCTCGACTCGGGCGCGGGGGGGTCGGCCGGGTCGCCGGGGGCGGCAGCGCCGGTGTAGCCTCGGGGGTCGCGCCGGCTTTGCGGACGTCGACGTCCCCGGCCACCGTCGTGATGTGGATCTTCCGGCCGCCCTTGCCGAGCGTGCCCGTCAGCTCGTGGGAGGCGAATTTCCCGGCGATGGTCAGCGGGAAGTCGCTGGAGATGTCTCCGGTCACCGTGTGACCGTCCAGCACCGCATCAACCTGGTCCGGCAGCTCGAGCGTCGCATCACCGTGCACCGTGGTGAGACTGACGTCGCCCGGTTCCCCGAAACTCGAAATGGTGGCCTGCGCGTCGCCATTGACGGTGGTCACCCGGACCGGCCCAGCCGAGGTCTCGGCCGTGACGTCGCCGTTGATGGTGACCGCTTCAATGGGGGCCGACGCGCCACGCACTTCCACATCCCCATTGACCGTGGAGGCGTCGACCTTGACACCCCGCGGCAGCCGCACCGTGAAGACCACGGCGACATCGTTGCCGTGCATCTTCCCTTCGGTCGTGTAGTGCCCGTTCGGTCCGCAGCTGTTCGTCGGGCCGGGCCAGACCGCGCAGATCGTGATGCCGTCGGGGGATTCGGTGGCGACGAGGCGCACTGAATCCGCTGGAGAGTGCCGGAACGTGCGCTCGGCGGTGACCTCGACGGAGCGGCTGTCACCCGCCTCGACCGTGATCGAGCCGTTGACGTTACGCAGCCACACCGTACGATGCGGCGCGACCGGGGTGGAATAGGTCCACGGCTCGGCGCGCTGCCGGTCCGCAGCGAAGAAGTCGGTGTCGAACGTCCGCTGCAGCCCGCTCAACTGCGCGCGACCGCGGCCGATCAACGAGCGCACGAACATCCCGCCGCCGACGACCACGCCGAAGATCACGACGCCGCGCAGGATGTCGCCGCGCCACCGAATCCAGAAATCTCTTCCATTCATACGAGCCCCCCGTGGGGTGACTGGGGAAGGTCGCCGACCCTACGGGGGGAAGTAAACACCGGTTTCGACGGGTTTTCCAGCGGGGTCAGGTGCCCCCCGCGGAACAATCGCGGGCGCGGTGCGCCCGAATCGACTCGGGACTGGCGGCGACCACGACGATCGGAGCCAGCGTTCCACCATACCACACACGGTCAACCGCCGGACCGGCCGGTTCTACGAGGCCGGAGTCCGCGGCGGGAATGCCATGGGAATGCGCCGTCCGATCACCCGCAATTGCCCGGCCCCCCAGTGCCATGACGCCGAGGCTGCAAATTGCCCCGAGCGACAGTGCGATGCTACGCATGACAACCTCCTTGCTCTGAGACGGGCCACGTATGACGGCGTGGTCACCTTGTATGACGCGGAGACGCCACAGAGAGTTGCAGCAGCCGTGTCCGGGGCCGGTCAGATGCATTAGCTTTGCTGCCGTGTCGACCCTGGCGCGGTTCCGGGATCTTCTCACCCAGCTCATTCTGCGGGATCTCAAATCCCGCTATAAACAGACCTTCTTCGGGGCGTTGTGGGTGTTCGGCCGCCCCCTCGTGGAGCTGGGTGTGTACGTGCTGGTGTTCGGCGCGTTCCTTCGTGCACCCTCCGACGGGGTGCCCTATCCCCTCTTCGCCTTTTCCGGCGTGGTGCTCTGGAGCTTCGTCTCCGGCGCCATCTCCCGCGGCGCTCGCGCGGTGCAAAGTGAAGCAGGGCTGGTCGCGCACGCGCCGTTCCCGAAAGCGACATTGCCGCTCGCCGCTATCGTGGGGGCCATGATCGACTCGGCGCTCGCCGCCGTCATGATGGGCCTCCTGATGGTCGTCCAGCACGTGGCGCCGTCGCCGCAGGCGTGGCTGCTGCTCCCGGTGCTGCTGATCCTGACGATGATGGTAACGGGAATCTCCCTGATCGGCTCGGCGCTCAATGTGTTCTATCGCGACGTCGGGCACCTGGTCGACGTGGGCATGCGCGTGTGGCTGCTCCTGACCCCCGTCGCCTACGCCGCCTCCGTCGTACCGGCCCGGTTCAAGACGCTGTATGACCTCAACCCTCTCGTGTCGGTGTTCCATTTCTCGCGCGCGGCCTTGCTCGGCAGCGGCGATCTCAACGCCCTGGCACTCTGGTATCCCGTCACCGTGGGAGTGGTGCTGCTCGCGATCGGGATCTGGGTGTTCCGCGTGACCGAGCCGTATTTCGCCGAAACCGTCTAACCCCATGGCCATCACCGTCTCGGGCGTGTGGAAGCGATACCGCCTCCGCAGCCAGACGCTCAAGGAGCTCGTGAGCGATCTCCTCCCGCGGCGCCGATCCGCGCCGCCGCCCCGTCCGAAGTCCATGTGGGCGCTGGAGGACGTGTCGTTCGAGGTCAAGCCCAGCTCGACCTTCGCGCTGGTCGGCGCGAACGGGTCCGGCAAGTCCACCATGCTCAAGCTGATCGCCGGCATGATGAAACCGACGCGGGGATCGATCCGCGTCACCGGACGCCTCTCGCTGCTGAGTTTTCTCGGAGGCTCGTTTCACGGCGATCTGACCGGCCGGGAAAACGTCTTCCTCGAGGGAGCGCTGCTCGGTCTCTCCCGGCGCGAGCTGCGAGCCAAGCTCGACGCGATCTTCGCCTTCGCCGAGCTGGAGCGGTTCATCGACGTCCCGGTGAAGTTCTACTCCTCGGGGATGGCGCTCCGGCTCGGGTTCGCGATCGCGGCGCATCTCGAGCCCGAAGTGCTGCTCATCGACGAAGCGTTCGCGGTGGGCGACACCGCCTTCCGCGACCGCTGCCTGGGGCGCATGCTGGCGTTCAAGGCGGCCGGGACGACGATGGTTCTCGTCTCACACGAGCGTTACCTGGTGGAGCAACTCTGTGACACCGCGCTGTTGCTGGACCATGGCCGGGTAATCGCGGCTGGACGGCCGGAAGAGGCGTTCGCCGCCTACGAACGGGTCATCGAGGCCGAGGAAGGGAGCGATCCGGAAGAGCGCGAGGGGCAGCCCACCCGCTCCCCGCTCGACATCGAATCGGTCGAGGTGCTGGGCGGCGAAGGGGCTACCGAGCCCTTGTTCCAGCCGGACGCCGGACTGACGTTCCGCATTCACCTGCGGGCCCGCCAGGACATCGCCGGCGCGTCCGTGGGAGTCCAGATCGCCCGTGAATGGCACGTGCTGCACGGCACGAGGTGCAACCGTCAGGGCATCGAGATCTCGGCCAAGACCGGCGAGCGGGTGACGCTCGAGGTCGAGTATCGGCCCCTGGCGCTGGCACGAGGGTCCTACGCGATGCACGTGTTGATCTACGAACACCGCCTCGCGGTGGAGCCGATCGTGGTGTGGAAACGCGCCGCGCGATTCCGGGTTACGCTGCCGGAAAAGGAAGGCGTGGGGCTCATCCGGATCGCGCACACCTGGAGGCTCGCCGACGGCCGTCCGGCCTGATCAGGACGCCTTCCGCGCCTGCTCGCTGGTCCACCAGGCCAGCATTCGCTGCCACCTCGCCAGCACCGGGACCCGTCGCAGCACCGCGAGCCGCAGATCGAGCTCGCGACCCAGATCATAGGCGATCACGCGCCCCTCGAGCTCCGGGGGAATGGAGACACCCGCGAGACCGGCAGCGGCCCCGAGCCAGGCCGACGCGGCGACGGCATCCACGATCTCCTTTGCGTCCAGACGCCGCGCGATTTCTCCCCAATCCACGGGCTCATCGCTGGCCCAGATCGTCGCCGCGTCGAGCAGCCGGATGAGCAGAAAGGCGATATCGGGGATGCGGAGCGCGTGCGCCGTCCCGCTCCAGAACAACTCCGTCGCCGACGGCACTCGAACGGTCCGGCCGCCACGCTCGAGAACGGAGGCGTGCCCGTGATGGCGGCGCCATGATTCCTCCGGAGCCATTCCCTGGGCGTGGGTGGTGTGGATCTCCACCCCGACGCGTCGCTCACTCCAGAGCGCCGGCAGGTGATGGTGCTCCGGTCGCGGGGGCTTGGTCAACTTGGTACGCTCGTAGCCGAGCCGCCGGAGCTCCTGCCATAGCTCCCACGCGCGGTCGGCCGGAACGATGAGATCCACGTCGCTCGTGCTGCGAGCATCGGCGAGGGGATATCGGTCCGCGGCGAGTCGACGTGCGACCCCTTTCATGAAGACGGCCGGCAACTCGAGGCGTTGGAGGACCGCCGTCACCGCTTGGACTTCGGCGTCGATCAGGAGGTTCCGGGCTGTCTCTTCACTGGTTTGCGACGTCAGCCACTCGGCCAGGTCTCGATCGACTGCTCCCATGATGCCGAGCTGGCGCAACCGTCGATACAACCAGATCGCGCAGCCCTCGAACGCGATCAGATCCGGGAGACCGCGGACGTCGGCCTCCACCCAGCCCTCCGCCAGACGTTCCGGCGGAGGCGCTCCGTGGAACCGAAGCGTATCGAGCAGCAGGCGCGCCGCGGTCACGCCTGTGCCGCCGCCGGGTGCGTCTCGGGAAAGCGGGCGATGACCGTGTGCCGCTGGGCGTGCTCCGGATGCGACTCCAGGTAGGGCAGTCCGCCGCTGACGAGCCAGGCGTGCGCTCCGAGCGGCGTCGGCCCGGTCTTGTGGACACCGATCCACAATTCGACGGGGCGCCCCGCCCGCCGCAGCACGTGGTACAACACGGCCGCGCGCTTCAGGCAGGTGCGATGCCAGGGACCGGGCAGGTTACGCAGCAGGCGGTCCACCCATCGGGCCAGCATCGCATCGTCCAGGCCGTCATCCGGGCGACCGGCGCCCGGCCCGCCCAGCCAGGCGGCCAGACGCGAAAACGAGACGAAATACAAGAGCGGCGGCACGATCATCACCGCCGCCGTCGCCCGCAGACGCCAACCCAGCGGAAGGCGTGCGCTCACCCACCCGACTCCGGAACCAGGAGGTCGGCGGTGCGGCAGGTCTCGAGAAACTGGCGAACGCTCGCCTCGGCCTGCTCGGGGGTCACTTCGTAGCGCTCCAGGAGCACATCGACGAGCTCCGGCAACGTGCGGGGAGCCTCCAACGCCTGCAGCAGCGCCAGACCGCTCTCGCTGACCGAGAAATAGCGGCGCGAGCCGAGGTGGAGGACGACCCCGTCCCCTTCGACGTCGGCCAGGCGGAGATCCGGATGACGCACGTAGCGTTCACTCATGTCACCAACTCGATCAGACGGTTCGGGCGGGTGAAGAGATCCCGGCCCAGCGTGACGCGAAAGCAGCGCGCCTGCCCAGTGAGGCGCGTCAGCACATCCAGATGCTCCTGGGCCAGATCCGGCTCCAGCATCACCCATGCCGACCAGCGGACCAGCTCGGTGAGCGCGTCCTTCCGCGCCATCGGCTCCGCCGTCGTCCGGACCTTTCCGACGGTGGGGAAAATAACGATGTCGGGGGAAACGAGGGGGGTCCAGACGCCCCCCAGGTCCTCGGGCCAGAACCCCACCTTTCCGCGGTTCGGCAGCACGACGCCCCCCGCCCGTGCGAGGAGCCGCCGGCCGCCCTCGCGCAGCGCAATCGGGGCGTGGCATGTGTGGACGAGAATGCGGTCCTGATCACGCGCGAGAAAGGCGGCGTCGTCGGTCCCGACCTGCCATCCCGTCGCCGCCAACAGCGCGGCGGTCGTGGACTTTCCCACGTGCGCGTTGCCGGCCACCAGCCAGCCCAGACCCGACGGGTCTATGGCGGTCGCCGCGTGGAGATGATACCAACCGGCGCGGCGCAGCAGCACGATCACGACGGCCATGAGGAAGGTGCGCGTGCACCGTTCCAGATGTCTCACCGCATCCGGTGAGAGCCGCACCGTCGCCACCGAGGCCCCCGCGGGGACGTCGGCCAGAGCCGGCGCGTAGTCCCAGGTCAGACGGATCCCGCGGTTCCCGGGCCCCGGCCCGAACTTGACGTCCGGCTGCTCGAATACCGTCGTCGGCAGCGACTCGAAGTCACCATCCATCACCGCGACGTCCAGAGCAAGCCCGGGCGGGGCGGCGAGCCGCAGGCCGCCGAGCCACGCTTCGAGCGCCGTGCGAAGCGCGGGGTCGGCGCACTGCACCGCGATGCCGGTGGTCATCATGTCGTCACAAAGAGGGGGCCTGAACGCGACACGCGCCAGGTCGCCGGTTGCGACCTGGCGCGTACGCCAACGGAGCCGCCGATCAGCTCTGGCGGCCGCCGTGACCCCGGCGCGTGTTGTAGCCGAAGTTCTTCTTGCCCTTCCGCACGTTGTGACCGGTCCGACAGCCGGAGATCAGCGTGATGTCGGCGAGCGACGCCTCTTCCTTGAGTTGCGGCGCCACGAACGGTTTGCGAGTGTGCTGGTTCACTTAGGCCTCCCGGTGCCTGTGTGGTTTGTTGGGGCTTCTCGTCCCCCGCCCAGTGCTATCGCAAACGATGTGCCATGAGGAGCGACCCGCGAAGGACCAGGCGGACTGAAAAGACAACGCGCCAGGTTGTCTCACGACAACCTGGCGCGTCGGCCAACGGAACTCCGGTCGGATCAGGTCCCGTGGCCGTGACGGGTCAGGCCACCGCGCCTGAGGTTCCGCGCGCTGGTACCCTTGCGGCAATTGCGCGTCGGCACGCCGCCCGAGATCAGCGTCACGCCAGCCAGCGACGCCTCTTCTCTGAGCCGCGGAGCAACGAAGGGCTTGCGAGTGCTTTTCATCTGGTGAATCCTCCCGGTGCCTGGAATGAACGTGAGTGGACGTCCCGCTCGCCAGCCCAATTTGCAAGTTCCGCACCCGAATTCGCGCGCGAAGATCAGCGATCTAACATGTTACATAGCAATGATATACGCATCGTGCAGCGGTCCGGCGACACCCAGGAAGGATGGCCCACCCGCCACAGGCGCAGGAGGACTTGTGGCGAGCGAACCACGCTCCGAGGGCCTCACCTGGCCGGCTAGCGCGGCAGCGTCCACCAGCCGGCGGCCAACCCCAGCACCTGGGCGACGACGGCGACAGGCAGCGGGAGTCGCCGAGCACTGGCATGCTCGGCTTCGATCACGAGGAAGACCACCAGCAACACCGCAAAGAAGGGCCATTGGGCGTGCAACCCGAAGAAGCGCAGGATGCCGTCTCCGGTCCAGGCCGCGGCGAAGCCGCCGCCGATGGACCCCAGGAGCATTCCGGCCTGTTTCGCGCCGCGCACCGGTATGGCCCCGACGGGGAGGAAGACGGCCAACCCGATCAGCGCCGCCAGCACGGCACAGGCGAATCCCACCACGTAGCCGACGACACTCTTCATTCGTCACCCCATGCCCGGGGCAGGACTCGAACCTGCACGGGAGTCGCCTCCCAAGGGATTTTAAGTCCCTTGCGTCTACCAATTTCGCCACCCGGGCGCACCGCTATTGTAACTCCACCCGCTCACGCCGCGCGCCCGCACCGGCGCGCACGGCGGTCACCCCCGGCTCGCGACTGTATGCCCGCTTGAAGGCGCGATTCACCGCGCCGATGATCGCCGACTCGCGCACGGCCGTGTCACGCTGCCCGGCGCTCACGAGGACGATCACGCAACCGCCCCATCCGGCACCGGTAAGCCGCGCCCCCCACGCGCCGGCACGGTTGGCGACCCGAACGACCAGATCGAGCTCCGGCGCGCTGCACTCGTAGCGCCGGCGACAGGACTCGTGCGAGGCATCCATCTGCGCGCCGAAACGCTTGATGCGACCACGCGCCAAGAGCTCCGCCCCGGCACGCGTCCGCGCGGTTTCGGTCACCACGTGGATGGCGCGGGACCGCAGCGGCTCGTGCAGCAGCTTCCGCAGGGCCGCCACCCGTTGCACGGGCCAGTCCGCGAGATTCGCCAGGCCCGGCTCGGCGCGCCGCAGAGTCTGGAGCGCCGCCTCGCACTCGGCTCGCCTGGTGTTGTAGGCGCCCTTGGACAGGTCATGACGCACACCGGTATCGAACAAGAGGAAGCGCGCCCGTACCGGTATGACACGCGTGCGCCCCGTCGCACATTCGATCAACAGGGCGTGGCCGGCGCGACCGCGCGCCGCGATGGTCTGGTCCATGATGCCGCAGCGCACGCCGACCTGATCCGCCTCGGCGCTGTGCGCGACGGTCACCAGCTCCGCAACCGGCAGCCTGGCGCCGGCGAGGTCGGCAAAGGCCCTCGCCACAGAGACCGTCAGGGCCGCCGACGAGGACAATCCTCCGCCGACGGGGACGTCGCTCGCCACCGCCAGGCGGACACCGAGTGGGGCTGCACCACGCGTCGCCAGCTCGCGGTGGACGCCGACCACATACCCCGCCCATCCGTCCGGCAAGGCGCCATCCAAACGGATGCGCTGCACGAGTCCATCGCGCAACGAAACGAGATCGAGCCAGCCGGGCTCGCCGGGGCCCACCGCGGCGGTGGTGCGCGCAGCGATCGCCATCGGCAAGACCGGTCCGCCGTTGTAGTCGGTATGCTCACCCAGCAAATTCACGCGGCCGGGAGCGCTCGCGGCGTGCGTGGGTGAGCCTCCGAACGCCGCTCGAAACAGAGCTATCGCTTGCGCTCGCATGGGTTTGACAAGGTTCCGGACGAATGGTACCGTAAGCCAGCCAGTTGCACCATCTCCTGTCCCGATTCTCGGAGATCCTCCGTATGCGTCTCGCCCGGTTTGCACTGTTGCTCTCGATCGCCGTTCCGGCCGCGCTCACCGCCCAGGGGTTCGCGGTCAACGAGCTCGGCACGTGCACCATGGGCCGGGGCGGTGTCGCCGGCGCGAGCCCGTGCGCCGACGGGTCCGCCATCTGGTACAACCCCGCCGGACTCGCCAGCCTCGCCGGCACGCATTTCAGCGTCGGCGGGACACTGATCGCCCCGCACGGGGGATTCACCGACGATTTCTTTGGCGTGAAGACCGACATGCTGCACCAGACGTTCGTGGTGCCGAACGTCTATCTCGCCCACCATCTCGGGAAGGGACTGGGTGCCGGCGTCGGCTTCTATGCGCCTTACGGCCTGGGAACCAAATGGCCGACGGATTTCAACGGCCGCTTCGACGCCTACAACACGCAGGTGCGCTCCTACTACATCCAACCAACGGTGGCCTATCAGGTCACGAGCTGGCTGAGCCTCGGCCTGGGCGTCGCGTACGTCCATAGCACCTTGGAGCTGCATCAGCGCGCCGACCTGTCCCAGCAGCCGGTCCCGGGGTTCTTCGGCCTTCCCCCGGGCGTCACCTTCGCGGCCATCGGCGTGCCGACGAACACCGATTTCGCCGACGCCACGTTGAAAGCGAGCGGCAACGGCGTCGCGTTCAACGGCGGCCTCACGATCAAGGTGAACGACCGCCTCACCATCGGCGGTCACTTCATCACGCGCAAGACGATCAAGTACAAGGGCAACGCCACGTTCACGCAGGTGGCGACGGGGCTCGTCCTGGCCCCCGCCCCGCCGCTGATCCCGAGCGCCGTGCCGCTCGATCTCGTGCTCGCCGCGCAGTTCCTGCCCGACAGCGCACTGAGCGCCGGCTCGGCGAGCACCGCGGTCACCTTGCCCGATCAGGGCATCATCGGCTTCGCGTACAAGGCGAGTGACCGCTGGACGGTCATGGCCGACTACCAGCAGATCGTGTGGGGCTGGTTCAACAGCCTCACGATCGATTTCGCGAACGCGAAGACGCCCGACCGAACCCAGTACGAGGGATACAAGGACAGCCATGCGATCCGGCTGGGCGTGGAGTTTCAGCAGAGCGCCAAGACCACGATCCGCGCCGGGTACCTGTATCACACCGCCGGCGCGCCGGTGCAGACCGTGACGCCGCTGCTCCCCGAAGGCCCGCGCAACGAGTTCACGATCGGCCTTGGCACGCAGCTCACCGGTGGACTCCATCTCGACGCGGCCTACCAGCTCATTCTCCAACAGGATCGACGCGGGCGCGCGGGGACCACCTTCAACAACGGTTTGTACACGTTCGGGGCGCACCTCTTCGGTGCCGGCCTGTCCTACACGTTCTGAGCGAGAGGCACTGACCGATATGCTTCGGACTACCAAGCTGATCGGGGCGGCAGCGCTGGGACTCCTCGTCGGAGTCGGCGCCTGCCACAACGACAAACTGCTGCGACCCGCGACGATCATCCCCGTGGATCCGATGTTCGATCGCTACGTTTCCATGGGCAACTCGATCACGGCGGGGTACCAGTCGGGCGGGATCAACGACAGCACACAGCTGCAGTCGTACGCCAACCTGCTCGGCAAGCAGATGCAGACGCCGTTCTTCATGCCGTTGTTGAACCGCCCCGGGTGCCCTCCCCCCATCGACTCGGTGTTCAAGGCCGGGGGACCGCACCGCGTCGGCAACGGCACGGCGGCGACTTGCGCGCTGCGGCGCGCCCAGTCGGTTCCGCCACCCTGGATCAGCGACGTCGCCGTGCCCGGTGCCGAGGTGATGGACGGCACCAACAATCTCGACACGGCATCGAACCCCAACCCGTTGACTACGTTGATCCTGGGCGGATTGACGCAAACCCAGATGATGCAGCGCGCCGACCCGACCTTCGTCACCGTCTGGCTCGGCAACAACGATGTGCTCGGCGCCGCGATCAACACTGCGAATGCGGGTGACTCTACCAAGGTCACCGACAGCACACTGTTCGCGAACCGGTACAAGGCGGTGCTCGATTCGATCGACGCGACCCCGGCCAGCGGCAAGGGCGTGTTGATCGGCGTGGCGAACGTGACGCTGATTCCGTTCTTCTCGCAGGGGCAAGTGTACTTCCAGATCAAGAACACCACGGCCAACTTCCCGGCGAACTTCGTCGTCGGCCCCAACTGCGCCCCCAGCTCCCTGGGCGGCAAGGGCGACTCGGTGTTGGTCCCGTTCCAGTTCGGCCTCGCACTCGTCGGAACCGCGGCAGCCGACCCATTGAACACCTACACGCTGTCCTGCACCGAGACGCAGACGGTGCAACCGGCCGAGCTGCTGCGGCTGGTCCGTGCGGTGACGCAGTACAACGCCACGATCTCGGCGCAGGCCACGGCCCGCGGGTACGCCTATGTCGATCCCAATGCGCTGTTCGCCGCCCTGCCGCCCGGCTCGATTCCCCCCTTCCCCACGACCGTTGGACCGAGCGCGGTGACGGCGCCGTTCGGGGCGTTCTTCAGCCGGGACGGGATCCACCCCACCGCCGCGACGCACAAGCTCATCGCCAACGCGCTCATCCAGGTGATCAACGCGAAATACGGCACCACCATCGCGCCGATCCCCTGACGCGAACCACGTGGCGGCCCTGGGGTAACGAGGACGGCACCCGGCACCTGCCGGGTGCCGTCTTGTAATGCGCGACCACACTTCGCTCCTGCTGCTCTGCGCCGCCGTGGCGATCGCCCGGCCGGCCGCGCTGTCCGCCCAGGCGGTGGAGCGCAGCGACACCCCCCGCCGCGGCGCGCTGCGCATCACCTTCGACCCCCGCATCATGACCTGGGAGGAGGAGTTCACCGCGAGCGGCCGGCAGCCACTCGGCGCCGCGTTCGCGGGTGATTCCATCACGCAATGGCGCCCCGCCGTCGCGCTCGCCGAAGAGACCGTCCGGGCGACCACGGGGCTCGCGGGGTACGTCGCCCGGCTCGGCGGCAGCCTGCTGGCCGTCCGCGCGGAGCGGCGGGTGATGCCCATCGGCTTCGAATACGGCATCACGCCGCGGCTGTCACTGGGCGTGACGGTACCGATCGTCCGGGTGGCGGTGCGGGAGCGGTTCCGCGCAAACCCAGCAGGCTCGAATCTCGGTGCCCTCGATACCGCCGGGTACGCCGCGTTCTTCAGCAACCTGGGCACCGCGCTCACGCAGCTCAACGACAGCATCAGCGCGGGTGCGTACGGCTGCCCAGGCAGTGCCGAGTGTCTCCGGGCGCAGGCGCTGTTGGCTCAGGGACAAACGCTCGCCTCCGCTCTCGCGAACGCCGTGCACGGCAACCCGGATACGGCCGCGCTGTTCCTGCCGACGGCAGGTTCGGAGGCGGGCCGCTCCATCACCACCATCGTTTCGGGACTGGGACGCGCCCTCGCGGACACGTTTCACATCGCCGCCTTCTCACGGGACACCTTCCGGCTCCCCGCGGTCCCCGTCCCCGGCGACGCCGCGGACACGCTCCTCGATGCGCGCTTGAGCGCGCTCGGACTCGCGCCGTTCGCCAACACGGCGCGGCGGCTGCGGTTCTTCACGGGCGACGTGGAAGTCACCGCCAAGTACCGCGTTCTCGCCCGCGACACTTACAGCGCCGCCGCCGCCCTCGTCGTTCGTCTGCCCACGGGACACCAGGATTCTCCCAATGATCCGTTCGATCTCGCGACCGGCGACCACCAGACCGATCTCGAGGGCCGGCTCACCGGGGAGCTCACGTTGTTGCACCGGCTGTGGCTGAATCTCTCGGTGCGCGCGGCGCGCCAACTGCCGGGACAACGCGAGCGCCGCATCGGTCCGGTGGACCAGCCGTTCCTTCCGGCCACCACACTCGCCCGCTTGCGCTGGGATCCGGGGGACTACGTGGCGGTGGATGCCGCGCCGCTGTTCAAGTTTTCGCGTCTGTTCGCGGCCGGCATCACCTTCGGCTACTACACGCAGGGACGGGATCGCTACGCGTTTCTCTCACCGCAGGACTCGATCGACGTGGCCGGACGCGTGGGGGGAGCGGTCTCCACCGCCGTGCTCGAGCCGGGGACGGGAATCCGGCAGGCGCGGCTGGGGCTGGCCGCGACGTTTTCAGGCCCCCGACTCGAGGGCGGGTTTTCGGTGGAGCGGACGATCAGCGGCGCGGGCGGCCCGGTGCCGGTCGCGACGGTGTTCCGGATCGTGATCCGGCAGACGTTCCTGCTGTTCTGAGCAGCTCCTCGGCGTGGCGCCGGGCGCTCGCCGAATCGTGGTCGCCCAACATCCGGGCGATCTCCCGCACGCGCTCCTCTCCTTCCACCTGGCGGACGTCGCTGGTCGCCACGCCGCCGCGATCCTGTTTGGCCACTGCCAGCTGCCGGTCCGCACGCGCGGCGATCTGCGGCAGGTGGGTGATCACGATCGCCTGACGCTCCCGCTCGGCACCCTCGCGCACGACGTCCGCCAGCGCCGCCCCCACCTGCCCCGCGATCTCTCCGCCGATGCCCTGATCCACCTCATCGAACACCAATGTTGGGACGGCATCGTGACGGGCCAGGACGACCTTGAGCGCGAGCATAATCCGCGACAGCTCCCCGCCCGACGCCACCCGGGCCAGGGGACGTGCTTCGAGTCCCTCATTCAGCTGCACGAGGAACGACACACCCTCCGCCCCATCCCCTCGCGGAGCCGCGAAGAGGGAGAGATCGACCACGAACCGCCCCGCGGGCATGCCGAGCGGCGGCAGGCGGCGCGTCAGCGCCTGCGCCAGGCGCTGGGCACCCTGGCGTCGCTTTCCGGAGAGGGCCCCGCAGGCGCGGGCGAATTCCTGCGCGGCCGCGGCCCGCTGCTCGGCGAGCTCGCGGAGGTCGAGATCCGCGGTGTCGAGCACGTCGAGCTCGTGCGCCGCCGCGTCCCGCGTCGCGAGCACGTCCGGAACTGCGGGGCCGTACTTCTGCAGCAGCTTGAACAGCGCATCGCGGCGCCGCTCGATCTCTCCCAGGCGTTCGGGATCAGCGTCGATACCCGCCGCGTATTCGCGCGCCGCCGTCGAGAGCTCCTCGACGTTGGCGAACGCCGCATCCAGCAGCTCCCGCCACTGGCCGGTCGCCGGGTCGAGCCGCTCGAGCCCACCGAGGATCTTCGCCGCCCGGGCCAGCCCGCCCGCGTCGAGCGCCTGTTCCAGCTCGCGGGAGAGCCGCCCCAGATCGTCCGCGTGCGCGAGCCGCCGAGCCTCCCCCTCGAGGGTCACATCCTCGCCGACCTTCGGAGCGGCGCGCGAGATCTCCTCCACCACGTGGCGCAGGTAGTCGGCCTTGCGGCGGACTTCCTCCTGCTTCGCCCGCAGCTCCGTCTCGCGCTCCTCCAGGGCCCGGAGCCGCGCATGCGCGTCGCGCACCGCCACCCGCTCCACGTCGGCTTCGGCGTAGGCGTCCAGCAGGTCGCGCTGCGTATCGGCGCGCAACAACGATTGCGTGTCGTGCTGGCCATGGAGGTCCACCAGCAGCCCGCCCACCTGGGCGAGCACGCCCACCGTCGCCGGGCTGCCGTTGATCCACGCCCGCGAGCGCCCCTCGCCGCTGATCTCCCGCTTGAGGATCAGCCGACCCTCCTCCAGGTCCACGCCTAGCGCCCCAAGCGCCGACGCGAGCCGCTCCCGGGTGAGGGCCGTCAGCTCGAAGGCGCCCTCGATGACCGTCTTCGCGGCGCCCGGACGGACCACGTCGGCGGAGGCCCGCTCGCCCAACAGCAGGGCGAGCGCGTCCACGAGCATCGACTTGCCGGCGCCGGTTTCCCCCGTGAGCACATTGAGGCCGGCCCCGAGGGGAAGGGTGACGTCCGCGATGACGGCCAGATCGCGAACCCTGAGCTCGGTCAGCACTCCCGCCGCTCACGATCGGAGAGGTCGCCCCAGTTCAACTTGCCCCGCATCCGCGCGAAGAAGCCTTCCGGACCGAGCCGGCCCAGCAGCACCGGCCGCTCGGCCCGGCGGACGAGCAGCCGCTCGCCGGGCTGCAGCGTCTGGCTGACCTGGCCATCGAGCGACAGCAGGATTTCCTCGGTATCCGACCACGGCGGAATCGGCTCGATCATCACGCTCGCCGACGACGGCAAGACGAGGGGCCGGACGGCCAGGGTGTGCGGGCAGATCGCCGTGACGACGATGGCGTCCACGCCGGGCACGACGATCGGCCCGCCCGCGGAGAGCGAATACGCGGTGGAGCCGGTCGGGGTCGCGACGATGATCCCGTCCGCGCTGTACGCGCCGACCTCCTCACCATCGACCGATACCCGGAACCGCAGCACGCGCGCGACGCCGCCCTTGTGGACGACGATGTCGTTCAGCGCGATCGGTTGGGGTCGCTTACTCCCTTGCCGGTCTTCGACCGCTGCGGCAAGGGCGAGCCGGGGTTCGATGGTGTACGCTTTCCGCGCCGCCGCGTCGAGCACCCAGTCGAGGTTGTGAGCCGGCGCGGTGGCCAGAAAGCCGACGCGTCCGACGTTGACGCCGAGGATCGGAGTCGGCGCGCCCCCCAGGAGCCGGGCGCCACGCAGCAACGTGCCGTCGCCGCCGAAGGTCAGGAGGCAATCGAGCGGCGTCCGGTCGTTGAAGACCTGGGGCCGTGGATCGGGCCAGAAGTCGAGGAGACGCTCTTCGCTGAAGAGCGTGAAGCCGAGTCGCGGCGCCGCGGCGGTCAGCCGGGCGAGGAGGCTACGAAGGTCGTGATAGCTGGGGTTGCCGACGACCCCGACGTTCATCGCGGCGCGAGGCTCTCTTCGACGGCGAGCGCACGGATGCGGGCGGCGATGCCGGCGCCGGTGAGGCCGACGCCCTCGAGCTGCCGCGCGCGCGGTGCGTGCTCGTAGGTGTGGTCCGGCGCGCCGAGCGGGACGACGCGGACGTCGGGGGCGGTCGTTTGCAACAGGCCGGCCAGCGTGGCCCCGAAGCCGTTGGTGACCGCGCCATCCTCGATGGTGACGAGCAGCTTGTGGTCCCGCGTGAGTGCTTCGAGCATGGCCCGGTCCATCGGCTTCAGGAAGCGACAGTTCACGACGCTGGGATCGAACCCCTCCGCCGCCAGCAGCTTCGCGGCCTCGAGGGCCGGACGGCACATGACCCCGACCGCGAGCAGCGCACACTCCCGTCCGGGGCGCAGCACCTCCCAGGTTCCGTACGGCACCGGGGCGACCTCTGCGGCGGGCGGCGCTTCACTCGGCGCCTTGTCACGCGGGTACCGGAGCGAGAACGGCCCCGCCTGGTGCGCCAGGGCGCAGCGCAGCAACCCGATCAGCTCCGCGCCGTCTTTCGGGGCCGTGACGGTCATGTTGGGGAGGGCCAGGAGGTAGGGGATGTCGTACAGCCCCATGTGGGTCTGGCCGTCTTCGCCCACCATGCCGGCGCGGTCGAGACAGAAGATCACCGGCAGCGCCTGGATCGCGACGTCGTGCACGATGCTGTCGTACGCGCGCTGGAGGAACGTGGAGTATATGGCGACGACCGGCCGGATCCCTTGCGTCGCCAGGCCGGCCGCGAACGTCACCGCATGGCCTTCCGCGATGCCGACATCGAAGAACCGGTCGGGCCACTTCTTCTGGAAGAGGTTCGTCCCGGTGCCCGACGGCATCGCCGCCGTGATGGCGACGAGCTGCGGGTATTCCGCGGCCAGCTGGGTGATCGCTTCGCCGAAGATCTTCGTCCACTGCGGCGCCCCGGGGGCGACCGGCTTCAGCACACCCGTCACCGGGTCGTAGGGCGCGCGGGCATGGTACTTCTCGAGATCGGGCTCGGGGAGCGGGAACCCCTTCCCCTTCTCCGTGAGCACGTGGACCAGGCGCGGGCCCTTGAGCCCGCGTACGATCTCGAGTGTCGCCACCAGGTGCGGGAGATCGTGGCCGGCGATCGGTCCGAAGTAGCGGAAGCCGAGCTCTTCGAACAGCATGCCGGGCGACCAGAGGTTCTTGACACTCTCCTCGACGTTCTTGGCGAACTCCACCAGTCGAGACCCGCCCACCAGGTGCGATGCCTTCTGGATCAGGTGCTTGATGCGCTCGCGCCACCGCACGGTGACGGGACTCGCGATGATCGAGCCGAGGTACTTGCTGATGGCCCCGACGTTAGGCGCGATGGACATCCCGTTGTCGTTCAGTACCACGATGAGATCGCGGTCGGAGTGCCCCGCATTGTTCATCGCCTCGTAGGAGAGGCCGCAGGTCATCGCGCCGTCGCCGACCACGGCAACGACCTTGTAGTCCGCGCCGGAGAGGTCGCGGGCCGTCGCCATGCCGAGGGCCGCCGACAGGGCCGTGCCGGCGTGGCCCGCCCCGAACTGATCATGCGGGCTTTCGTCGCGGCGCAGGAATCCAGACAGCCCGCCCTCCTGGCGGAGGGTCGCCAGCCGATCGTTGCGACCGGTGAGGATCTTCCAGGGATACCCCTGGTGCCCCACGTCCCACACGATCTTATCCCGGGGCGAGTCGAACACGTGGCACAGCGCGACCGTGAGCTCCACGACACCGAGCCCGGCGCCGATGTGCCCGCCGGTCTGGGAGACCACATCGATCAGCCGCTGCCGCACCTCGTCCGCCAGCGGCTGCAGCTGGTCCTCCGGGAGTCGTTTGACGTCTCCCGGTTCGCGGATCGTTCCGAGCAGGGGGGAGGTCACGACAGTCAGTTGGGTCGGGTCACGATATAGTGCGCCAGCGCCACGAGTGTAGGGGAAACTAACGCCGCCTGGCGCAGCCGGTCTACGGCCGTTGCCGCCAGGCGCTCCGCTTCGGCGCGGGCGGCTCCCACGCCCAGCACGGACACAAAGGTGGATTTGGCAAGCGCCGCGTCCCGGCCGGCGGTCTTGCCCAGCTGGGCGGACGTCGCCGTCGCATCGAGCACGTCATCGGCGATCTGAAAGGCCAGACCGATCGCCTCTCCGTAGGCGCGCAGGGCCGCCAAGTGCTCGCCTGGCGCCACGCCATCGGTGGCGAGGCCGCCGATCACGCAGGCCGCGGCGATCAGCGCCCCGGTCTTGCGCTGGTGCACTTCCCGCAGCGCTTCCAGCGGAATCACCCGCCCTTCCGCCTCGAGGTCGAGCACCTGTCCACCGATCATCCCACCGGCGCCCGCCGCGCGAAACAGCTCGAGCGCGATCCCCCGGCGCCGCTCCGGCGGGAGATCGAGCGCATCGAGCCCCGAGACCAGCACGCGGGCCGCGAGGCCCACCATGTGAAAGCCGGCGCTCGTCGCGGCCGGGACGTCGAACGCGCGGTGCACGGTGGGGCGTCCGCGGCGGAGATCATCGTTGTCCATGCACGGCAGGTCGTCGTGGATCAAGGAATAGGCGTGCACGACCTCGACCGCCGCCGCGATCTCGGCGATGCCGCCGGCCCCCGTGTCGCCGCCCATCGCTTCGTAGGCGGCGAACACGAGCGTGGGCCGGAGCCGCTTGCCTTCACTCAGCACACTGTAGCGGACGGCGGCGGGCACCGGAGCCGGCCAGAACGCCTCCGCCCGGGTGCACCACCGTTCCAGCACGGCGTCGACGCGCGTGCGGGTGTCGGCCAGGTAGGCGTCGAGCGCGCGGTCAGCGATCGAGGTCTTCAAGCCGCAGTTTCCCGGCCTGGTCGGCGATCACCTGCCGCACCCGCAGCTCGGCCGCGCCGAGCCGCTCGCGGGCGGCCCGCAGCCGCTGCACGCCTTCTTCGAACAGCCGCAACGCTTCGTCCAGGTCGAGCTCCTCGGCCTCGAGCCGCCGCACGATCTCTTCCAGCCGATCGAGATCCTGCGCGAACCCGCCCGGCGCGGAAGCCTCGGTCATGAGCCCCCGCCTGCCCGGGCGGCGATCTCACCGTCGTGCACCCGCAGCCGGAACCCCATGCCCGGCGCGAACTGCGCGACGCGTCGCAACACCGCGCCGGACTCATCCCGCGCCACCGCATAGCCCCGCTCGAGCACGCGCAGGGGGGAGAGCGCGTCCAACCGGGCGCCGCTTTCCGACAGCCGGGCCCGGGACCGATCCAGCTGTCGCGCCATGGCCGCGGCGATCCGGTCGCCGGCGCGCTCGATGCGTTCCCCGGCATGCCGCGTCGGCGCGGTGAGGGCGCGGGCCAGGACGCGCGAGAGCCGATCGAGCCGGTGCCCCAGCTCGTCGCGGTCCGGCGTCGCGGCGGCGGCGGCGGCCGATGGAGTGGGCGCCCGCACATCCGCGACCAAGTCGCACAACGTCACGTCGGTTTCATGGCCCACGGCCGAGATGACGGGCACGGGGACGGCGGCGACGGCGCGCGCCACGCGCTCGCTGTTGAAGGTCCACAGATCTTCCTTCGATCCACCGCCGCGTCCCACGATCGCGACGTCCAGGCGGGGCAGCCGTGCCAGGAGCGCCAACGCCGTGCACACCTCCCGCTCGGCGCCGTCGCCCTGCACGCGCGTGGGGACGAGCACCACGTCCACACAGGGCCAGCGACGCTCCAGCACCGCCACGATATCGCGAAACGCGGCGCCGTCGGGACTGGTCACGACGGCGATGCGCCGCGGGAAGGGCGGCACCGGCCGTTTGCGGGCCGGGTCGAGCAGGCCGTCGCGCGTCAGCGCCGCCTTGGCCTTCTCGAAGGCCACCTGCCACAGACCGCCGGCCTCCGTGGACAACACGTGACGCACGGTGAGGCGGAATTCCCCCCGCTCTTCCCAGACGGTGGGGGTTCCGAACGCGAAGACCTGCATGCCGTCAGCCGGGGCCGCAGGCATCCGCTGGTTGTCCCGCGACCACATCACGCACCGCAGCTGCGCCACACGGTCGCGCAGCGCGAAATACCAGTGCCCGCTGCCGTACGCCTTGAATCCCGAGATCTCGCCCTTGACCCACACCGGTGGGAGCCCGCCTTCGACCACCGCACGCGCGCGGCGCGTCACTTCGGCGACGGTCCATGCCCCTTCGGGTGAGAAGGCGGCGAACTGGTCTAGGGACGAGCCCACTGGCGCGCGGCCTGGACGGTGTTGACGAGGAGCATGGTGATGGTCATGGGACCGACGCCGCCCGGCACGGGCGTGATCGCGGAGGCCACCTGCACCGCCTCGTCGAACTTCACGTCGCCGACCAGCCGGTACCCCTTCTTCGTCGCGGGGTCGTCGACGCGGTTGACGCCGACGTCGATCACCACGGCGCCGGCGCGGACCATGTCGCCGGTGACGAACTCCGGCTTTCCCATCGCGACGATGAGGATGTCGGCGCCGCGCGTCACCGCCCCGATGTTGCGAGTGCGCGAGTGGCAGACCGTCACCGTCGCGTTGCCGCCGGGGCCATCCTGCAGCAACAGGGCCGCCATCGGCCGGCCGACGATGTTGGATCGCCCGACGATCACGGCGTTGGCCCCCGTCGTCTCCACGCCGCTGCGCAGCAGCAGCTGCTGCACCCCGTAGGGCGTGGCGGGCCGGAACCCCGAGGGGTCGCCGCTCGAGACCTTGCCCACGTTCGTGGGGTGGAAGCCGTCCACGTCCTTCCGGGGATCGATGCGCAGCAGCACGCGACCCGTGTTGATGTGCTTGGGCAGCGGCAGCTGGACCAGGATGCCGTGGATCTTCGGGTCGGCGTTCAGGCGGTCCACCAGCGCGAGCAGGTCCGCCTCGGGCATCTCCTTCGGCTGGGTGAAGGTCTCGTGATGCAGCCCGGCCTCGTCGCAGGCTTTCCCTTTCATCCGGACGTAGGTCGCCGATGCGGGATTCTCGCCCACGAGCACCGCGGCGAGTCCCGGGGTGACGCCCTGCGCCTTGAGCGTGGCGATGTCCGCGGCCAGCTCGCCGCGGATCGTCTGCCCGATGGCCGTTCCGTCGATCAGCTTCGCGCTAGCGTGCAAAGTCCACCGCCCGTGTCTCCCGGATGACGACGACCTTGATCTGCCCCGGATACTGCAGCTCCCGCTCGATCTTGCGGGAAATCTGCTCCGCCAGCCCGCCCGCCTTGACATCGTCCACCGATCCGGGGGCGACGACCACGCGCACTTCGCGCCCCGCCTGGATGGCGTACACTTTTTCGACGCCCGCGAACTCCGCCGCGATCTGCTCGATAGCGGTGAGCCGTTTGACGTAGGTCTCGAACGCTTCGCGGCGCGCCCCGGGCCGCGACCCCGACACGGCGTCGGCGGCCTGCACGATGACGCTGATGGCGCTGTCGTGGGGCACGTCGTCGTGGTGGGCGGCGATGCAGTTGATGACCACCGGGTGCTCGCCGTATTTCGTCGCGACTTCCACGCCCAGCTGAACGTGCGTGCCGTCGTGCTCGTGGGTGAGCACCTTCCCGATGTCGTGCAACAACCCGCCGCGCTTGGCGAGCAGAACGTCGAGCTTCAGCTCGGCGGCCATGATGCCCGCCATCCAGGCGACCTCCTTGGAATGCTCCAGGATGTTCTGGCCGTAGGAGGTGCGGTAGCGCATGCGGCCGACCAGCTTGACCAGCTCCTGGTGCATGCCGCGCAGGCCGGTCTCGTACACGGCCCGTTCGCCCGCTTCGACGATCCCCGCCTCGATCTCCTCCTGCGCCTTGCGGACGACTTCCTCGATGCGCCCGGGGTGGATGCGGCCGTCGCTGATGAGCCGCTCGAGGGCGAGCCGGGCCACCTCCCGGCGGACCGGATCGAAGCAGGAGATCACGACGGTGTCGGGGGTGTCGTCGATGATGACGTCGGTGCCGGTGGCCGCCTCGAACGCCCGGATGTTGCGGCCCTCGCGGCCGATGATGCGGCCTTTCATTTCGTCTGACGGGAGCGCCACGGCCGAGACGGTCGTTTCGGCGGTGTGATCGGCCGCGATCCGCTGGATGGCGAGCGCCACGATCTTCTTGGCCTCGCGGTCGGCGCTCTTCTGCGCCTGTTCGCGGATGTCGCGGAGCATCGCGGCTGCCTCCCCGCGGGCTTCTTCTTCGAGGCGTCGCTTCAGCTCTTCCTTGGCGTCCTGGGCGGACAGCCCGGCGAGGCGCTCCAGCTGCGCGCGGGCCTCCTGCTCGCGCCCCGCCAGGGCCCGCTCGCGATCAGTGAAGGACTGGTCCCGGCGGGTGACCTCGCGCTCCCGCTCGGCTACGGCGGTCTGCGTCTTCTCGATCGTGCTCTGGCGCCGGTCGACTTCCCGCCGGCGCTCGGCGAGATCCTTCTCCAGGTCCTCGCGGGCCCGGATCAGCTCCTCGCGGGCTTCCAACTCGACGCGCGCGCGGGCGTCGGCCAGCTGCCGCTCCCGCTCTCCGGCCGACAGGCGAGCGGTGGCGTCCGCCACGCGGCGCTCCACGCGCCGGCCCAGCACATAGAAAACCGTTCCCGCGGCGATTCCGCCGCCGAGAACGGACAGGACGATCTCGATCCACGTAGACATCGATCTATCTCCGGCAACGCCACGGCCCCTGCGGGCCGGGCGACAGTCACCCGCGCTCTACCGCCTTGCGCCGTCCCGGCGGCAGCATCTTCGCGAAATCGTCCGCGAGGGCCGCCAAGCGACTGGCCACCTCGCGCTCCCCCTTCTTCGCCTGAAACAACTCATTCGTGATGTCGAGCGCCGCCAGGATCGCGGCCTTGTGCGTTTCGACGAACCCGCCCTGCGCCAGGACTTTCCGAAGCGCCTGATCGACGTATCCCGCCACCTCGCGGGTGTATTCCGGCGGCAGGTCGGAGCGTACCGTGTACTCCTCGCCGCCGATCATCACCTTGACCGCGTGCTTCTTGGTGCTCATCGGGCGGTCCCGCCGCCCGCCGCGCCGCCCGACCCCGCCCCTTCGCGCGACTGCTCTTCGAGAAACGCCAGCCGGGCCAGCAGCTCCTGCACCCGATTGCGGGCGGCGTCCACCCGGGTGCGCAGCTGACGGTTCTCCGCCTCGAGCTCGGGGTTGCGACCGGACGCCGCACCCCGCGGCGTCCCACCCTTTCCGTCCGCTTCCGCCTTCAGCGCGCGCGCGCGCCACGTCGCCAGCTCTTCGGCGACCTCGCGCAGCACCGTCTCGAGCTGCTCCAGCGCCAGAACGTCAGCTCGTTCTGCGTCGTACACCCAGTTCGCCCTCCAGGAGGGCCAGCGCCCGCCGAATGACTTCGTCCACTTCGCTGTCGCGCAGCGTCCGGGTGGGGTCGCGGAACACGCAGCGCCATGTCACACCGCGCGTCCCCGCCGGGACGGCTGGTCCGCGATACTCATCCAACACCGCCAGCCGTTCGAGCAGGGAGCCGCCCGCGCGGCGCAGGACCTCCTCGACCTGCACGGCCGTGACGCCACCCGGCAGCACGAGCGACAAATCCTGCAGCGTCGGTGGCTGGGCGGGCAGCGGCACGAAACGGCTCGGACGATCCGCGGCCACGTCGATCTCGACCTCGAAGCCCAGCACCGGTGCGGCCCACTTGGGCGCATCCGCCGGCAACCGTGCCGCACGGCCTACCGGCCGACCGTCGGCGCCCGACACCGCCTGCCACAGATCCGTCCCTGTGCCGGGGATCACCCGCGCCCCAGGGGTGGCGGCCGAAACGGCTAACTCAAAGTGGTGCTTGAGGTCCCATATGTCCATATCAGGCACTTTCGCACCTTCCGACCAGTGCGCCGGATGCCGGGCCCCGGTCAGGACGGCGGCCAGCGCCGGGCGCTCTTCGGGGGCCCCGCCAGCGCGGGTCCGGAACACCGTTCCCACTTCGAACAGGCGAATATCGCGCTCCCGCACGGTCCAGTTGTGCTCCACGCGCCGCACCAGCCCGGGGAGCAGGTGGGTGCGCAGGTGGCCTTCCGCGGCCGAGAGCGGATTCTTGAGCGCGACGTCGTCTTCGGACTCCGCGGGCCCGAAAGGCGCGGTGCGAGCTTCGAGAAAGCCGGCCCGCGCCGCCTGCTCTCGCAGGCGGGTCACCACGCGCTCGGACGGAGCGTCGGGGACCGTGCCGGGACGATAGGGACGCAGCTCGTCGGGGAACGCGTCGTACCCCTTCAGCCGGGCGATTTCCTCGATGAGATCGACCTCGGCGGTGACGTCGGGACGCCACCCGGGAACCTGTACGGCGAAGCGGCCATCCTTCGGCGCGACCACGAAGCCCACGCTCGCGAGCAGCCGCTCGAGCTCCGGGCGCGGCACCGGCACGCCGAGCAGCCGCTCCGCCCGATCGTGCCGCAGAAATACGCTGCGCGGCTGTTGCGGCTCGGGCCAGAGATCGAGGGGGGCTTCGCGGATCGCCCCGCCCGCGACCGTGACGATCAGCTCGATAGCGCGCCGGAGCGCGTCGGGCATCCCCAGCATGTCGATGCCCCGCTCGTAGCGGTAGCTCGACTCACTCGAGAGACCGAGCGCGCGGCGCGTACGCCGGATGCGCGTTGGTTGGAAGCAGGCGCACTCGAGCACGAGATCCGTCGTGGTGTCGGTGACCTCCGATTCGGCGCTCCCCATCACGCCCGCCACGATCGTGGGTCGCTCCGCATCACAGATGGCGGTCATGTCGGGCGTGAGGGTACGCTCCACCCCGTCGAGCGTGATCATCTTCTCGTTGGGATGCGCCCGGCGCACCACGACGGCGGGGCCCCGCAGCCGGGCCAGATCGAACGCGTGCAGTGGCTGGTTCAGCTCGAACAGGATGTAGTTGGTCGCGTCCACGACGTTGTTGATCGAGCGCTGGCCGATCGCGCTGAGCCGGTTCGCCAGCCACGCCGGGCTCGCCCCCACGCGGACGCCGCGGATCACCGCGATCATGTACCGCGGCGCGCCCTCGGGGTCCTCGAGACGGATCTCCACGCCGTCCACCACACCCTTCAGGTCGGATCGGCGGATCGGCGGATAGGCGGGTGGCTCCGCCGCCGCACCCGGGAAAGCGGGGAGCTTTACGGCACCGCCGAGCGTCGCGGCCAGCTCGCGTGCGACCCCCTTGTGGCACAGCAGATCGGGCCGGTTGGCGTACACCTCCAACAGGATCCGGTCGTCGCCGACCGGCAGGGCATCGAGAAACCGAGTCCCCGGCACGGCATCGGTCGCGAGCTCCAGGATGCCCTCAGCATCCTGCCCCAGTCCCAGCTCGCGCGCCGAGCAGAGCATGCCGTTCGACGCGACGCCGCGGATCTTGCGGCGCTCGAGTTTCACCCCGCCCGGCAGGGTGGTGCCCACAGGCGCGAACGGATAGCGCTTCCCCGCTTCCACGTTGGCGGCCCCGCACACGACTTCGAGCGGCCCGCCAGTGCCGCCGGCGTCCACGAGGCAGAGCCGCAACCGGTCGGCGTTGGGATGCGCCTTGACCTCGAGCACGAGGGCGACGAGCACGTCCCCCAGGTCCCCGTGAATCGGCTCGACCCCTTCCACCGGGCAGCAGTGGGCCGTGAGGAGCTGCTCGACCTGTGCCGCGTCGAGCGACCGGCCGAGCAGCGCCTCCAGCCAGCGGCGGGAGAGATTCACCGGATCCCCCGGGCGAACTGCGCCAGGAACCGGACATCGCTCTCGTAGAAGAGGCGGATGTCGGCGATCCCGTAGCGGAGCATCGCGACGCGGGCCGGCCCCATCCCGAAGGCGAATCCGCTGTAGCGCTCCGGATCGATCCCGCAGTTCTCGAGGACGGCCGGATGCACCATCCCGCTCCCCAGGATCTCCATCCACCCCGAGTGCTTGCAAGTCGGGCAGCCGGTGCCGCCGCAGACGGTGCAGCGTACGCTCATGTCCGCCGACGGCTCGGTGAACGGGAAATACGAGGGATGGAACCGGACGACGGTGTCCGCGGCGAAGAACCGCCGCGCGAAGAGGCTCAGCGTCGCCTTCAGGTCCACGAACGAGATGCCCTCGTCCACGACGAGGCCCTCGATCTGCTCGAACACCGGCGCATGGGACGCGTCGAACGGATCCCGCCGGTAGACCTGTCCGGGAATCACCACGCGAATCGGCGGGCGGTAGGCCTCCATGGTCCGGATCTGCACCGGAGAGGTATGCGTCCGCAGCAGCAGGTCGTCGGTGACGTAGAACGAATCCTGCGAATCGAGCGCCGGGTGGTCGTGCGGGAAGTTCAGCGCGTAGAAGTTGTTGCGCTCGGTCTCGATTTCCGGACCGACGGCCCGCGTGAAGCCCAGCTCCCGGAAGGTGTCGCAGATCTCATCGACGACCTGCGTCACGACGTGCAGGCCGCCGCGCCACTGCTCGCGGCCCGGCATCGTGAGATCCACGTCGCCCAGCACGCGGCCCGCCACGGTCAGGGCTCCGGCGCGGGCGTCGAACGCCGCTTCGAACTCGCGCTTGAGGGCGTTCGCGGCCCCGCCGACGCTCTTGCGGTCGTCCGCATCGAGGGCCGGGAGCGCTTTGAGAATGTCGGTGAGGGCGCCGTTCTTGCGACCCAGGATCTCGTTCCGCAGGTCCTGGAGTCGGCGCTCGTCCGCCTGGGGAATCTCGCGAAGACGCTCCCGCAGGCCGTCGAGGCTCGCGAGGAGGTCGCGCATGATCAGAGGGCCTTCTTCGCGACCTCCGCCAGCTGCTCGAACGCGCCGGGATCCCGCACCGCGAGATCGGCGAGCACCTTGCGGTTGATCTCCACTCCGGCCCGCCGCAGCCCGTTCATCAGGCGGTTGTAGGACAGGTCGTGCAGCCGGGCCGCCGCGTTGATCCGCGTGATCCACAGCCGGCGGAATTCGCCCTTCTTGCGGCGGCGATCGCGGTAGGCGTATTTCTGCGCCCGCTCGACGCTCTCCTTGGCGGCCTTCCACAGCTTGCTGCGCCCGCCGAAGTATCCCTTGGCGAGCTTCATGACCTTGTTCTTGCGCTTCAGGCGCGCGACGTTGCTTTTGACCCGGGGCATACGCGGTCTCCTACAGGAGCGGCTTCAGGCGGCGTTCATCGGCGTGCGCGACGAGCGCGCCCTTGCGCAGGTGACGATGTGGCTCTTCATGGCGCGGTGGCGGCGCAGCCGCCCCGAGCCGGTGAGGCGCACGCGTTTGCGCAGCGCCCGCTTCGATTTCATCTTCGGCATTGGTCGAACCCCTATTTCGGCGCCAGGACCATCGACATGTTGCGGCCCTCGAGCCGCGGTTCCGCCTCGATCTTTCCGATATCCTTGAGCTCGGCCGCCACGCGATCGAGCACCTCCCGGCCCAGCTCGATGTGGGCCATCTGACGGCCCCGGTACATCATCGTCACCTTCACCTTGTTGCCGTCCGCGAGAAACTCGCGCGCGTGCCGCGTCTTGAACGCGAAGTCGTGCTCGTCGATGCCCGGGCGGTATTTCACTTCCTTCAGGTGAATCACGTGCTGCTTCTTCTTCGCCGCCCGCGCCGCCTTGGCCTGCTCGAACTTGAACTTGCCGTAGTCCATGATCTTGACCACGGGGGGCCGCGCCGTCGGGGCCACTTCCACCAGGTCGAGCCCGCGCTCCTGTGCCGCCGCGAGCGCCTCATCGATCGACAGCACACCCAACTGCGCGCCGTCATCCGCGATCACCCGCACCGGGCTGATACGGATCATCCGGTTGATCCGGGTCCGCGGCTGTTTGCTCGGAATGCTGCTTTCGATCGCCAGGTGGTCGTCTCCTCTTAGAACGAAAATGCGGACTCCAGTCGCCCCGGAATCCGCGGTTGCGAGCCATCAGCCCTCAGCGTTCAGCGATCAGGTCCCATGGCCCTGAAATGGCTGACGGCTGACCGCTGATGGCCGCATCTCTCGGAACCCTGGAGCGCTCACCGCCCGTGGCGGAGAGGCCTGGAGGTGGGGCGCCAACGGCGCCCGCTTGCACTGCCGGCAAGCAAGCTAGGGCCTGGCCACGGTGTCCACAAGTCCGAACCCCTTCCCGGCCCGCACCAACCGCCCCGACGCGACCTGCGGGTCGTGCTCGAAGCACAGCCGCCACCCTTCCGCCTCGGCGCGCTGATACAGGCGGCGGCGGCTCTCCAGGGTGACCAGGGGCTCGAGATCGTATCCCATGATCCAGGGAAGCGGCAAGTGGGCGGAGGTGGGTACGAGATCGGCCAGGAAGCAGGCCCACTCGCCGCCGCTCTCGATCAACACGGACTGATGAAACGGCACGTGCCCGGGCGTCGGCAGGCACCGGATCCCGGGCAACAGCTCGACCTCCCCCTCCAGCAGCTGGAAGTCGATGCCGGCGAAGTTCTGCGCCACATAGCTCCCGGCGGTGCGCTCATTGGTGTGGCGCGCGAACTCGAGCTCGCCGCGCTGCACCACGTAGCGGGCACGAGGGAACGTCGGCCGCAGCTCCCCCGCCGTGCGGATCGTGTCGCCGCCGGCGTGATCGAAATGCAGGTGCGTATTGACCACCCACCGGATGTCGGCCGGCGTGTGCCCCAGCTCCGCCAGGGCGGCGAGGAGCAGCAGACTGCCGTCCGGGGCGAGCGATTCGATGCCGTAGATCTCGCGGAACTTGGCGTCATCCTTGTCGCCGACCCCGGTGTCCACGAGCACCAGGCCGTCGTCGTGCTCCACCAGCAGGCAGCGCATGGCCAGGGGAATCCGGTTCCGCTCGTCGGGAGCGATGCGGCGCTCCCACAGCGGCTTCGGCACGACCCCGAACATCGCCCCACCATCCAGATGCTGCGTCCCCGCCTCGAGCTGGTGACAGCGCAGCCGGCCGACGGTGAAGGAGGTGTGGCTCAGAGGTCGTCGCGACGCAGCGGCAGCGTCATGCAGCGTGGTCCCCCGCCCCCGCGCACCAGCTCGCTGCCCTCGATCGTGATGACGCCGCGATCGCCTTCTTCGAGCCACTCCTCACCGGTGAGCAGATTCACCGCCGTGATGATGCGGTAGCCGGCGTGTTCCAGCTCGCGCAGCGTCGCTTCGTTCCGGGCGTAGGTCAATGCCACACCCGGCCGGACGGTGAAGAAGTTGCAGGCGGAGGACCACTGCTCGCGCTCCTGCACCGGGCGGGCGTTGCCGCCGCAGAAGACGGGCTCGAGCGGCAGGTCCACGGCCTGCATGGCGGCGAAGAAGTTGGGGATCTCCTTGACGCCTTTCGAGCGGCGACGGCGATGCAGGACCGCCAACCGCTCGGGACCCACGAAGAACGGAGGGTAGACGACGCAGGTCTCGCGGTCGATCTGCGTGAAGATCATGTCGAGGTGGATCGCGGTGCGCTCGGTGGGGAGCACGACCACGATCACATCGGTGACCCCGCACTTCTCGAACGCCAGATCGCACAGCTGATCCAGGGCCGCCGGGCTGGAGCGCTCGCTGAACCCCAGGACGAGCAGATCGGGCCGCAACGGGTGGACGTCGCCACCCTCCAGCGTGTAGGTGTGGCGCCGTTCCTCGGAGCCATCGTACAGAATGCCGGCGTTGTCCAGCTTCTCGTGGTACCGAAACAGCGCCTTGATCAGCATTTCTTCGGTCCAGCGCACGCCGTAGCGCATCGACCCGATGATAGCGTGCTCGCCGATGACGATGCCGACGTCGCGGGTGAAGAACAGATTCGGGAGGGGCGGCAGGGCGTAGCCGACCTCGTTCAGCGCCCGCGCGATCGGCCCCGCCTCTTCGAATGTCCCCTCGATCATCAGGGCCACCAGCTCCTGGGCGGAGAGCGCTGCGAGCCGCTTGGCGAGAGCGTCGGAAGGAACGACCTCCAGCGCCCGGGTCACCAGAAAGTCGCGGACGTCGGGGCGCGCCACGATCTCGGTCAGGAGATCGCGCACCTCGTACACGTCGGCGAAGCGCTCCAGCACCGCCACGAGACGGCGGTGCTCACGCTGCGCGAGCTCGAGGTCGATGATGTCGTCGTAGAGATAATCCTCCCGGTTGCCGGGAGTGACGGCCGTGAGCTCGCTTCCCGGCGTATGGACCAGGACCTGCCGCAGCGGACCGATTTCGGAGGTGACGTGGACGCGCGCCATAGGGCCCCCAATCTAACAGGGCCGGCGCGATCGCGATCTGTTACCGGTTGGCCAGGGCGTAGCTCAGGGTTTCGAGCTCGAGCGCCATGTTGACGCTCTGCACCGCGACGTCACTCGGCACCGTGAGGGGAACCGGCGCGAAGTTCAGGATCGCTTTCACGCCGGCGCGGATCAAGCGGTCGGTGACTTCCTGCGCCGCTTCGGCAGGCGTCACGAGGATGGCGATGTCCGTGGGCTCTTTGCGCAAGTCGGTTTCGAGCTGTCGCACGTCCCGCACCATCAATCCGTTGGAGCGCGTGCCGATCTTCTTCGGATCCTTGTCGTAGACCGCGACGACGTCGAATCCGTGCTGGCGGAATCCGCGGTAGTGCAGCAGCGCCCCACCCATCTTCCCCGCCCCCACCAGCACGACCCGATGGGTGCGCTTCAGGCCGAGGATCTCCCGGATGCGGGCCGACAGCTCGGGGACCGAGTAGCCGAGGCCGCGCTTGCCGAACGACCCGAAGAACGACAGGTCCTTGCGCACCTGAGCCGACGTCGTGCCGCCGCGCTGCGCGAGCTCGGCGGAGCTGATGGTGGCGAGGTGTTGCGCGTCGGACTGCTCGAGGAACCGCAGGTACAGCGCGAGACGGCGTACGGTGGAATCGGAGATCTTCCGCATATTGTGAATTATTTCACAATCGACCCTCCGGACGCAAGGACCCAGCGCCACAGCCGCACGAACGCCTCGGGCGCCAGTGTCTCGGGACGCGCCTCCGGGTCCAGCCCCAGCGCCGCCAGTCCGGCGTCGATCACCGGCGGGACCGCTGCCTCGCCGCCGATCGCCCGGACGATAGTGCGCAGCTGCTTGCGCCGGCGGCTGAAGCACGCGGTGACGAACGTGCGAAACGGGGCGACCTCGGCGTCGCCCACCGCCGGCGCGGCACGTGGCCAGAGCCGGATCACGGCGCTGTGCACTCGCGGCGGCGGTATGAACGACCCCGCCCGCACCGCGAACAGCTTTTCCACCCGGCACAGCGTCTGGATCCCGACCGTGAGTCCCCCATAGATCTTCGAGCCCGGCGCGGCGGCGATCCGATCGGCCACCTCGGCCTGCACCAGAAACACGATGCGCTCCGGATGCACCGCGACGACGCGCTCGAGCAGGGGCGTCGTGATGTTGTAGGGAATGTTGCCGGCGATCTTGCAGTGCTGACTGGGGAGTGCCGAATGCAGCATGACGAAGGGCCAATCCAGTTTGAGCGCGTCTGCCGTCACAATCTCTACATTGCCAACTCCGCATTCTGCATTCTTCACTCTGCACTGCTCCGCGAGCCGCTCGTCCTTCTCGATCGCGATGACCTTCCCCGCTCTGCCCGCCAGGATGCGCGTCAACGTTCCGGTGCCGGCGCCGATCTCGATGACCACGTCGGTCGCCGAGGGATCGAGGGCGGCGGCGATGCGCGCGAGGATATGCGGGTCAGTGAGGAAATGCTGCCCGAGCGCCTTCCGGGCACGGGGAAGCACAGCGTCAGACTTTCGCGATCAGCAGGGTCCGATCGTCGCTGGAGGGAGCGCCGCCGGTGAAGGCGGCGAGGTCGGCGAAGATGGCCTCGAGGATCTCCTGCGAGCCCCGGGTCCGCAACGCGCTCACATGGGCGAGCAGGCGGTCTTCGCCGAAGCGCTGGCCCGTTTCCCCCGCCGCGTCCACGATGCCGTCGGTGAACAGGCAGAGCAGGTCTTCGCGTCGCCGCCAGGGCTCCTGGCGATCCGCGGCGGCGGTGGCGGGCCCGAGACCCAGCGGCGGGCGTGTCGCTTCGAGCCGCCGCACCTCGCCCGTGGCGCCGCGCACGAGGAAGGCGTGCGGATGGCCCGCATTGGCATAGGCGCAGATGCCTTCGGCCGGATCCACCACGGCGTAAAAGAGCGAGAGGTACATCTCGGTGCGCGCGAGCTCGTCGATGAGCGACTTTTCGAGATCGCCGAGCACCTGCGAAGGCGAAGCCGCCGCCTCGGCGTGGATGCCGGAGGCGGCCATGGCGAGCGCCATGATCAACGCCGCGCCGAAGCCGTGACTGGAGACGTCGCCGATCATGATGCCGACGCGGTCGCCATGCAGACGGAGCAGGTTGTAGAAATCGCCGCCGACCGAATCGGCCGGCCGGCAGCGCGCGGCGAGATCGGCCTTCGTGCCCAGCACCGCCGGTGAGGGCAGCAGCTTGAGCTGCAGATCGTGCGCGAGCTCCAGCTCGCGGCGCACCCGCTGCTGACTGAGGTCGCGGGCCACCAGCCGGGCGTTCTCGATGGCGGCGCCGACCTGGTTGGCGATCGCGGCGACGAGCTTGCGATCGCCCGCCGAAAACGCATCGGGGCCGTGTCGGTCGGTCAGGTTGATGACACCGATGGGCCGCGCCTGATCCCCCGGCGCGCCGTACATCACGGGCACCGCCAGGAAGGCCCGGCCGCGATAGCTGCGGCTCGCCTGCCCGCGGGCCGCGGCGGGCTCGGGCTCCGCCGGATCGTTGCTCTGAATCCGCATTTCGCGAAACGCCCGAGCGGTCACCGACACCGGATCATCGAGCTCGATCGGATCCACTTCGGTGGTGACCATACCCTTCGCCGCGACGAGGCGCAGCAGGTGACGGTCGAGGTCGAGCACGAAGAGGCTCGCCCGCCGCGCCCCCACCACGGTCGCCACTTCCTGGAGGATGCGCCGGGCGGCTTCGTCGAGCCGGATCGTATGTCCCAGGATCTCGCTGATCGTGTAGACGAGATCGATCTCTTCGTAGCGGTCGGACAACTCGGCCGCGACCTGAGCGGCTTCGCGTTCGGCCTCCGCGAGGCAGGACACCGCTTCGGCCACCAGCTCGCGCGATTCCGGCCGGGCGCTCGTGCCGGGGCCCGCTTCGCGGACCTCGAGCCACAGGCCGGGGCCGCCCCGCACCGGCTCGTACCAGGCGGGCCCGTCGGGCGTGTCCCGCCGCCCCGCGCCGTTGGCCGCGCCGCCGAACGCCGGCGTCCAGGCGCCCGCTGGCGGGGCTCCGGCGAGGAGACGCGTGCTCGGCCCGTCGGTGCGCCAGACCCGAACGGCGACGCCGCCCAGCTGCTCGAGCGCCGGCACGAGGCGCTCGAGCTTGGTCAGCCCGCCCGCAGGACGAGACACACGCGATTCCCCCGTTGGTTGAATTCGACTTGATCGACGAGATGGCGCAACACGAACAGGCCGCGGCCGGTTTCGCGCTCCAGGTTCTCCGCCTGGGTGGGATCGGGAACACCCGACGGATCGAACCCGACGCCATCGTCGGCGACATCGATCCGCACGGCCTCGCGGCCACAGCTGATCTCCACCCGGACCAGTTTCGTGGGATCGTGTCGGTTCCCGTACACGATGGCGTTGGCCAGCACCTCGGCGAGGGCGGTGCGCAAATTGAACCGCAGCCGGCGCGGCGACAGCACCCCCGTGTCGCAGTAGCGGGCCACGAGCTCGACGGCATCGCCGACGAGCCCCAGGTCGCTGGGCACCGACAGCGATACCGCGACGTCCCCTCCCTCACCCGCACCCTCCACGCGCACCGGGCGGTGGACGACGATTTGCAGCTGGGCGGTCACGGGAGAGCCTTAGAAGGCGGCGAGCGCCTCCGCCGGCGTTTTGGCGATGGCGAACAGCGTGTCCAGCTTGGTGAGCTCGAAGAGCGTCTGGAGGTCCTCGTTGAGCCCCGCGAGACGCAGCTCGCCCCCCTGCTCGCGAACCTTCTTCGACAGGGACACGAGGACCCCGAGACCGGACGAGTCGATATAGCCCGTCTTCGTGAAATCGATCACGAATCGACGCGTCCCGCCTTCCAGCGCGTCGAGCACCTTCTGCTTCAGCTCCTGGCGATTGCCGACGATCAGCTGCCCGTCGACGCCGACGATCACCGCGCCCCGCGGATCCTTGTTCAACGTGAACCCCATCTCATGCCTCCGCTTGGAGTACCGTGACCGCCGCCGTGTCCACAATATCCTCCACGCTCGCCCCGCGCGACAGGTCCGCGATTGGGCGAGCCAGCCCCTGAAGGATCGGGCCGAGCGCATCCCAGCCGCCCAGCCGCTGCACCAGTTTGTAGGCGATGTTACCGCTGTCAAGATCGGGGAACACGAGCACGTTCGCCCGCCCCGCGACCGGGGAGCCGGGCGCCTTGCGGCGCGCGACATCGGCGACCAGCGCGGCGTCGCCCTGGAGCTCCCCGTCGCACGCGACGCCCGGGGCGAGCGTACGGAACCGGACGAGGGCCTGCCGCATCTTGTCCACCGTCGCACCTTCCGCACTGCCTTTCGTGCTATAAGAAAGGAACGCGACCCGCGGCTCGTCTCCCACGATGCGGACGCGATCGCGCGCCGCGGCGAGCGCGATCTCGGCCAATTGTTCCGCACTGGGATCGGGAACGACGGCGCCGTCTGTGAACGTCAGGACGGTGTCGTCGCGCACCATGTAGAAGGCGCTGCTCACGGTCGTGACACCGGGCGCCGGCCCCACGGCGAGGAGCGCGGCCCGGATCACCTCGCCCGTCGGGGCCGCCGCCCCGGCGACCATCGCGTCCGCGAGGCCCGCCCCGACCATAGACGCGCCCAGCAGGATGGGCTGTGCGAGCGCATCCGCCGCCGCGGCGAGGCTCGAGAATTTGTCCGGGCGCCGCTCCACGAGCCGTTGGGCGAGTCCGGGCGGGACGGCGTCCGCGGGATCGAGCAGGCGAACCTCGGCGAGCCCGAGCGCGACGATCCGGGCCGCCGCCTCCCGCACGCGCGGGTCATGACCCTCGGGGAGCACGAGCCGGCGCGTGACGCTCCGCGCCCGCGCGTACACGCGGTCGCGGAATGTCACCGGCCGAACTTGTTTCGCAGTGCCTGCTGGACGACCGGTTGCACCAGCTGCGACACGTCGCCGCCGAAACGGGCGACTTCGCGCACCAGACTGGAGCTCAGGTAGGTGAGATCGAAGGCGGGCACCAGAAACACCGTTTCGAGCTTGGGGTCGAGGGTGCGGTTCATGAGGGCCATCTGGAATTCGTACTCGAAGTCGCTCACCGCCCGCAGCCCGCGCACGATCACCGACGCGCCGACGCGCCGTGCGAATTCCACGAGAAGCCCGTCGAAGGATTGCACCTCCACTTCGGGGAGCCGCACCGTGTCCTGCAGCAGCCCGACACGCTCCTCCAGGGTGAACAGCGGCTGCTTGGCGACGTTCACAGCCACGCCCACGATGACGCGGTCGACGAAGGCGAGGGAGCGGCGAATCAGGTCCTCGTGGCCGCGGGTCACCGGGTCGAACGACCCGGGGTAGACCGCGATGCGGGGACGGGGGGAGCGCTCCGTCGCCGCGCTCATGGCGCGTAAATGAACGTGATCGCCGTGTCGCCGTAGCGGCGCGTGTCGTCGCCCGGGATGGGCGTATCCGCCGCGTGCTCGATCGAAAAGACGCGCGCGAACGGCACCAGACGGAACATCGCCACGAGTCGCGCGGTCTGATCGTTGACGTTGGCGTACGGCGGATCGGCGAACGCCACGTCGAACTGCCCGGCGTGGAGCTGCTCGGCGAATTTCAGCGCTTCGATCTTGTGAATCGTCGCGCGGTCCTCGACCTTGAGCGATTTCAGATTCGCCTTCAACGCGGCGAGCGAGGCACGGTGCACTTCGACGAAATCGGCGCGCGCCGCCCCCCGCGACAGGGCCTCCAGCCCGAGCGCACCCGACCCGGCGTAGAGATCCAGCACCCGGGCGCCGCGCAGGAAGCGCTGAATGATGCTGAACCAGGCTTCCCGGACCCGACTCGCGGTGGGACGGACCTTGTCGCCCGCCGGCGTCTTGAGGCGCCGATTCTTGAACTCGCCCCCGATGATCGTGATCACGCTGCCTCCACCCCTCCGCTCGGGGCGATGGTCGCGACGCGGGCCTGCAGCGTCGAGCGCCCCTGCCACTCGTCACGTTCCAGCCGGAAGGCCACATCGAGCGGCCTGGTCAGCCAGTCTTCCGGGACCCGGTCGGCCACCTGGAAGCCGATCGCCGGGATCGCCCCCGAGCCATCGTCCAGCACGAATCGCAGATGGTTCACGCCGACCCGCCGGGCCCGCACCGCGCGCGCCCCTCGGACCCCGAAGACGGGAGCCGGGTTCCCGGCCCCGCACGGCTCGAGGTAGCGAATCAAGCGCTCCAGCTCCTCGCTCAGATCGCCGAGCGGCACTTCGAGATCCACCCGCTGGGCGGGCGCCAGGTCGTCGGGGCGCAGAAGCTGGCCCGCCACCTCGAGAAACGCAATACGGAATTCCTCGAACCGGCCGCGGCGCACCGTGAGCCCGGCCGCCATGCGGTGGCCGCCGTACTTCTCCAGGCAGTGGCCCACCCGGTGCAGCGCGTCGTGCAGGTCGAACCCGGGGATGCTCCGTCCCGAGCCGCGGCCGGTGTCGCCTTCCCAGGCGACGAGAAAGGTGGGACGCCCATAGCGCTCGACCAATCGGCTCGCGACAATGCCGATGACGCCGGGATGCCAGTCCTCGGATGCGAGCACGATAGCCCGGTCGTCCGGGCCGAGCTCCTGCGCCAGACGGGCTTCGGCCGCGCCCAGGATCTGCTGGTCCATTTCCTGTCGGCGGGCGTTGAGCGTCTCGAGCTCCCGCGCCAGCCGCGCCGCTTCGTCCGCGTCGTCGGTGAGCAACAGCCGCAGCCCGTCTCCCGCGTCACCGATCCGGCCCGCCGCGTTCAGGCGGGGCGCCAGGATGAAGCCCACGTGCGCCGCCCGCAGCGGCTTCCCGGTGAGTCCGGCCGCCTCGACGAGCGCCGCCAGGCCGGCCCAGCGGCTGGCCGCGAGCAGCTTCAGCCCGTGACGCACAAGGATCCGGTTCTCGCCGGTGAGCGGCACGACGTCGGCGACGGTGGCGAGGGCCACGTAGTCGAGAAAGTGCCAGGGCAGCTGCTCGGGGAGCCCGAGGACGGGCACGAGGGCCTGGGCCAGCTTGAACGCGACCCCGGTTCCGCACAGGTCCTTGTCGGGCGACGGGCAATCGGGGCGGCGCGGGTCGAGGACAGCCACCGCCGGCGGCAACGACTCGCCCGGCAGATGGTGGTCGGTGACGATGACGTCGATGCCTTCCGCCCGGGCCGCGCGCACCGCCTCGACGGCGGTGATGCCGCAGTCGCAGGTGATGATCAGCCCGGCGCCCAGCGCGCGCGCGCGCGCCAGCCCGGCCGGGCCGAAATCGTAGCCGTCGCGGACGCGATGCGGCACGAATGCGTGCACCTGAGCGCCGGCTTCCTTCAGAACCCGGGTGAGCAGCGCCGCGGCACACTGGCCATCCACGTCGTAGTCGCCGTGCACCAGGATCGGCGTGCCGCGCCGCACGGCCGCCGCGACCACCTCCGCGGCGCCCGCCATGTCGACCCACGCCAGCGGATCGGACAGCCCGGCGAGGGTGGGGCGCAGGAACGCCTGCGCATCGCCCACCGAGTCGTAGCCGCGCTGCACCAGCAGGGCGGCGAGCGGCTCGGGGATGGTGAGCGCCCGCGCCAGCGCACCGACCAGCTCGGGGTTCGGAGGCAGCCGCACCGCCCAGCGGGGCAGGATCATTCAGCCCCGTAGAGCAGCACGCCGCACGCCTCGCACGCTTCGATCGAGGCGCCGCGCTGGATCAGCACCCGGCGCTGGGTGGGTACCGCCGTGAAACAGTGCCCGCAGGCATCGCCGTGCAGCGCATACAGGGCGAGCGGTGCCTTGCCGCGCCGAATGCGCTCGTAGCGGTGCAGGAGCGACCCGTTCACGCTCTGAGTCGCTTCCGTCCGGGCCTGGCGCGCCCGTTCCAGCTCGGCCATGATCGTTTCGCGGCGACCCGACAGCGACTCCCGGTCGGCCGCCTGCCCGTCGCGGACCGCCGCCAGCGCCTTTTCGGCCTCGGCGGCCTTGCGCTCCGCCTCCTGCACGGCGTCGCCCGAGCGCATGAATTCCGCCTCCTCCTTGGCGAGCACGGTGCGGGCGAGATCGAGCTCGGCCATGAGCGTGGAGGCTTCCTTCGCCCCGCGCACCCATTCCAGCCGCTGGCGGCGCTGCTCCTGCATCGTGCGGTAGCTCGCGATCTTGCCCTCGAGCTCGTCCCGGCGCCGGATCGCGTCCTCGATCGACCGGCGCGCCGCCGCCAGCACCCGTTCGGCCGCCGTCATCTGCTCGTCGAGCCGCCGGACTTCCGGCTCCAGCGCCTTGAGCGCCTGCTCGGATCGGGTGACGTCCTGGTCCTTCGCTTGCAGCGTCAACAGCGAATCAAGATCCGGATGCACCACTCCTCCTCGAAGCGATCTTGTACCGTGGGAACAGCCTGTTTCGCTCGGCGGACACTCGTTGGACATCACGCACCAGCCGGTCCTGCTCTTCTCCAGATGCGAGCGGGATCTCCCGCTCCAACCGCTCCAGCTCCCGATCCAGCCGCCGCGCCTCGATCCAGTTCACCGCCCGATCGAACAACGTGTCGGGCTCGCTCGTCTCCGCCGGCTCCGCCCGGAGTGATTCATACACACGCGCCTCGGCCCCCTCGAGGGTATCCGGACGCCCTTCGACCAGCGCCTCGAACACCCGTCGATACAGCGGATGCTCGATGTCCTCGGGATCCACCTTCTCGAGCACCCGCGCCCGCCAGGCGTCGCCCTGCAACATGACCCGCAGAATGGCGCGTTCACCGTTGTTCGGGACGGGGGACGAAAGAAGGGGGACGGGTGCTGGCGCGGTCGGACTCGTCCCCCGTCCCGCGTCCCGCGTCCCTCCCACTTCCCGTTCCAACACGTCCTTCCGGATGTGCGCCACTTCCGCGACGCGGCTGAGATACAGCTCGCGCGTGATCGGGTCGCTCGCGGCGCGAATCGTGGGCAACAGCCGGTCGAGCGCGCGGCGTCGTCCCGGCAGCGTCTCGAAGAATCGTTTGCGTTCGAGGATCTGGACCTTGCGCTCCAGCACGTCCACCGCATCGCGCAGGATCGCTTCGAGACCGGCCGCCCCGCTCCGGCGCACCAGGGTGTCGGGGTCATCGCCTTCCGGCAGGGTCGCCACGGCTACCCGCACGCCGGCCCGCAACAGCTCGTCGCCGGCGCGGAAGGTCGCGCGCAAGCCGGCGTCGTCCGAGTCGTAGCACAGCAGGACCTGGGGCGCGTAGCGCCGCAGCAGCTCGGCCTGATCCGCGGTGAGCCCCGTCCCCATCGGGGCGACGACTTCTTCGATCCCCGCGAGCGCCAACCGGATGACGTCGAAGTACCCCTCGACGAGCAGGGCGCGATCGGCTTTCCGCATGGCGGGCCGCGCGGCATGCAGATGGTACAGCAACTTTCCCTTGTGGAAGATCGGCGTCTCGGGAGAGTTGAGGTACTTCGGCTCCCCGTCCCCGAGGATGCGGCCGCCGAACGCGACCACGCGCCCCCGCAGGTCGTGAATCGGGAACAACAGACGCCCGCGGAATCGGGGCACGACGACCCCGTCGTCCTTGAGGCGCAGCAGCCCCGCTTCGAGCAACACGGCCTCCTCGATGCCGAGCGTCTGCATCGCGGCGGCGAAGGCCGCCCCCCGCGGGGCGTAGCCCAGGCCCAGCTCGGTCGCCTGCTCGAGCGTGAGATCGCGCGAGACCAGGTAGGCCCGCGCCGTCTCCCCTTCCGGATTCTCGTGCAGCGCGCGCGCGAACCAGTCGTGCGCCGCCGCGACGGCGGAATACAGCGGCTCGCGCGGATCGGGACCCGACGGGCCTTTCTCCGGGATCGCGATCCCGGTACGGCGGGCGACCTCGCGCACCGCCGTCGGGTAGTCCATGCCGAGCCGTTTCATGAAGAAGGTGAACACGTCTCCCGAGGCGTGACACACGAAGCAGTGGAACATCCCCTTCTTGGGGATCACGGCGAAGTTGCGGTGGGTGCCGCCGTGAAACGGGCAGGGTCCACGGAAGTCCGAGCCGCTGCGCTTCAACTCGACCGATTCCCCGATGATCCCGACCAGATCCGCCGCCTCGCGGATCTGCTCGATCAGGTCGTCGGGGATGAGGCTCACGCCCGGAACTCGACCACCGTGACGCCGGCGCCTCCCTGATTGGCCGGGGCGAGCGCGAAGTGCGCGACGCGCGGGTCGGCCGCGAGAACCCGGTGCACCAGCTCGCGCAGCGCGCCGGTGCCTTTGCCGTGGATGATCCGCAGATACGGGAGATCCGTCTGAATCGCCGCGTCCAGCGCCTGGGTCAGCTCGGCCTCCGCTTCGTCGACCCGGAGGCCCAGGAGCTTGATCTCGGTGGTGGCGGCCGGCCGGTCGGCCGGTCGGGCGGTCGGTCTTCCCGCCGAGTGGGCACGGGTTGACACTGCAGCCGGCTCGTCTGCAGTGCGGAGCACCTCGACGATTTGCTCCGGTCGGACGATCAGGCGGACCGCGCCGGACTCGATGACCACCTGGTCGTCGTCACGAACCTCGCGGACGTGACCGACCATGCCGTCCGCCGTTCGCACGCCGTCCCCCAGCTGCCACGTCAAACGACCGCCCGACCGCCCGACCGCCGATCCGTCGTCTTTCGTCTCCGCAATCGCCTTCTCCAGCATCCGCCGCGCTTCACGCGCCGTGGCCTCGTCGACCGCCGCCCGCGCCTGCCCGAGGGCCGCTTCGACGGTCTTCCGGGCTTCGAGGAGATAGCCGCGCGCCTGGTCGCGCGCGCGGGCGTCGGCCGTGCGCTCCCGCTGCCGGACATCACGTTCCTGCCGGCTGAGCGCGCCGGCCCGCTCCTCGATCCGGGCCGCATCCTCGATCGCGGCTTGTTCTGCCTGCGCCAGCGACTCCTCCCGCTCCGCCAGCGCCCGCGCGCGGGCTTCGACGTCCGCGAGCAGAGCATCGAGGCGCCGCTCCGCGTCGGGCACCGCGCGCTCCGCATCGGCGAGCACGTCTCCGGCCACGCCCAGCCGGCGGGCGATCGCGAGTCCATACGAGCGTCCGGGGATCCCCTTCAGCAGGCGGTAGGTCGGCGTCAGGGTGTCGGCGTCGAATTGCAGCGACGCATTGACGACGCCGACCGATTCCGACGCGAGGCGTTTCAACGCGCCAAGGTGCGTCGTCGCCAGGGTGACCGCGTGACGCCGGGTGAGACTGCGCAGCGCCGCAGCGGCGAGCGCCGCGCCTTCCGCCGGATCGGTGCCGCTCCCCACCTCGTCCACCAGGACGAGGGAGTCGCCATCGGAGTGCTCGAGAATGTCGCGCAGCGCGGCGACGTGCGCCGAGAAGGTCGACAGACTGGCGGCGATGGACTGCCGGTCCCCGATGTCCGCGAAGACGCGCGTGAACACGGGGAGCCGCGAGTGCGGGCCGATGGGCGGGATGATGCCGCTCTGGGCGAGCAGGCACAGGAGACCCACGGCCTTGATGAGGACGGTCTTCCCGCCGGTGTTGGGACCGGAGATGAGCACCGTGTACTCATCGGGGGCGAGCTCGAGATCGAAGGCCACGACCACCAGGTCCCCGCCGAGCAGAAGCGGGTGGCGCCCGCCGCGGATCTTCAGGGGGCCGCCACCGATGTCGGGGGAGAAGCCGTTCACCTCCACGGAATAGCGCGCGCGGGCGCAGAGGTCGTCGAACGCGACGCACATCTCCCAGGCGGCGGCGATCGCGTCGGCGTGGGGACGCAGGGCGTCGGTCAGCTCCCGCAGCACGCGCAGCACCTCGCGCTGCTCATCGGCTTCCCGATCGCGCAGCTCATTGCCCAGCTCGATGACCTCGGGCGGCTCGACGAAGACCGTGGCGCGCGTGGCGGAGGCGTCATGCACGATGCCGCCCACGCGACTGCGGGCCGTGCTGCGCACCGGAATGACGTAGCGGCCGGCTCGCACCGTCACCGCCGCATCCGGGGCGCGGTCCTGGGGATCGAGGTCCGTGAGGAGGCGCTCCAGGCGGGCGACGAGCTTGGCGCGCGCCTCGCGCACCGCGCGCCGCGCACGCGCCAGCTCGCGCGAAGCTCCGTCGAGCACGTCGCCCGCGGGATCGATCGCCTCGCGCAGGCGCGTCTCGAGCTGGCGCGGCGGCAGCGGGACGCGCAGCGCCGCCGACCGCGGCGCGTCGCGCTCGAGCCGGCCCAGCGCCGCCCCGACCACCTGGGCCGCGGCGAGCGCGACCGCGAAGACGCCGAGCGCTGTGCCTTCGAGCGCGCTTCCCGGAACCCGCAACAGGGCGAGCGACTCGGTCAGATCCGGCACCGGCTCGGCGCGCAGGGTGTCATCGGTGATGATCAGGGCCGCCAGCTCGGCAACCTGGGCGAGGGCGTCGCGGACGCGCGGCGCGTCGGCGTCGGGCATCCGCGCCCGCACCCGGGCCGCGCCGAGCGGACCGGCGGCGAACGCCGCCACCCGCTCCAGGGCGGCCGGGAATTCGAGTGTGTCCAACACGGCGGGGGGGATCCCGCCTCCCGCTCTCATACGCTCGCTGACAGCTCCTCGCGCGCGATCTGGTTGATCAGCTTGCCGTCGGCGCGCCCTTTGAAACGTGGCATGACCTGCCCCATGACCTTGCCGAGCTCCGTCGCGCCACCGGCGATGGCCGCGCGCACCGCCGCCCGGATCTCCTCCGGCGGCACTTGCGCCGGCAGAAACACCTCCAGCGCCGCCACCTCCGCGAGCTCGACGGCGGCCCGATCCTGCCTCCCGCCCGCCGCGAACTGCTCGGCGGCCTCGTGCCGTTTCTTGACGCCGCGACGCACGACCTCCACCGCTTCCTCGTCGGACGGCGGATGGTGGAGTTCGAATTCGCGGTTCTTGAGATCTGCCAGGATGGTCGAGAGGAGGAGCGTGCGGGCCTGATCGCGGGCCTTGCGCGCCTCGTTGAGCGCGGCCTGTAGCCGCTCGCCGAGGCTCGGCATCGTCAGAATGAACGCGGGCGCCGGGTCTTACGACGCGCCGCGTTCATCTTGCGCTTGCGGCGCTCGCTCGGCTTTTCATAGTGTCGGTGCTTCCGCAAATCGGAGAGGATCCCCGCTTTCTCGCATTTCTTCTTGAAGCGCCTGAGGGCGCGCTCGAAGCTTTCGTCGTCGTGGATGATGACTTCGGGCATGGTCGTTCTCGTCGTTCCCCGAATCCTCTGGCCGATCGCTAACTGTGGGAGACCAACCAAGTTAGCGGTCGCGGGCGAAGGGCCGCAAGTCCTAGCCGGGCGGCCACTGCATGGCCCGTCCGCCGAGTAGATGCGCATGGAGATGGAACACCGTTTGCCCCCCATCGGCATTCGTGTTGAGGACGATCCGATAGCCCCGCTCAGCCAAGCCCGCGTCCCGCGCGAGGTTTCGGGTGAACAACAGCAGCTCCCCGAGCAGCGCGCCGTCGTTCGCCGCCTCGAGCGAGGCCACGTGCTCGATGGGGATCACGAGCAGGTGCGTGGGAGCCTGCGGGTTGATGTCGCGGAACGCCAGCAATCGTCCGGTCCGCTGCACGATGGTCGCCGGGATCTCGCCGCGCGCG
>Ga0326731_1000008_pt1 | contig 56937 bp, 54 predicted proteins | sample MHFSIPfraction_FD_207645 | JGI IMG/M metagenome (GOLD analysis project Ga0326731, IMG submission 207645) | Lab enriched peat soil microbial communities from Michigan Hollow, Ithaca, NY, United States - MHF9FY SIP fraction | ecosystem: Environmental > Terrestrial > Soil > Wetlands > Peat | place...
AGTGGCCATATCTGGGCGCGGACCTCCTCGCCCCGCATCACCACACGCCGCCACCCTGGGGTCGGCCGGCCGATGCCGAGCCGTCGCCCCCACGACGGCCGTCCACCGGCCCGCTCCGCCACGACTCTCACGTTGACGATCTCCACCGCACCGCCCGCCCCGGTGTGCCCGTAGCGCGCGCGGTGCGCGGCGTGGAACGCCGCCCCGATGCTGTCGGGGTCCTCGTTGGTGAGCGGCACGGTGATCTCATAACCCTGCCCAGCGAAGCGGCAATCCGCCAAACGCCGCGTTGGAGCACCCGGAAGGGCCTGGCTCGCCCCTACCTCGAGGCCTGCGTAGACCGAAAGCACGTGAGCTCGCTGCAGCGAATCGACACGCTGGTGCAGCGAGGCGACCAGCTCCACCCGCTCCACCGCGGCGGACAGCCCGAGTGCGGACAACACGCCAGGATGCGCCGGGACGATCACGGTGCGCATCCCCAGCACATCGGCGAGGGCGCACCCGAACAAGGGACCCGCCCCGCCGAACGGAACGAGCGCCAGCCGTCGGGGATCCACACCTCGGGCCACGCTCACCCGCTTCAGCGCCCGGGCCATCACGGCCGTCGCCACGGCGACGACCCCGGCCGCCACCCCGATCGCATCACGGCCCAGGGGATCCGCCAGCCGGCCCAACGCCCGCTCGGCCGCCGCGGCGTCGAGCCGCACGGCATCCGCCAGCGCCCAATCGGGCGCGAGCCAGCCCAGGGCCAGACATGCGTCTGTGACGGTGGGCTCGATCCCGCCACGCCCGAAACAGGCCGGGCCCGGCGCAGCACCGGCGCTCTTGGGGCCCACCTTGAGCGTCCCCGCGTCGTCCACCCAGGCGATGCTGCCACCGCCGGCGCTCACGGTTTCGATCAGGACCGCGGGCAACGCGAGTGGGACGCCACCCACCATCGTCGTCCCTTCCCGGCTCGCCGCACCTCCCTGGATCAGACTCGCATCGGCACTCGTGCCGCCCATGTCGAGGGTCAGGAGGTCGCCCCGGCCCAAGACCTCTCCGAGCAGCTGCGCACCGATCACGCCCCCGACAGGACCGGAGAGCGCGAGCGACGAAGCGGCCTCCGCGGCGGCCTCGGCCGAGATCGTGCCGCCTCCGGACGCCATGAGCCGGAACGTGCCGACGCCGCGCTGGGCGGCACCGGCCGCAGCCAGGGATACCGCCCGGCTCACCAGCGGCCGCAGATAGGCTTCCGCCACGGTCGTGGTACTCCGCTCGTACTCTCGGAACAGCGGCAGAACTTCGTGACTGGCGACCACGGGAACGCCCGGCAACGCCGCCCGCAATGCGACGGCGAGCCGGCGCTCGTGCTCGGGGTAGCGAAAGGCGAACAGGAGCGCGACGGCGACGGCTTCGGGGCGCCGGTCGGCAACCGTGGCGGCCACGCGAGCGACTTCGATATCCGAGAGCGCCGTCACGGGACCCTCCGGCCCCATCCGCTCGGCCGTGCCGACCACGTCCTCTCGGGCGACGAGGGGTGGCGGATGGTGCCGACTCAGATCATACAGAGCGGCCCGGTCCTGGCGTCGCAGCCACAGGAGATCCTCGAACCCAGCCGTGGTGACCAGCACGGTCCGCGCGCCGCGGCGCTCGAGCAGCGCGTTGGTAGCGATCGTCGTCCCATGGACCAGCAGGTCGATGGAGTCGTCCTCGGTGCCGATGAGATCCAGCGCGCGGAACAGCCCTTCGGAGGGGTCTTCGGGCGTGCTCAGGACCTTGCGAATGTCGAGACTTCCGTCAGGGGCGACGGCGACGAGATCGGTGAACGTGCCCCCGATATCCACCCCGACGCGGAGCCCCACCCGCTGGTTCAGGCGCGTCGTCTCCGCGTGTGCAGTGCCACCGCCCCGGCAAAGCCAATGGTCGCCAGGATGGACAGCGTCCCCACCCAGTCACCGAGCCGGACATACAGCGGCCGGAGGTCGCTAGTAAGCAGGGTGCCCGTAACGGTGGTGCGGGTTTCGAGCTGGCTCTCGTGCGAGGTGCGTCCCAGCGGATCCACGAACTCCGAGATGCCGTCGTTGGCGCTCCGGGCGATCCCCATCCGGGTCTCGATGGCCCGCAACACCAGGTGGGAGGCGTGTTGATATGGCGCGGAGGTGCGGCCGTACCATGCGTCATTGGTGACGTTCACCAGGAACTCCGCCCCGGCCTCGCGATAACGCCGTGCCAGATCTTCGAAGACCGACTCATAGCACACGATCACGCCGAAGTGGCCCATCGGCGTGTCGAACAGGGGAAGATCGCGGCCCCGCCCGAACCCGCCGGACCAGCGACCCAGCCCAGGGAGGGCCCGGAACCACTTGACGGGGACGAACGGCACGCGCTCCACCACGGGCACCAGATAGTGCTTTTCGTACACGGGGTGCGACCGCCAGATGCCGAGCGAGTCGAAAAGGAACGCGGCGTTGTAGGTCTCATAGACTCCCCCACCGTAGAACTCGACGTGGATGCCGCCGGTGAGGATCGGCGTCCGCGTCTCGAGGGCCAGGTGGCCGATCGCCGCCTGCCAATCGGGACGCTGGGTGAGATAATCCGGTAACGCCGCCTCGGGCCAGATCACGAGATCGGCACGGGCCGCGGCGCGGGCCTCCCGCGACAGGTCGAGCAGCGCCGCGACTTCGCTGTCGGCCCGGGCCGGGTTCCATTTCTCGTGGAAAGAGATGTTGGGCTGAATCAGCGTGATCGTGCCGACGGGACGGAGCGGCAGGGTTCGCTCGCGCCAGACGCCGTAGACAGTGGCGAGGACGATCGTCGCCGCTACGGGGAGCACCTGGCGCCACACGGCCCGCCACTGCCCCCACCGACCCACCGCGCCGGCGAGCATCACGTTGCACCAGACGAGCCACCACGTGATCCCGCGGGCACCGGCGAGATCCGCCCATTGCACCAGCACCCGTGCGTCGGCGAGCGAGGTGCCGAGGCCCAGCCAGGGGAAGGCGACATCCCCCAGGTGCCCGATGCCCCATTCGAGCCCCGTCCAGCAGACCGCGAACACCACCGCGAGGGGGATGGCGGGATGGGCTGCGCGCACCCGTGTCACGAGCCAGAACAATCCCCCGGTGAACACCCCCAGCAGGAACACGGTGACGGCGTAGCCCAGGGCGGCGAGCGGCGTGAAGTGCCACAGCGCCACCACGATCCAGTACAGCACGAGTCCGTTCGTGGCGAGGCCGAAGCGGAATCCCCACGTATATGCCCGCCGTGGATCGCCGGCCGCCGCTTCGAGCAGCAGGATTCCCGGGATGAGTGCGACGAAACTGAGAAACGGGAGCGGGAACGGTGGGTAGCTGGCCACGAGCCCGAGTGCGCCCAGCCCGACCAGCAGCCAGCGGCGCCGGTCACTCACAGTTGGACGTCGCGCCCTTCGTCAGCGGAGCGATAGACCGCGTCGAGCACCCGTTGCAGCACCAGCTGGTCCTTGGGCGGCGGCGCGTTGACGTCGCCGCGAATCACGGCGAGGAAGTACGTCCATTCAGCGCGGTAGGACTGGATGAACGGCGGCTCGCGGCCGGTCGCGCCGGTCGGCGTCACATCGGTGGGGGCGCCGTGCACTTCCTTGTAGACCCGCAGCGGCGCGATGTCCGCCGTGCCCTTCTTCCCTACCATCTCGAACCAGAAACGCTCGCCGCGGCCCAGATGTCGCCAGCTCACCGCCACCCCGATGGACAGCCCGTTCTCGCACACGATCAGCGCCATCCCCATCTCTTCGACCGTCTCGCGCCCGCCGCCGACGACGGTCGCCGAGATACGCTTGGGAATCGGCCATCCGGCAAGCCAGAGCCCGAGATCGATGAGCGGCAGCCCGAGATCGAGCATCACCCCGCCGCCGGCCTCGGCGCGGCGCAGCCGCCACCCCAGCTGAGCGCGGGTGGCGGTCGGTTGGAAGGTGAACCACCCGCCCCGGATCATGTCGATCGTCCCCAGCTCGCCGCCCGCCAGGAATCCCCGCACCGCCTGCACGTCGGAGCGGAAGCGGTGGTTCATCGCCACCATCACCCGCTTGCCATACCGTTCGGCCGCCTGAAGGGTGCGCTCGATCCCCGCGAGGCTCAGGGCGAGGGGCCGCTCGCACAACACGTGCACCCCGGCCGACAACGCCGCCACGACATGGATCTCGTGCAGATGGTTGGGGGTGCAGATCACGATGGCGTCGGGCTTGGCGTAGCGCAGCACTTCCTCGATGTCGTCGTAGGTATCGCGGACATCGAAGCGGCTCGCCAGCGCCTGTGCCTTGGACAGATCGTTGTCGCAGATCGCGGCGATTTCCACGCCCGGAATCCTGCGCAACACCGGGAGGTGGGCCACTTGCGCCACCCCCCCGGCCCCCACCACCGCCACCCGGGTAGGATCGCTCACCGCCGCTCCCGGACGCCAGGGAACCGAAACATGAATCCGACGCGCGCGGACCCGGTTGAGAAGTCGCTCAACAACGTGCCGCGCAGCTCCCCGGACAGCTGCCACGCGGGCGTGAGCGCCACCGTGACGTCGGCCGTGCCGTTCAACGCCGGGGACACGCCATCCAGCGCGTCCTCGATGAAGGTGCCGTTGATCGCCTGGCCGCTGCCGTTGCGAAAGTGCGCGCCGCCGCCGAGTCCGAGGGCGACCTGAACCGCCTCGCCTTCGTTGAAGACGTACTGCAGGTCGAGGTCGGCGATCACATCGGACAGATTGACCCGGCCGACGTCGATCGTCGCGTTCGAATCGGGATCGGTGACCAGCTTCAGCAGCGAGCGGTTGAAGCGGGCGACCGCCCGCCCGGTGAAGCGCGACCGGGTGTAGGAGATCCCCAGTAGCACGCGCACGTGCGGCGCGAGATGGCCGGCATCGAGGCGGAGTCCCCCGATCAGCGCGCCGCGCAGGTCCTTGGTGGAGATCGAGCCGAAGTCGAGCTGCACGCCCGAAAGGCGCAGCTCGTCATACGTGAACTGCGAGAGCACACCCTGGGCCGCGAGGCTCCGGAGGCTCCCCCCTCCCAGCTGCAGCGCGCCCACGACCGCGGCGCGCAGGATGAGTGCTTTAGTAGAGTCGTTCAACCGTCGTCCCCGGAAAATAGGTGGCGAGTATCCGCCGATACGACTGCCCCGCCCGGGCCCGCCCAATGGCCCCCCACTGGCACATCCCGACCCCATGTCCCGCGCCCGTGCCTTCGAGGGTGAGCTGCCCGACGCCAGCGTCCGAGCGGGTGACGAACACCCGGAAGGCGGTGCTCTGGAGCAGTTGATCGGAGGTGGGTCGCAGCACGGTCCGGACGTCGGGACCCGCGATGCGAACATCTCCATGCGCGAATGCGACGCGCAATTCGGCGACCCGGCCCGACGAGCTCGCACGAGTCACCTGGACGTCGGTGATGCGCTGCAGGCCGTCACCGCCGACCTCCATCACGGTCGCGAGCGTCCGCGTCAATATAGCGCGCAGCGTCGTGGCGTCCCACTGCGCACGCCAGTGGAACCGCGGCGATCGCTCGCAATAGAAGTGTCCGCCGCCGCTCGCGTCGGACACCGATCGCAGGTAGGGCTGCCGCTGTGCGGAGCGGAACACTTCCTCCACGGCCGCCGTCCGGCCGCCGCACGTCGAGTGGTAGTAGGCATCGATCACCCGGCCGCGGTAGCGGACCACCAGTCCGGCCGTGGCCCGGACCGCGTCCCACGCCTGCGCCGACTCCACGTCCACTCCGAGGTACACCTGATCGCGAGTGTCGGCCGTGGCGTCGAACCCGTCGGCCTCCCACCGGCCCCGGTTCCGCAGTGCGAAGGTGCGGGCCACGACGGCCTGGGCCAGCAGGGCCTCCCGCTCCTCGGGGGCGCGCGTTCCCATCTCCTGACTCAACACCGCCGCCAGGTAGCTCTCCAACGGGAGCCGGCTGACCAGGGTGAGGCCGCTCCTACCCCGGACTACATTCACCCGCCCGCGATACCGCCGTCCGTTCGCCATCGCGAACCGGCCTTCCGTGACGTTCACGGCCGAAATCCCCCCGTGACGCTCGGTCCGGGAGCCGTCCGGCCGCACCAGGACGAGCCCGCCGCCGGAATCAGGAACGACGGTCCACGTCCGGCCGGCCGGAATCGCTCCCACCGGCGTGCCATTGCCGTCGTCCGCCACGAACAGCTCGCCGTCCCCGCCAAGGCGGACACTGGCCTCGCCGGTGGCGAGGCCGACGCGGAGCTCCGGCTCTGGGCCCAGGGTCTCGGGTTGGGGCCGGGGACATGCCAACAGGGCCACCAGAGGCAGCGGCGCCAGCCACGAAAAAGGCGTCCCGCGCCAGCCGCGGAACGCCGCCATCCGAAGGGTCTCGCCCGAGACAACCCTCATGCGATCGCCACCGCCCGGAAATCGTAATCCAAGCTGTCGGTCAGGCGAGCGCGCACGAAGCTCCCGCTCTCCGCCCAGCCGCCGTTGCCCAGGTAGGTCACGCCGTCCACGTCGTCCGCCTGCCACGGCACGCGCCCGACATGCGTGGCGCCCCCGTCCAGCGGGTCGGCCACGCGGTCCACCAGCACTGTCGCCTCCCGGCCCACGAAGCGCCCGAGCCGCTCGGCCGAGATGGCGCGCTGCACCTCGAGCAGCTCCTCCAGGCGGTCACGCTTCTGCTCGTCCGGAACATCGTCCGGATACTGCACCGCGCGCGTCCCCTCCTGGGGTGAGTAGGCGAACGCCCCCAGCCGATCGAACTGCGCCTCTTCGAGAAACGCCAATAGCTCCCGGTACTCCGCGTCGGTCTCCCCCGGGAATCCCACCAGGCACGTCGTCCGGATCGCCAGATCCGGCACGGCCGCGCGCAGCCAGCGTAGCTTCTCCCGCAGGGTCGCCTGACGCTCGGGACGCCGCATCCGCTCGAGCATCCGGTCGTTGGCGTGCTGGATCGGCATGTCCAGGTACGGCACGATGCGCGGCTCCCGGGCCATCAGGTCGACCAACCGCTCGCTGATACCCGCGGAATACACATACAGCATCCGATACCACGGCACCGACGTCTCGCCCAGCAACGCTTCCAGCAGGTCGGGGAGCTTCGGTCCGCCAGTCCCGAGATCCCGACCCCAATGGCCCAGGTCCTGAGCGACGAGGTTGATCTCTTTCGCCCCCTGGGCTTCGAGCGCCTGCGCTTCTCGCACCAGGCGCTCGAGCGGCTCGGAGCGGTGCTTGCCGCGCATGAGGGGAATGGCGCAGAACGCGCAGGTGTGATCGCAGCCTTCCGAGATCTTGAGGTAACGGACGTGCGGCTGGTCGCCGAGGAACTGGCGGACGCCGGGGTGAGCGGCCACCGGATCGGGCAGGAGTCCGCGCCGGGCGAGCTCCGGCACGAGGTGATGCAGGTCGGAGAAGCCGAGGAACAGGTCCACCTCGGGCATCTCCCGGGACAGCTCGTCGCGATAGCGCTGGACCAGGCAGCCGACGGCGACCACCGCTTTCACCGCACCCGTCTGCTTGAGCTGGGCTGCCTCCAGGATCGTGTTGATCGACTCCTGCTTCGCGGCGTCGATGAAGCCGCACGTGTTGACCAGCACCACGTCGGCCCGCGGCAGATCGTCGGTCATGACCGCCCCGTGGCCCACCAGCTCTCCCACGAGCCGTTCCGAGTCCACGGTCGCTTTGTCGCACCCGAGCGAGATGACGCCCAGCTTCATCCGCGATAGTTCCCGAAGCGCAGCTCGATGCCGTAGTCCTGGGTCCGCAGGAACGCCATCACTTCCTGCAGCTCGTCCTTGGAGGGCGACTGGACCCGGATCTCCTCTCCCTGGATCGAGGCCTGGGCCTTCTTGAACTTCTTGTCCTTGATGGCCTTGACGATGGCTTTCGCCTTTTCCTGGGGGATCCCCTGGGTGAGCTTGATCTCGCGCCGCACGGTGTCGCCCGCCGCGGGCGTGACTTCGCCGAGCTCGAGATTCTTCACCGGGACGCCGCGCTTGATCAGCTTCCCCTGCAGCACGTCGAACAGCGCTTTCATTTTGAAGTCATCGTCAGCCACCAGAGTCAGGGTGGCCGTGGCGCGGTCGAACGCGATCGAGCACTTCGACCCCTTGAAGTCGTAGCGCTGGGCGACTTCCTTGGTCGCCTGATTCACGGCGTTATCGACTTCCTGCAGGTCCGCGCCGGTCGAGACGTCAAACGATGCGAGATTCGCCATGGGCCCGAATATACCGACGCGGCGTCAGCGGGCGTAGCTCAAGACCTTACGGCGCCACACGACATCGAGCGCCCCCGGGGCGATCCCCAACCCCTGCGCGAGCCCTCGCCGCACCTCTTCCAGCGTCGTTCCGGTTCCAAACAGCGACCGCACGGCAGGCACTCCCCCGTGCTCGGCAGCGAGCTGGAACAACACGGCCCCGGCCGCATAGCGCGGGTCCATCGGGCCCGGGGGCACCGGTTGCAAGAGGACACTGTCGAGCGTGTACGACCAGTGGTTCTTCAGATAGAACGCGAGGTCGCGCATCAGGTCCGGGAACATCCGCCCCTGCCATCCGCCGGTCCAGGTCGCGCAGCCCTCGACGGCCAGCCAGTGCGTACGGCCCGGGATCACGAAGGGGGCGAACACCACATGCGCGATCTCATGCAGGTACCCCTCCTGGAGCGTCGCCGACCCGCTGAAGACGATCCGATTCACACCGTCCGCCCGTCCGGCACCGCCGCTCGCCTGGCTCGCCTCGGGAACGAAGTCCAGGCCCTCCAGCCGGAACATCTCCTCCGGGGTTTCCGCGATGTAATAGGTGAGCGGGGCGGGCGCCAGCGAGAACGCTGCCGCGAGCGAATCGGCAAAGCGGGCCGAGCGCCTGGCGCGGCGACGGTCGAGGCGGCGCCACGGCGGATAAACGAACGTGATACCTCCGACGCGGTGTCGCAGCCAGTGCACGGTCAGGCGATCGATCGCATTGGACAGCATCCACCGATTCCCGTCGCGCTGCGCGTACACCCGGAACACCGCCAGCAGCTTGATCTCGTGCTCGGGTTGCGACACGTCGCCGAACAGGGTCTTGATGACGTATACGGTGTCTTCGCCCGGAGCCACGGGAGCGATCGCCAGGACGGTGACGGCGGGAAAGGCGCGTGGGAAGCCCTGGAAGATGTAGTCCCGACCCAGCACGGCATTCCGGTACGTGCGTTGCTCGGAGGGAGACCACACCGAACTGGGATGGTTCGAGTCGGGACGATCGGCGAGAAACGTCATCCACGTGTGCAGGATCTCGCGGACCGGCGCGATCGACGTGTCGACGCCGAAGCCGAGGGTGACGTGGAACGGGAGGGAATAGGGGATGCGTTGAGCGCCGAGGGCGGTCGAGGCCCAGAGGCCCGCCAGACCCAGCAGCAGACGTCCCCCGCGTCGTGTTACGACAGGAAGCTCTCCAACGCGCGCGCCCGGCTCACGTGCCGCAGCCGCGCCAGCGCCTTTTCCTTGATCTGCCGCACCCGCTCGCGCGTGATACCGAGCAACGAGCCGATCTCCTCCAGCGTCATCGGCTCCTGCCCCTCGAGCCCGAAATAGAGTCGCAGGATCTTCGCCTCGCGCTCTTTCAGCGTGGAGAGGACCCCCTCGATCGACTCCGTGAGCGCATGCTCGAAGATCTCGTCATCCGGACCCGGGTTCTGGGTATCGGGCAGGTAGTCGAGCAGCTTGTTGTCTTCCCCAGGGGTGAGCGGGGCGTCGAGCGAGAGATGCGCCTGGGAAATGGAGAGGGTCTTGGCGACCTCCTCTTCCGAGATGTCCATCCCTTCGGCGATCTCCTCGACGGTGGGCTCGCGTCCAAGCTCCTGCAGCAGCGCCGAGGAGCGCTTGCCGATGCGGTGCAACGTCCCGGCGCGGTTCAAGGGGACCCGGACGATGCGCGATTGCTCCGCCAGGGCCTGGAGAATCGCCTGCCGGATCCACCACACCGCGTAGCTGATGAACTTGATGCCCTTGGTCTCGTCGAATTTGTGGGCGGCCCGGATCAGGCCGAGATTGCCTTCATTGATCAGGTCGGAGAGCGAGACCCCCTGATTCTGATACTTCTTCGCCACGCTGACGACGAAGCGCAGATTCGACCGCACCAGCTTGTCGAGCGCCTCCGGGTCGCCGCGCCGGATCCGCTGCGCCAGCTCGACCTCGTCCTCCCGGGTGATCAGGGGGTACTGGCTGATTTCCCGCAGGTACTGATCGAGCGATCCCTCGTCGAACGAGACCCGCTTCGCCGTGTTCAAGCGCATGGAATGGCCATCCCTCCGTGACGGCGGTGAGAACGGAATATGCCCGGTGCCCCCCGAGTGCGAAGGCGTGGGACCACCCCGGCTCACCGCCCGGTCAGTGAATCAAGGACCCGAGCCGGCTCCACCGAATGTCGGTCAACCAGGGGAGCGCGTCGTGCGTCTCCCGATCATAACTGAAATACACGAGCAGAGTTCGCCCTTTCACCGCCGACGCGTCCACGAACCCCCAGTAGCGGGAATCCAACGAGTCGTCGCGGTTGTCGCCCAGAACGAAGTACTTCCCGGGGGGCACGACCAGCGGCCCCCACGTATCGCGACTCGGATGATAGTTACTGCGGTCTTCCTCCGAGCTCGCGAGGTAGAACGGCCGCTGCCAACCGAAGTCCGGACGCACGTCGTCGTTGCGTGGATCGATGCGCAGCACGTAGGGCTCCACCAGCGACCGACCGTTCACCGTCACGGTGCCCGAGCGCATCTGCACCGTATCTCCGGGCGTCCCGATGACGCGTTTGACGAAGTCCTGGCTGGGATCGCGGGGATAGGCGAACACGATCACGTCACCGCGGCGTGGGCTGCGGAACCCCGGCAGGTGAGCCCGCGTGCCCGGTATCTGCGCGCCGTAGAGCGCCTTGTTGACGAAGAGAAAGTCGCCGGTGAGCAGCGTACGGGTCATGCTGCCGCTGGCGATCTGGAACGCTTCGAAGAAGAACGTCTTGATGATGAGGAAGAGAACGAGCGCCATGCCGAGGGACCGCATCCAGCTGTCGAACCATCGCGCGAGGCGGGAACGGCGGCGTTCCGGGGCAGCGGGCCCCCCGGGCACTGGATTCGCGCCCGGCCCTACCACCGGGGCCCCCAAGTCATGCATGGAATTCACTTTACAAAGATGAAGCGCAAGGCGCAACGGTCACCGCCCACCCTCTTTCCCCGGCCCACCCCCGGACCCGGGTCCGGAACTCCTCCGGCCGGTCCGAATGACCCACCCGGGCGGCGAGGCACACCACCTCTCCCTCACGCTCGAGCCGCACCCAGCGAGGGTGAGCACCCTCCAGCGTATCGAGGGCATCATCGTCGAGCGCAGCGCCGCGCACCGCGAGCAACACGAGAAGACTTTCGAATTCCACGGCACACACTACCACACCCGTGGAGTACCATCGTCATCCGATGAGCGCAGCGAGGCACCTTTTTGCGCTCAGAGGCCTTCCCGACCCACGAGCTGGGCGGGCGCGGCGCGTGCCGCCTGCCAGGCCGGCATGAGCGCGCCCGCCATCGCCGCAACGGCGAGCAGCAACCCGAACCGCTCCGTCACACCACCGTCCCACGCGGGCAACCCGGCCACGAGTGAGGTCAGCGTCCCCCACAGCAACCCGCCGCACCAGCACCCGATCGTCACTCCTCCCACCGCGATGCCGAGGGCCCGCGAAAAGACGAACCAGTACAGGTGGCGTCGCCGTGCCCCGACGGCGCGCCGAACGCCGAGATCGTGAAGCAAGGAGGCGACCCACAGACGCAGGACCACGAAGGTGCCGATCGTCGCCACGGCGAGCATGACCCACCCTTCCAGGCCGAACACTCGTCCGAACCAGCGAATCGGCGCGGCCTCGGCACTGAGTAGCCGGGATTCGCTGATCCGCGTGGTCCCGGCGTAGCTCCCGCCCAGCACGCGACGGAGCTCCCGGTCCACCGCAGCTCCGACATCGGAGTCCCCGCGGGCTCGCACGAACAGGTCCACGGCCGGGATCGGATGCTGCAGCACGCTCAGATACACGGCGTCGGGCGGCTGAAAGCCACCCCCGAATCCGGCGGGCAGCTGGTCGGCCACGACGCCAACCACGGTGTACCAGCGCGCCGGCGCATGTCCCACCTGAATCCGGCGGCCGACCGCGCGTTGATCCCGGAAGTGGTCGGCGGCGAGCGACTGGCTCACCACCGCGATGGGCGGTGCAGCGGCGTCATCCCGATCCTCGACGCTCCGGCCCGCCGCCACCTGGAGCCCCATCGTGCGGAAGGTGTCGGCGCTGACGAGATACTGGGCTGCGTAGACGGTATGGTACGGGACATAGATCCCTCCCCACCCGCACTGCCCGCAGTCCGTGATGACGACGTCGCTTTGCCCGAGCCCCAGTGGCGCACCGGGACTCGTGAGGCTCGCAGCGGTCACCCCCGGTAGACCCCCGATGCGATGCAGCAGTGCGGCATAGCGCTGCGCGCGTTGCACGGGATCCGGGTCGGCCACGGTGAGGCCGAATACCTGACCTCCGCCGGCTTCCGCCGGCAGGCGGCCGCGCCGCTGTGCCGCATGATTGACGAGGAGCGCGGACGCCGCGAGCACGGTGAGCGAGAGTCCGAGCTGGACGGTGGGAACGACGAGCTCGAGCGCCCGCCCGCTGCGTGACGCGAGCGGAGCCCGGCCCCGCATCGAGCCGAGCGGCAGCAGCACCCCAAGCAGGGTGAGCGCTCCCACGACGGCCAACGCGACCAAGCCGGGCACGACCGTTCCCTGCCCCAGGGGTCCCGGCCAGGCTCGCAGCGCGACGCGGGCGCCCGCGGCGCCGGTCGTGCCGCCCCACGCCAGCGCGGCGGCGGCGATGACCGCGCCTTCGATCAGGGCCGCAGCGAGAATCAGCCGCCGCGAGGCGCCGACGGCGCGCCGCACCGACAGCTCCGGCACACGCGAGCGTCCGCGGGCGAACGCGACCGCGAGCAGCGACAGGGCCGCCACACACAGCACCCCCGCGGCGACCAGCAGGAGCAGCCGGAACAGCCCGACCACGGCGGCGCCGCGCAGCTCGTTCGGCCCCGCCGCCAGGCTGCTGCGACCCAGCCCCAGGTCGGCGACACGCAGCAGCGGCGCGGCGAGCCGGGACGCGAATCCCGGGCGTACGCCATCGGTGAGGGAGGTCACGGGCAACAGTGCGAAGAGACCGGCGCCGCCCGCAGCCGCGAGCAGGACGGCGGTTCCCCAGTACGACCGGAGGGCCCAGCGGGCCGGAGCCCCGGCACGGCGCAGGGCTCGGCGGAATCGCTCCATCAGCTCTCGACCTCTCGTGGTGGTTCGGGCGTCTACTGGGGCGGGAGGATTCGAACCTCCAACCTCCCGGTTAACAGCCGGGCGCTCCGCCAGTTGAGCTACACCCCATCACTCACTGCTCGTAGGTGTCGATCTGCGCCCGCTGCAGGTGGCCCGAGTAGTCCACGTAGCACACTTTGGTCTCGGAGTAGAACTCGTAGACCTCCCAGCCGCCCTCGCGGTGGCCGTTGCCGGTCTGCTTCACACCGCCGAAGGGCAGGTGCGCCTCCGCGCCGATGGTCGGGGCGTTCACGTAGGTGATGCCGTTGTCGAGGTCCTGCATCGCCCGGAAGGCGCCATTCACGTCCCGGGTGTAGAGCGAGCTGGACAGCCCGTACTTCACGTCGTTGTTGACGCGGATCGCCTCGTCGAGCGAGCCGACCTTGATCACGGACAGCACCGGGCCGAAGATCTCTTCCTGCTCGACCCGCATCCCCGGTGTGACGCCCGCGAGCACGGTAGGTTGGTAGAACCACCCCTGGTCCTGCACCGTCCCCGTGGCCCGGGCCCCTCCGACCGCGACGGTGGCGCCCTCTGCTTTGCCGATGCCGACGTACTCGTGCACCTTCTGGAGCGCCTCCTCGTGGATCAGGGGACCCACCTCCGTGCGCTCGTCCAAGCCCGGGCCGAGCCGGAGTTTCCCGGCGCGATCCACCAGCATCTTGAGAAACCGGTCGTGTACCTTGTCGTGCAGGATGAGCCGGCTCGTGGCGGTGCAGCGCTGACCCGTCGTCCCGAACGCGCCCCACAACACGCCGTCCAGCGCCAGATCGAGATCCGCATCGTCCATGACGATCATCGCATTCTTGCCGCCCATTTCGAGCGACAACCGCTTGTGCATGCGGCCGCAGGTCGCGCCGATGAGCGATCCCGTCTCCGTGGACCCGGTAAACGAAATCACCGGCACGTCGGGGTGCTCGATGATGGCCTTGCCGACCACCGATCCCTGTCCGTGCACGAGCTGGACGACCTCGGGCGGCAGCCCGGCTTCCAGCAGCACTTCCACCAGCAGGTGTCCGGTGTGCGGCACATCTTCGGCGGGCTTGAAGATCACCGCGTTGCCGCACAGCAGCGCCGGGAACGTCTTCCAGGTGGGGATCGCGAGCGGAAAGTTGAACGGCGTGATGATGCCCGCGACGCCGATAGGCCGCCGATAGCTCATCGCCCACTTGTTGCGCAGCTCGGAGGGCACCACGCGGCCGAACAACCGCCGGCCCTCGCTGGCGGCGTAGAAGGCGGTATCGATGCCCTCCTGGACGTCCCCGCGCGTCTCGGCGAGCACCTTGCCCATCTCGCGCGTCATCGCCCGCGCGATTTCCTCCTTGCGGCGGACCAGCACGTCGCCCACCCGCTGCAACACCTGTCCCCGCAGCGGCGCGGGCATCTGCGACCATTGCGCGAAGCCGCGGCGGGCCGATTTCACCGCCCGCAGGGCATCCTCGGGTCCCGAGCGCGGGAAACAGCCGATCAGGTCGGTGCGGTCGGCCGGGTTACGGTTCTCGAAGTAGGCGCCGGTGGACGGAGCCACCCACTCACCGGCGATGAAGTTCTTGAAGTTCTCAGGCATGGGTTCTCGAATGAGTGATCATGGACAGAACCACGTGGCTGTTTCCTTGGCGTAGCCCACCCGCGGGAGCACGACCCGCGCCGCGAGCACGAGTCCCCAGATGACCAGTAGCTGCGAGAGGAGATGGGCCACGCCCATGCGCCGCTTCCACGAGGACAGTCCGCTCCAGACGCCAGCCACGACGACCGTCACGATGCCGCCCAGATAGAGGAAGAGTTTGATGCCGCACCCGTGATCGTACGGCCACAGCGGCATCCCGATCCCGATCAGCAGGCCCAAGGCGACCCGCGCCCAAGTCCCCAGCCGGGAGCCTCCCCCCTCCTGGGCCGCGCCTGCGGGGGCGGCGACCGGCACGCGCTTCGGCGCCGCGGCCGCCATCTGCTCCTCCCGATGCGTCGGGAGCTGGTTCAACAGCCGATCGACTTCCGCCAGCTCCTTGTCCCAATCCCGCGGTTGGTCCTTCTTGGCCACCTAGTTCTCCCGTGCGAGGCGATAGCGCTCGATCTTCTTGTACAGATTGCTCCGGGGCATCGCCAACGTACGTGCGGTTTCGGAAACGTTCCAGTCGTGCTCTTTGAGCTTGGCCAGCAGGTAGGCCCGCTCCGCTGCCTGCTTGAACTCCTCGAACGTGCCGGCCCGCAGGAGCGCCCCTCCGGCGACCGCTTCGCCCGCGGCGACGGTGCGGCCACCGTCGCCCACCATACGATCCACGTCCTCCTCGGTCACCACGTCCCCCAGGGTCAGGATCAGCAGGCGCTCGACCGCGTTGCGCAGCTCCCGGATGTTGCCGGGCCAGTCGTGCGCGGCCAGCCGTTTCAGCGCCCCCGGCTCGAACTCCTTGGGTTTGAGGCCGGTCCGCCCCGTGGCACAGAGCTGCTCGCTGAAATGCTGGATCAGCTGGGGGATATCGTTGCGGCGGCTGCGCAACGGCGGGACTTCGATCGGCACCACGTTGAGGCGGTACAACAGATCCTCGCGGAACCGTCCGGCGGCGATCTCCTGTTCCAGGGTCTTGTTCGTGGCCGCGATCACCCGCACGTCCACCTGCAGCGGCTTCCCCGACCCCACGCGGGAGATCACGCCCTCCTGCAGCGCCCGCAGGACCTTGGCCTGCGCCGAGAGGCTCATGTCGCCGATTTCGTCGAGGAACAGCGTCCCCCCGTCGGCCAGCTCGAACTTGCCCGCGCGATCCGCCACGGCGCCGGTAAAACTGCCCTTGATGTGCCCGAACAGCTCGCTCTCGATCAGCTCCGCGGGAATCGCCGCACAATTCACTTCGACGAACGGCCCGCGGGCGCGAGGGCTGAGATCGTGGATCGCCCGGGCGACCAGCTCCTTGCCGGTTCCGTTTTCCCCCGTGATGAGCACCCGGGCGGGCGTGGGCGCGACCTTCTCGATGCGCTCGATGACCGCCTTGATCGCCTTACTCGATCCCACGATCTCGTACTGCGCCTCGACTTCGGCGCGCAGGCGGACGTTCTCCACCGCCAGCTCGACGTGTTGCAGCGCGTTGCGCAGCGTGAGCAGGATGCGATCGGTGTCGAGCGGCTTCTCGAGGAAATCGTAAGCGCCGAGCTGCGTCGCCTCCACGGCGGTCTGGATGGTGCCGTGGCCGGAGATCATCACCACCTGCGCGTGAGCATCCTGCTCCCGCAACCGCTTGAGCACCTCGAGCCCGTCCATCCCCTGCATCTTCACGTCGAGAAACACCAGGTGGGGACGGAACTCCGCGTAGGCCTGCAGCGCATCGAGCCCGGAGGCGCAGGTTTGCACTTCGATCTCCTCGAACTCGAGTACCTGCTTCAGGGCTTCGCGCACGCCCTTCTCATCGTCCACGACCAGCACGCGGCGGCTCACGCGCGGCGCCTCCGGTACAGCACCACGCCGGCGGGGTGCACCGCGACGTCGGCGATGGCGGAGTCCACTCGCAGCGCGACCGCGCCGGTCGAATCCGCGCCGGCGGCCTGCCGCGCGAGCGACCGCACCGCCGGCGGCGGAAAGGGGAATCCGCGCAGGCTCAGTTCGCGCACCGTCCAGCGCGCGATGCCGGGGCGCGCGATCACGATGGGACCGGCGATACGCAGCGGCTCGCGCTCGGCCAGGAGACCGCGCAATGGCCCCAACGCCTCGCGGGGAATGAGCTTGGTATCGAGTCGCGCATGCACCGCCAGCACTCCTTCCCCCAGCTCTACCCGCAGGGAATCGAACGTGCGCCGCACCGTCCAGTCGATGCCGCTCCCGACGAGCGAAGCCATCTCATTGGCGGAGAGCGTTACCGAATCGGGGCCGCGCCGGCGGCCCAGCGCGGCCATCTTGTCCTGGGCCGACGCGAGCGCGCTGGGCGTCGGCGCGCCGACCCCCGAGTCCGGCGACACCGGCGGGAGCGCGGTGTCGTGCCGCCCCACCCAACGCGTCACGGTGCGCGACAGCGGCGCGCGATACCACCACGCCGCCGCCACCCCCACGAGCAGGAGGACAAAGACCAGAAGCCGGAAAACGCCCCTAAGACAGCCGTTCACGATGTGCCCTCTGATACACCGCCCCGGCCGGACGGAGCACGCTCTCCATGAGGTCGACGCCGTCGATCACGGTCGCGGCCGTGACCGCGAGGCCGTCCAGGATCTCACCGAGTCCAGGGAAGTCGCGCGGGCGCGCCTCCCGCGCCGCCCGCCCCACCGTGAGATGGGGACGAAACGGGCGCCCTTCGGTCGGGAAGCCAAGCGGCGCGAAGCTCCGCTCGACCTGATCGGCCAGCAGCTCGAGCCCCGAATCGGGCTCCACGCCGGCCCAGAACACGCGGGGCCGCTCGAGGTCCGGGAAGACGCCGGCGCCCGCAATGGCAAGGGGAATGGACCGGGCCCCGCGCACGGTGGACCCAAGTGCCGTGACGATCTCGCCCCGCCGGTCGGCGCTCACCTCACCGAGGAATTTGAGCGTGAGGTGGAGCCCCTCCGGCGGCACCCATTTCACCGGAAACGGCCGCCCGCGCAGCGGAGCGAAGGCCTCCCAGACCGTGCGCTGAATGTCCGGCGGCGGTGTCAGAGCGACGAACAACCTCACGGGGCGCGGCGATCGAGCAACAGGCTGCCGCGGCGATAGCCGCGCGGATCGACTTCCACCGACCGGAACCCGATTTCCTGCAGCCGCGCGGCAATATCCGCGAGCCGCGCTTCGATCCTCCCGATCCACGCCGGCTCCACTTCGATCCGTGCCGCATCGCCCTGATGCCGTACGCGCAGATCGCCGGTCACACCGAGCTGCCGCAGCAACGCCTCTCCCGCCTCGACCTGGCGCAACCGCTGGGGCGTGATCTGGAGGCCGTATTGCACGCGACTGGAGAGACAGGGCGCGGCCGGCGCGTTCCAGTTGGGAATACCGAGCGTGCGAGCGGCGGCCCGCACCTCCGCCTTCGTGAGCCCCACCTCGGCCAGCGGCGAGCGGACCCCAGCCGCGAGACCCGCCGCGGATCCGGGGCGATGCTCTCCCAGATCGTCGGCGTTCGTCCCATCGCAGACCACCGCCAGCTGCCGTTCCGTCGCCAGTGCGCCCAGCCGTTGCCACAGTTCGGTCTTGCAGAAGAAGCACCGATTGGTCGGGTTGGCGACGTAGCGGGGATCCTGCAGCTCGTGGGTCTCGATCTCCACGAGGGGGACATCGAACGTCGTGGCTAGCAGCTGCGCCGCCTCCCATTGGTCCGCCGCCACCGACGCGCTGCGTCCAACCGCCGCCACCATCCGCTCCCGTCCCAGCTCCTGTCGGGTCACGACGGCGAGCAGCGCCGAATCGACGCCGCCCGAGAAGCCCACCAGCGCCGAGGAGAACTCGCGCACCTTGGCCCGCAGCGCCCCCAGTCGGTCGTGCATGGGCCAAACGTAGCGGGGGGGCGTGTCCTATCTCAAGGACACCCCACGATTTGCCGACAAAAACCGGATAGTTCGTCGGCTGGAACAACTTACCTTCGACTAGCGTTAGTGCTTGAGTTCGATTCCTCTACGAAACGTCCGAGCAAGCAGCCGAGGAGCTACGAAATGGCCGCCAAACTCACGCTCGACGCCATCGATCGCCGCATTCTCCGCCTCCTGTCCGCCGACGGCCGATCGAGCTACCAGGCCATCGCCGATGAAGTCGGCCTGTCCCGCCCCGCCGTGATGGAGCGCGTGAAGCACCTGGAAGAAGGCGGCTATATCACCGGGTACGGCGCTCACCTCGATCGGGGGAAGCTCGGATACCCGGTGACCGCCTTCGTGGCGGTGCGATACGGAAATTCGACGTACGTGGGCGACGAGCCACGCATGCGCGAAATCGCGAAACATCCGGGCGTGCTCGAGTGCCATCACGTGGCGGGGGAAGACTGCTACATCCTCAAGGTCGTGGCGCCCGACCTCGAAGGGGTCCAGGATATTCTGCGCACCATGTCGACCGGGCAGCGCACGTTCAACACCCGCACGACCATCGTGCTGTCCACCGTGTTCGAGAAACCAGGCCTCTTGGCGGAGGATCTCGACTAATGGCCGGCTTGCGTGGCAAGGCGCTCTTCGCCTGGGTTCTCGTGTGCGTGTTCTGGGGCTCAACCTACCTGGCGATCAAGGTCGGGGTCGGCGTGCTGCCGCCCTTCCTGTTCGCCGGGCTGCGTTTCGTCGCCGCGGGGGCGCTGCTGCTGGCCGGGGCGCTGGCCTTCGGCGATCACCTGCCCCGCCTCGCGTCGGACTGGCGCCGGGCCTCGACCGCCGGCGTCTTGCTGCTCGCCGGCGGCAACGCGTTCGTCGTGTGGGCCGAGCAGTACACGCCGTCGGGCGTCGCGAGCGTCTTCGTGGTGACCGTGGCCCTATGGATGGCGTTTTTCGACGCGGTGATCCCGGGCGGCTCGGGCTCGCTCGGCTGGCGCGTCGTGATCGGCCTGGTCGCGGGATTTGTCGGGACGGCCCTGCTGGTCGGCGCCAATCCCCGCGACATCCTCGCGGCGGATCTGCGCGGCCCGATCGCGCTGACATGCGCCAGCGCTTCTTGGTCGCTCGGCTCGATCTACGCCAAGCGGAACCCGACGCAGTCGAGCCCGTACATGACCGCGGCGATTCAAATGCTTGCCGGCGGCATCGTCGTATCCCTCGTCGGCACGGGACTGGGCGAGTGGGGGCGGTGGCATCTGACAGGGCGAGGCACCCTCGCCATCGGGTATCTCGTCATCTTCGGATCCATCGTGGGCTACAGCGCCTACGGCTACGCCCTGCGCTACGCGCCGGCCACCATCGTCGGCACCTACGCGTATGTCAACCCGGTGATCGCCGTGCTGCTGGGCTGGATGATCCTGCGGGAGCCGATCTCCGGCCGGATGGTCGTGGCCATCGGCCTGATCCTCGCCGCAGTCATCTGGATCCAGCTCGCACATCGGGGGCGGTCGGCGGTCGCCGCCCGGCCCCCAGCCACGCCCCTGCCGACCGCACCCGTCACCGCGCCCCCGGAGGCCGCATGACGCCCCCCGACCTCACGCTCGACCCCGAGAACTGGGACGAGCTGCGTCGCCTCGGCCATCGCATGATGGACGACATGTTCGACTACCTGGCACAAGTGCGGGAGCGCCCCGTCTGGCGGCCGTTCCCCGACGCCGTCAAGACCAGGCTCGCCGAAGCGCTCCCCCACGCGGGGCACCCGGCGGAGGCGGTGTACGAGCAGTTTCTGCGTGACGTGCTCCCGTACCCTCCCGGCAACATCCATCCACGATTCTGGGGGTGGGTCATCGGGACCGGTACGCCGCTCGCGATGCTCGCCGACCTGCTCGCGTCCGGTATGAACCCGCAGACGGCCGGGATCCAGGACGGGTCGCGTTACGTCGAAGAGCGGGTGATCGCCTGGCTCGCCGAGCTGATGGGCTTTCCTAAAGAGACGAGCGGGCTGCTCGTGTCCGGGGGGTCGATGGCGAACCTGGTGGGCCTGGCAGTCGCCCGACAGGCCAAGGCGGGATTCGACGTGCGGGAGTCGGGCATGGGGGACGGTGCTCCGGCCCTGGTCGTCTACGCATCCACCGAGGTCCACAGCTCCGTCCGGAAGGCGGTCGAGCTGATGGGTCTGGGCCGACGCAACCTGCGACTGATCCCGGTGGATGCAGAGTACCGTATCGATCTGGACCGGCTGCGGAGCGCCATCGCGGAGGATCGCGCCGCCGGTCGCCGGCCCATCTGTGTGGTCGGCATCGCTGGAACCGTCAATACGGGCGCCACCGACGATCTTGCCGGGCTGGCGGCCCTGTGTCGGCGTGAGAACCTGTGGTTCCACGTCGACGGCGCGTTCGGCGCACTCATCCGTCTGGCCCCCGAGCTCGCCGCCACGGTGGCCGGGCTCGAGTCGGCGGATTCGGTCGCGTTCGATCTCCACAAGTGGGGATACCTCCCATTCGAGGTGGGGTGCACCCTGGTGCGCCATCCCGAGGTGCATCGAGCCACCTTCGCCGTCGCCCCGAGCTACCTCGGCGCGACGCCGCGCGGCGCCGCCGCCGGTGGCGTCCTGTTCGCCGATCTCGGCCTCCAGCTCTCGCGCGGGTTCCGGGCGCTGAAAGTGTGGATGGCGTTCAAGACACACGGCGTGGACCTGATCGGGCGCCTCATCGCGCAGAACGTGGCCCACGTGCGATACCTCGCCTCGCTCGTGGACGCCCACCCCGAGCTCGAGCGCCTCGCGCCGGCGCCGCTCAACATCTGCTGCTTCCGGTTCGTCGCGCCCGGACTGGACACGGACGCCCTCAACGCGCTGAACCAGGAAATCCTCTGGCGGCTCCAGGAGAGCGGCATCGCCCTCCCGTCCCACACCGTGCTGGACGGACGTTTCGCGATCCGGGTCGCCAACACCAATCAACGGACCCGGCGCGAAGACTTCGACATCCTGATCCAGGCGGTCGTGGACATCGGTCGGGAGGTGGTGGCCGGCCGCCCCGGGGCGGCCGCCGCCGTGGAGGTCTCGTGACGCCGTTGGCGAAGGATGCTGTCTTGCTGGTGGTGGACGTGCAGCGCGGCTTCGACCGCTACAACGAGTCCCTGCACCGCAACAACCCGAAGCTGGAGGCGAACCTCGCACGGCTGTTGAGCGCCTGGCGCCGCACGGGGCGTCCCGTGACCTTCGTGCAGCACGTCTCGCGACTGAAGGACTCCCCCCTCGCTCCGGGACAACCCGGTGTCGAGATCAAGGACGAGGTACGTCCGGAGCCTGGCGAGCCGATCGTACGGAAGTCGGTCAACAGCGCGTTCATCGGCACGACCCTCGAAGCCGACCTCCGGGCGCAGGGTCGAAATGTCCTGGTTGTGACAGGAATGCAGACCAACTTCTGCGTCTCCACCACCGCGCGCATGGCCGGGAACCTCGGTTTTGACACCTACGTTGTCTCAGATGCTACGGCGACCTTCGACAACACCGGTCCCGACGGTCGGCTGTGGCCCGCACAGTTGTTGCACGACGTGGCGCTGGCCGACCTGCACGGCGAATTCGCCACGGTTCTCGACACGGCGGGCGTGCTGAGCCGTCTGGAGGGCGCATGATCGCCCGGGTGTGGCAGGGGGCTGTCCCGGCGCACCGGGGTGACGCGTACGCCGCCTATCTGGACCGCACCGGGGTACGAGATTGCCGATCTACCCCGGGCAACCAGGGCGTCTTCGTGCTCCGGCACGATGCGGCCGATCGCACGGAATTCGTCTTCATCTCGTTGTGGGAGTCGATGGATGCGATTCGCCGCTTCGCAGGAAACGACGTCGACCGCGCCCGCTACTACGATGAGGACCGGGATTTCCTGCTGGCGCTCGAGCCCACGGTCCGGCACTACGACGCGTCGGCCACCCTGCCCGGCGCCACAGCAGGCTGACGGTTCAGGGGCTGCTCCGCACCACCTGTCGCGTCGTCGGGTAGGCGAAGTCGATTCCCTGCTCGGCCGCGAAGGCGTCGAGCACATCCTGCCAGATCGCGTTCTCACTGCCGCGCCGGAAGCGCGACCGGATCAGGTAGCGCAGGGTGAGGCGGATGCCGTGCTCGGCGACCCGGACATAGACGATCGGCGTGAGCTTCGTGTAGGCGATCAGGTAGCGCCGGGACGCCTCCAGCAGCTCCTTTTCGACCTGCTCGGTCAGCTGCTCGGCATGCCGCACCGCGATCGCTTCCAAGATCCCCTTCGCCTTCTTCCAGTCGCTCTCGAACGTGACGGTGACCGGGATCTCGCTCCAGATGTAGCGGAATCCCTTGTCGTAGTTGGCGATCGGCTCCGACAACACCTTGCCGTTCGGCACATGGATGATCCGCCCGGTGCTTTGCTCGGCATCCACCCAGTTGCCGATCTCATTGAGCGTGAACTGAAACAAGTGCAGGTCGATGACGTCCCCAGCGTGCGAGCCCACCTGCACCCGGTCGCCGATGTCGAACGGGCGGCTCCAGACGATGAAGGCCCAGCCCGCGAGGTTGGCGACGAGATCCTTGAGGGCGATGGCGAGACCGGCCGCGACAAGGCCCAGGAAGGTCGCCAGCGAGCCGACGCGCTCGACCCAGATGCGCCCGACCAGCACCAGTCCGATGAGCAGCGACAGGTAACTGATCGTCTTGCGCCAGCGGTACCGGACCCAGGGATCGTGCGCCCGGCGGTAGGCCAGGGCCAAAACGAGGCGCTGGGCCAGCCAGAGTCCGCCGACGATGACCAGGGTCGCGAGCAGGCGGTCCTGGAGAACGGGGCTCAGCCCGACTTCCTGCTCCAGCCACGTCCGCATGCGGGAAAGGACTCCGGGAGTGTTGCAGCCAAGCTACGAATTGGCATAGGTATCCGCCAGCGGGCATATTGTTAGTTCTCGATCGGTACACTTGTGTCCACGAGCCAAACCCTCACCTGCACCCGCTGCGGCGCGGTCATCGCACCTGGAGCGCACTTCTGCGCCAGCTGCGGTCTGGATATTTCCTCGCCGCAGGGCGGGGTGACGACGCTCAGGGTGAACTCTCCCCTGTCTACGATGCGCGCCGACGCCCTGCTGCAGGCGCTGCGCGACGCGACGCTCGGGGAGTACGAGGTGCTGGGCGAGCTGGGCCGGGGCGGGATGGCCACCGTGTACCTGGCGCACGATATCGCGCTCGACCGCAAGGTGGCGATCAAGTTCATGTCCCCGACCCTGATGGCGGGGGAAGGCATGGCCGAGCGCTTCAAGCGGGAAGCGCGCACCGCGGGGCAGCTCAGCCATCCGCACATCATCCCGATTTACGCCGTCCGGGAGCACGGGGAGCTCCTGTATTTCGTGATGAAGTTCATCGGGGGGCGGTCGCTCGACTCCATCATTCGTGAAGTCGGGCCGCTGCCGATCCCGATGGTCCAGACGATTCTCCAGCAGGTCGGCTCGGCGCTGGGATACGCGCACCGGCGCGGGGTGATTCACCGCGACGTCAAGCCGGCGAACGTGATGCTCGATGCCGACGGCTGGGCCGTCGTCACGGACTTCGGCATCGCCAAGGTGTCCGAAACCCAGGGTCTGACGGTGACCGGGGCGACGGTCGGGACGCCGTCCTACATGAGCCCCGAGCAGTGCGCCGCGAAGGAGCTCACCGGAGCTTCCGATCAGTACTCGCTCGGCGTCGTCGCGTACGAGATGCTGTCGGGAAAGCTGCCGTTCGTGGCGGAGTCGGTGATGGCGGTGATGTACGCCCACTTCAACGAGCCGCCGCCACTGGTCGCGCTGGCGCGCACCGACTGCCCGCCGGCGCTCGCCGAAGCGGTGATGCGGATGCTCGAGAAGGACCCGGCCCACCGTTTCCCGAGCATGGAAGCGGCTACCGCCGCCGCGGGTGCGGCTCCGCTCGCACCGGACGATCCGGTCCGCACGCAGATGATCACGCTCGCCGCCAAGGGCGAGAGCATGCAGCTGTTGGAGCGGTTCAGCACGCCGGTGAGCCACCCGTCGGTCGCCGATCGCGCGGTCTCGACGGGCGGTCGGCCGTCCATCGCCACCCTCATGATCGCGCCCGCCCGGGTGTCACTCGCGGCCGGCGACGCAGTACAGCTGCACGCGACGGCGAAGTCCCGACGGGGGCAAACCCTCGGCAGCCGCCCGGTAAGCTGGGCGTCGACCAACACCGACATCGCCCGCGTGGCGCCGAACGGACTGGTGACCGCAGTCGCGCCCGGCATCGTCACGATCACCGCGTCGAGCGAGAACACCAGTGCCACGGCGGTGATCACGGTCGTGGCCGCGCGCGCACGCGGCCGGCGGCTCGCGCTGGTCGGTGGCGGGCTGGGGCTCGCGGCCCTCGCCGGCGCTCTCCTGGTGTTTCACCCCTTCCGGGGAAAACAGGGACCGGTGGCGGGAGCGCCCGACAGCCAGGCGGTCGTCGGACGGGGCGCGGATACACAGGCCCTGGTCACGATTCCGAGTAACCCCGTTCCCGCGGCCGAGAGCACGGCCGCCCCGCAGGCCGGGGGGAGCGACTCGACCAAAGGCCGGGCGGCCCCCCTGGGCCTGCCCCCTCGCGACAGCAGCGAGTCCACGGTGGCGACGGCGCTGGCGAGCGCCCGGTCGGCGCGCGTCATGGCGGTCGACGCCGGCGCCGCGGACTCGAACCTGGTCGCCGGTGACACCGAAATGCGGCAGGCCATCGGGATGCGACGCGCCGGCCGGCGCGCCGCCGCCTTCGAGCATCTGCACACCGCCACCACGCTGTACATGGCGGCCGAGAGCACGGCGGCGGCGGCCAAGATCGCGGCGCAACGTCGCGCCCCCCCGCCCGACACGGCTTCCAAGCCGGCCCCGCCCCCGCCGGTGACGCCGGCGCAGCCGGTGGTCGTGGATCCCACTCCTGCGATCCGCCAATCCATCTCCGCCTACATCCAGGCGATCGAGAACCGCGACCTCACCGGTATGGGACGGGTGTTTCCGGATATCCCGCGGGCGCTGTCCGATGGTTGGCGGCAGTTTTTCCGCGGCGCCGAGGACATTCATGCCAGCTGGAACGCGCTCAGCATCGCCCCGCTCGGGGATCAGGCGAATGCCCGGATCGCGATGACCCTGGCCTTCAAGCGTGCCGACAACCACTCTCCCGACCGGAGAAGCACCGAATTCGGCATGCAATTGTCCCGCCGCAACGACGGCTGGATCATTACCGCCATCCAATAACACGACGCGCCCGGCCGACGGCCGGGCGCGTGGGTGTCGAAGACCGTCGCCTGCGCTAGAAGGTGTATTCCAGTCCACCCGTCCAGCTGACGCGCGGCTGCAACCCGGCGTCGAGCAACGGCACCAATGCGTTCGTCACGATCTGGATGCCCCGTTTGGTGCGGAACTTGAATCCGACCGAGGCACTCAGGAAGTTGTCGCGCCGCGAGGGAATGTTGGTGACCTGGAGCGTGTAGGGGAACGGGGCATCATAGGGCACCGGTGCCGGCACGTCGATTTTGGACGCCCCCACCTGCCAGGAGCCCAGCACGTCCACCGCCATTGTCGCCCAGGGGGCGAGCAGGTTGTCGAACCCCCCGTTGAGCTCGAACGAGTTCGTGAGCTGATCGCCGGTGCGCACCGTGTAGCCGACCGAGCCGTGCGGGTTGAAATTGCCGAGCCGCGCCGACACGATCCCCAACCCGCGCGCGCTGAAGGACCCGGCGCCAAGCAGGCTTTGGTCGTCGCCGGTCGGAAAGCGCGCCGACGTCAGCAGGGCGATCCCGAGCCGCTCGCCCTGCTTCAGAGTGATCTTGATGTGCCCTTCGATGTCGCCCAGCCCGCTGGCGACCCCGGCCGCCTGGGTGGACGCCGTCAGCACGGGGTTCGTCCCCGTACCGCCGAAGCGGTGCAGCGTATCGCCGCCCACCAGGAAGATCTCCGCCGTGCTTTGCCCCGACACGGAGGTGCGCACGAACGGCACCGCGACCCCGACGTCGATGCCGTCGGAGATCCCATAGCTCGCGGTGAATGACGCGACCAGGAGATTCACCGCCAGATGCAGGTTCATCTGGATGAAGTCCCGCTCGAACGACGGGACCCCCACCGTATCGAGCGGCGGCCGGTTCTCGTGCCGGAAGTTGAAGACGATGTCGTTCAGCTCCACGCCGCGTAGTCGTTCGAAGCGAACGGCCGAGAAATCGGCGCCCACGAACCAGCGTCCCCGCCCCAGCGTCTGGGCGCGCTCGCCCAGAATCGGCCCGGCGGACGTGGACGTCTGCACGGGAACGCCACCCTCAAAGCGGAACGTCGTGCCGCCCGACGATGAGGTGATCGGCGTGTTCGAGACGCTGAAGCCGATCGCCGAGGTCAGGAACGAGATGACCGTGCCGCCCGAGGTCTCCAGCGCCGGGATGAAGTGAAGCCCGTGGTTCACCCCCGTGGTATCGGGGTTGAGATCGAGGCACAGCGGCTGACCGCACACCCCGAACGTGAACAGCTGATTGATCGCGTTACGGGGGTTCTGGGCGCTCAGCGGAGCGGCGGCACCGGCCAGCAGAGCGAGGGCGAGGAGACGACGCGGCATGGAGGCTCCTGGATTCACTAGAAGTTGTATTCCACGCCGCCGGTCCACATGATGCTCGGTTGCAGACCCGAGTCGCGGAGCGGCATCAGGGCGTTCGTCACGATCTGCATACCGCCGCGCGTCCGAAACTTGAAGCCGAGGGACAGGTTCAGCAGATCATCCTGCTGGGACGGGATGTTGGTCACCGCCAGGGTGCGCCGCGCCGGCGCGAGATACACCACCGGAGGCGGCACATCGACCTTCTGCTTCCCGACCACCCAGGAGCCGAGCAGGTCGAACGCCATGGTCGCCCAGGGGGACACGAGGGTGTCGAAGCCGGCGTTCCCTTCCACCGAGTTGTTCAACGCCGTGGCGTCGCGCACCGTGATACCGACGTTGGCGTGCGGGCTGAAGTCGCCGAAGCGGGCGGACACGACGCCGATCGCACGGCCGCTGAACCGGCCGGCCCCCAGCAGATTGTCCTCGTTGCCCGTGGGAAAGCGCGCGAACCCGACCAACGCCACGCCGAATCGATCGGTCTGGGCGACATTGATCTTCAGCCGGCCTTCGATGTCGCCCAACCCGGTGGCCGATGCGTCCACGGATGACGTCGAGGTGAGCACCGGATTAGTGCCCGTCCCGCTGAAGCGGTGCAACGTGTCGCCGCCGACCAGCAGAATCGAAGCCAAGCTCGTGCCGGAAACGGCCGTCCGCACGATCGGCACGGTCACCCCGATGTCCATCCCGTCCACCAGACCGTAGTTCAGGGAGAACGACGTGACGAGCACACTGACGTTCATGCGCGTCCGGACGGCGATCACGTCGTTTTCGAACGCCGGCGCCCCCAGCGTGTCGCGGGGGAACCCGGGGACGTTCACGTCCTGATGCGGCAGGGTCAGGGTAATGTCGTCGAGCGGGACGCCGCGCAGCCGCGCGAAGTCGATCGCCGTGATCCCGAATCCCGCGAACCAGCGTCCCCGGCCCAGCGTCTGTGCCCGCTCCCCGAACACGGGGCCACCCGACGTGGAGGTCCGGACCGGCACGCCCCCCTCGAAGCGGAACGAGGTCCCGCTCGAGGCTGAGCTGATTGGCGTATTCGACACGCTGATGCCGATCGAGGTGGACAGGAATGCGATCAACGTGTTCCCGACCGCCTCACTGGCCGGGATGTAGTGCAGCCCGTGCCCGAACAGCACCGTCGTGTCCAGGCAGACTACTTCCCCGCAATTGCCGAAGGTGAAGAGCTGGCGAACCTGTTGACGAAGGTTCTGACCCCGAGCCGGAACGGACAGGGCCACCAGCGCGACCACAGCGAATCCTACCCGACGCGACATGCACGGCTCCCGGGGAATGGCGAGGGCCCAATCATATGACCGGCCCGACAAGGTCGCAAATCGATCCCCTCAGCGTCCGGCGGGGCGACCCAGGGCCCGCACGAACCGATAGGTGAACTCGACGCCCTCGTAGTACTCGCGGACGCCGATGCGCTCGTCACGGCCGTGCGCGCGAATGTCGTCGGCGTCGAGGAACACGCCCGACACGCCGTACACCGGGATGCCGGCGTTGCGCAGGTAGATCCCGTCGGTGGCTCCGGTCTCCATGTTCGGAATCACCGGAACGCCGGGCCACAGTTCCCGGGTGATCCGCTCCAAGGGCCCAAAGACCGCCGGGACGAGCGGCGACGGCGGGGAGGCGGTGGGCGTATCGATCGGGATCACGGCCACCGCGGTGTCGGCCACGATGCGGCGCAGCGTCGCCTCCACGTCCGTCGGGGAGTCCTGCGGCAACATCCGGCAATTCACCACCGCGCGCGCGGTCTGGGGCAGCGCGTTGTTGGCGTGCCCACCGTCCAGTCGCGTCGCGACGCACGTCGTTCGCAGAATCGAATTGAAGAGCGGCGAACGGTCGGACAGCCGCACCGCCGCCGTATCCAGAGTATCCCGCAACAGGGCGTGAATGTCCGCCGCCATGTCCGGAGTCTGTGTGGGCGCCATGCGCTCGAAGTAGGCTCGACTGACCTCGTTCAGGCTCGCCGGGAATCGGAATACGGCGAGCCGCTGGAGCGCCGCGGCCAGCCGATAGATGGCGTTGTCGGGCACAGGCATCGAGCTATGCCCCCCGGGGTTGTGCACCTCGAGGCGAACATCGTGATAGACCTTCTCGCTCGCCTGGACGACCCGGGCGACGCGCCGGCCGGCCTGCTCCAGCGGGTCCCCAGCATCACCGTTGATGCAGAAGTCGGCGTCGATCAGATCCCGGCGGTTGGCCAGGAGCCACTGCACACCATTGTCCTCTCCGGTTTCCTCGCCGGCGGTGAGTGCGAGGACGAGATCCCGATCGGGGACGAACCCCTCGCGCCTGAGCCGGATCAGCGTGGCCACGAAGATCGCGGCCATATCCTTGATGTCACTCGTGCCCCGGCCGTAGAAAAAGCCGTCCTGCTCGGTCAAGGTGAACGGCTCGAGCGACCAGTCCGCGCGCAGCGCTTCCACCACATCCAGGTGTGCCAGCAGCAACACCGGCCTGCCTCGGCCCTTCCCCCGAAGCCGGGCCACCAGGTTACGGTTCCGCTCCCCTGCCCCCACCACGGCCACGTCGGAATCGGGAAACCCGGCGGCCACGAGGCGCCGGGCCATCGCTTCGGCCGCGGGCGTCGTATTGCCGTGCTCGAAGGTCGTGTTGATGCCGACCAGCTCCGCCAGCAGATCCCGGGCGAGCTGTTGGTCGGGGGTGCGGGCAGGCCCCTGGGCCCCGACGGGCGCCGTGACGGCGAGCGCCGCTCCCAGGGTCAAGACAGCGAGACGAACCGGCAAGCGCAGGAGCGACACGGACTGTCCTCAAGGAGAAGGTGGGGGGAATATATTGAGGCCATGACCGCCGCCACGCCGACCTGCCCACGCTGCGCGACACCGGTACCCGCCGGCGCTCGCGCCTGCTCGAATTGCGGGGCCGATGTGTCTGGCCAGCAGGGGCAGGTCGCCACAGCGTACGCGGCCGCCGCGACGTCGGTCCGGATGGGCGTGACCCAGGGCAGCCTGCAGGACGCGCTGCAGCGAGCCACCGTGGGGGAATACGAGGTGAAGGGCGAGCTGGGCCGCGGCGGCATGGCGTCAGTGTTTCTCGCGCACGACATCGCCCTCGATCGCAAGGTGGCGATCAAGGTGATGTCGCCGGCGCTCTTCAGCACGGCCGGCATGGTGGAGCGCTTCAAGCGGGAGGCGCGGACCGCCGCGTCCCTGAGTCATCCCCACATCATCCCGATCTTCGCGGTGCGCGAGAGCCCGGAGATCGTGTACTTCGTCATGAAGTTCGTCGAGGGGCGCTCGCTCGAATCGATCGTTCATCAACTGGGCCAGATGCCGTTCCCTCTCGTCCAGGCGATCCTCTACCAGGTCGGGTCCGCGCTGGGATACGCCCACCGCCGTGGTGTGGTGCACCGCGACGTGAAGCCCGCCAACATCATGATCGACGCCGACGGATGGTCGGTCGTCACCGACTTCGGTATCGCCAAGGTCGCCGAGAGCCAGGGCCTCACCCAGACCGGAGCCACCATCGGCACGCCCAGCTACATGAGTCCCGAGCAGTGCGCCGCCAAACGCGAGCTCACCGGCGCGTCGGATCAGTATTCGCTCGGCATCGTCGCCTACGAGATGCTCGCCGGCCGCCTCCCGTTCCAGGCGGAGACCACGGTCGGGTTGCTGTTCGCACACGTTCATGAAACGCCGCCCCCGATCGAGGACCTGCGCCCCGATTGCCCGCCGGAGATGGCCGACGCCGTCATGCGGATGCTCGCCAAGGAGGCCGACGAGCGGTGGCCCGACATCGAGTCGGCCGTCACCGCCATGGGCGGTACGCCGATCGGGCACGACGATCCGATCCGGGCCCAGCTGGTGGAGCTGGCTGGAGGCCGTGGCCAGAGCCCCGCGGAGACGATCCGCACGCCGATCAGCCCCCTGCCGGCCAACAAGATGTCGCCGCCGCCGGCGACCCGGACCGCTACGCCGCGGGAACGACGGCCGGCCACGCGCACCGGGCCGACACCTCCGGCGGCCGCGCCGGCGCCACGGCGGCGATCGGCCATGCTGTTCGCGCTTCCGGTGCTCGTCGTCGCCGGGGTCGCCGCCTGGTGGTTCCTGGGTCGTGGTGGCGCGGTGCCGCCGGCGGCCTCCAATCCGCCGGGGATTCCGGCCGCGGGCGTCGAGACGGTCAAGGTCGTCGAGCGCACACCCGCGGAGACGGTTCGGATCGGCGGCGCCGGGGGAGCCGCGGTCGGCGACACCCAACGCCTGACCACCCCCGCCAGGCCGACGAATCCCACCAGATCCTCGGCGGCGCCTGCCGACCGGTCGGTGGTGAACGCCTACCACCTGGCCGAGGCCAGCGCGATTGGCCGGCGGGTAGGCGCGGCGGCCGCCGGCGCGACGAACGAAGAGCTCGCCGCGGGAGACGCCGACGCCCGCGCCGCGGAGAGCCTCGCCCGTCAGGGCCGCTACGCGGAAGCCAACGGTCGTCTGGCCGCGGCAATCACCTCGTGGACCAACGCCCAGATCGCGGCGCAGGGCCGTCCCCGCCGCGAAGGGCGTCCAGCGCAACGGACCGAGGTCGAGCAGCTCGCGGCCGAGTTCGCCGCCGCCTTCAGCGCGAAGAGCCTGCCGCGACTCCGAGTGGTCTATCCGCGCATGCCCGAGGCACAGGCGCAGGAGTGGGGACAGCTCTTCTTGCAGGCGCGCGATATCACGATGCAGCTGAATGTCAGCGACATGAACCGCGTGGGTCCCGGTGAGTTCGCGGCTACCCTGGCGGGCTCCTACGAATACACGGACATGCGGGGCGGCACCGCCGAAAGCCGGACCGTGAGCTGGCAAGCCACCCTGCGGCAGACCCCGATGGGATTGCGCATCATGGCGCTGCGGTAACGTGGATTGACGCTAGATTGACTCGGCGCCCCGATTCTTCCCTCGGCTCGCTGTCCTTTCCCCGCATCCCTCTTGGAGGCCAGGTATGACACGGACCGTAAAGCTCGCCGCTATTGCCACGCTCATCAGCCTTGCCGGTTGTTACCATGCGATCATCAACACCGGCCTGTCGCCGTCGTCCGAAGTGATCGACCAGCCCTGGGCCTCGGGGTGGGTCTACGGGCTCGTGCCACCCAAGCCAGTGGAGACGATGGCCAAGTGCAAGAGCGGCGTCGCCAAGGTCGAGACGCTCCACAGCTTCCTGAACAGCCTGGTGGGTGGTCTGACCTTCGGTATCTACACGCCGATGACCATCAAGGTGACCTGCGCGGCCGGCGGGCACGCGTCGATTCCGGACGGAGCCCCGCGAATTGACCTTGGTGCGAATCCGACGTCGCAGGACATTCAAGACGCGTTGGGCAGAGCCGCCTCGCTCGCTGCCCGCGTCGACGTCCCCGTGTATATCCAGCACTAAGCATTCGAAGCGGTACCGGGGTGGGGCGTGTCGATCGACGCGCCCCCCCCAACTTCGCCATCACCAGTCCTGCTAAACGCCACGGCGATCCAGGCTGCGGTACTGGACGGCCTCGCTCACGTGCTTCGGCAGGAGCTCGGCGGCGCCATCGAGATCCGCGATGGTCCTGGCGATCTTGAGCACGCGATGATAGCCGCGGGCTGAGAGGCCGAGGCGCGTGATCGCCGAGCGAAGCAGGCCGTCAGCGCCGTCGGAAACGCGGCAGTAGGTCCGGATGTCCCGCGGCGCCATGTGCGCGTTGGCATAGACGCCGGCCCGTTTGGCGAACCGCTCCCGCTGGACCAGGCGCGCCCGGTCTACCCGTTCGCGGATCGCCTCGCTCGACTCCCCCACCCCGCGCTCGGCCAACGCCTGGTACGCCACGGCCGGGACTTCGAGGTGGAGGTCGATCCGATCGAGCAGCGGACCGGAAACGCGCGCCAGGTAGCGCTGCACGCCGATAGCCCCGCACGCGCAGCGGTGCTGCGGATCCCCGAACCAGCCGCAGGGACATGGGTTCATCGCCGCCGCGAGCATGAACCGCGCGGGATAGGCCAGGCTCATGGCGGCCCGGGCGATCGTCACCGTGCCGTCCTCCAAGGGCTGGCGCAGCACTTCCAGCACGTTCTTGCGAAACTCCGGCAGCTCGTCGAGGAACAACACCCCGCCGTGAGCCAGGCTGACCTCCCCGGGGCGCGGATACGAGCCGCCCCCGATCAACCCGGCGTCCGAAATCGTATGATGCGGCGCGCGGAACGGGCGTCGCGCGACCAGCGACTCCCCGAGCGGCAGCACCCCTGCCACCGAATGGATCTTCGTCGTCTCGAGTGCCTCTTCGAGACTCATCCTGGGGAGGATGGTCGGGAGCCGGCGCGCGAGCATGGTCTTGCCCGAGCCGGGTGGGCCGACCATGAGCAGGTTGTGCGCGCCCGCGGCGGCGACTTCGAGCGCGCGCTTGGCGTGGGGCTGCCCCTTCACCTCCGCAAAGTCCACATCGTCCCGGGCTCGCTCGGCGAACAGGCGCGACACGTCCACCTCGGCCGCCGGCAGCTCCGTCTTGGCATCGAGAAAGTCGGCCAGCTCGCCGAGCGTCGCGGCGCCGAGCACCCGCAACCCCGCGACGACGCCGGCCTCCGGCAGGTTTTCCTTCGGGAGCACCAGCGCCTCGGCGCCGGCGGCACGCGCCGCCAGGGCCACGGGCAACGCGCCCCGGACCGGCCGGATCGCACCTTCCAGTCCCAGCTCTCCCAGCAGGACCACCCGGCCGAGACGCTCGAGCGCGATCTGTTCCGTGGCCGCCAGGATGCCGACGGCGATCGGCAGGTCGAAGGCCGACCCCTCCTTGCGGACGTCGGCCGGGGCGAGATTCACGGTGATCCGCTTCAGCGGGAACTTGAATCCGGTGTTGGCGATCGCCGAGTACACCCGCTCCCGCCCTTCTTTCACCGCTCCCTGGGGCAGGCCGACCGTAGCGAAGGTGGGAAGGCCATTGGCGATGTCGGTCTCGACATCGACCAGGTAGGCGTCGATACCCAGGACGGCGGCGGAACGGATGCGGGCGAGCACGCGGCAAGATGGCTCCGGCGGGCACACTGACCGGTACCAATCCATCGCCGACCGTCACTATTGATCGCGCCCTACTGATGCGGTGTAGTCGTACTAGAACCGCATCGACAGGCGGACTCCGACGCCGAATCCGCCAAGCGCCATCAACGGACGCACCTGCACGGTCGCCACGCGTTCCCATACGTCGTGCCTGACGAGCAGTCCTACCACGCCCCCAGCGGCTGCGCCCACGAGCGAACCGGCAGCCGCGTACGGGAGCCACCGTGCCGATTTCCCGCACTCCAAACCGACACAACTGCTCATCCGGTTGGCGAAGATCGCGCTGGCGGTGATGAACCCCGCGAACGATCCGATCTCTGCCCCCAGCCGCCACTGTGATCGACGTCCACGCCAGATGTCGACCCGTTGCACGCTATTGAGCGGGAAAACCAGGAGATCGCCGTGCGCCGGGGCCCCGCGCGGCTCGAGCACGAGCGTATCGCGAGCGAAGCGAAACACGGTGCCCTCGATGCGGCGTGGGCTGGTCGTCACGCGCAGGCGCACGCGATCGCCGACCTGCGGCTCGACCACCTGACTCCGCAGCGGTGCAACCGCTCCGGTGAGGAGCATCAACGCCAGAGGAATTGAGGAGCGCGAGGGCATGTGAGCATCCTGCTGGGGTTGACCGCACGCTCGCTCCCCGAGGTCAAGAAGATGTCAAGCTGGCCTGCCCGGGGCGCCGCAACCCTCCGGCCGATTATGTTGTCGAATGACAAGGTATCACCCGAACCGGGGGACTCCGTGGCCGAACGCGCCGACCTACTACAGGGCACGCTGGACCTGCTCATTCTCAAGGCCCTGATGCTGGGCCCGCTCCACGGGTGGGGAATCTCGAAACGCCTGCGCCAGCTCTCGGCCGACGCGTTCGAGGTCGGCCAGGGCAGCCTCTACCCCGCCCTGTACCGCCTCGAAGACCAGGGCTGGATCAGCGCGCACTGGGCGACGAGTCCCGAGGGACGCCGCGCCAAGTTCTACACCCTGACCCGCGAGGGTCGGAAACAGTTCATCGCCGAGCGCTCCGAGTGGCGCCTGTTCTCCGGGGCGATGGAGCTGGTCCTCAAGGCCGTATGAGGATGCGGCTCGCGCGGCGCCTCCGGGCCCTTCTGCACGGAGCCACTCTGGACCAGGAGCTGTCCGAGGAGATCCAGCTGCACGTGCAGCTCGAGACCGAAGACCTCATCCGGACGCGTGGCCTCGACCCCGGTGAGGCGCGCCGGCAGGCCCTGCTGGCCTTCGGCGGCGTGGAACGCCATCGCGCTGACCAGCGCGACGCGCGCGGCGTGCGCGGGATCGAGGAATTGCTCGGGGACCTCCGGTTCGCGCTGCGCGTCCTGCTCAAGAATCCGGGATACACGATCCCGGCCGTGCTGGTCCTGGGATTGGGGATCGGTGCCGCGACCGCCGTGTTCAGCGGCATGCGCACCGTGCTGGGTCGCCTGCCCTACCCGAAGGACGAGCAGCTGGTGCGGATCTACGAGCAGAACTCACCCACCAACCGCTGGACCCTGTCGGTCGCCGACTTCCAGGCGATCGCGGGACAAGCCCACAGTCTCACGGCGGTCGGAGCAGGACGCGGGCGCTCGGTGCCGGTTGCCGCCGCAGGAGAGGCGCGGACCGTCAACGTGGCCCAGGTGACCGCCGGCTTTCTGCAAGTGCTGGACGTGCGCCCGTCGCTGGGACGCCTCATCGAGCCGTCCGACGAGGCTCCCGGCGCGCTCCCGGTCGTCGTCGTGAGCGACGCATTCGCACGCCGCACACTCGGCGGACCGGAGCACGCCCTGGAACAGAGCATCATGATCGACGGCCGCGCGCACGCGGTGATCGCGGTGCTGCCGCGGGGGCTCGATCGACTCGCCGGCATTCGCGGCGACCTGTGGACCAACCTCCAGCTCGACCCGCCGACCCGGCGCGGGCCCTTCGGGCTGTTCGTGATCGGCCGCATGGCGGACCGAGTCACCCTCGAGGCCTGCCGGCGGGACTTGGCCGGCGTGAGCCTGCGCCTGCAGGGGCTGTGGAGTGACTTCACGGATCGTGACGCGCGCCTGACGCCATACTCGCTGCGCAGCACGATTCTCGGCGACACCGGACGGACGCTTGGCCTGTTCGGCGCGGCCGTGCTGCTGGTACTGCTCATCGCGGTAGCGAACGTCGCGAGTCTGACGCTGGTGCGCACCACGGGCCGCTGGCGGGAGCTGTCGCTGCGGGCGGCGCTCGGGGCGTCGCGTATCCGGCTCGTGCGTCTGGTGATGGTCGAGTGCGTCGCGCTCGCCGCGGCCGGCGCCACGCTGGGCCTGGCGCTCGGCGCCGGAGGACTTCGCCTCCTCGTGGCGATCGGCCCCTTCATTCCGCGGCTCGACGAGGCCCGGCTCGACCTCCGGGCCACCCTGTTCGCGATCCTCGTCGCCCTCGCCGCCGGCATCGTGGTCGGGGCGTACCCGCTGGTGCTGCTGCTGCGCCGAGACCTGGACGCCTCCCTCTCTGGAGGGGATCGGACGGTGGGCGGAGGGCGTCGCGCGCAAGCGGTGCGTGGCGCCTTCGTGATCGGCGAGTTCGCGCTCGCCCTGCCGCTGCTCGCGGTCGCGGCATTGCTGCTCAACAGCTTTCTGCGGCTCCAGCAGGTGGACCCGGGGTTCGACGTCGAGCCGGTCGCGACCGCCCGCGTCTCCCTGCCGGTGGGCCGGTACGGGGACGCCGGGGCGGTCCAGACATTCTGGAATCGGATGCTGCCGTCGCTCGGCCAGATCGCCGGCGTCACCGACGTCGGGCTTGGGGACGCCCTGCCCCCGAACGCCAACCAGACCTTCAATCAGAACAACTTCGATCTCATCGCTCATCCTGTGGGGGAGGGCCGTCCCCAGCCGGTGTCCTCCTGGATCACCGTCACGCGGGATTATTTCACTGCACTGGGCGTGCCCCTCCTCGACGGCCGCACGTTCACGCCCGGCGATACCGGGAACGCACCGCCCGTGGTCGTGGTGAGTCGCGCGTGGGCGAGCCACTACTTCCCGGGGGAACCGGTGGTGGGGCAACAGATGATCGAAGGCGGGTGCACCGAATGTCCGCGCACGACGATCGTGGGTGTGGTGGGGGACGTGCGCTACGACGGGCTCACGATGCCCGGCGAAGCCATCTACGCCCCGATGGAAGAGGGCAACTGGGGGCGCTCCGTCCACCTGTTCATCCGGACACGGCATGCCGGTACGGACGCGCTGCCGGCGACGCGTGCCGTACTCCTGGGGTTCGATCCCGGCGTGTCGGTCGATCAGGCGGAAGGGATGCGTGACGTGTTCACCGAATCCATCACCCAGCCGCGGCACCTGATGACGCTGCTCGGCGGCTTCGCCGTCGCAGCCCTGCTGCTTGCCGCGGTGGGGATCTTCGGGCTGCTGTCCTTCATCGTCGCAGCCCGCCGCCGCGAGATCGGCGTCCGCATGGCGCTGGGCGCCGACCGGCGCGCGGTCGTCCACATGATCGTGCGTGGTGGCCTGTGGTATGCAGCGGTCGGCGCGACCATCGGGCTGGCCGTGGCTCTGGTCGGGACCCGGTGGCTGGCCCAGACGCTCTTCGGCGTGAGCCCGACCGATCCCGCCACTTTCCTGGCCGCCACGCTGGGGATGCTCGGTGTCGCCCTGATCGCCTGCTGGATCCCGGCGCGCCGGGCGGCGGCGACCGATCCCGTCCAGGCCCTCCGATCGGAGACTTGAGCTCGGCTTTCGCCCATCCAAATGGCCGCGTAGTATCTGACGGATGACCTCGGTCCGTTCACTCGTGACGTTCCTGCTGCTCGTCTCGTCCCTCGCCGCACAGCAGCAACCAACCGCGCGCAAGCCACGCACGGCCGCGGACACCGTGCACCGGGATACGACGGCTCCCGCCGATTCCCTCACCCGATTCATCGCGAGCTTCCGCTACCGCGCGCTCGGACCCGCGGCGTATTCGGGACGCGTGACCGCCATCGCCGTGCCGCAGACCGCCGAGCCGAGGCCGACGACGTTCTATGTGGGCGCGGCGGGCGGCGGCGTGTGGAAGACGGTCAACGGCGGCGTCACGTGGCAATCCGTCTCCTCGGGACTTGGCAGCGAGACGATCGGCGACCTGGCCGTGGCCGCATCCGACCATCAGATCGTGTGGGCGGGCACCGGCGAGAAGAACAGCCTGCGCTCGCAGTACTGGGGCGATGGCGTCTACAAGTCCACCAACGGCGGCAAGAGCTGGACCCGGATGGGCCTCCCCGACAGCCGCGCCATCGGCCGCGTCGTGATCCATCCCACTGGGCCGGACACGGTGTACGTCGCCGCGCTGGGCCATCTCTGGGGACCCAACAGCGAGCGCGGAGTCTACAAGACCACCGACGGCGGCAAGACCTGGAACCGCGTGCTGTACGTAGACGACACCACGGGCGTCGTCGATCTGGTGATGGATCCGAGCGATCCCCACACGCTGTACGCCGCCGCCTGGCACCGGCTGCGTTGGGGCGGCAGCCACATGGAAGGTGTGGGGGCGGGCAGCGGGATCTACAAGACGACCGACGGCGGCACGAGCTGGACGCGGCTCACCGATTCGACGCGGCACAACGGCTTGCCCACCGACCGCATGGGCCGCATCGGCCTCGCTATCTCGCCGCAGAATCCCAAGCTCGTGTTCGCGATGATCCAGGTGGATCGCGGCGTCACCGACCCGGCGCAGGGGCGGTTCGGCGGCGTGTTCCGCTCCGCGGACGGCGGGGCGACCTGGACGCAGGTCAACGACCTGCAGGCGGTGCCGCACTACTACTACGACGCGATCTGGGTGGATCCCGCCGATTCGCAGCACGTGTTCGTCGCCACGAGCCCGCTGCTCGAGAGCAAGGACGGCGGCCACACCTTCGCCGCGGAATCGCTCGCCAACGTGCACGTGGATCACCACGCCCTCTGGATCGACCCCCGCGACCCGGCGCACCGCATCCTGGGCAACGACGGCGGCGCCTACGTCACCTACGACGCCGGCAAGGCGTGGTGGCACATGCCGCTCCCGATCGGGCAGTTCTACACGGTGATCGTGGACAGCTCCCTCATCCCCTACCAGATCTGCGGCGGGCTGCAGGACAACGGGGTGTGGTGCGGGCCGAGCGCCACGCGGGACTCGAGCGGCATCGCGGACGACGACTGGTACCCGGTCAACGGCGGCGACGGGATGTGGGTGCAGATCCCGCCCAACGACCCGTGGACGGTGTATTCCGGCTGGCAGTTCGGGAACGTCTCGCGTCTCGATCTCCGCTCCTGGAAGCGCGACGATATCCAGCCCGAGTCGCTGGATGCGGGTGCAGAGAGCGGCTATCCGTTCACCTGGGGGTGGACCACTCCCATCCTCATTTCGCACCACGACTCGGGGACGGTCTACCTGGGCGCGAACCGCCTGTTTCGTCTGCGTCGGGGCGGCCGTGACTGGGAGGCCCTGGGGCCCGACATGACGCGTACCCCACGCGAGCATCCGGCTCCGGAACTGGGGCACACGAGCTACCACGCCATCTTCTCGATCGCCGAGAGCCCGCGGACTCCGGCCGTGCTGTGGACCGGCACCGACGACGGGCTCGTCTGGGTAACGCGGGACACCGGGCGCACATGGACCGGCGTGACCGGCAATTTCCCACGCGGCGCACCGGTTGATTGTTTCGTCTCTACGATCGTGGCCTCGGTGCAGGACGAAGGATCGGCGTGGATCGCGCTGGATTGCCATCACCGCGACGACTACCGGCCGCACATCTGGCACACCACCGATTTCGGCAAGACCTGGACCGAGCTCGTGGCGGGTCTCCCTGCCGACCGCGGCAGCCTGACGGTGTTCGAAAGCCCGCGCAACCCGCGCGTGCTGTGGGTCGGGACGTCCGACGGCCTGTACGTCACGGTGGACGCCGGACTGCATTGGCGACGCTTCGGCAAGAACTTCCCGCACGTGATGGTGGAGGCGCTGGCGATGTCCTATCGCCAGCATGATCTCGTCGTGGGCACGCACGGCCGCGGGGCCTACGTCGTTGGGGTCGGTGCGCTCGAAGAGTACACCGACTCCCTGCTGGCGCGGCCGGCCACCCTGTTCGAGGTGGCCCCCGCCTACCAGTTTCGGTGGCGCGACACGCGGCCGAGCGACGGCAGCGCCGGCTTCTCGGCGGACAATCCCCCGCGCGGCGCCGTGATCACTTACTATCTGCGGGACGTGCAGCCGGACGGCGTGAAGCTCGTCATCGTGTCGGCCGCCGGGGACACACTGCGGTCCATCACGGGCCCGGCGCTCCCGGGCCTGCAGCAGGTCACCTGGGACCTGTCGAGCGAGCGCCCTCGCGCCCGCGGATTGGGCGATCCCACGTCACGCGAGGAGCTACGGCGCGTGCCGCCGGGTGAATACACGGTGCGGTTGACGGTCGGTGCCCTGAAGCTCGAGCGCCGCATCGTCGTGACCGAGCTCCCGGCCGACCGGCTGGGAAGAATCCGGTAGTCGAGTTCCAACCACCTTCACTGAGGAGAGAAACGATGCGATCGAAGCTGGCCATGGGTATCGCGTTGGCGGTGGGAGTGACGGGCTGCCAGAAACCTGAGACGCCGGATCAGCAGGCGACTCGAATGCAGCAGGAAGGTGCCGCCGCCCGGACGGTATTCGAGCAGCGGGCGAAGGACTGGGAGCGTTGGTCCGCCGCCGGCCAGGCAGACTCGATCGCAGGCGCGTTCGTCGAGGACGGCTACCAGCTGCCCCCCCACGCGCCGCCGCAGCATGGCCGGGCTGCTGTTCAGGCCTACCAGGCGCAGCAGGCCGGCCTGGGACAGACCACTGTGCACATCAGCGTGGACGAAGTCATGGCCAACGGTCCGCTGGCTGTCTCACGTGGCGCCTATGACGTCGGAATCCAGCCAGGCCCGAACGCGCCGGCCGGCATGACCGCCATCGCCGACACCGGAAAGTGGGTGGGCGTGTGGCGGAAGACCGGAGACCAGTGGCAGTTCACGACCCTGATCTGGAACAGCAACATCCCGCTGCCGCCGCCTCCCGCCCCTGCTCCCGCCCGCCGCAGGTAAGCGCTGGGCTGCGGCCCTGCTGGCGAGTGGCGTCGCCGTAGCGGCACCACTCGCCGCGCAGCGTTCCACCATCGTGACCGGCCGCGTGACGGAGTTGGGGTCGAATCAGGCCGTGGTGGCCGCCGTCGTACGAGTGGCCGGCAGCGTCCGGCGGACGCTCACCGATTCGAACGGCGAGTTCCGCCTGGCCGACCTGCCCTCCGGAGCGTTGACGCTCTACGTCCGGGCCATCGGCTACCACCCCATCGTCGTGGATGTCCTCCTGGAGTCGGGAGACTCCGTGCGGCTGGGTGCCGAGGTGCTCGCGCTGCAGCCCGCCCCGATCGAGCTGCCCGGGGTCGTGGTCACGAGCGATTCGGTACAGCGGGCGGCGCTCACCCTCGTGGGATTCTATGAGCGCCGCGGTCGCGGGTTCGGCGTGTTCGTCGAGCAGAGCGAATTCAGCCGCTGGCATCCACGCGCGCTGAGCGATGTGTTGCGCCATGTGCCCGGGGTGCGCATCGTGTCCAACCCGAACTATGGGCACACCGCCCCGCGCGTCGATCTCCGCCCCTATCTCCTCGAGCTCCGGGGCTGCCGCACGATCATGTTCTTCCTCAATGGAGCGAACCTCGGCAACTCCAGCGATCCGCAGTTCGATCTCGATCTCCTGATCCTGCCGCAGGAAGTCACCGGGGTCGAAGTGTACCGCGGCCCATCCGAGATCCCGCTCCAGTTCAACGCCACGAACAGCCTGTGCGGCGTCGTGCTCTTGTGGAGCAATTGACCCCCCGCATACCTTTCCGCATGGCGACGCTGGGACAACTGACGTGCATCGCGCTCCTCCCGCTGATCGGCTGCGGGCGATCCACCACCGCGCCGCCACCCGGAGCGCTGCGTGAAGCCGATCTGGTCGGGGGATGGACCATGGCGTTTCAGGTCGGATCCCGGACCTCGCCCCTGGTCTTCGGCAGCCTCGACATCTCCGCACAGCACGACCCGCAGCGCCCCGAGTTCCTCGTCGCGGAGTTCCGCGCGGACTTCACGCCCCTCCTGGGCCGCCAGGTCTCCTGCCTGCAAACGCCGCAGCCCGCGCTGGTGCAGCTGCGGGATTCCGCGTCCATCTATCTCGCGTTGACCCCGGATGCGGCCGACTGCGGCCTGCTGGCGGACGGGCAATTCGCCGCCAACACGTTCACCGGCGCGTGGGTCGAGCCCAGCATCACGTCCCAGCCGCAGTCGAGCGGAACGTTTACGATGTGGCGCAAGAGCTGACCGACCTCGCCCGCTGGCGGGCCGACACTCCCGGCACTACCGAGCGGATCCATTTGAACAATGCCGGAGCCGCCCTGCCACCGCGCCCGGTACTCGAGGCCGTCACTGCCCATCTCAAGCGCGAAGCGGAGATCGGGGGCTATGAAGCCGCGGACGAAGCGGCCGACGGCATTGCGCAGACCTACGCCGCCGTGGCGCGCCTCGTGGGATGTACCCCCAACAACATCGCCATCGTCGAGAACGCGACCGTCGGCGTCGCGCAGGGACTGAGCGCATTCGATTTCCGTCCTGGCGACGCCATCGTCACGAGCCGGGCCGACTACGTCTCGAACCAGCTGATGTACCTCTCGCTCGCCCGGCGCCGCGGCGTGGAGGTGCGGCGCGCCGAGGACCTTCCCACCGGCGGCGCCGACCCGGAGAGCGTGCGCGCGCTGCTGGTGGATGGGCGGGTCCGCCTCGTCGCCTTGAGCTGGATTCCGACCAATTCGGGGCTCGTGCAGCAAGCCCGGAGCATCGGCGAGGTGTGCGAAGCGGCGGGCATCCCCTACCTCATCGACGCCTGCCAGGCGGTCGGACAACTGCCCATCGCGGTGCGCGACCTGCGCTGCGACTACCTCGCCGCCACCGCCCGGAAGTTCCTGCGCGGGCCCCGCGGCATCGGCTTTCTCTACGTCTCCGACCGGGCGCTGGCACGGGGCGATCACCCGTTGCTCGTGGACATGCGAGGCGCCGAATGGACCGCCGCCGACGGCTATCGCCTCTTCGACGGCGCCCGGCGATTCGAGAACTGGGAGTTCTCCCACGCCCTCGTGCTCGGCCTGGGCGCGGCCGCGCGATATGCGGAGGAGGTCGGTGCGGCGGGCTACGACCGCGCGCGCGCCCTGGCCGCCCTGCTCCGGAAACGACTCGCCACGATCCCGGGGGTCCGGGTCATGGATCGGGGGACCGAACGCGGCGCCCTCGTCACGATCGCCACCGATGGAGTCGACCCGGCGGAGCTCAGGCGGCGGCTGCGGGCGCGGGGGATCAACACCAGCGTGTCGACGCGCGACGACGGCGTGATCGACATGGACCAGAAACGGGTCGCCGCCGTCCTGCGGCTGTCGCCGCACTACTACAACACGGAAGGGGAGCTGGATACCGCCGTAGCGGTGTTGACCGAAGAGCTGGCCTGACGGCCCTGACCCCTGTCAGCGCACCGGCAGCTCGACGTGCAGGTGATCCGCCGTTCCCACGTGCCGCAGCGTCCGGAACCCCATCAGCCGGAAATACAGCTCGACCAGCCGGTTGCCGATCTCGTTCCGGCCGCTGGTCCGCAGATCCACTGCGTGCACCCAGCCGTCCCGCTGAGGATAGTGGAGCGTCGCATCGAACGCCGGCAGCCCCATGCGGGCGTAGTCGGCGTGGACGCGGCTCAAGTCGGTCACGACGAGGTCGCCGTTCGCGAGCATCACGGTGGAGAGCGCGATCCGCAGCAGCGGATGCGTGGCGTGGTACTCCGACTGCAGCGGTCCGGCCTGGACGTTGGCGCGGGAGAGAAACAGCAAGGCGTGACCGCAGAACCCCACCACCAGCGGAGCGGCCACCCACTTGGTCACCAGCGCCAGCCGCATGCGCCCCGTCAGCCGGTGCGCGAGCCAGGCGGCGTACGCCGCGATCACGAGGAGCATGGCGGTGCTCGCCAGCAGCAACGCCAGCCAGCTCGGCCAGCCGTAGCGCTCGTACAGCATCACGGAGCCCCGCACCAGCACCGCGAACGGCAGCGCGGCCAGGACCGCGACGGTCAGGACACGCCAGGCAAGCCTGGACCAGCGCCGGCGGGACATGCCGACCTTACGGCTGGTCCGCCACGACGTTTCGGCGTCGCTCGAACCGGATCACCCGCTCCTCCGATCCGGCCCCGATAGAGCGAAACCCGGTCTTTCCCAGCACGCCAACCGACGCGGCCAGCTCGGGATAGGTCTCCGCGATCACCCGGGTGACCTCCGGGTGGCCGAATGCCCAGGCGACGAGCGCCTCCACCGCTTCCGAGGCGTACCCCTGCCGCTGGTGCGCCTCGAGCACGGAATAGCCCACCTCGACCGTTCCGTCCGCCGACGGCAGACCCTTGAATCCCCCGACCCCGACCGCCGTGCGGTCCGCGTGGAGGAGGAAATACCACATGCACCAGCCGACCGCGGCGGGGTGTTGCTCCAGATAGCGCAGCGTCCAGGACTGGGAGTCGCGATCGTTGAGCGGCGGCGGCCACTCGGCCGCCACGCTCGCCCCCAGCCGGCGAGCCAACGCCGGCAGATCGTCCAGCTCGGCCCGCGCGAGATCCACCGTCGCGGCCACCAGCTCGAGCCGTTGTGTGCGAACGCTCAGCGCCAACGGGACGATCGGTTATTCACGGCACGACGGCGTAGCGCACTGCCATCCCCGCCGCGTTGTGGAACGTCACGTGGCAATGAAACAGCCAGGTGCCAGGGTCGTCCGGCACCATGTCCCCGACCTCCATCTGCATCGCTCCGATGAACGCGACATCCGTCCGCATGTGGCCGATCGTGAGCGTGTTGCCGTGCCAGTGTGGTGCGTGGAAGTCGAAATCGTTGGTCGAGCCCATGATGTACCAACGGACACGCTGACCTGCGCGCAGCGTCAGCGCCGAGAGCGGCATGCTGCCGTGGACGAACCCGTTGATCGAGAACATCACGAACCAGGGGTAGAAGTTCTGCCGCTGGGACGGGTTGGGGATCGGGCCTGCCTGGAGCAGCGCTGTGGGGAGGTTCTGATCGGCGAGCCAGCTGTCCTCCTCGTGCACCTGGTCGAACGACGCGACGATCTCCCGATCGACGTCGTTGGGCGATCCGTCGGGTCGGGCCATGCCGCGGGCCGTGATGAGCATGACGCCGAGCAAGCCGGTGTTGACGTCGCGGGTCTCGTCCGTGTGCGAGTGGTACATCCACATGACGGAGCTGCCGTCGCCTGGTCCGGGACCCGCTCGTTCTCGCACCTGCCAGACATACACGTGGGTACCACCGGGTGGGACGCCGTCGTCCAGCTTGTCGGCGCCCGAAGTCCCGTCCCCATAGGGTGCCCCCTCGGAATCCTTGTTGTAGAACACGCCGTGCGGATGCACGCTGTAGGGCCGGTGTCCGTTGTTGCGAAACACGATGCGCAGCGTGTCCCCCACTACCCCCCGGATGAGGGGACCCAGGAATCCCAGATGCTCCCACTCGGGGGCGCGGGGCTTCAGCGTCTGAAACGTGCTGTCGGTGTACTCCCGGTACAGCACTTTCTTGTAGACGGTGCTCACCACGCGCGGCGGCCCGTTCTTGACGAACGCCGACTCGGCGTAGGGTCGGTCGGCGATGCCATCGCGTCCACCCGGCACATAGTCCCAATCCACCTCGTCGGCTGCGATGTAGTAGGTCCGTGTGCGGGCCCCGGGCGATCCACCCGGGACCGGCACCATGACGCCTTCTGGCGGCGGCTGTTCGGGGCGCACCGGCAGTCCCGGGGGCGGCGCCTGGTGATGACACGCGACTGCGACGAGCGACACGACGAGCGGCCAGGTGATTCGCATCATTCCTCGGTGGAGTCTGAAAGAGGCGACGAAGATGCTCCCCGATCAGCGGGACGGCAACTCACCCGCCTTCGGGATGCCGATGAGGTAGGTCATGAACGTGATGAACGGTGGCGACCACACCGCGCCGATTTCCCACTGGTACCCGTCGAGCCCCGCCACCATGTCGCGCAATTCCCCCGGCGTATAAGAACGCAGACACGACACCGTTCCTTCGAACCATACCGCCAGGGGAACGACCGGTACCAGATAGGTCCAGAACAGCCGGTCCCATCGGAACGGCCGGATGAACGGCGTCACGAGCAGGGCGATCAGCGGCAGGAACAGCATGCCGGCGAGGTCGAGCGGCGTCCGGCGCGTGATCTCGAATACGCCGATCCCGTGACCATGACCCACCGCGTCCGCCAGGATCGCGCGGGCGACAGGAGGTGGAAAGTGGTGCAGCGCCGTAAACAGGGTTCGGAACCCCATCAGCCGCTCCGGTACGGCGGTCGCGTCGATGGGTGCGGTCTCGGCCGTGATGCGGCCGTCGCTCTTCAGGACCAGCCGCGCGAATGCCGCCTGGTTGGGGTACAGATCGCAGAGCCGGACCCGCACCGCCGGACCGCCGACCGCCGGCACGCGTCGGACCAGATCGCTCCACGGCCCACCGCCGCCCGAGCAGAGATCGACGACCTGCGTCTCGCCCAGCCGCGACAGGGTGCGCGCCAGTAGCGGCGCCGCGCCGGCATACGGCCTGAACCACTCCATCAGGTGGTGGAGGAAGTCGGTGATCGCCGTCCGGAGGGATTCCGGACACCACGGCTGATCCTCGAGCTCGAACAGCTGGAGGCGGCGCAACCGATCAGGGGAGGTGCGGGCGCGCGAGTTGGCGATCCCACGCCGCAAGCGCCGGTTTCGCGCCGAGCCCTGAATCGACGACCCCGAGGTGGGCGAAGAGCGGCAAGATCGATCCCGGCGGGAGTGAGATCGCGGAGAGATCCAGGTCGGCGAAGGTGAGCTGAAACACGGCCACCGCTCGCGCTGAGTCGAGCAGCATCATCTGATAGTCGATGTAGCGGGCCTGTTCGGCGGGCGAGGAGACGAAGGCGCCGAGCGAGATCGAGCTCCACCCGCCTTCCACGACGAGCACCGGATGTCCGCTCTCGGCCCGCAGCCGGGCGTAATAGTCGAGCGGCAGACTCTCCGGGTCGGCGAAGCCCCCGAGATAGGGATACGACGAGAGACCGAGCAGATCGAGGAACGGAAAGTCCGCGAGATCCTGTGCGATGCCGGGGTAGCCGCCGCCCTGAAGCCGGCCCCAGGCGGTCTCGACCTGCACGCTCACGTACAACAACGGCACACTGCCGAGCTGCCGCACCTTTCCGGCGGCCGTGTTGGCCATCGTCACGACGGCCTGATAGACGGAATCTGGCGCGGCGAATCGGATCAGGTTCGTCTCTGCCGCGAGTCCCAGGACGTCGGGATGCAGAATCGAGTCGAGCGCCATCACATAGTCCACGTAGACGCGCTGGATCGCCGTGTCCGCAACACTCCGGCCCAGCGAGTCGAGGACCGGGTCCTCTTTCGCACGATCGAGGCCGTTGGTCACGTCCACCGTGATGACGAGCGCCAGACCCTTGGCCCGGTAGTAGTTCGCCAGGCCGAGCTCGTTGCCGCGCACCTCCTGCGGCGCCGTCACCCCGTTCAGGAGAGCCAGGTACGGGACCGAGATGTGCATGATCGCCGCGTCGGCATGATTCGACGTCCAGAGATTCAGCGATTGCAGCAGCACGGTCTGGTCCGGCTTCGGCGGGATGGCCGAGAAGCCCAGGCGGAACGTCCGAGGCGGCGGCGCGGGGCTCGTCGCATCACTGCACGCCAGGGCCAGCAGGAACCACCCGACCGCCGCGCGGGGCCGCGTGACGCGCTTCACGCGGGCGGCCGGTCCAGCTCGAGTCGCGGCAGGCGACGGTCGGCCATCCCCGGGACGGGCGCGGCATTCCACCCGACCCGGCGCGCGCCGAGCCGGGCGTAGAAGCCCTCGGCGTTGGGGTCGGATTCGATCTCCAGCCCGGTCGCGCCGGCCGCGATCGCGCGGGAGAGCGCGTGCTCGACCAGCCGGCGCCCGAGACCGCGCCCCATCGACTCGGGGAGTACCCACAGATGATCCAGCGTCCAACGCGGCACGCCCGGCAGGGTCGCGGAGAATCCCAGGAGCCGACCATCCTGCTCGATCACGAAGAAGTCGGCCCGCGCCAGATCGGCCGGAGTGAACGTCAGCATGGGCTCCCAGCCGGCAAGCCACTCGGCGGGATAGCCCCAGTGGGCCTTCGCCGCCCGCGCGATGGCCGTCAGGACCGGCGGGTCATCGGCGGTGGCGCGACGGATGGAGGCCATCTCTCAAAGTAGCAGGCTGCAACAGGTGACTGCTCCCTCGGCCTTCTGCAGCTCGGAAACGTTCACCGAGACGAGCGCAATACCCTGCGTCGCCAGTCGCGCGGCGGTCTTCGGGAAACTGGACGGATAGATGACCCGTTCACCCACGAGCAGCCCATTCGCGGCGCCGGGCTCGTCGGCGGCGACTTCCAGGAGCCGCAGGCCCGCGAACGTCTCCGGAGCGACCCAGCGGGGGTCGCACAACACCGTGTCGGGAGCGACGAGCGTGGCGGCCGACTTGAGATGGAGGCACCCGCGCACCGGTACGGCTTCGACACGATAGCCGTGCGCGGTCAGCGCGGTGCGCAGCTGCTCGATCGCCGTCCGGTTGGTCCGATCGGTCGCGCCGACGAACACGGTGCGCCCGACGACCAGGACGTCGCCCCCGTCCATCATCCCCGGCGCCGCGATCGTCACGAGCGGTCGATACTCGGCCAGCACGGCAGCGACCGCGGCCGTTTCCGGACGGCGCGACTCGGCGCCCGGCCGGGTGACGACGGCGAGCTCATCGAACACGACGGCCGTGTCTTCCACGAACACCGAGTCCGGCAGGTCGGCCTCGGCGGGGAGGGTGCGCACCCGGCACCCTTCCCCGCGCAACGCCGCCTCGTAGGTGCGGTGCTGCGCCCGCGCCAGGTCGACGTCGATCGGACGCCGCTCGAGGTGCACCAGCTCGCAACGCGCGATGGCGGGGCTCACCTCCCGCGTGATCGCGACCAGGCTCACTGCACACACGCCGCGTGCGGATCGCCCTTGGGGTGATCGAGCCCGGGCCGGTGATCGAGGTTGGCGATCCGAAGCGCCGCGTCCCGCACCAGCCGGGCCACGCGAGCCAGGTCGTCGTAGTCGATGTACTGCGCTTCGTCGGTCACCTGGTGGTAATCGAGGTGCTCGCCGCGCGACAGCGCGACGCTGGGAATCCCGTAGCGCGCATAGCTGTAGTGATCGGCACGGCAGTAGTACTGCAGCGGATGGCCGGGCGCGTCGTACGCATAGTTGAATTTGAACGGCTCGGGCTGCGCGGCGTTGGCCGCTTCGAGCAGATCGCCGAACTCGTTGGACAGGCGACGGGCGCCCACGACCTCGAGGTAGGTCGGGCCCCCATCGGGGAGATCGGCTGCCGTCCCGCGCCCGACCATATCCTCGTCGATCTCCGCGACGATCGAGTCGATGGAAACGGTGGCGTGGTCGGTGAACCAGCTCGACCCGACCAGGCCCTCCTCTTCCCCGGTGTGCGACACGAACAGGATGGACCGCCACGGGCGGTCCGGTCCCCGGGCGAGCGCCTCAGCGATCTCGAGAATGGCGACAGTGCCCGAGCCGTCGTCGTCGGCCCCGTTGCGAATCGAGTCCCGGCGGGCCGGCCGCAGTTTCCGCAGGCTGTCGAGGATCTGGGCCACCCGCGTCTGCTCCTCGGCCGTCGCCGGGCGGTCCGGCGAATCGGCGCCCATCGGCCGGACCACCTGGTTGTGCGCGCGCAACGAGTCGTGGTCCACCGGACTGTGGTCGAAGCCCACGTGATCGTTGTGCGCCGTAAGGGCGACGTATTCCCCCCGCCGCGCCGGATCGGTCCCGGGCAGCACGGCCACGACGTTGCGTGCCGGGAACGGGACGGCGGTGAATCGTACGCCCAGATCACCCTGGACCGCGGCACCCCCGGCACCGGGCGCCAATCCCGCGCTGGGGGCGCCCAGCAACCGCTCGGCCGCACCGGGTGTCACCAGCAGGACGACCGGCTGACCGCTCACCCGGGTGGTGTCGGAGGTGAGCCGGCGCCCGCCGATCTGCGCCACGATCTCGGGCGCCAGGAGGTCGAGCTCCGCCACCGCCAGGGCCGCCGCGTGCGCGAACCGTGCGTTGGTCACAAGCCCGCGCAGGCGCGGGACGAGATGACGCTGCCCGTCCGGTCCCGGCCGCACGTCGAACACGACTACTTTCCCGGACGCCTGATCGGCGCCGATCCATCCCGAGGAGTCGGTCGCGGTGCCGCCGTATACGGCCGCGGCTCCTGACAACGGCGTTGTGGCCACTGGTCTCCCGACGAGAACGAAGTCGGATCCGGCAGAGAGCGTCGCGCCGCCCACGGCCAAGGTGGTCGCCGCCGGTTCGGCGAAGAAGAACGGGACCGTCTGGAACCACGTCCCCCCGTCCCCCGCGGGCCGCAGGCCGAGCCGCTGGAACTCGGAAGCGACATAGTCGGCCGTTTTGGAATCCCCGAGCGAGCCCGATCGCCGGCCCCCCATCGAATCGTCCGCGATGGCGGTGAGCCGTTCCCGCAGGTCCTGCGGCGTGATGGCGGGCACGGTGGGCGTCTGAGCAACCAGTGGTAAGGCGAAGACGAACGCGAAAGCGAGCACGGGATCTCCTTCGAGCGGGTGGCGACGGACGTGGAAAAGTAAGCCGCGGCGCGCCGCCTGCCCGTCAGAGGTCCGTCAGCGCCCGCCGCAGCGCGCCCGGCAGGATGTCGAGGTCGGAGGATTGCGGGAAGGGGGCGGAGTTGAAGGTGTTCCAGAACAGCACCGGGCCTGCGCCCGCCCGCGAGACTTGGGCGAGGCACGCCGCCATGGTCTTGCCGGTATAGGTCGTCTCCAGCAGCAGTCGCGGCGCGGCCCAGGCGACGGCGGCCTGTGCCGCCGGCGTCGGATCGCCGTAGCCCCGGCCCAGAAAGCCGGTCAGGAAGTCGAAGTCACTGGCGGTGACCGACACGTCGGGGATACCAGGCTCCACCGACCGCAGCAACGCCAGGGCGCGCCGCGCCAGACCGGTGATCGTCCGGCGGTTCGCGCGGAACGCGTCGAACACCCGCACGGCGGTCACGCGCGTCGGCAGGCGCGCGAGCTTGCACCCGGCGATGAGCCCGGCGGCGGTGCCACAGGTCCCCGCCGCGACGAAGATCCGGTCCGGCACCGGCAACACCCCCCGCTCGATCTGCGCCGCGAGCTCGAGCGCCGCGGCCACGTACCCGAGTGTGGTAAGCGGGGTGGAGGCGCCGGCGGGGATAAAGCATGGATGCTCGCCAGCCGCGCGCCGCGCACGCACCGCGCGCCACGCACCCCACAGGGAGCCCACACCGGTGCGCGCGAAACGCAGGGTGGCGCCCGCGGCCAGGAGTCCGCGCAGGTTGTCGCGCACGGCGGCGGTGATCGGCTGCGGCGCGAGCGACACCTCCACGGCGAAGCCCGCGGCCCGGCCGTGGAGTGCCAGCGCCAGGCCCTGGTTCGTCCCGAGGCCGCCGAGGGTCACCAGGGCCCGCGCACCACGTTCCCTCGCCAGGGCGAGGGCGAACTCGAATTTGCGGATCTTGTTACCACCATAGAGCGCCGAGGTGAGATCGTCGCGCTTGACGAAGAGGCCTCCGGGGAGCGTTGCGGAGGGGGGCCAGACATCGACGGGCGTGGGGAGGGTGGCGAGCGGAGTCCAGGGGAGCCGGTTCCGCAGGTCGGGAAAGCGGGTGAAGAGGGCGCTGCCGCCCGGTATCACCGTCGCGGGATGCGCACCAGCTTCCGTTGGCGCTCATCCCACAGGGCGAGCCGAACGCAACGGAAGCTCTCCCATAGCGTCAGGGTCGTCACCCGCCGCAGCTCGGGAATCGAGTCCAGTACTTCCTGGAGGCGGTAATTCGGGATGCGGGCGCTCAGGTGGTGCACGTGGTGCAGCCCGATGTTCCCGGTGGCCCATTGGAGCAGCCGGGGCAGCCGGTAGTACGAGCTGCCGGTCAGCGCCGCGTCGTTGTACGCCCACTGCTCGTCGTGCTCCCAATAGGTCGGCTCGAACTGGTGCTGGATGTAGAACAGCCAGACGCCGATCGAGCACGACAGGGTCATGAGCGGGAGGTGGACGAGCAGAAATTGCCGGAAGCCGACCAGCAGGCCCATCCCCACGACGAACCCGGCGATCGCCACGTCGGTCCAGAAGATGCTCCAGCGGGCGCGAGTCCAGGTCCGCGGGACGATGGTGGGCAGGCGGTGCAGCACGAAGAACTGCAGCACGGCGCCCACGCCGAACAGGACCGCCGGGTGGCGATACACGCGGTACTTGAACCGCTGCCAGGGCGTGCGGGAGCGGTATTCGTCCACCGTCAGAGTGTCGATGTCCCCGAATCCGCGATGCTCGAGGTTTCCGGATGTGGCGTGGTGCATCGCGTGGGCTTTGCGCCAATAGTGATAGGGGGTCAGCGTGAGCACCCCGATGGCCGAGCCCACGAAATCCGCGACGCGCGACGAGCGGAAGAAGGAGCCGTGGCCGCAGTCGTGCTGCACGATGAAGAGGCGCACGAGGAGAAATGCCGCGGGAATGGCCAGCAGGAGCGTGAGCCAGTAGCTCACGCGCAGGCTGAAGTACATGAGGGCCCAGGCCCCCGCCAGCAGCGTTGCCGTGCTGACGAGCTGCCACACGCTGCGGGCCGTGCTCGGGCGCCGGTACGGCGCCAACCGTGCATCCCAGCGATCATTCATCGTGACGCTCCTGCCTTGCCCGCGGTCTCGCCGACCCGCATGCGCACCAGCGCGTAGTAGCCGCACCCGCACGACTCCGTCGTGCGCCCCAGCCGGTCGGCGCCGAATTCGAGCCGGTCACCACACCCGGGACACTCCAGCGGGCCGCTGCCCAGGACGAGCCCCTTCCGCGACAGCGCGAACTGCGAGCGGTTCACTTGTGCCGGAACGTGATGCGGCCCCGCGTGAGATCGTACGGCGACAGCGCGAGGGTGACGCGGTCGCCGGCGAGGACGCGGATGCGGAACCGCCGCATCTTGCCCGCCATGGTGGCGAGCACGTCATGGCCATTGGGGAGGTGGACACGGAACGTCGCGTTGGGGAGCACTTCCGTCACGGTTCCGTCCGCTTCGATCGCTTCTTCCTTGGCCATCAGCGCTCTCGGCTTCCGCGGCGCCGTTCCGCCTTGCGGCGCCGTGCCGCCGCCGCCTTGAGTCGCTTGGCGGTACTCGGCTTCACGTAAAACCGCTTCTGGCGGAGCTCCTTCAGGACGCCCGACTTCTGGACCTTGCGGCGGAACGCCTTGAGCGCCCACTCCAGCCGGTCGTTGTCGCCGATAATGATCTCGCTCATCTGCGTCGCCCGTGTGAGGGTGCCGGATAGAAAAGGCCACCCCGAGCGTGGTCGGGATGGCCCACATCCGGATAACCGATTGGTGCCGGGGAGCTGCTCAACTCAGCTTTACCACGTTCTGCGCCGCCGGCCCCTTCTCGCCCTGCACCACGTCGAACTCGACGCGGTCGCCCTCGGCGAGGGTCTTGAAGCCCGTGGCCTGGATCGCGGAATGATGGACGAAGCAGTCCTTCTCCCCGTCCTCACGACTGATGAAGCCGAACCCTTTGCTGTCGTTGAACCACTTCACCTTGCCGGTGATGCGCATGGCCCTACTCCTTGAGATGTAACGAGGAAGGCGAGACCGGCGCTCTGGCCGAATCCCGCCTTGCCGTTCGCTGGAAGCCGGCACGCAGAAGGCGCGCCCGTCGCTGCTGGAAGCCTAACAGCATCGGGCGGCGAAGTCAAAACCCTCTCAGGCCCTTGAGAACGCGGCCCCGTCGATGGCCGCACGTTCGGCCAGGCTGAGGTCGATGCCAGCAGCCATGAGCGAATCCAGGGCGTGGGCCACGGTGCGCGCGCTCGGAATGGGGATAACGGTGGTCCCCTGCGCCAGCACCCAGGCCAGCACGACCGCGTGCGGGGAGACGCTGTGGCGGCGGGCGATCGGTCCCAGCACGGGGTGTGCCGGCAGCTTCAGGTTCAGCCGCCCCCCGCCGACGGGGCTGTAGGCGAGGAACCCGATCCCGCAGCTCTGGCAATGCGCCACGACGCCGCTCTCGATCGCTTCCCGGAAGAACGGGTTGAGCCGGTTCTGGACCGTCACGACGGTGACGAGGCGGGATGCTTCTTCGACGTCGGCGACCGAGACGTTCGAGAGGCCGATCCACCGGATCTTCCCCGCACGCTGCAGCTCGGCGAGCGCGCCGATGCTCTCGGCGAACGGGACTTCGGGATCGGGGGTGTGGAGCTGATAGAGGTCGATGCGCTCGACGCCGAGGGCCTTGAGGGAGCGGTCGCAGGCGCGCCGGAGATGCTCGGGGCGTCCGTTGCGCCCCCAGCGACCGCCGGGCCGCGTCATGCCACCCTTGGTCGCGACGATCACCTGTTCGCGGGGACCGGCCCAGCCGCGCAGCGCGGCGGCGACCAGCCGCTCGTTGTGGCCGAGCTCCCCGTCATCGAGGCAGTACACGTCGGCGGTGTCGATCAGCGTCACGCCGTGTTCCAGTGCCGCCCGAATGACGGCGACGCCGGCCGCCTCGTCCGGGCGCCCGGTGATCGAGAGGTGCATCCCGCCGAGCCCGACGGCCGACACCGCCGGAGCACCCGGACCCAAGGGGCGCGCGATCACGTTAGAGGTAATTCTCCTTCAACCCCGCGACGTGATGGCGCTCGTGTCCCGCGATGACGTAGGCGAGCGCTCGCGGGGTGATCGCATGGTCGCTCGCCGTGCCCCGGCGGGCGAGCGCGGCAGGGTCGAGGTGTCGGAAGAGCTCGAGCGTCGCGTGACGCACCGCCGACAGCTCCTCGCTCAAGTCCGCCAGGGTGCGCCGGTCGAATCGGCCCGTGGGGATGTAGTCGTCCTGCTCGAACCCCGGGAGCGGCGTGGCGTCGCCACGGGCGATCCGCAGGGCTCGATAGCTGAAGATGCGCTCGCTGTCGCACACGTGGCCGAGCACTTCCTTGATGCTCCACTTCCCGGGCGCGTAGCGGTGGTTGCCACGGGCCTCGGGGATGGACCGGATCAGGACGAGCGTTTCCGCCAGCTGGTCCGCGAGGATGCGGCACAGATCGCCGTCGGGGACCCGTGCGATGTACTTCCCATAGTACGAGGTGAACTCGTCGGCAGCGGGTCGGGCAATCACGCAGCTGGTCATGTCGCCTGCTCCTTATCGCGAGGGTGCGGCGCTCAGCGCGGAATCGATCTGCCGCCAGGTGACGAGGTGCACGCGCTCGTCGGCGAGCAGCCGGCGGAATCGCGGATTCGCCACGAACGCCCAGTCGCGGGCGCGCCACGCCGCTCCCCAGTTGACCCGCTCGCGCGTGAGCGCCTTCATGGCGGTCGAGTCCGCCGCGGGGTGAAGAATCAGCTCCGACACGCCCGGGGGCAACGTGCGGACCTGCGCGGTATAAAATGAATCCCACGCCGCGGGGGGCACATCGGGGCCGATCGCCACCACGCGGGCGAGCTGCAGCGGGCCCGCCGGCAGCTGCCGCATCGGCGCTCGTCCGGCGATCCACTCCCGCGCGCTCAGGAACGGCACGCCCGCCTGCTGCGCCACCCGGCGCAGAATCTCGAACAGCACCGGGCCGCGGGTGAACAGCACGTACTCGTGCACGTCCAGGTGGGTGGGCCGGATTCCCGCCGCGCGCGCGGCGGCCACCTGCGCCTGCAGCTCCTGCTCCACGTCCTGCCAGCGGACGGCCGTGGTATCGGTCCAGTCGCGCCGCAGCAGCGAGTCATCGTCGAGCAGCGTCGGAACCGCGCTGCGCGTCGCGATCGGGCCCCAACGATAGCCGGGCCATTCGCTGGTGAGCGCCAGATGGATACCGAGATCGAGATCGGGGTGCGCCCGCGCGTAGGCGGCGACTTCCTGGAACCTCGGTCCGGGTACGATGACGCTGGCGGAGATCAGGAGCCCGGAATCGCGGGCCGCCCAGGCGCTGCGGTTTTCCGGACCCGCGACCCCGAGGTCGTCGAAATGGAGGATCAGGAGCCTCGAGCCGGCGGGATAGCCGAGGCGGACTTCCAACGGAACCGATGCGGTCTGCGGCGCCGGAGCGGCGGCGGGCCCTTTCCCCGCGGCGCAGGCCAGGGTCAGGCCGGCGACGAGCGCCGCGGCGCGCGTCACCGCTCTCCGGCCACCTGCGGCGTGCGGTCCACGACTCGCGCCATCACCGGGGCGCCGGGGAACAGCACCTCCAATCCTCCCACCACGACCTGCTCGCCCGCGTCCACGCCGCTCGCGATCTCCACGAACCCGGGCGTACGGACTCCAATCCCGACCTGGCGTCGATTGGCTTTCCCCTCGGTCACTACCCAGACGAAGTTCGCGCCCTGCACCGGCACCACGGCGTCTTCGGGAACGACAACCGCTTTGGGCCGCACCGCTGTGACGAGGTGCGCTTCGATGAACATCCCCGCCTGCAGCAGGTGTTGCGGGTTGGGCACGCGTGCCTTGACCAGGATGGTCCGGCCCGGGAGCTGCACCACGGGATCGACGAAATCCACCTCGCCC